>Ga0209016_1000199_pt1 | contig 82839 bp, 70 predicted proteins | sample EPASupsiteSAE305_FD_187265 | JGI IMG/M metagenome (GOLD analysis project Ga0209016, IMG submission 187265) | Bioremediated contaminated groundwater microbial communities from EPA Superfund site, New Mexico - SAE3-05 (SPAdes) (version 2) | ecosystem: Environmental > Aquatic > Deep subsurface >... | reverse complement strand
GCAGTGTTTGCTGCGAGTCAGCACTATAACTCGTTGTTGCCTTCGATGTCAATCACTTTTTTTGTGACCCGTTCGAAGCGTTGCTCGCCGCACTCTTCAGCGACAGAAGCAACGAGGCGCGAATATACAGAAACAGGTTGTAAAGGTCAACGTTTTTTTTTGTTCTTCATCTTTATGTTTGGTTCTGTGTGTAATATTTTGAATTTATACAACTTTATTCTGTTTGCTTTCTTGCGTCGCTTTATCGTAACATGCCGATGAAGTCAGTGATCCTTGATTTATAGGACACCTTTCGCTCTTTCACCGTTTTTTTATAATTATCTTAGGAATGGACTGCCAACATAATCACATGCTCAGAGATATTCCCAATGTTCACGAGTGTATCAATTTGCTTACCGCTTCTGGTGCCCTGAATAACGTCCCTTTACAACGAATAAAATATTGTGCGCGTCAGTATCTTGCCACATTGCGACAAGCAATTCTCTCCGGCACATATAAAGGGGTCCCCTTGTCCGACCGGCCAGCGGTTTTACGTGATCTCGTCGAATTTGTGCAGCATTATCACCAGCCCCGCTTTATCCGCGTGATTAATGGAACTGGCGTGATTGTCCACACCAATCTCGGCCGGTCGCTCCTTCCCGCAGTGTCTATCGAAATGCTCAAATCAGCCAGTATAGGATATTCCAATCTGGAATTAAATCTAGACACTGGGAAACGAGGCTCTCGGTATCAGCACGTCGATTCATTGCTGTGCGAACTGACCGGAGCCGAATCGGCACTTGTTGTTAATAATAATGCGGCAGCTGTTTTGCTTGCCCTTGAAACTTTGGCTAAGGGAAAAGAAGTGATCGTTTCCCGTGGACAGCTTGTGGAAATTGGCGGTTCTTTTCGTATCCCCGATATTATGAGTCGAAGCGGCGCCAGGCTTATTGAGGTCGGCGCCACCAATTGCACCCATTATAAAGATTACCAGGCGGCTATTACGCAAGAAACAGGATTGCTCCTACGGGTTCATTGCAGCAATTACCGCATTATCGGTTTTACCAATGAAGTAGCCAGCGCCAATTTGGTGCAACTTGGAAAGGCGCACGATATTCCGGTTATGGAAGACCTTGGCTCTGGTTGTTTGGTTGATTTGAGCAGGTTTGGGCTTGCCAAGGAGCCTACCGTTCAGGAGGTTGTTGCCAGTGGCATGGATATTGTCACCTTCAGCGGCGACAAGCTGTTGGGAGGCCCCCAGGCGGGCATCATTATCGGCAAGAAAAAATATATCGATCAGATCAAGAGCAATCCACTGAATCGGGCGTTGCGCATCGACAAACTGACCCTGGCTGCGTTGGAGTCTGTGTTGCGACTGTATCTTGATGAATCGCAAGCGTTGCGTGAGATCCCAACTCTGGCTATGATCACCGCCTCCGAAGAGACGGTTCAAAAACGGGCTCGTATTCTTCTCGAAAAATGTCTGGTACTTATGACTAAGCAGTGTGCTTTTGCCATGGTTCGCTCCTCTTCCCGGGTTGGCGGCGGAGCCATGCCGGAACAGAATGTGGCGAGCTGGGCGGTGACCGTGCAACCAGCAGCCTTGAAAGTCAGTCTGTTGGAAAAAAGGTTACGGCAAGCACCGTTTCCGGTCATCGGCAGAATGGAGGAGGACCGTCTCCTGCTCGACATGCGAACGGTCGCCGATGATGAAATCGCTCCCTTGGTCGAAAGTCTTCAGTTCGCTCTGGTCACAGACCCAGATGGACGCCTTTGATAATCAATAGAAACAATAGCGATAGTTGGCATGTTATCTTTAAATGACTTTTATATTCTGTATGGTCCCCTGGCTGAAGAGGTGAAGCGGCTGCTTCCTTTTCCCGCCACGGTCAGTTTTGCCGCCTTTGGCACTGATGGTTCACTGCAACGCCTCAGGGGGTATTCGATAGGCACAAGTAATTCCGCTCTGGCCGAGTCAACCTGTTGCAACGACCCCCAAATGATTGATGACCGACTCGTTCTCCCTTTGGAGCTTCCTTCAGAAGAGAGAGTTGCCGTGGTGATCAGCGATGTTGACCCAGCTCTGTTGCGAAAGATGTCGGCCAGTTGGTTGCGGGAGATGCGCAATACCTTGCTCCAGGAGCTGGAGCTGGTGCACTGGGGCTACGTTGATTCTGAGGTGGAACTCTATAATCGTCGCGCTGCGATGGTTTTTTTGCAGGAGCCGTTATTAGCCCGTCCAGGGAGCTTTCTCCTCCTGAATACGGTTTTCTCCAGGCGAACAGCGGTGGGTAATTTGCAGAAATTACGAGAAATCGCCGATCTCCTGCATGCATTGACCCAAACGCATTGTTTTTCGTTTGGCTACGGCGTGTTCGGTGTGCTATTGCCAGTTGAGGACAGGGAGCAGGCGGTGAAGACGGCCCATTATCTACAGCATCAGTTAAAGCGGGAAGGCTTGAGCAAGGTGCAGATTGGCTTTTCCCAGGTGTCAGGCAACGATAGTCGGTCAGCTGCGAACATTTTTGAAAAATTCTGGCGTTCTTTGGCCATTGCCGAGAAACGCGGCCCCTTCGGATTTTGTGATATTGACGCCATCGATGAACGGCTCCCGCATCCTTTTCAGCTCACCCAAACCAAGTTGCTCGCTCAATTGAAAAAGCGTTGGCGTGGGCTCTCCCGGTTTTCCTTGATCATTATTTCCCGGCAACCTGCGGAGGGACAGCAGGCTGCAGCTATCGACTTTGATCCCGAAATCTCCGGAGGTGTTGGCCTGTATCTCGGCGAGGAGGACAATCTGGCCCTGATCCTCTTGCCGGAAATTGATCCGGGAGAGGTTGAGCAATATATGGCCTTTTTGCGAAAGAAATATCAGGACTGCTGTGGCGACAGTCAGTCTGTTGCCATGGGTGTCTCGTCCTGGCCCTGCTTGGATTTTACCAAGAGTGACATGCCGGGCAACTGTCTGAAGGCACTCCTGCACAGCTCCTTCGTTGGGCCGGGAGCGACGGTTGTCTTTGATCACGTCAGTTTAAATATCAGCGGAGACTTCTTTTTTGAGGAAGGTGACTATCGGGCCGCCATCAATGAATATCGACGAGGGTTGCGATTGCAGCCTGGAGATCTGAATCTGATTAACAGTCTTGGGGTTGCATTGATTGAGTGCGGTCAGGAACGGCAGGCGGCGACCTGCTTCCAGGAGGTGTTGGCAAAAGAGCCGGCCAATTATATGGCGCTGGTCAATCTCGGCCATGTCCAGCACACGTTGGGGCGAAGAGAACTGGCGTTGGATTGTTTTGAGCGAGCCTACCGGGTATTGGATCAAGCGAACACCGCGCCGCAGGAATTGCTCCTGCCGCTGGGTAAACTCTATGCCGAATTTGGCGACCACCCCAAGGCCCTTGCGGTCTTTGAACATTGGCGCAGTTGCCCTGGAAGCGAAAAAGAATTTCTTTTGTACCGGTTGCTCGGTCAGTCGTACTTGGAGAACGGTCAGCCGGAAGAAGCCATTAAAGCCTGCCAGCGTGCCTTGCAGATCTTTCCTCAAGACAGCATATCCCTGAGCACTTTGGGCTTGCTCTACGTCGAGCAGGGTGAGGGTAACGAAGTTGGCCTGACGCTTTGCCGGAAGGCCCTGGCGCTCGATAATTTCAATCCGGATCACTGGTTCCGGTTGGGACGAGCGTTGCTGCATGTCGGCGATCACACCGCAGCACTTGCCGCAGTCAGGCAATGTTTGCAACTGCGGCGCAATCATGTTGAGGGACTTCTCCTCCATGGCCGGATCAGTACGCTCGGGAAGAAGAGAAAACAGGCGGAGCGTTGTTTTTTACAGGTTGCTGCAGCTAAAGGCTGCACTCCATCCCAGGCTGTTCGGGCCCGAATGGCACTTGCGACCCTCACGGACTCTTGAACTCGAGTTCTTTTCCGTTTGGTGGCTTGACAGGAACCTGTTTAGGGAGGCTTCGCTAAGGGAGTGTCATAACTTTTCCACCCACAACGGCTTGATCCTGTATTGGCGGAAAATCGAAGCGGCCTTTGTTTTTTTTATCTAATTCGAGGTATCTTTAAACATACCCCGATATTTTTGCTATTCTGTGAACAAAATATAGTGTCCCGATTCAGTGAAGAACGCATAAGGAGCAGTAACTATGGCCCAGATTGATGCATTTTTTAAGTTGATGAATGACGAAGGCGCATCCGACCTCCATGTGGTGTCCGGGCAACAACCGGTTCTCCGCATTCGTGGCGATATGGAGCGGGTAAAATTCAAGATTTTGGATAACGAAGGGCTAAAGAGCATGCTCTACGAGATCTGCCCGGAAGATAAGATCAAGATCTTTGAAGAGACCGGTGATCTCGATTTCGGCTATGAGATTCCTGGATTGGCCCGCTACCGATGTAATTTTTTTCAGCAGAAGTACGGCATCGGCGCGGTCTTTAGGGAAATTCCCAGTGATATTCTCACCTGCGAGCAGCTCGGCCTGCCCAAAGTGGTTTCCCGGCTGGCCTCCTTGCCCAAGGGATTGGTTCTGGTCACCGGCCCTACCGGTTCGGGAAAATCGACCACGCTGGCCGCAATCCTCGACGAGTGCAACAAAACCAGGAAGGATCACATCCTCACTATTGAGGATCCCATTGAGTTTGTCCATAAAAGTCAGAATTGCATCATCAACCATCGCGAGGTGGGCACGCATACCCGAAGCTTTTCTGCCGCCCTGCGCGGCGCTCTCCGCGAAGATCCGGATATTATCCTGGTGGGCGAGATGCGTGACCTTGAAACTATCTCGCTCGCTATGGAGGCATCCATGACCGGTCATCTGGTTTTCGGCACCCTGCACACCATGAACGCCATGAAAACGGTTGATCGCGTGGTGGAGATTTTCCCGGCCAACCAGCAGGGGCAGGTCCGCTCCACCCTGGCGGATGCCCTGCGTGCCGTGGTTTCCCAGACACTGTTCAAGCGGGTCGATATCAAAGGACGGGTGGCGGCCCTGGAGATTCTGATCTGCACCGCAGCCGTCCGCAATCTGGTCCGCGAGGGCAAAACCTATCAGATTCCTTCGATCATGCAGACCGGCAAGAAATTCGGGATGCAGACCCTGGACGATGCTATTTTTGAGTTGCTGGAAAAGAAGAAGATCAGTGCCGAAGACGCCTACACCAACTGTTACGAGAAGGGGCGTTTTCTCAAATTTCTCAGGCACCAGCCGTCAGATTTTACCGAGATCTGAGGGGGGCGACAACTGTGGGGCAGGTTATATACCGTACTGGGCCAGACAGGTGAGCAGTACTTTTTTCTGCGCCTGATTGAGGTTGACGAACCGGGCGCAATTGTTGAGGATGGTGGTTTTGAGCCCGTTGACCTCCAGGAGTTGTTCGGAGGTCGCGACAATTTCAGCCGGGAGTTGTTCCAGGGAAGAGCCGTCGTTGCAGTTGTAGAGATCCAGTTTAAAGAAACGGTTGGCGACAGGGGCGGCGTTGTAATGCTGATCAAAGCAGAGGCCGCCTTCGCTGATGTTCTTGATGCGCGCAAATTGGTCCTTGCCGCCGGGGATGCGGACGAGGAAAAAAGATGGCAGCTGTTTGCGGACAAAATGGCGATTTTCCACGCCGATTGAAAAGGGGAGCAGCACGACTATCTGCTGCCGGCAATCGGCACATGCGTATGTCCGGGCTGTTGGCAGGGCGGCAAGCCGGGAGACCGGCGGCCGTGCAATCAGCTGTTTGCCGCCACAAGCGGGACATTTTCTACCGAAAACCATCATTCTATTATTCCTCCATAATGCTGCCGTAAACCCTACGGTAATTAGGCAACATACCGCATCATTCTTACCCTTTCAAGTCTCACCTTTCTCGAACAAACCCCTCGCTTGACCCGTCAAAAAGAAAATGTTCCCCGGTGAAGGTGCTGATATGCGCCACCTTTCCGTCTGTGCGGCAGGATATCGTGCCCACTTGGGCAGTGGTAAGGGGGAGAATTTTTTTCTGTTGCCAGAGTTTGAGGTGCTCGGGAGCTGGCAAGGTGGCCTGTCGGCGCGAACTGGTGGAAACAACGATCAGGGCCGGGTTGACCGCTGCCAGAAACTCTTTTCCTCCTGAGGTGCGGCTCCCGTGATGCGGTGCCAACAGGACATCGGACCGGAGCAGATTGTCGTGTTCTATCAGCATGTTTTCGCTCGAGATACTGATGTCAGCGGGAAACAGGAAGCTGCGTGAACTGTACTGGAGCCGAAACACCAGGCTGCGGTCGTTGGTGGACCAGGCCGCATTGTTTTCAAGAAGACCATTCATGCCCATGCAGGTGAATGTCAGGTTGTGATCGTGGTGGAGGTTGTCTCCCACCCTGGCGGTCTGCAAAAAAGCGCCCTCCTTGCTAGCCATCTGCAACAGCATGGTATAGGTTGGCTCCTCGCCGTTGTCTCCATTGACAAACAACCGCCGCGGCCGGAAGCGGGCGGCGACAAAGGGGAGGCCGTTGTAATGATCTTGATGGGGATGGGTGATGATCAGGTCATCGATCCGCCAGATGCGGTTGCGCCACAGAAAGGGGGCGATGAGGCTCTGGCCTGGATCGAATTGCTCTGTTTGATAGCCACCACCATCAATCAGGATATTGGTCCCGTCGGGAAGTTGCACCAGTGTCGAGGTTCCCTGGCCGACATCGAGAAAATTGACGATCACTTCCCTGTTTTTCTTCTTATGCCACAAGGAAAGGGTAAACGAAAAGGTCAGAAGGAACATGAGCCCAAAGGCGAGAGTGAGTTTCGGGATCGTTTTTTCAGGGCGAAGCAAGAGGAAAAGGATGAGGAAATACAAGACGATTTCCCCAACGGTCGGGGTGATGGTCCAAATGGAAGCAAAGGGAAAGCCGGCAACAGCCTCGGCCAGCCAGACAGAAAGGTCGATACCCGGACGGCCAATGAGTAAGAGGAGGTGCGCTAGATCCGGGAAGACCGGAATCAGCGGGATGGCCAGCAGGCCACAGGGCAAGGCCCAGAGGCAGAGCAGGGGCTCGATCACCAGGTTCACCACCGGGCCGATCAGAGAAAAGCGGTTGAAGTGATAGAGCAGGATCGGCAAGGTGCCGGCGGTCGCAGCCAACGAGACATAGAGCATGGATTGCAGGAACCGGAGCGCCTTAGCCGTTGGGTGAATGCGGCGCGGTGTGATATCTTGAGGGGCGATAAACAGCGGCAGCCTTGGGTACACGAGATTGATCGCCAGGACGGCGGCAAAGGAAAGTTGAAACGAGGCGGTGAAAAGAGCCAGAGGGGAAAAGGCCAAAACAACGAGGGCGGCTGCGGCGATCAGGTGGATCAGGGAACGCTGCCGACGGAAGACCACGGCGAACAGTACCAGCAGGGCCGTGGCCAGCGCCCTGATGGCCGGAATATTGAAGCCGGCGATGAAGGTGTAGAGCAGCAGGACCGGTGCGGTCAATATCAGGGCCAGGGTGGGTACGTGGGTGTGCAGCAGCAGCCAGGTGCTTCGTTTGAGGAGAAAAGTGAACAGGCTGACGCAGAACAGGCCGAGCAAACTCAGATGGAGTCCGGAAATAGAGAGGACATGAAAGCAGCCATTCTCTTTGAAGGCTTCCATGAGTTGCGGCGGGACGTTTACCATGGAGCCTATGAGCAGGGCCTGGTAGAAGCCCGCGGTTTGGCGGTCGAAATGGGTGTTGAGAAAATCCGCAATGTGTTGCCGGATTTGTTCGGGGACAGAAAACAGGGTGCGCCAGGTGGGTCGGAATGGTTCCTCCACCAGCATAAGTTCCCGGGGAGATTGGATCCATCCCGAGCAGAAGAGCGCTTTAGTCGCCATCTGCAAGCGGAAGTTGAAGGCTCCCGGAGTCTGGTAATTGCGAATGCGGTCAACCGTGGCAATAGCCATGATTGTTTTACCCGGAAGGAACTGCGGGTCTATGGAGCCCTGAACAGAAAGCAACACCTTGCCGTGAACCGTCGTGAATTGTGATCTTTTCGAAGAGTCGTGGAGCAGCAGGGATTCGCATTCCAGCTCGAACCGGGTTCGTTCGCCGTTATTTTCGGCCATGGTGAGAATGCGGCCGATCAGGGTGACCTTGGTTGGTCCGGAAATGATGCTGGCGATATGATTCGGGTCGGATATCGGCTGCAAGGCCTGATGGGTATGAAGCAGGCCGACCAGGAAGAAAAAGGGGAGGGCTGCGAGGGGACGTAACCGAGGTCCGAGGCTTAAGGCAAAGACAATCAGGGTCAGGGGCACGAGGGCAATGAACTGGAGCAACGGCTGTTCGGCGTGAGATTGCGCGAGGCAGTAGGCTGCGCTGGTGCCGGCGATAAAGCAGATGGTGACGCTGACGAGCAGGTTTTGGGTACAGCAGCGAACCATCCTGTTCATAAGGCGTTACTCTGCCATGGGTTTTCCGGCAAGGAGGGTTTCGACGGCTTCCAGGTGTCGATGGACAACGCCCCGATTGGCCTCGACGTACGCCCAGGCAGCCGCTTCCATCGATTGCCGCAAGGCCATATCGGTTAAGATCCTGCGGAGAACGGCATCCAGGGTGTCACCTGATTCAACCCGGCAGGCCCCGCCGAAGCGGATTAATTCCTCGGCAATTTCCGTGAAATCCTCCATGTGCGGGCCAAAGATAACCGGCACAGAAACCGCAGCCGGCTCAATGGGATTATGCCCGCCTTCGGCCACCAGGCTGCCGCCGACAAAGACCGCATCCGCCATGGCATAGCATCCGGCCAGTTCACCGATGGTGTCGAGGACGAGTAAAGAACCCCGCTCCTCTTTGTTCATGCTCCAGCGGCGGCATTCGAGGCCGTGCCGCCTGCCGATGGCGATGATTTCCTCGGCCCGCTCAATGTTTCGCGGCGCCAGCAGAAGTTGGAGGCTGGTAAGGCCCTCCTGCAACCGTTGAAAGGCCTGAAAGATGAGTTCTTCCTCACCACGATGAGTCGAGCCGCAGATCCAGAGCGGCGGGGCGACAGTGAAACCATAGCGCTCCTTTTGGATGGCAATGGATGCATAGTCTCTTCGTGCCGCGGCGATCTGGCTGGTATCGAATTTGAGGTTGCCTAGGGTGGCGACTTTTTCCGGCTCGATGCCGAGAGCGTTCATCTTGGCGGCATCGGCATTGGTCTGCATTGAAAGCAGCGAAAAGGTACGAAACATCGGACGAAAGAAGAAGGCAAATCGCCGGTATCGGGCAAAGGAGTGCTCCGAGATCCGGCCATTGACCAGTAAGGTTGGAATCTCTCGCCGGGCCAGGCAATGGAGCCAATGCGGCCAGAAGTCTGTCTCCACCAGAAGAAAAAGGTCCGGCTTGATGGTCCGGATGAAAAACGGCACAACCGGGCCCAGGTCAAGGGGTGCCGCGATGAGGGCGTCGGTATACGGGGCCAGGAGTTTGCGAGCCACCTCGCCACCAGAGCTGGTGGTGGTGGAAAAGACGATCCGCGCTTCGGGAAAGGCCTGGCGCAGTCCGCGCACCAAGGGCAGGGCAGAGGTAACCTCGCCCACGGAGAGGGCATGCATCCAGAAGGCTGGTCCCGTGGAAGAGGAGAGCTGCGCCAGTTGGGCGGTCAGACCCCAGCCCAATCGTTTACCTATCCTGTTGCGGTACTTTTTCCGAAGGACGAACAGGGGGAGAAGGGGCAGCAGGAGCAGCGCCAAGGCCGAGGAAAAGAAGGTGTACAGAAGAGACATCGATGGGCTGAGTCCTTGGGTTGAAGCCGGGAACAATGAGCTGTGTTGTTGATACCAGTATTCTGCGTCTCTGTCGAAGAAGAAGCGACATCGGAGAGTTTTCTTTGGGTTAATTGGCCCTGTGTTCTCTGCTTGGGTGGTTTGTGAGAATAGAATGCCTTTATTATGCGCTATACGTGATACGATGTTTTGCGGGAGCCATTTTTTGCTCGTTTTTATTCTTGTGGGCGGGGGAGCTTTGCGGTACCGTTTGCTACGGTTGTTTTTTTGTTCCCAGTTGTTTGCGAGAGCGCTGCGATGCTTGATGATATGAGTTTAAAAATATTGAAGATATTGCAGGAAAAAGCCCGTGTTCCCAATATCGAGGTGGCGCGGCAGGTGGAAATGGCGCCTTCCGCCGTGCTGGAGCGGATTCGCAAGATGGAGCGGCAGGGCATCATCGACGGCTACGAGGTTCGGCTCAATCCCGAGCGTTTTAACCGGCGGCAGATTGCTTTTATCGAGATTCATACCCGTTCGGTGGGTGATTGGCCGCAAACCGGTCGCGAATTGGCCGCTATCCCCGAAGTGCAGGAAGTGCATTACGTGGCCGGAGAGGATTGTTATCTGGTCAAACTCCGGGTGGCCGACACCGCTGAACTGGCCAGCATCATCCGTGAGAAAATTGCTGTGATCAACGAGGTCGTCTCCACCCGGACCGCGACCGTTCTGCAAACCTACAAGGAAACCGCGCGCATTCCGATCCGCGGCTGAACCACACGAGGAAAACCCCATGCCCATGTCCCAAGGCTTCAAAGACCGACTCTTTTCCCACCTCCCGGCCATTGCCGCCCATTTTGGTACCCCCTTTCATATTTATGACGAGGCCGGCATCCGCGAGACCGGACGGCTGTTGCAGAAGGCCTTTGCCGATATCCCCGTTTTCCGCGAATACTATGCGGTGAAAGCTCTGCCCAATCCGAGCATTCTCAGGATCATGGGGGATATGGGGTTCGGCTTCGACTGCAGCTCAATCACCGAACTGATGCTGGCTCGGGAACTGGGCGCCAGGGGCGAGGCAATCATATTCACCTCCAACAACACCAGTCCCGAGGATTTCCGGGCTGCCGAGGCCGAGGGCGGCTGCATCCTCAACCTGGACGACATCTCGCTGATCGACAAGGTGCCGACCATGCCGGAGCTGATCTGTTTCCGCTACAATCCCGGTCCGCGCCGCAGGGGCAACGACATCATCGGCAAGCCGGAGGAGGCCAAATACGGGGTCAGCCACGATCAGATCGTCGATGCCTATCGCCAGGCTAAGGCCAGAGGAGCGAAACGGTTCGGCCTGCACACCATGCTCGCCTCCAACGAACTCCACTACACCTACATGGTGCAGACAACGGCCATGCTGCTGGAACTGGTGGAGACCATCAATACGGCGCTGGGCATCACCTTTGAATTCATCAATATTGGCGGCGGCTTGGGTATCCCGTATCTTCCGGATATCGACCCGCTGAATATCGAGGCCATGGGCGAGGAGATCACCGCCCTGTTCGTCGATTTCAAAGACCGCCACGGTTACTGCCCGGCCTTGATGATGGAGAGCGGCCGCTACATGACCGGGCCGCACGGGGTGCTGGTGGTGCGGGCGATCAACCGCAAGGATATCTACCGGACCTATATTGGGGTTGATGCCTGCATGTCCGCCTTGATGCGGCCCGCCCTTTATGGGGCCTATCATCATATCGAGGTGCTGGGCAAGGAAGGAAGCACGGAAACCGAAACGGTCGATGTGGTCGGTTCGCTGTGCGAAAACAACGACAAGTTCGCTGTCCAGCGCACCCTGCCGAAGATTGTCGACGGTGATATTCTTATCATCCAGGACTCCGGCGCCCACGGCCACGCCATGGGATTCAACTACAACGGCAAGATGCGGCCCCAGGAACTATTGCTGCGCCAGGACGGCAGCGTTGCCCTCATCCGTCGTGAGGAACGGCCCGAGGATTATTTTGCCACCCTCAAGTTTGAGGAAAAGGTGTTGCGGCTGTAAGGAATATACGGTGAATCTTCTTGTCCTTGATCCGACGGAAGTTGATGGCGGCGAAGCCACCCTCACCGGCCGCCGTGCCGAGCATCTGCTGCGGGTGCTCAAGGTGGCGCCGGGGGATGTGCTTCGGGTCGGAGTGATCAACGGCAAACTCGGCAGCGGCCGGGTGCTGGCAATTGAGGGGGAGGCGGTACGGCTGGGCGTAGCATTGGAACGGGAGCCCGCCTGCGATCTCCATGTCGAATTGATACTCGCCTTGCCCCGGCCGATCATGCTCCAGCGCATCCTCAAGCAGGCGTCCGTGCTCGGGGTGCGACGGTTTTACCTCATCCGTTCGCGGCGCGTGGAGAAATCATTCTTTCACAGTCCGGTGCTGGAATCTGAGAAAATTCGCTCGCTCCTGCTGGAAGGGATGGAGCAGGCCATGGATACCTGGCTGCCCGAGGTGACGATCCATCATCAGTTCAAACCCTTTATCGAGGATGTTCTGCCAACCCTTGCCGGTCAGGGGCTGATCGCCCATCCCGATGCCGGCGGCACCTTGGCCGGCCTCCCCGTTTCAGGCGAGCAGGGGCAGCGGTTGCTTTTGGCCGTTGGTCCGGAGGGCGGCTGGAGCGACTATGAGCTGCAATGCTTTATGGATCAGGGCTTTTACGGCTTCACCATGGGCAACCGCATTCTCCATGTCGACACGGCAGTCGTCAGCCTGTTGGCCCAGCTCCAGCTTCTCTACGACCTGCGGAAGCGCTGAACCACCTTGCCGGTCAGCAGGGTGAATTCCGGCAACCGCAGCAGTTGCAGGCCGATCACATACATCCCCGCCCCCACCCCGATCAGCACAATCAAGGCGCCGATCTGCAATAGCACCGGCCCGTCCGTCCACGGAGTCAGCACCTGCTGCAATCCCCAAATTCCACCGCACATCAGGGCCGTGGCAACGATAATTTTGGCCAGACCTTTCAGTAGGTATCCAACGGGGTAGCCTGCAAGTTTGCGATACAGGATCACGCTGAGGAAGAGGAAATTGAGGATCATGGCGCAGGAGGTGGAAAGGGCAATCCCCCGATGCTGAAAGAGATCGACCACCTGATAGATGATGAGGATATTGACGGCCACCCCGAGAAAGCTCCCGATAACCGGATACTTGGTGTTGCCGATGGCATAGAAGACCGGCACCATCACTTTGATTGCGGCATAGGCGAAGAGGCCGTAGGCGTAAAAGGTGAGGGCGGCGGCGGTCTGCACAGTGTCGGTGGCGGTGAAGGCGCCGTGTTCGAAAATCACCCGGATGATTGGCTTGGACAACAGCATCAAGCCGGCGGTGGCGGGAACAGCCAGGGCAAAGACCAGCACCAGGGAGGAGGTGAAGGTCTGCTTGAGGCTCGCAAGATCCTTTTCGGCCGCCTGTTTGGCCAGCACCGGCATGACGGCAATCGATAGGGCTACACCAAAGACTCCGATGGGGAGCTGTACCAGGCGGAAGGCGTAGTTGAGCCAGGAGACCGAGCCCTCAACGCAGGAGGCGGCAAAGCTGGTGTTGATGAAGATGTTGATCTGGGTAGCGGACATACCGATGGTGGCCGGCAGCATCAGCAGCAGGATGCGCCGCAGACCGGGGTCGGCGGGCTTGAAATTAAAACGGAATTGAAAACCTATCTGGCGCAGGGTGGGCAACTGCATCACAAGTTGCAGCATGCCGCCGATCAGCGTGCCCCAGGCCATGCCGGCAATGGCCGGTTGTCCGAAACGGGGAAAGATCCAGGCCAGCGAGAGGCCACCGATAATCGAGCCGAGGTTAAAGAAGGTCGAGGACATGGCCGGCACGAAGAATTTGCCCTTGGTGTTGAGCATGCCCATCACCACCGCCGCTAACGAGACAAAGAGCAGAAAGGGAAACATGATCCGGGTCAGTTTGACGGTCAGTTCCGTCTTGCCGGCGATGAGCTGAAAATCCGGGGCCAGCAGGTTGACGATAGGCTCGGTCCAATAGAGGCCCGCTAAGGTGAGGACGCTGATCACGAGCCCGAAGAAGATCAGGACATTACCTGCCAGCCGCCAGGTGGCCTCGGATCCCCGGTTAGTGCTGTAGTCGGTAAATACGGTGACAAAGGCGGCGGAAAGTGCCCCCTCGGCAAAGAGGTCGCGCAACAGGTTGGGAATGCGGAAGGCGACGACAAAGGCATCAATGGCATAGCCCGCACCGAACAGTCCGGCAAAGACCTGTTCGCGCACGAGGCCAAGCACCCGGCTGCACATCACGGCGATGCTGACCGCGCCGGCGGAACGGGCGATTTTTCCGGTGGAACCGGCGGGCTGGACGGCGGGTTGTGTGGTCATTGATTGTTCAATTTTTCAGCAGGTTATCGCTTGACTTTGCAATATTAATAAGAATATAACAAGGGCTCGTTTTGTGGACTCGATGGTTACCATTCCTGCCGCGAAAGAGCGAGGGCTTTTCATTGGTTTTCGGGCATGAATGTACACTGTGAACGTTGATACAACCCCGTTGCACTCACTGGAGGTCTCCATGCAGGACGTACAGCAGATTAGGAATGTGGTTTTTCTCGGCCATGGGAATAGCGGTAAATCGACTCTTGCCGAAGCCCTACTGTTTACCGCCGGTTCGCTGAAGCGACTGGGCAAAGTGGATGAAGGTACCTCTTCCATGGATTTTGAACCGGAAGAGATCAAACGCAAGATTTCCATCGGCACGGCCTTCAACCATCTGGTCTGGCAGAAGAACGACGTCTATCTGATTGACACTCCAGGTGATGATAATTTTTTCAACGAGACCCGATTTGCGGCGCAGGTGGCGGACAGCGCTATCCTCACCGTCGGTGCGGTGCTGGGCGTACGCCCGCAAACCGAAAAATTCGTTGACCTGATTAAGGACAATAATCTGCCCTGCATCATCTGCGTCACCAAAATGGATCGTGAGCGCGCTAACTTTCAGAAAACCGTCGATGGCATTAAGGCGGCCACCAGTCTCAACCCGGTTATTCTCTATCTGCCCATCGGTGCCGAGGATCAGTTCAAGGGGGTAGTAGATATCGTGGCCAACAAGGCCCTGCTGTTCACCGAGGGCGGCAAAGCCGAGGCCGGGACAATTCCGGCGGATTTGGCGGACGAGGTTGAACATCTGCGGGAAAGCCTGATGGAGAGCGTTGCCGAAACCGATGATGAACTGATCGAGAAATTTCTTGAAGAAGGTACGTTGACCGATGAAGAATTGAAAACTGGCCTGGTTACGGCCATCAAGGCCGCCAAGGTTGCTCCGGTCTGCGCCTGTGCTTCTTTGGGTAACAAGGGCTCCAGTGTTGCGCTCGATGCCATTGTCAGTCTGCTGCCCTCGCCTGATCAGCGGCCAGCCCGGATCGGCGTCCATCCGAAAAGCGGCGACACCATTGAACGGCCCGGTACGGCCGATGCGCCTTTCTCCGGCCTGGTGTTCAAGACCATGGCCGATCCCTTTGCCGGCCGGCTGACCATCTTCCGGGTTTTTTCCGGCACCCTCAAGGGCGATACTTTCTACAACGCCTCCAAGGCCACCTCCGAGCGCTTTGGCCAGCTGTACGTCATGGCCGGTAAGGAGCAGAAACCAGTGGATCAGGCCCTGCCCGGTATGGTGGTGGCGGTGGCCAAGCTGAAGGAGACCACGACCGGCGATACCCTTTGCGAGGAAGGTAAGCCAATTGTCTATCCGATGGTTGAGCCGCTGCCCACAGTGATCGCCTATGCGGTCAGCGCCAAGAAGGGGGACGAAGAAAAATTGTTTTCCTCCATCACTCGTCTGCTTGATGAGGATCTGACCCTGAAACTGACCCGCGAGCAGCAGACGCACGAAATCCTCATATCTGGCGTCGGGCAGGTGCATCTTGAGGTCATCGGTGAGAAAATCAAACGAAAATTCGGCGTTGAGATGGAACTGCGACCGCCCCGTGTTCCCTACCGCGAGACCCTTAAGGGTAAGGTAACGGTCCAGGGTAAGCATAAAAAGCAGTCGGGCGGCCGCGGCCAGTTCGGTGATTGCACCATTGAGATGGAGCCGCTGCCACGCGGTGAACACTTTCAGTTCCAAGACAAGATCGTTGGTGGCGTTATTCCGGCGCAGTATCGGCCAGCGGTGGAAAAGGGCATCATCGAGGCCATGGAGCGGGGGGTTATTGCCGGGTATCCCTTTGTCGACCTCAAGGTCAATCTGATTGACGGCTCTTATCATACCGTCGATTCTTCGGAAATGGCCTTCAAGGTTGCCGGATCGCTCGCCTTTAAAAAGGGCGTGGTCCAGGCCAATCCGGTGCTGCTTGAGCCGATCATGGAGGTTGAAGTCCGGGTGCCTAAGGATTTTGTCGGTGATGTCATGGGTGATCTCAACAGCCGGCGCGGCCGGGTGCTTGGCATGGATTCGACCGACAAGTACGAGGTCATCAATGCCCATGTGCCCCAGTCCGAAATTCTGCTCTATGCCCTCGATCTGACCTCGATGACCGGTGGTCGCGGCACCTTCCTGGTGAAATTCTCCCACTATGAGGAGGTGCCTGCCCAGATCGCCGAAAAAATTATCGCCGATTACAAGGACAAGTCGGAGGAATAGTGCAACCTTCTTCCCGTTTGTACCGTTGTGGCGTCCTCACCTTAAGCGACAAGGGGGCGCGTGGCGAGCGTGAGGATACCAGCGGCCCCCTGATCCAGGAGATGCTTCAGGGCGAGGGGTACGAGATAGCAATCTATCAGATTATACCCGACCAGCAGGGTTTGATCGAACAGACCTTGATAGCCTGGGTGGATGAGCGGCAGCTGGATTTGATCGTCACTACTGGCGGCACTGGGGTTTCTCCCAGCGACCGGACGCCAGAGGCAACGAAGGCGGTCATTGAGCTGGAGGTGCCGGGTTTGAGCGAGGCCATGCGTCAGGCTAGTCTGCACAAAACAATCCAGGCAGTCTGGTCGCGCGGCATTGCCGGTATCCGCAAAGGCTGCCTGATTCTCAACCTGCCCGGCAGCCGCAAGGCGTCACAGGAGAATCTTGCAACCGTCTTACCGGCCCTGGCGCACGGGCTGGACAAGCTCAAAGGCAGTGATGCCGACTGCGGTCGGCTTGAGTGAGATGTAACGGAAAAAGCCCCGGGTGACTCGATCACCCGGGGCTTTTTTTATTTACGGATAAGGAAGCGGAACTTTGCTCAACGGCTTTAGCAGACCCCGTCAATCAACACCTGTCGACCGTTGCCCCCTTGGGCAGCCTTGATTTCGCCGATCAGATACGGTTGCTCACCAAGGGCGCCGAACTGATGGAGCATGTCGTCGACGCTGTTCTCCGGAACAATGACCATCATGCCGATACCCATGTTGTAGGTCCGGTACATCTCGCTTGCGGTGATATTACCCTTTTCCTGCAGGTAGGTGAAACAGGGCAGGACGGGCCAGCTGTTCTTGTACATATGGGCCGCGCAGCCGGCGGGCAGGATACGCGGGATATTGTCGATGAAACCGCCGCCGGTGATGTGCACCAAGCCGTGAATTTTGCAGCGACGCACGGTGTTGACCACGCTGTCCACATAGATGCGGGTTGGCCGCAGCAGTTCTTCGCCGACCGTGCAGCCGAATTCCTCAATAAAGTCATCGACCTTCTTGCCCAGTTCCTCAAAGAAGACTTTGCGCACCAGGGAGTAACCGTTGGAATGGAACCCTGAGGAGGCAAGGCCGATGATCTTGTCGCCGACCCGGATGTCGCTGCCGTCGATAATGGCGTTGCGGTCGCCAATGCCGACTACGAATCCCGCGAGGTCATAGTCACCCGGCTGGTACAGACCGGGCATTTCCGCTGTTTCACCACCGATCAGCGAGCAGTGTGCCTGTTTGCAGCCTGCGGCGATGCCGCGGACGACATCGGTGGCCACGTCGACATCAAGGGCGTTACAGGCAAAATAATCGAGGAAAAATAGTGGTTTCGCGCCGCTGACTATCACATCGTTGACGCACATGGCAACCAAATCAATGCCGATGGTGTCATGTTTATCGCACAGTTTGGCCACGTTGAGCTTGGTGCCGACGCCATCGGTGGAGGCAACCAGCACCGGATTCTTCAGGTCTTCGTTACCAATGGCAAAGAGTCCTGAAAAACCGCCTAGATCAGAGAGAACGCCACGCCGGTGGGTTTCGGCGACGATCGATTTGATTCGGGAGACAAAAAGATTGCCTTTGTCGATATCGACTCCGGCTTCGCTATATTTGGAAGGTGATTGGGTCATGAATAGCCGCTCTGTGTCTTTCGCCCACGGTCAGATCAATCATGAACTGCATCGGGCGCAAGAGGTATAGAATCTTGAATAAATATGAGGGCAACGTACTTTTTTTGACCGGCCATTGTCAATACCTTTGTGGCGTATTGCACCGCTTGCTGCTTTCTGGTAAAGCTCCGCCATGAAACTCCTGATCACGCTGATAGGCATCGTTCTGGTCCTCGAAGGGTTGCCCTATGCCGCCTCACCTGAAGCCATGCAGCGGTGGCTCCGCCAGATTGTGGAAATGGAGCCCCCGCAAGTGCGCCGGATAGGTCTGGTTGCCATGGCTGTAGGCTTTGTGTTGTGCTATCTTGCCCAAAAAAGCAGTCTTTTCAATTAAGTCCAACCGTTCCGGTTCGGGATATTCGCAGATGGCCGAAAGCTTTCTTCAACTACTTTTTCCCGATTGACTTTTCTTGACACCGGTCAGTACAATAAACCGGTTTTTCCTCTGGATCGGCTGGAATATTGAGGCCTGAACAGGGGGAGAGTGTTCGTTGCCGGACACGTAATTTCTGGCATGCCCTATCTCGCCAACAATCAGATCCAGGAACGCTGCCATGGTCAATTATTTTTTCTTAGACAACAAGATGGTTAAGATGGAAAGCGGCAACAGTTCCGTCAGCCCCAACATCTTCTGGATTGATTTGATCAACCCCACCGAGGACGAGATTCATCAGGTGGAAAAAGATTTCCGGGTGGAACTCTTTACCAAGCAGGAGAGCGAGGAGATCGAGTCAAGTTCGAAGTATGTCGAGACCGAGGACGAGATCGGCATCAACCTTAATTTTTTAATTCCCGAAAACAATACCTTCTCCAGCGAGCCGGTTTCGTTCATCCTCAAGGACAAGATCCTCATCACCCAGCGCTCCCGCGAGTTCCGTTCCTTTTCCGAGACCTATCGCAAACTGCGGGCGATCAAACCGGTGGATGGCGAGGACATCTTTCTCACCATTCTTGAGACCCGGATCGATTATGATGCGGATCTTATCGAACATGTCACGGATAGCATTACCGAAATCAGCAAGCAGATGATCGGTGACAAGGATCCCAACCGGGAACTGCTGCTCAAGATTACCGCCCTGCAGGAAACGACCATCGCCATCCGCGAGAATATTGTGGAAAAACAGCGTATCATCTCCTCCTTGCTCAAAAGCAAGATGTTCCCCAAGGAAGACTACGAAAACATGCGCATTATGATCAAGGACGTGGGCTCGCTCTTGGATCACACTTCCTTTAATTTCGAGCGCCTTGAATTTTTGCAGAACACCTTCCTCGGTTTGATCGACATGGAACAGAACCGGGTGATTAAGATTTTTACCGTGGTTACTGTAATTTTTATGCCGCCAACCCTCATTGCCAGTGCTTACGGCATGAACTTTAAGTTCATGCCCGAGTTGGATCAATTGTGGGGGTATCCTTTTGCCATCCTGTTGATGATCCTCTCTTCGGCCATGACCCTGCTTTTTTTCCGGCGGAAGAAATGGCTCTGATGAGCTGGCGTTCGAATTGTTTGGAAGCGGCTTGACTCTGCATTGTTTACCTTTTCCGCAGGTAATAAAATGAAACCTCTGTATCTCATCGTTTTCGCCTGTGTGATCGTCTGGTTGGTTTTTCAGACTTTTCAGCCCGCGTTGCTCGATCCCAAAGCCATTTCCCGTCCGGTCGAGGCCAGGGGGGATTTGGCCAGCGATGAGAAAAACACCATCGACATCTTCCGTAACGCCGCTCCTTCCGTGGTCTACATCACCAGTATTGCAGTACGTCGCAATCTGTTCAGTCTCAATGTGTATGAGATCCCCCAGGGTACGGGTTCAGGGTTTATCTGGGATAAGCAGGGCCGGGTCGTCACCAATTACCATGTCATTTCCGACGCCAGCCGGCTGGAGGTCACCCTGGCTGATCGCTCCTCCTGGAAGGCGGTGTTGGTCGGTGCGGTCCCGGACCGCGATCTGGCGGTCTTGCAGATTAGCGCCCCGGCCGACAAGCTGCGGCCTATTGCCCTCGGTGAGTCCAAGGATCTGTTGGTTGGGCAGAAGGTCTTTGCCATCGGCAATCCCTTCGGACTTGACCAGACGCTGACCACCGGGATTGTCAGTGCGCTTGGCCGGGAGATTACCGCCGTTACCGGCCGCACTATCCACGATGTCATTCAGACCGATGCCGCTATCAATCCGGGTAATTCCGGCGGGCCGCTCCTGGACAGCGCCGGCCGCCTAATCGGCGTCAACACGGCCATTTACAGCCCCTCTGGGGCCAGTTCGGGGATTGGGTTTGCCGTGCCGGTCGGCGAAGTGAACCGGGTGGTGCCACAGATCATCAGCAAGGGTAAGCTGATCCGGCCGGGCTTGGGCATTACGCTAGCCAACCGTCGGCTGACTGAGGAGTTGGGGCTGGAGGGGGTGATGGTGTTGCAGGTACAGCCTGGCTCATCGGCTGAAAAGGCGGGATTGCGTGGCACGACTCAGGCGCGGGAGGGGTTGGTGCTGGGAGATGTTATTGTTGCGGTCAACGGTAAGGCGGTCAAAGATTACGACACCCTGCGCGATGAATTTGAGCGCCACGAGGTCGGTCAGAGCGTGGCCCTGACTCTGATGCGTGATGCCGCGACGGTCGAGGTCCAGGTGGTGCTGGAAGCGATGAACTGAAAAGACCGCCTTGGCTTTCAGACGAGCAGTGAGGGCTTTTTTTTCCGGCTGTTGCCGGTCAATCTGCCGATCAGCCATCCCAGCAACAGGACAATGCCCCCGGTGAAGAACCATTTGATTGACTGGTTTTTCTTCAAGACCGTGCATTCGATCTGGGCGTCTGCCAGCTTCAGCCGCAGATCTTCGATCTGCCGCTGAGCTTCTCCCAGATGTGTTTTGGCATACAGGGTGCTGTTGGGATCAGCCGCCAAACTCTGATATTTATCGGCAAGGGTGCTGCGATCGGTGGTGCAGGCTGCCAATTCTTTTCTCATCCGGTCGTTCTCTTCGGCCAGATCTCGAAATCGTCCTTGAGGATCGGTGACCGTTCCGTCGGGGCCTACTCCCGGCTTGATATTAGCCACCGGTATCAGGGGGGAGGTGCCGAGAAAGCGGCTGCGGACCCAGCCTTCGGTTCCGCCCTGCAAGCGCACCCGCGACCACTCTTTGCCTCCCTGGAGCAATTCTACGGCGGTTCCCATGGGTACCGTGGCAACAATTCTGGCATTGTCACCTTGACTTTTGCGCATGAAGACTTCAAGGCTCGGTTTGATGTACAGGATTTCAGCGCTGGCCGCCGAGACTACCCAGCAAGCGAGCAGCAGCGGGGTGATGACGACGAGCGAGAATCGAGGCAAGGAAAAAAGCGTGCTGTTCATGCAATAAGTCCTGGTTGGACGAGTAAGAAAAGATTGGGGAAGGAGAACCGTATTGCTTGCATCAGTCAGGAGCGATACGCATGTGCCGTAAGCAACAGGGGCTCCTCATTTTCTTTGGGAATTTCAAATATTCGGCGGCAACCTACCACGAATTATTCCGGACCGCCAGGTTCGGCTGAATGCGGGTTGGTTTTTTTAAAAGCCTGCTTAAGCGGTATGAAGTTTTTTCTTTCTGATCATGGCGAGTTCCCGCATGTTGCGGGCCTTGTCGGATTCATCGACAATCTCCCGGCCAATGATCTCCTCTAAAATGTCTTCCATGCTGATCACACCGGTAACGCTACCGTACTCATCGACCACGACAAAGAGATGCTGGTACCGCTCAAAAAAATCGATGAAAATGCGGTCAAGCGGCGCGGTTTCCGGAACAAAATGGACCGGTCGCATGATCTGTGACAGTTTGAGGGTGTCCTGACCGACGGCGGCCGCCATCAGCACATCCTGACTGAGGACGATGCCCACCACGTTGTCGGGTTCGCCGTCGTACACCGGCACCCGGCTGTGCATCCGCCATTTGCCCTCCAGACGGGCCGCCTCCTTTATGGTCAGGGTCTGGGGGGCGGAAAAAGTAACGGTACGCGGAGTCATCACCTGGCGTACCGTTTTGCTGCCTAGTTGCAGGATATTGGCGATCACTTTTTCCTGGTCGGCTTCGATTTCTCCCGATTTTCTGCTCAGGCTGGCGATGGTCTTGAGTTCCTCGGCAGAAATTTGATGGGACTTCTGACTGTTGGGCACCAGCCGGGTAATCAGCTGTGCTATCCATATCAATGGCTTAAGGAGCGCGATCGTTGTCTTGAGAGGAACAGCAATATAGGGTCCTATTTGCCTCGCAAAGGTTACGCCGATGGTCTTGGGCAGGATCTCGGTGACCAGGAGGATGACCAAGGTAAAGGTTAGCGAAAACCAAATTAGGCCGTTCTGGCCGAACAGAGTGACGGCAGAGGCGCCGGCGACCGTGGCGCCGATGGTGTGGGCTGCGGTGTTGAGGGTGAGAATGGCGGTGATGGGCTGTTCGATGTTATCCTTGAGTTTTTTTAAGTTTTCGGCCTGGCGGGGATGTGTATCGATCATCATTTCGACCTGGGAGGTCGTTAAAGAAAGTAGCACCGCCTCGAAGAGCGAACATGTAGTGGAAACCAACAGTGCGCTCCCCACAGCAAGAATGAACACAAGCAGCACGGGAAACCTCCGCGAAGTTAAATGTTTTTCAGGGTTGTCGGCAAACTAAAGTTTTGCCGATTGAGGTTCAACCCAGTTTAGTGTATGAAAACCTACAATAAACAGTTCTCATAGGTTTTGAAAGTATAATGCCCTCCATCCTGAGGGGAGGTAAAGATCTCGTGCACAATCAGGTTGTCACCATACAGTTGTTCGACAAGGAACCCTATGCATTTTCCGGCGATCTGCTGGTCTGCCTGGTAGAGGAGGATGTTCCCCAGTTGGGGTCCAATGCTGGCGAGCCTCTCAACAGGTTGCTGCAGCAGGTCAGGGAGACTGGTGATTTCAAAGGGAGCAAGGATCAGGTTTTTCTTCTTTATCCCGGTTTGACAGGGTTGGAAAAGGGAAGCGCCATTCAAGCGAAAAGGGTGTTGTTCGCGGGCCTGGGCAAACAGGACGACGTTATCAATGTTCGCAGGGAGCAGATGCGACTTGTTGGCGGAACCATCGCCAAGCAAGCAGGGGCGGTCAAGGCCAAGGAAGTTTTAGTTGTTTTGCCCAAGGATTTCCTCCTGGATGCCGTTGAGATTACCCAGTGCCTCACCGAAGGACTGCTGCTGGGTAACTATCGGTTTGATCAACATAAAAACCCCAAGGAGGAGAAGGATACGCCGACCCGGGTCGAACAATTTTACCTCCATGCCGGTGGCCTCGCAGCCAGTGCGGTCCGCACAGGCTTGGAGCGTGGGCGGATACTGGCTGAAGCTGTCTGCACGGCCAGGGATATGGCCAACCAGCCTGGTAACTACTGGACGCCCGCCGATTTTGCCGCATATGCCAAAAAAATAAGCAAAAAGACCAGTCTCAAATGCAAAGTGCTGGACAAGGCCGCCATGCAGAAACTGGGCATGGGGGGCATCCTCGGTGTCAATCAGGGGTCAGCCCTGCCGCCGCATCTGGTGATCCTCGAATACCGGTTGAACAAAAAAAATCCGACCATCCTTTTGGTAGGCAAGGGCTTGACCTTTGACTCCGGCGGCATCTGCACTAAACCGCCGGCTGGTATGGAGGATATGAAATATGACATGTGCGGTGGTGCGGCGGTGATCACTGCCATGCAGGCCATTGCCGAGGTCGGCATCGAGGGCGTCAATGTGGTGGCTTTGATTCCGGCCACAGAGAACCTGTCCGGTTCAGCGGCCCTTAAGCCCGGCGATGTCATTCGTCACTACGGCGGCAAGACCTCGGAGATTATCAACACCGACGCCGAGGGACGGCTGATCCTGGCCGATGCCCTGGCCTACGGCATTGATGTCTATAAGCCCGAGGCTGTGATTGATCTGGCTACTTTGACCGGAGCGGTGATCATCGGTCTTGGCCATCATTATACCGGCCTGTTGAGCAACAACGATCAACTGGCCCTTCAGTTGACCGAGGCTGGAGCTCAAGTCGGGGAGCCCCTGTGGCGGCTGCCGCTGGGGTCGGAATACCGCAAGCAGATCGACTCACGGGTGGCTGACATCAAGAATGCCGGCAGCGACCGGAGTGGGGGCACCATCACCGCTGCCTGCTATTTGCAGGAGTTTGTCGGCGAGACCCCTTGGGCACATCTCGATATTGCCGGAACCGCCTGGGACTTCACCGAAAAAACGTATATTCCCAAAGGGCCATCAGGAACGGGTGTTCGCACTCTGGTTACCAGCCTGAGTCAATGGAAGTCGCTGAAAACCGCTGAAAAGAAAAAATAAGCCGCCCAACGGCAGCCAAAAGGAGAACACGATGCTCGCCAAGCGAAAAGGAATCACCGTCAGTCGGCAGATCATGGATGACCAGTTGCTGCATCCCGGAGCCACCGGTGAACTCACCGGTCTGCTCAACGATTTGGTTGTTGCCGGCAAGATCATCAGCGCCGAGGTCAACATGGCGGGACTGGCCGATATCCTGGGCCAATCGGGCCGGACCAACATCCAGGGCGAGAGCGTGCAGAAGCTCGACGTTTTTGCCAACCAGACCATCAAGCGGCGGATGGAGCAGTGCGGTCATGTCTGCGTCATGGCCTCGGAGGAGGATGACGACATCATCCCGGTACTGGAGGGCTATGAAGGTAACTACACCATCGCCTTTGATCCCCTGGACGGCTCCACCAACATCGACGTCAACATCAGCATCGGCACCATTTTCTCCATCCACCGGCGGCTCAGCGCCTCCGGCCAGGGCAACGCGGGCGATCTGCTGCAGAAGGGCAGCGTGCAGGTGGCGGCCGGCTACATCATCTATGGCTCGTCGACCGTGATGGTCTACACCACTGGTTCCGGCGTCTATGGTTTCACCCTGGATCCGAGCGTCGGTGAATTTTTCCTTTCTCACCCCGATATTAAAATACCCGAGGCCTCACTCTATTACAGCGTCAACGAGGCCTATGCCAATCACTGGTTTGACAGCACCCGCAATTTTGTCAATTATATCAAGAATGCCGACGGCGGTAAGGGACCGTATAGTTTGCGTTATATTGGCACGCTCGTAGCCGATTTTCACCGCAATCTGCTCAAGGGCGGTATCTTCCTCTACACCCGCGACAAAAAGAGCGGCGAGAAATCCGAGGGCAAGCTGCGGCTGCTCTATGAGGCCGCGCCCCTGGCGATGATCGTCGAGCAGGCCGGCGGCCGGGCGATCACCGACGACGGCCGCCGCATTCTCGATATCGAACCCAGGAATCTGCACCAGCGGGTGCCGTTAATCATCGGCTCCAAGCGCGATGTCGATCTGGCGGAGAAATTCCTCCGCGGTGAAATGTAATCCATCGGGAGGGGTGCCCGAGTTCCTTGTTTTCCTGCTTGACAAAAAAGGCTGGGGCTTTAGTATGAAGAAAATCTTAACGATGGACCGGATCATGACGCAAATACTTGCACTCCTTCTTCTGCTGAGCCGACTGCGCGGAAAAACCGTGGCAGGGAAGGGTGGTTTGTCCTGACGGGCCGAATCGAATCTGAACCTTCTAAGCCACGGTTTTTCAAACCGTGGCTTTTTTTTTGACGTGTTGACGGAGATACGTATGGATCAGGAAAAATTGCATAAATATCGTCCCTACCCCCCGGTCCGGCTGACGGATCGCTCCTGGCCGGACAAGGTCATCACCAAGGCGCCGATCTGGTGCAGCGTCGACCTGCGCGATGGCAACCAAGCCCTCATCCAGCCGATGAACCTGGAGGAAAAACTGGAGATGTTCCAGCTTCTGGTGCAGATCGGTTTTAAGGAGATCGAAGTCGGCTTTCCCTCGGCCTCGCAGATCGAGTATGATTTTCTCCGCTTGCTGATCGATGGCAACCACATCCCCGCTGGTGTGGTGCCGCAGGTGTTGACCCAAGCCCGCGAACAGCTCATTAAAAAATCGTATGCGTCCTTGCAGGGTGCCCGCGAGGCCATTGTTCATCTCTATAATTCAACTTCGACCCTGCAGCGCGATGTAGTCTTCAAGAAGGGACGCAAAGAGATCATCGACCTCGGGGTGGCTGGAGCGCGCATCATCCACGAGCAGGCGAAACGAACCGAGACCAAGATCCGTTATGAGTATTCGCCGGAGAGTTTCACCGGCACCGAGCTTGATTTTGCCCTGGAGATCTGCGAGGCGATCATGGATGTCTGGGAGCCGACCCCGGAAAGCCCGGTGATCATCAATCTGCCGGCCACGGTGGAGATGTCCACCCCGAACATTTACGCTGACCAGATTGAATGGTTCAGCCGACACATGAAGAACCGCGACTGCGCCCTGATCAGCCTCCACGCCCACAACGACCGGGGCGAGGCTGTGGCGGCCACCGAGCTGGCTTTGATGGCTGGGGCCGATCGGGTGGAGGGCACGTTGTTTGGTAACGGTGAGCGCACTGGCAATGTCGATATTGTCACCCTGGCACTCAACATGTTTACCCAGGGGGTTGATCCTTGCCTCGATCTGTCGCGGATCAACCGGGTGATCAACGTCTACGAGCGCTGCACCAAGATGAAGGTGCATCCACGTCATCCCTATGCCGGAGAACTGGTCTATACCGCCTTCTCCGGTTCGCACCAGGATGCGATCAACAAGGGCATGAGTGCCTTGGAACTAACCGAGAGCGGCCTCTGGGAGGTACCCTATCTGCCGATTGATCCTCAGGACGTCGGACGTACCTATGAGTCAATTATCCGCATCAACAGCCAGTCGGGCAAGGGCGGGGTGGCCTACATCATGGATCACGAATTCGGCTTCAAACTGCCGAAAGACATGCATCCGGGGTTTGGCCGGGTCATTCAGGAGGTTTCGGACGCCCATGGTGACGAGCTGACCGCAGAGATGGTTTTTCACACCTTCGAAAAGGAGTATCTGCTCAACAGCAACGGCTATCATCTGAAATCCTTCAATGTGCTCAAACGCCATTTTGACAAGGACGAGGAGAGTTCAATCGCCGAGATCGAGGCATCGGTGGTGGTCAAGGGCGAGGAGAAAACGATCAAGGCCGTGGGCAACGGCCCGCTCGATGCCTTCTGCAGCGCCCTGCGAGAGGGGCTTGGCCTGCAATTCGTGCTCCATTCCTACCACGAGCACGCCCTAACCCGCGGCAGTTCCTCCAAGGCGGTGAGTTATATTGAAATCCTCGATCAAGATGAGGAAAGCTGGTGGGGCGCCGGGGTGGATACGGATATTATTGTCGCCTCGATCAAGTCGCTGCTCAGCGCCCTCAACCGCTCGGCGGCAAAAATAAAGAAGGAGTAGGTTATGCATAGAAAACAAGTGGTTGGACTGTGGTGCGGATTGTTGCTTCTGGCTGCTACTTCAGCTGGAGCCGAGGAGATCGGGCAGGTCAGCACTACTTTTAAGTTTGTTGGTGCCAATGACAAGATCGTGATCGAGGCCTTTGACGACCCCGATATTGATGGTGCGACCTGCTATGTCAGCCGGGCAAAAACCGGCGGAGTCAAAGGGGCGATCGGCGTGGCCGAAGACACCTCGGACGCCTCGATCTCCTGCCGCCAGACCGGGCCAATCACCCTGCCTGAACGGGTGGCATCGGGCAAGGATGACGGCAAGGAGGTCTTCAAGAAGTCAAGTTCACTCCTGTTCAAAAAGATGCAGGTGGTCCGATTCTTTGACAAGAAACGTTCCACCTTGGTGTACCTCACCTACAGCGACCGGATAATCGAGGGGTCGCCGAAAAATTCCATCTCGACCATTGTCCTTCCTCAGTCCATCAAGGGCGGCGGAGGGGCGGTGCAGGGCAACTGAATTCAGGACCGCTTATCCTGCCCCCCGCGCTCCATTTCCTTACGGTGCCTCCTGTCTGCTGAAGGCCTCAAACAGGCAGGAGGTGCCGATCATATTGGTCCCCTGAGCGCAGGCGTCGAGAACGTCGCTGTCCTTCCAGCCCAGATCACGCAGGTGTTGCACCTCCGCCTCGGCGATGCGTTCCTTGCGCAAGACCTTGGCCACCGTCAGCAAGAGGGCGTTTTCGGCCTCGCTGAAGGCTTCGACGTTCCGGCCCGCGGCCAAATCAGCTATACCCATTTCGGATAATCCGGTTTTGGACAGCCAGAATCTGTTCAGATGAGAGCAATGGTCAAAGCAGACCTCCTGAGCGGCAAGAAAGCGGATGGCCGCCAGCATAGGGAAGCTGAGTGCCTCATGGTTCATGAAGTAGGTGATCTGCTCAAAAAAGACCTTGAGCAGATCTGGACTGGTGCTCATGAGCTGAAGCGGTGCCGGTACCGGACTGCGTTTTCGCGTAAAGTGATCATAGATTTTGGCCACGCCTTCAGTTGCTTGTTCCGGGGTTTGATATTTGAGTAGAAACATACGCGTACCTCCTTGTAGTAGACTGGTCGTCTATTGGTTGGGTGCATGCCAGCAGGCATTGTGAAAGAGCAAATCTAGACCAATAAGATCTCAAACACCATCGTTTGGAAAGTATCGAGTGGCTCGGGACCAGCAGCGGCCTTCATCCGGATCAGGGATCCCTGCCAGGCCGAAAGAATGAACCGTGCCGTCGCCTCTGGCTCCAGATGAGCGGGCAGTTGGCCTTGGTCTTGGGCCATTTGCAGTAATCGGGTGATGAATCGAATAAGGCCATCGAGCGAGGCGTTGAGTTTTTCCCGGAAGGCTGGATTGACATCGCCCAGTTCCTGGACAAGGTTGCCAATGGGGCATCCCTTGATGAAACCCTCCCGTTCAAAATAACGGCGGAACCATAGGAAAAATTCAGCCAGTCGATCAAGCGGCGGCAGATTTTCATCTTTCAAAATCGGTCGCACCTGCTCCGCGAACCAATCCTGATAGTGATCCACCAAGGCGAGGCCGAACTCTTCCTTGCTCTTGAAGTAGAAATAAAAAGAACCCTTGGGTACCCCGGCGGTCTGCAGGATCTCCTGCAGACCTGTGGCTGTAAACCCTTTGTGGTGGATGATTTGGCCGCCGCAGTTCAGAATGTGTTCTCGGATTGTTGCAGACATGTTCAGAAAATAGACCGGTCGTCTATCTTTGTCAACTTATAATAGGCCGTTCTTGAACAGAATAAATGCTCAACGCTGCTCTTCAATAAAGGTCTGTATCTCCCTGCTGATACCCAGCTGTCCGGCCAAATCGTTCAGCCAGGCCCGCTCCGTCTCGGTATCGATTTCGATGGCGGCGACCGCCAGCATATACATGGTTTTTGCCACCGAGGGATCACTGATGCCGGCGGTCAACTCGTCAAGACTTTTGGGTTGATGCAGCTCATTGAGCAGAAACATCTTTTCCTCCTGGGTGAGCTCTGCGCCCCGCAACCTGTCAAGCACCGCCCGCTCCTCTTGGGCATCGACGGATCCGTCAGCATGGGCAGCGGCCACCATGACCTGGATCAAACGAACAGCCAGTTCATTGCCGCCGGGGTCACCGGAAAGCGGAGCACTTGCGGTCCGTTGCATGAGCGGTGCGACACCAGGAGGCGGCGGTGGTGGAGACGCGGTCTGCCCCCCCGAAGGAGGTGGGGGAGGTGTGCTCGAGCCGTACATACCAGAACCGGGAGGGGGGGGCGGCTGGCTCATTCCTCCGCTTTGACTCTTCTGTTCCTGCTGCTGTTTTAATATCTCGTAGGCACCCACCCCGAGACCGATAATCGTCATTAAACCTCCGCCCGATCCGAGGCCACCCAACATCGATTTGTTCCCGCTGCCCCAGGAACCGCTTCCTTTGCCAATAACCTCACCGACAATTTTTCCCAACAATTTTTCAGCATTAAACATGGCGTCATCCTCATAGAGGTTTGATCTCCGGCGACCTCCCGGTTAATCCGGGGTGGTCGCCTTTTCTACCCTGCGGTGGCCTCGCACGTTCCTTCTTTCCCAGCCCACAGATTAAGCCCGATGAAATTCTGTAGAAATTGGGCTTGTCTCTCGGTCCTGCAGTGGCGTATACTATCTCAAAAATCTTTTATATTTTTCAGTCGATGCTCGCGACAACTACAACCGCCACCACGTCCTTCGTTGCCACCTATGACCAAAACGGTAAGATAGGTGCGCTCCTTCGCTCCCAGCCGGCACAGCCGTTTGCGAATGTTGCTGATCAAGGTAGCACAACAGCAGAAAAGTACAAAGATAAAGTGACCTTGTCAGCTGATGGCCTTGCGCAATCGCGACAGGAAGAGGCCAGCGGCAACAAAGACACACCTGCAGTCGAGGCGACCGATTCTGGCAGTGCGGAACAGCCGGGTAGGCAACAAACGCTGGCATTGGAACTCACCGCTGCCGAAGAAAAAATGGTCCGGCAGTTGCAAGAACGCGACCGTGAGGTTAAAAACCACGAAATGGCCCATCTGGCAAACGCCGGGCAGTATGCCCGGGGAGGTCCCACCTATTCCTACCAGCAGGGTCCGGACGGACGGAGATATGCGGTAGGCGGCGAGGTGCCGATCGATGTCAGCCAGGAAAAAACACCGGAACAAACCCTCCAAAAAATGCGTGCTGTCAAGCGCGCTGCCCTGGCTCCGGCCGAGCCTTCGGCCGCAGATCGCAGTATAGCCGCCACCGCCACCGCCCTGGAAAGCCAGGCGCGCCAGGAAGTGCAGGGCGAGCAGGCAACTCCAAATCAGGAGCAGGCTGCACACGATACCCCTGCCGGGACAAAGAACGAAAAGTCAGAGGCAAACACCGAAAAACCAAGTCCAGTCTCCAATCGTCGTCAAGCGCAGGATCTTTTTGCTTGAGCATTCCCGTTTCACTCTCTTCTTCACTAACCAAAGCCAATGATGCCCGCAAGTAACTACCTCGAGGATCTTTTTTCCTATATTAACCGCTCGCCGACTTCGTACCACGCCTTGGTGAGCAGTGTGGCAATCCTGAACGAACATGGGTTTCAGTCCTTGCATGAAGGCGAATCCTGGAGAGAGCTCAGCCCCGGCTCTTACTACGTGACCCGCAACGACGCCAGTTTAATAGCCTTCACCCTGACCGATAGCCCCCAAGCCGGCTTGCCTTTGCGCATGGCTGGTGCCCATACCGACAGCCCCGGGTTGAAGATCAAACCGAATCCTGTGCAACTGCGGCATGGCTGCGTGCAGCTCGGAGTTGAAGTGTATGGTGGCGCCCTGCTGGCCCCTTGGTTTGACCGGAATTTGTCCATCGCTGGGAGGGTTAGTTGGAGCTGTACTGATGGTCCCCTTCGGTGCAGTCTGATTGATTTCAAGCGGCCGGTGGCAACCATTCCCAGCCTGGCCATTCACCTGGACCGTGAGGTCAACAGCAAGCGAAATATCGACAAGCAGACCGACCTTGTTCCTTTGGTGATGCTGTCTGGTGAATCAGCACCCCCTGATTTTCATGCTTTCCTGCGGCCTGAGCTTACTCGTCTGCACCCGGAAGCCGCCGATGCGGCCATCCTCGCCTTCGACCTTTTCCTCTATGACACCCAGCCACTTTGCCGGGTGGGGTTAAACGGCGAATTCATCACCGGCCCCCGCCTGGACAATCTTCTTTCCTGCCATGCCCTTGTTCGGGCGCTGGCACAATCCGGGATTGGCCGGAACTCTCTCGTCGTTCTTAATGATCACGAAGAAGTGGGCAGCCTTTCTACAGCTGGAGCCCAGGGACCTTTCCTCAAAAGTGTATTGGAGCGACTCTACCCTGATCCCGCACTCCGGCAGCAGGTTGTCGCGAACTCGCTCTTTGTCTCGGCGGACAACGCCCATGCGGTCCATCCCAATTATATTGGCAAACATGATCCGGACCATATGCCTCTACTCAACCGGGGGCCGGTGATCAAAACGAACGCCAACCAGCGGTATGCCACCAATGCGCTGACTGCTGCCCTGTTCCGCCAGTATTGTGCAAAAGCCGAAGTGCCCTGCCAGCAATTCGTCATGCGCAACGACTTGGCCTGCGGCTCCACCATCGGGCCCCTGACGGCGGCCGAGATCGGCGTGCCCACAGTTGATGTTGGCGTGCCGCAATTGGCCATGCACTCGATCCGGGAAACCGTCGGCCACCTCGATGGCTGGTATCTGCTGCGGGCGATGACCACCTTTTTTTCAGAGGAGGATGACCGCATCCGCTGTCCGAACAGTATGTTGTAATAGCTAAAATTTGTTTCGAATCATTCCTTGGGGGGCTTCATGTCCCCCTTCCCTGGTAGCAATAGCGACCGACATCCGCACCTTATCCGTCGACTCTCAGCCTTTCGTCCACAGATTCTTCTCGAAACCGGGCAAAAAAAGTTCATTAAAAATAATTTATATATATAAAAATTAATTTTTAATGAATTTTTCTTGCCCGGGTTTCCATGGCAAGGTAAAAAAAGCATGAGAATGCGAATCGGCTAAAAGCAACCATAGCTCTCCGCATTCGCTCCTTCGTCAATTGTTTTTCGCAGTATATCCAAGGAACGAAACCAAGCTTCGCTATCCGTCGCCGGGCGGAAGTGAAAGGCAAGCCTGAAACACGAAAGAATTGTACTCCAAAAAGAGGTTTACCATGTCGATTGGCGCCAAAAAACTCGAAGTACTGCACATTCTCTCACAAAATCTGAAAAATCCCAATCCGCAGTTGGTTAACTCTAACGACATCGCGCACCAGCTGAAAATGAGCCTGCCTGAAATTCACCTACTGCTCAAAGTTATGAATGATATGGGCGTCATTGAAAGCAATGTGGACAACCAGCTTTCTCTGATCACGCAAAAAGGCCTCCATTATCTGGAGCGGCAAAGTACTCATTGACCGGTACGGTTTCCCGTCATGCCCGAGAACCATCCGCAAAGTTACGACCATTACATCAAGGCCTTGATGGAGATCAGTCAGGCCGTCACCTCGGATCTTTTCCTCGAGGACGTCTTCAAGCTGATCGTCATGGTGGTGGCCAAGGTCACCGGTGTCGATATCTGCTCCCTCTGGCTGGTGGACGAGAATTCCAATCCACCAAAAATCCGCCTTAAAGCCACCCAGGCGATTGAACCGGAGTATGTGGTCGACCGTTCCTTGAATCTGGATGAAGGCGTGGTGGGGTATGTCGTTTCCAACCAGAAGCCGCTCGTTATAGCGGATGTGTTGCAGTGCGAGATTTTTAAAGAGAAGGAGATGGCCAGAAAATTAGGCCTGGTTTCCATGGTCGGGGTGCCTCTCCAAGGGAAAAAAGACAAGATTGTCGGTGTGCTCAACTGCTTTACTTCCACTCCGCACGAGTTTTCAAAAACCGACATCAATCTGCTCACTACAGTGGCCAACCAGGCGGCGGTCGCCATTCACAACACCGAGTTGATCATCAATACCAAGATCATTGAGGAGGAGCTGAAGGCGCGGAAGAAAATCGAGCGCGCCAAGGAAATCATCATGGAGCGGCAGGCGCTCAACGGTGATGATGCGTACCGGTGGATTCGGAAGCGGAGCATGGACTCCCGCAAGACCATTCTCGATGTGGCCGAGGCCATTCTTCTTTCTAACGAGCTGTATTAACCGGTGGACGCGATCTCGGACCCAAGCGTGGCGTTCACAAAGAACAGCGATGACAACTTATTTATTGACAGATAAATTAAGTTTGAATAAATAATCATCCTTAAAGTTGAGCGTACAACGGCGTTCGCTCAATTGGATTGCTTGATACCATGACACGACAAAGGCGTCTGTCTCCTCTTCAGGGACAGGGGCCTTTTTTTTTGCCGTCACTCACGTCTGCGCATTCATAACTGCAGGCAATTTAAACAAAAAATGAGGAAATATTATGCGTTTTGCAAAAAGTAATGACGTCTTGGGAACCACCAACAGGGGAAATCCAGCGGAATCAGGCCTGTGCACTTTGTGTCGGGCCGATTGCATGGGCCAGTGCGAGACCTGGAAATCGAGCCTTGTCGGCCGGAAATTGCTTTACCCGCGTGATTTCGGCGTGGTCACTGCCGGCGCCAACAACACCACCCATATGGGTGTTTCCTACAATTCGCTGCGCATCCAAGGATACGCTTATGGTGCCCATGGCATGGCGCAGGGGCTTTCCAATGATCCAGATAACTGTATTTTTCCCAATGTCGATTTGACCACCGAATTCGGCAACAAGGTTAAAACCAAAAGCAAAATTCCTCTGATGACCGGCGCCCTGGGGTCAACCTTTATTGCCGCTAAATACTGGGATTCCTTTGCCATCGGCGGTGCCTTGGTCGGTATCCCGATCGTGGTCGGCGAGAACGTGGTCGGTGTTGACAAGGCCTCGGAAATAAAGAACGGCAAAATTAGCAAGGCTCCCGAATTGGACCGCCGCATTGACACATACCTGCGCTACCAGGAAGAGTATGGCGCGATCATTGTTCAGCTGAACGTGGAAGATACCCGTAATGGCGTCGCCGAGTACGTGGTCGGCAAATACGGCGACCGCTGTATCGTGGAGCTGAAATGGGGTCAGGGTGCCAAAGACATCGGCGGCGAAATCCAGGTGTCCAGCATCAAATATGCCCAGTTCCTGAAAGATCGAGGCTATATCGTCGATCCCGATCCCAATTCGCCTGAAGTGCAGATGGCCTATGAAAAAGGGGCGATCAAATCATTTGCCCGTCATAGCCGGCTCGGCGGCACCAATCTCAGCACCGTTGACCTTGTGCGTGAAGACTTCATGAAGTCGGTTGACTATCTGCGCGGCATCGGATTCAAGAGGATTTCGCTGAAAACTGGTTCCTACGGCATGGAAGAACTGGCCATGGCCATCAAGTTCGCCTCCGAGGCCGGACTCGACCTGTTGACCATCGACGGTTCCGGCGGCGGCACCGGCATGAGCCCCTGGAACATGATGCAGAGCTGGGGCGTACCCTCGATCAACCTCCACTCCAAGGCCTACGAGTACGCCAGTATCCTTGCTGGCCAAGGCAAACGGGTGGTTGATCTTTCGTTCGCCGGCGGTTTTGCGCTCGAAGACAGCATCTTCAAGGGCCTCGCCCTGGGCGCTCCATATACCAAGCTGATCTGCATGGGCCGCGGCATCATGATCCCAGGATTTCTGGGCGCCAACATTGAGGGCGCAATCCATCCGGAAAGACGAGAGAAGGTCAATGGCAACTGGGACAAGCTGCCGGCCAGTATCAGCGCCATGGGCACCACCCCGGAGGAGATCTTCGCGTCCTACTACGATGTCCAGAAAAAGGTGGGCAAGGATGAAATGAAGAAAATTCCCTACGGGGCTATCGCCATGTGGACTATGGCCGACAAGCTGGCCTGCGGCCTGCAGCAATTGATGGCTGGAGCGCGTAAATTCCAGCTCTGCAAGGTCACCCGCAACGATTTGTTTGCCGGGAACCGGGAAACAGCCAAAGAAACGGGCATTACCTATATCACCGATGCCCGGGATGAAAGCGCCAAAAAAATTCTGGCCGCTTAATGCAGCATCACTTCATTTCCGGGCAGGGATACCCTGTCCGGAAATGAAGGTTGTTATTTGATTTTCAGCCACAACAATTCGGCAACAGCTTCGCCATCATTTTCCCACTGTTCCGGCGTGTGCTTCTGCAGATAGACAAGATCGCCGGAACCCGCCTCCTGCCGCTGTCCATTCACCCATAAAGCAAGCGTTCCGGACAGGATATACCCCATTTCTTCCCCCTTGTGGTTGAAAAAATGGCCGGTCAATTTACTCCTTGGTTCGATCTTGAGGAGGTAGGGCTCGGCCCCGGCATCCCGCATGCCCGGAGGTAACAGCCTGGTTCCCTCAACCAGGGCTTTGGACGGACCGTCCAGAGCTGCGGTCACCCCTTCGCTGCCCCGAAAAACATATTCTGGCTGTCCAGCTTCCAGACCCTCGAAGAAATACCCCACCTCAACGGAAAGACTCTCGGCTAGCCGAAACAGAGCTGGGATGGAAGGATAAATGAGATTTTTCTCCACCTGGGAAATGCTGCTGGGGGTCACACCGGTTTTTTCTGCCAGTTCCTTTTGACTTAGGCCCTGTTTTTTGCGCATCGCCTTGATTTTTCCACCCAAATCCAACCGTTCCGGCAATGGCTTCGGCAGGTCGAAAACAATCTCCCCCTCTTCACACACAAACGATTGCGGCTCGTTGAGAAACCGTGAGGTGCGTTTCTCCGCCTTAAGAATTTTCAGCGCCGGTTTGCTGTTTTTGACCGACAGATCAATGGCAACTTGGGCTATCTTGTTGATGTTTGCCTTTAGTCTGCTGGAGTGGGCACTTTTTTCGACAATCCAGTAGGCGATGGTGTCGAGTTCATAGAGCCGCGGACAGGTACGGGCATAGAATTTCATCACCTGCTCCTCGCCGCCCCAGAGGTCCTGCATACCGGTAAGGCTGTCGATGATGAAACGGATATCACCGGAAAGATTGGCATGCAGGCCGTAAATAGCCTCCCCCACCTGGGCGGGATTGGCGGGGTCATTGACTCTGATCACCTGGTAGGGCCATTGGGCGCCATCTTTTTCATAAAACTTGTTGAACACCTCGGAGCGGTCGCCCTTGCCGTTGGTGAAGCAGTCAAGGACGGTAAAGTTTTGACTTTCAGCTAGCGGACCGAGAAAAGAGACTACGTTTTTCGGGGAGCGATCGAAGCTGACATAGATCGTCGGCTTTTTCAGGGCCAGCGATTCGCGGATGAAATGCACACAGAAAGCGGCGGAAAAACTGCCGGCATCCTCGTACCACAAGACATTGTCGCCTATATAGAGGTCGCCGAGCAGGTGATCTAGCTGTCGAATTCCCGACGAGACCGGTTTTTTCTTTATCGTCTCCATCATGGTCCTTCAATTACTCCGAGGCATGCGCCATGACCCGCATATAGTCGTCATGGCGCTTCATGCGGTCATCAAGCAGCTTGTTTTCGGCAAAGCCGCAAGTGTGTATCTTACAGTAGGCTCCATCGGTAATGGAATTAAACACCAAGGCAGGGATATCGTAGTGATGCATGGTGGAGAACTTTTTCACCTTACTGTCCTCGATGATCATAATTCGGTTCATGTGCAGGCTTTCATCGCTGTTGTTGAGGTAGTGGAGTTTCTGGAAACTCCTGCGCCCGTGCTGGCCGGGCGGGAGATGGTCGCTGACCAGGATGATCAGGCTCTTCGGGTCGAGTTCGAGCAGACGGTTCACATAATCGGCGGCAGCCTGGGACCGGTAAAAGATCTGGTTGGCGGCCCGCTCAAGTTGTGGATCCTTAAAGTCGGAGATCATTTTCAATACTTTTGGCCGTTTTTCTTCATTTAATTCATGGGGAAAATGTCCGTAAATAGTCAAAACATAATTGAAGAGCGGCGGCCCGTCATTGTCTTTAAGAAACGGGGTGATGAATTCGAGATTTTGGGAAAGGATGGTGCCGTCGAACATGTATTCTTTTTCGCCCGAGGTGTCCCCCTTGCTCAGGTAGGTCTCGTTGCCGCTGACGTACTCGCGAGGGAAAAACATCCTGGCAAACCCCATCCCTCGATAGGCGTTGGGGGTATTGAAAAAACTGGGGTTGTAGGCATTTGAGGCCATGGTCTGGTAGCCGGCCAGTTGCAGTTTTCCGGGAAGACAGTAGGCGGCGGAGCCAGTGAAGCTGTTGAATTCCACCCCGGTCATCTCCTCGAAGGCTGGCACACCGCACAAAATTTCGAATTCCGCCTGGGCGGTTTTGCCGCCGACCACAGGGGAAATCGAAAATCCCATCTTGTTGCCGAACAGTTTTCTGAAACTGGGGTGGAATGGGTCCTTGGTATAGGTGGCCTTTTTAAACAGGGTGGGATCGAGAAAGCTTTCCAGCACCACCAGATGGACGTTGCGTTTTTTGCCGTTGGCGTGAACCCAGCCGGTCAGTTGCCGGGCCTGTTCTTCATATTGGGCACGATTGCGGAAGCTCTCGGTCCTGGCCCTTGCGAGATGGCGTTCGGCCTCCCGGTAGAGCAGCATCATGAAACGGCCGTTGTTCTGCGCACTGTCCGCATCGGACCAGTAGACGATTTCCTCGCCCACCTTCCGGTAGGTAGTGATGTATTCTTCGGGAAAATATATGGTGGCGCCGATCAGCAAGGCGGGCGGTAAGGCTCCGGCAATGAGAACCATGAATCTGCGGTAGTTGACCGACCAGAGAAAGAAGCCCAGCGGCAGCACGACAAAGACCAGCAGTAAAGTGAGATAAGGCCATGTCAGCACGCTGAGTAGCTCGGGAACCTCGGCCAGTTCGGAAGCGCGAAAAACGTTGCTGTACATCAGGAAATAGATGTCTTGGCCGAGATAGGCAAGAAACAACGGCACCACCGCCAACAGTGCCTGCCAGCGTGAAGGCCGCAGGATCATGTTGAAATAGCAATAGAGATAAAACAGAAAGATCAGCTCGAGGTACTCTCTTTTCAGATAGACCCCCCTGGTTTCGTCCAACTGAAACAGCCACATTGACTGGATCTCGATGGCGCCAAACATCCCGCCTAGACCGCCCAAGGCGAGGATAATCAGGGAGTATGCATACACACCCAGAATAAAAGCGGTGTACCGGTTGAACAACAGGTACACGATCGTGCTGGCGGCAATTCGCGCATTCAGCGTAATTGCTGCGGCAAAGCTAGAAGCAGCCATGGATACTCAAATTGAAAGATGGGTGAAAGGAAGAAGCCAGGGGTAAAAAATTGAGCCAATTGAGTCGAAATTGAGGAGTTTAATCAGCTTGAAACAGTATTGTAACGGAAAAATAATCCGTCAATAGTTTTTTCTCTACCACTCCATGGTACCCTGTCCTCCGAAAATGAAGCAGCGAATACCAAAAAAATGATTTTTTGCGGTGTCATCTCCTCTGCATTACCATCGAGAGTAGCAATTCTTGCCGAGACCTCTGAAACCGCATTTTTCACCATTCCACCGAACGTGTTTGACAAGCGCTCACCGGTTCAGTAATGGTGAGCACCTGTTTTTTTTTGCTCCTTTTCCCTGTTCGCCAAGCAAAGGAACCAATCATGACCGCCACCCTCATTCAACGCACCGCCTCGGCCTATAATTATCCCCTGCTGATCAAAAACATGTTTCTTGCCCCGGTTGTTGACAATCCCGACCAGGAGATCGTCTACCGCGACCAGTTCCGTTCCACCTACCGCGATATGCGCCGTCGGGTCCACCGCCTGGCCAACGCCCTTACCGGGCTGGGCGTCAAACCCGGGGATACGGTGGCGGTGATGGACTGGGACAGTCACCGCTATCTGGAATGCTTTTTTGCCGTACCGATGCTCGGCGCGGTCCTGCATACCATCAATGTCCGGCTTTCACCGGAGCAGATCCTCTACACCATCGATCACGCCGAGGACGATTATATTCTGGTCAACGACGAGTTCCTGCCGATCATCGAGCAGATCAAGGGGCGCATCGATACGGTCAAGCGCTATGTCCTGCTCACCGATCTCGACACCGCTCCCCAGACCACCATCCCCCTGGCTGGAGAATATGAGGATCTGCTGGCCAAGGCCAGCGACAGCTTTCCATTCGAGGATTTCGACGAAAACACTCGGGCAACCACTTTCTACACCACCGGCACCACCGGCATGCCCAAGGGTGTTTACTTCAGTCACCGGCAACTGGTCCTGCACACGCTGGCCAACCTGGCCGCGCTCGGTTCTCCTGCCAGCCAGGGCCGATTTCACCAACAGGACGTCTATCTGCCACTAACGCCGATGTTTCATGTCCATGCCTGGGGGATGCCCTATGTCGCCACCTCGCTCGGGGTCAAGCAGGTGTATCCGGGCAAATACGCGCCCGGACCGATTCTGCAGCTGATCATTCGAGAAGGGGCCACCTTTTCCCACTGCGTGCCCACCATCATGCATATGCTGATCAACCACCCCAGTTTCGAGGAGGTCGATCTCTCCCACTGGAAGGTGCTGATCGGCGGCTCGGCCCTGACCAAGGCCATGTGCCAGAAGGTGCTGAGCCGGGGCATTGATGTCTTCACCGGCTACGGCATGTCCGAAACCTGCCCGATCCTTACCATCGCCCATGTCAACCGCGACGACCTAGACGATGACAGTGAAGTGACGCTGCGCTGCAAGACCGGCCGCCCGATCCCGATGGTGCAGTTGCGGTTGGTGGACGAGCAGATGAACGAGGTGGACCATGACGGTGAGCAGGTGGGTGAAGTCGTGGTCCGGGCTCCCTGGCTGACCCAGGGATATCTCAAGGACCAGCGCAATTCAGAAAATCTTTGGAAGGGCGGTTATCTGCACACCGGCGACGTTGCCAACATCAACCATGAAAATTACCTCAACATCACCGACCGGATCAAGGATGTGATCAAAACCGGTGGCGAGTGGCTCAGTTCCCTTGAGCTCGAGGATGTCATCGGTCTGCATCCAGCAGTGGCCGAGGTGGCGGTAATCGGCATGACCGATAAGAAATGGGGAGAACGACCCCTGGCCCTGGTGGTACCCAAAAAGGACGCAACCGCGCCCACTCCCCGGCAAATGGTGAGCCATATCAACCAGTTCATCGAGAAAGGGCTGCTCTCCAAACAGGCCATGCTGCTCAAGGTCAAGGTGGTCGAGGCCATCGACAAGACCAGCGTCGGCAAGACCGACAAAAAAACCTTGCGGGTCAAGCACCTTTCCTGAGCTGCCGCCGGTTGGGTGGAGCTCCTGCTTGAGATACCCAAGAAAACAAAAAAAGGCCGCCACCTCAGGTGGCGGCCTTTTTTTGTGTCATCGGCTCTCCTGCTCTCTTTTACCTCACGGATGAGGGCAAAACAGAGCGCATCCCTCGCCTTCTTCACCAAGACGGCAGGAGATGGCGGCCAAGGCCTGATCCTCAGTGGCGAAGATGTTGTTCTCCCCGACAAAGTTAAACAACCCCGTAGCTCGCATTACATCAAGTACCTGTTTCTTCAGTCCGGAGAAGACGACTTCAACCCCCGACTGCTGCAATTGCGCCACCAGATTATGGAGCATTTCCTCGCCCGAGGAGTCGATGGAGTTGATGGCGTCCCCGACCACCAGCAGATATTTAGCCTCTTGATGATCGGCCATGGCACCGAGCACTGCGTCTTCAAAATGGGCGATATTGGCGAAATAGAGTGAGCCGTCAAAGCGAATAGCCACCAACTGCGTCGAGGTGACCAAGTGAGGATGGTATTTGATATCCCGTAGGGTGCCATCCTCGTGGCGACCGAGGATAGCGACTCGAGGTGCCATGGTCCGGTAGAGATAGTGACCGATGGCCAGGAGGGCGCCGATCATGATGCCTTTATCAAGATGCGGTGCGGCGAGCAGGGTAACGATAAAGGTGGTGAGGGCGACCATGCCGTCGGCACGGTTGGCCTTCCAGGTATGCCTGAACGCCCCGGGGGTGATCAATCCGGCCACTGCCAGCAGGATAATGACCGCCAGCACGGCCTTGGGCAGGTGGTGGATCAGGGGGGTGAAAAACAGCAGGGTGACTGCCACAAAAAAACCATTGAAGACCATGGCCAGTCCGGTCTGCGCCCCGGCCTGCAGGTTGATAGCCGAACCGGTAAAGGAGCCACAGGCCGGATAGGCTTGAAAAAAGGAGCCGCCGATGTTGGCGAGCCCCTGGCCGATCAACTCCTGGTTGGGGTCGACACGCTGTTTGGCCTTGCCGGCCATGGCCTTGGCCATGGAAATGGACTCCATGAAAGCCACCAGGGCCACGACCAGGGCAGCGCTGAACAGTTGCAGCACCCCGTCAATACTGATGGCCGGCAGTCGAAATGAAGGCAAGCCGGAGGTGATTGCGCCAACCACGTCGCCACCACCGCTCAGTTTCATTGCATCCATTTCGATCTTCTTGATCTTCCACAGGCGGCCGTCCGTCGGCACACTGGCCGGAGCCATTTCCATCTGGAAGAGCGGAATTGGCTGACCGTGATCGGCCACGCCGCGAACAAAATAGAGCTTGCGAATAGCGCGCAGCTGTTTGCGATTTTCCGCTTCCAGGGCCTTGATGTCGAGATCCAGCAGATCAAGCCGATAGCGCAAATCAGCGGCAGCCCGTGAACCTCTCTCTTTCTCCGCTTGTCGTAACCGTGTAGAGAGGCTGGTGAAACCGGCATGCATCTCCTCGATTCGTTGAGCGGTTGAACTATAGCCGTTGACCATCTCCCTGGCCTCCGGCGTGGCAATTTCGCCAATCTTGGCGGTGGTGTTGTGTTCAAAGCCGACCAGGGCGCTCAGTAAGGTGGTGGCGGCCACGACGATCAGGATGCCGGGTTTAGCCAGGATCGATATTTTCTTCACCGCCAGCATCAAAACGAGACTGAAAACCGACATGGCCAGGGTGGGTAGGTGGGTCAACGGCAGATATCCGAGCATCTCCCAGACATCCTTAAGGAAAAAATCGCTGCGCCCCTTGGGAATCCCCAGCAGCATGTCTAATTGGGAGAGGCCGATGATGATGGCGGCCGCGTTCATGAATCCGAGAATAACCGGGTGGGAAACGAAATTAACAGCGCTGCCAAGCTTGATCATTCCAAGAACGAACTGAATGCAGCCCACCATCAGGGTGAGCAGCAGCGCTAGGCCGATGTAGTCGTCGGAACCGGGTATGGCCAGTGGGGCAACGGCAGCGGCGGTCATCAGCGAGAGAATGGCGACCGGTCCGGTGGCCAACTGCCGCGACGAGCCCCACAAGGCGCCGAGGATGGCCGGAATAAAGGCGGTGTACAGGCCGAATTGCAGGGGCAGCCCAGAAAGCTGGGCATAGGCCATGGCCTTGGGCACCAGCACCAGGGCACCGGTAATCCCGGCGATCAGATCGCCGCGCAAGACCAGCGCCGAGATGGGAAACCAGGCAAGAAACGGAAAGAAGCGTACTGCTAGTTTGCTAAACATGAAACGACCTTCCGATGATGGTGTTGGATGGCTCAAGAGATAAGGCGTGCCGACTTCAGACAGTCACCACCAGTACCGCACAGTGAGCGCGGCCAATGACGTTTTCGGTGACATGCCCCTTGAACATCTTGGCGACTCCGCCCCTGCCCGGACCGCCAAGGAGAATCATGTCCACTTCTCGTTCATGGGCCGCCGCAACGATGACCTCCGCCGGATCGCCTACATCCACCACGGGTTCACAGGACAGAGGCAACTCCATGTTCTGGGCCTGAGCGCAAACTCCATCAACCCATTCCCGGACGCGATGACGCTCATCCTCCCGTTTGGCCACTGCCATGACCGTCATCCGCCGGAGCGTGGCGCAACTGTGGCCAAGACTCAGGGCCTCCTGCGCCGCTCGCTGGCTGTTGGGGGAATCGTTGATGGCCAGCAAAATATGGGAACCGGTGATGATGAAGTCCTTGGGCGCTACCAGCACTCGAGGAAAGCCATGGGCGATCACCTTGGCGGTCATCTTGCCCACCAGCCGCGACAGGCGGCCGGTTCTGCCGTGGCGGCCCATGAGAATGACATCGGCCTTGCGTAACTGGGCCTGTTCGACGATGGTTTTTTCCGGCTTGCTGGATCCGACCACCACCACCTCGAGTTCCACGCCGCTGTCCCGGGCCATGGCACGGATATGGTCGAGATGGGGCGTCAACTCCTCCCGGCCCTGCCTGACGGCAAAGTTGGCGGCGCTGAGCGATTCGGTCTGCGTATTGACGACATGAAGAACAATCACCCTGGCCCGACAGGCTTGACCAAAAAAAATGGCCTCCTGAATGGCTCCCTCGCTGAAATGGGAACCGTCAGTGGCCAGCAGTAAAGTCTTGGCCTCGCCGAGTAGACTGGTGGAAAATCGTTCCATGAAGACTCCTTTTAGAAAACGAAAAGTACCCTCACCTTCTAACGCCGGCACGGAGATGGTGCCATGAACACCTTGGCTCACCAATTCGTTGCAATTAACCTGTCAAATCTGTTGAAAAAACGATGGGCATTTTCGTGAATCTCATTGGCGGCATTGGGTTGAAATTGTTTTTCGGAATACAGAAAGGGGTGAGATTCGAAAGGATTATGTCCACTGGCGGCAAGCACCCCTGTCTGTTTTAAGTTGCGGTTTTACCGCTCAAAGATATTGGCCAGTCCGCCGAGCACCGAGCCTTCACCCTGGCCGCCAGCTCCGGCCTGGGGCGCTGCTTCCCATATCCGTCCCGCCAGCCGGGAGAACGGCAGTGATTGCAACCAGACATGCCCAGGTCCGCGCAAATTGGCAAAGAAGAACCCCTCACCGCCAAAGATCGCCGATTTAACGTTACCGACAAATTCGATGTCATAGCTAACCGAGGCAGTCAGCGCCACCAGGCAACCGGTATCGACCCGCAGCACCTCGCCGGCGGCCAGCTCTTTTTCAACAATGGTGCCGCCGGCATGGACAAAGACCATGCCGTCGCCATCCAGTTGCTGCATAATGAACCCCTCGCCGCCGAACAAGGCCACGCCGATTTTCTTTTGAAAAGCGATCCCCACCGAAACACCCTTGGCCGCGCATAGGAAGGCGTCCTTCTGGCAGATAATCCGGCCGTTGTATTTGGTCAAATCCAAGGGGATGATCTTGCCTGGGTAAGGGGCGGCAAAGGCCAACTTGCCCTTACCGGCACCCGTGTAGGTGAACAGCGTGATGAACAGTCCTTCACCAGTGATCAGCCGTTTGCCCGCGCCGAGCATTTTTTCGAAAAAGGTTCCGGAACTCGAGGATCGGGAGGCGTCGCCAAACACCGTCTCCATAACCACCTGATCGTGCATGTACATCATCGCCCCTGCCTCGGAAATAACACTCTCCTGCGAATCCAGCTCGATCTCGACAAACTGCATCTCATTGCCGAAAATAGTGTAATCGATTTCGTGCGCCTCTTTGCCAGAAAAGGGCGGCGGCGTGGGAGCGGCCTGACCGGGCCTCAGTTCAGCCACTTTTCCTGCTGGTTGCCAGTCGGCAAAGCCATCGCGCCAGACCAAAGTTGCCTCGTTGTACTGCCCCAAAGCCAGACCATCGATGATCTGTTGAGCGGTGAAAGGTCCCAGGGACTTGCCGTCCATGGCCACAAACCAGTTTGACATGAGAATCTCCATTCTGCGGGAAAAAGGAAGAGGGACAATCAGTTATTGTCAATAATGGTATCCGGATTGACCGTTGGATGAAAGAGAATAGTTGCACATCCGGGCCACCGGCAACACCGCGGCGACCGAGGCAAAGCAAGGGAAAGACATGTTGCGACAAGATCTGCTCAGGATTGCCATTGAAGCGGATGAGAGACAACCATCGCAGAATTAAATGGGGTACCGCGTGTTCGTACAACGGTTGGGTCAGAGAGCTTCAGGCTCGATTGATCTTTTAATGCATTGAAATAAAATTATATTTTTAATTTTTCCGGAAGCGATGAGGGAAACAGCCCCTGGCAGGAGAAGCATGTGGAGTCGGAAAGGTTCAAGCCCCGGTTCCCGCCATGTGTAACGGCACCGATTTTGAACTGCTGAAAAAACAATGGGATGAAAAATAGATTCATAAAATCAGTATCTTGAGCAATGTATTAAATTTTCAAAATCGTTGATAATAATGCTTGTCAGCAATTCGGAATAACTGTATAGAGCGCTGCTCAAATTTTTTTGTTCACTCCCCAGCAATACAGATGCGCTATTGTAGGGGTTTGTTTCTTCCACGTTCTAGGAGAACAGGCACATGCTTTACCCGGACCAGTTTGGAAAAGATCCTCTTTTTCCAAAACATTCTGATTTTGCCGTTGTTTTTAAGGATGCATTGGCCGGTAGAGGAGTCATGAGCTACCGCGCCTTCAAAAAGGGCGAGATTATCGCTAGAATGGCAGGGTATGTCGTGCATGAAATCCGGCAGCATACGCTGCAGCTTACCCCGGAAATTCATCTGCACGACCCCTATTTTTCGGGATTTTTTCTCCATTCCTGTTCCCCCAATATTTCATTGAACATGGTGGAGTTGACCGTGACCGCCGTGCAAGACATCCCAGCGAACAGTTTTCTTTATATGGATTATGCCGAAACCGAGGATGTTCTCTTTAAACAGTTTCCCTGTTCGTGCGGTTCATTGAACTGCCGCGGTTGGGTCACTGGCAGAAAGGAAATGCATAACGCCGTTATGGCACAACCGGAATTATTGCATCTTAATCAGGCGCGGCGTTGAATCAGCAGTCATACTATTGTTGGTGGCAGAGGGCCGATCTCCGCTACCAGCATGAGCACCTCTTTTTTGCTGGCCGTCCGGTCCAGTCGCTGGCCGATCAGTTTGGTTCGCCTTCCTTCGTGTATTCAGCTGCCCGGATTCAGGAGAATCTTGAACGGTTGCATGGCGCCTTGACCGCAACCGGACTAGCGGGTCGTTATTCCCTCTGCTACGCCATGAAGGCGAACCGGTTTGCGCCGCTGCTGACCTTTCTCAAGCAGACCGGGTTGTGCGCCATCGATGCCTGTTCTCCCGGTGAGGTTGAGCATGCAGTCAGTTGCGGTTTTTCGCCCGCGGAAATTTCCTTTACCGCCACCAGTCTTTCCAGGCGGGATTTGGAGGCGCTGGCCCGCTACGATGGCCTGTTCATGGATTGTGATTCCCTGCACGCCATTCGTTGCTGGGGCACGCTCAAGCCGGGAACCAGGATTGGTATCCGGATCAATCCAGCCATGGGGATCGGCCGGGCTGCGAATGACAAACTCCAGTATGCCGGTGAAACGACGACCAAATTCGGCATCTATTGGGAGCAGTTTGCCGAGGCTCTGGAGTTGGCCAAATCGTATGATCTACAGGTCACCAAGATTCATTTCCACACCGGCTGTGGCTATCTGACGCCGCAGCTGGAGCAACTGGAACGGATTATTGTCCATTGTCTGCGGTTTGTGGATGCGGCGGGCGGTGTCGAGCGGGTTAATATCGGCGGCGGGTTGGGGGTGCCGCATGTGTCTTCGGACCAGCCACTTGATGTGCAGCAATGGGCGGAAGTGCTGCATCGGCAGTTCAGCGGGCGAGGATTGCATCTGGAGGTCGAGCCTGGCGATTATATCGTCAAAGATGCGGGCATTCTTCTTTTGGAAAAGACCTTTGTTGAGCAGAAGAAGAACGCCGTCTTTGTCGGCGTTGACGCCGGGTTTAACCTTGCCCCGGAGCCCGCTTGCTACAATCTGCCCTTCCAGCCCCTGCCGCTGCATTATGATCAGTCGGCATGCGCCCCGGTGAGCGTGGTCGGCAACATCAACGAGGCTCTGGATGTCTGGTATGAACAGGCCCTGCTGCCCGATCTGACCGGGCACACCCATCTGGCCCTGATCAATGCCGGCGCCTATTCTTCCGCCATGGCCTCGCACCATTGCCTGCGCGGCCACTTCAAGGAATTCCTGCTGTTCTGATCGTTCCTGGTCGCACTCTGGCTCTCAAACCAGGTCTTCCAGGATTTCCTGCGTTTTTCTCTCATGTTGCAAGCTGCCGCACGTCTGGCATCAGTTCCCGTAGACCAGTTCTCCACCTGAAAAACCAAGGCCAATAGCACAGGCTAGGCACAGAGCATAAAGAAGAAAAATGCTTTTGGCTTCCGCATTTCTGCGGTGCAGCACAACAGCATAAACCAGCAGGCCGGTCAAGATCGCAGCCAGGATCATTTTGGCGATGATCAGCGGTTCAAAAACTGCCCGTCGAACCAGTGCTGCCAGTCGAGCAGACCGGCAAGAATAGTCGGTGCGATGAAGAGCAAACCAAGAAGAGAGCAATGCATGGCCGTGCGGTTCAGTTCGGGTTTGCGGGCTGTCCAGGCGAGCAGGCTGAGGAAAAACAACCCGTCACCATCCCCATGGGGACATGGGTAAGGGCGGGATGGAGCGGGTGGGTGAACCCTATTTTTTCCAGCAGGGCAAAGATTGATGCGCTCATGGCCTGCCTCGTTGTTTACGATTGGTGTTCATTGGGGCGTATCGACGCTGTTGAAAAACAATAAGCGCACGAAGAGGGAAGGGGGTAGGGGATTGGTGTTCATTTGCACTTGTAACCGTAATGATTGGCGGAGGAGAATGCCGGCGTTATGAATGGCCGGCCATGCCGCGAACCCTTGTGACCGCAAAAAAGGGAGGATGGGAACGCTTTTTCAGCTGCCCTTTTTGGTCTGCTTGATGTTTTTTGCGGAGATGCCGTGCTGCTTCATTTTGTCGTACAGCGCTGTCTTGCCAATCTTGAGCTGGTCGGCGGCCGTGGAAACGTTGCCGCTGAATTTCTGGAGAGCGCGTTGGATGATGGAGGCCTCGAATTCAGCCACTATCGCCTTGAGGGGGAGCGATCCCAGCTTCTCGTCAACGTTGAAGCTATCGGTCTGTTGTTGCGCCATGCTGGGGTCCTGGTCAAAGATCAGATCGTTTTCGGTGATCATCTTGCCCTTGGCCATAAGTACAGCCCGCTGGATGAGGTTTTCCAGTTCGCGGACGTTGCCCGGCCAATCGTGAGCCAGCAGGCGGTTGATGGTCGATTTCGGTACAAAATCGATCTCTTTTTTGAAGGCTTCCCGGTAGTGGTTGACAAAGTGGGAAACCAGTTCGACGATATCTTCCTTGCGCTCCCGTAAAGGTGGGATGTCGATGTTAATGATGTTGAGGCGGTAATAGAGATCGAGCCGGAATTTTTTTTCTTTGACAGCCTGGGTAAGGTCGACGTTGGTGGCGGCAATCACCCGGACATTGACCTGCACCGGTTCGTTGCCGCCGACCCTGATGATCTCTCCGTTTTGCAGCACCCGAAGCAGGGCGACTTGCATCCTGGGGCTGATGTCCCCGATTTCGTCGAGAAAAATGGTGCCGCCGTCAACAACCTCGAATTTGCCGATTTTGCGGGTCTGCGCCCCGGTAAAGGCTCCTTTTTCATAGCCGAACAGATCTGATTCGAGCAGGGAATCGTTGATGGCGTTGCAATTGATCTTCAGAAACGGTTTGTCGTCCCTTGAACTGGTTGCCTTGACCAAGTTGGCCACCAACTCTTTACCGGTTCCCGATTCACCGGTTATGAGAATGGTGGCGTCCGATCCGGAAACCTGGTGGATCATCTCCCGCAGTTCGCGCATCTTGCGGCTGCGTCCCACCATCTTGTCGGCTTTGTGGTAATGCCCCAGCTGACTTTTCAGGCTGTTGACCTGACGGGAGAGCCGGGTCCGCATCTCCTCGCTGGCTTGCAATTCGCCGATTTTCTGCTGGAGGATGGTTTCGATGCTGGTGTTGAACTGAAGGAGTTCGCGCTCGAAGTTTTTGCGCTGGGCGATGTTGCGCATCACCAGCATAATCAGTTGTTCGCCGGTATAGCCGACAAAAGGAACCGAGGAGTATTCGACCGGTGTGGAGTCGACAACCGTTTCAATGATGTTGCCATCATCGATGGATTTTTGGGAGGGCAGTAATTTTTCTCGGCAGGTTTCTCCGATTTTTTTCAGGCTGTTGCGGACGGGTAGCGGGCAGGGGTGCCCGAAACAGGCCTTGGCGCTCCGGTTCATGTATTCGACGGCGCAGTCATCCCTGAGCAGAAAAACCATCTCCGGCATGGCGTCAAGCAGGGTCTGCCAGTTCGTGCTGAGGCGATGGACCTCTTCCTGAATATTGGATATGTTCAGATGCGTATAAGACACGTGGTCGCAATTAATGAATGAAAAGGAGAAAAATTATTTTTTAAAGTACCACTGTTGGGAATGAATGACAATTTTTTTCCGGTAAATCGTATTTATATTTTTATTTTTAATTTATATAATTGAAATTAATGATAAAAATTGCATAGGTAAATTTACCTAATTTCCGGAAAAGACGTCAGGCGAAGTGTTGCCACCAGTTGGCGATGCCCGGCGGGGAAGGGGTATTCCCGGAGTTGATCCAGGGAAACCCAGGCGTGCTGACTGGCGGCGGTCAACACTGGCTCGGCTGAAGAGCGAGGGAGCGAGCAGAGAAAACCATGCAAGGTGACGCGGTACCGGGTGTAATGGTGGATCACCGTGGTCAAGGGAAGCAAGTCGTTGACCTGCCATCCGGTTTCTTCCTTTATTTCCCGGATCGCCGCCTGCTCGGGCGATTCGCCTTCCTCCAGCCGGCCGCCAGGAAATTCCCACAGGCCACCCCAGATATCGTCGGGCAATCGCTGTTGAATAAAAAATTCCGAACCGTTGCGGAGAATGCCGCAGGCCATGGTGATATCGATTTTTTTCTGTCTGCTGTTGGGTAGGGGCCGAAAATCGACGGTGTCGGCCCGGTGGGCCCGGCAGTGAATCTGCACCGGGCAGGTGATGCACGCCGGCTTTTTCGGGGTGCAGACCAGAGCGCCCAGCTCCATCAACGCCTGGTTATATTGGCGAGGGTTTTCCCGGTCGAGCAGGATATCGGCCATGGCGGCCAGCTGCTTCTTGGTCGCTCCGTGCTTGAGTGGGCGGTTGATGTCGGCCAGACGGGCAAATAACCGTTCGACATTGGCGTCGAGCAGCGGATAGGGTTGGTTGAAGGCGATGGAAAGGATAGCGGCGGCGGTGTACGGGCCGATGCCGGGAAGCGCAAGCAGTTGCTGGTAATCCGCCGGGATATCGGCTTTTTCGGCCTCGACCATGCGGATGGCTGCCCGTTGGAGGTTGCGGGCGCGACTGTAATACCCCAATCCCTCCCAGGCTTTGAGAATGGACTGTTCCGGCGCGGCAGCCACTGCGGCGAGATTAGGAAAACGCTCGATCCACCGGGTAAAATACTGTGCGACCCGTTCTATCTGGGTTTGCTGGCCCATGATTTCCGAGATCCAGATATGATAAGGCGTGTAGGTGGCCCGCCAGGGCAGGGGCCGCTGATTGACCGCGAACCAGTCGAGCAGGCGTTGCCGCCAGTCGTCGATATCTACTGTATTTTTCTTGTCAATCACCGTGCCCTTCCTCTGTCGTGGATGAAATGCATGAACAACACCAATGCAAAAGGTAACGCGTCATGGACCCTCGCGCCAGTCACAATCCAATCAAGATAGGCCTCTATCTGGTTTAGCTTGTGTTGCATCCAGGCATTGGCCGGGCGCTCGAGCCCGAAGAAGTACTGGTGAATGCCAATGTCCGGGCCAGCGACAGCCTGGAACTGGCCGAGCACTACATGCGGTAGCGCCGTATCCCCTTGGATCATCTGGTCCGGATTGGCGTTACCTGGAAGGAACGGTGTTCGCGGGAGGACTATGACGAGCAGATCAGAAAGCCGGTGCGGCAGGCCCTTGCCAGGATCGATCCTGATCGGCGCATCCGTTGCCTGGTGGTGATGTACGGCGTGCCGCTCGCGATCCGGCCTTCCGAGCCGAAGGGGGGCGCGCACCAGGACCATGACGAAAAAGGGGACACAAGGGCAGCTGTCGACTCCGATCTGGCCCTGGTTTTGACCGATGCCTACCCCTTAAATGGATGGCTGCCCACCCATATTTCCTCGGATATCGCGGCCAAGCCACCCTGCTCAAACGGGATGCGGTGCTGATCGTCAGCCGTCTCGACGGCCCGAATTCGGACACGGTGCGGCGCCTGGTCGACGACGCCCTTACTGCTGAGAAAGAGGGGTTACGAGGGCGGGCGTATTTCGATGGCCGCTGGCCCAAATCCGCTGACAAGAATCTCAGTGGCTACGCCCTCTGCGATGCCTCAATCCATGCGGCGGCGGAAGGGGTGCGCACAAACAGCCGGATGGAGGTGCGGCTCGATGTCCAGTAGGCGTTGTTTCAACCGGGAGATTGCCCCCAGGCCGCGTTCTATTGTGGTTGGTACAGTCTGGGCCGCTACCTCGACGCGTTTGACTGGGTGCGTGGCGCTATTGGCTTTCACATCGCCAGCGCTGAATGTTCCATCCTCAAGGAGAAGGGGTCGCAGGTCTGGTGCAAACGCATGCTGGAGGACGGGGTGGCCGCGACCATCGGGCCGGTCTATGGACCCTACGTGCAAGCTTTTCCTTTGCCGGAAATCTTTTTCAATGCCCTGATTGACGGCTACCTCAGTCTCGGCGAGGCCTATCTCATCAGTCTGCCCTTCCTCTCCTGGCAGATGGTGCTGATCGGTGATCCCCTCTACAAACCCTTTGCGCCGCGTTAAAGACGGGGGGGTATTTTTTCTTGTCCGGGCAAGCGCAAGGCCGATTTTTCTTTGCAAACAGGGTGGTTATGGTAGAAGAAATCTTTTGATTTCCGCCATCGCTCTCCCACCGGACCCAATATGGACGCTCGCCTGACCCGCCAATTCTTTTCGCCCCGCATGCTGGTCGCTTTTCTCATGGGGTTTTCCTGTGGGACACCGCTGCTTCTGACCTCAACCGTGTTGCAGGCTTGGATGACCGAGCAGGGCGTCGATCTGACGGTGATCGGTTTTTTCTCCCTGGTGGGGTTGCCCTATACCCTGAAGTTCCTCTGGGCGCCAATCTTCGACCGTTTTTCCCTGCCGTTTTTAGGCCGTCGCCGCGGCTGGATGTTGCTGATGCAGCTGGTGTTGATCCTGGCCCTGATTGGTTTGGGCTTGAATGATCCCGGCCAGACACCCTGGCTGGTGGCCCTGGCCGCTTTTTTCGTCACCTTTTTCTCTGCCTCGCAGGATATAGTGGTCGATGCCTACCGGCGCGAGGACTTGAGTGATAACCAGCTGGGGCTGGGCAGTTCCCTCTACGTCAACGGCTACCGGGTCGGCATGCTGCTGGCTGGCAGCGGCGGCTTGATACTGGCCGATCATTTTTCCTTTGATCAGGTCTATCTGCTGATGGCGGCTTCGCTGCTGGTCGGCGTTGCCACGACGCTCCTCTGCCGCGAACCCGCCCTGACCAAGGGGGCGCCCCGCAGTTTTCGCGAAGCGATCGTGGAGCCCTTTGTCGACTATTTCAGCCGCGATCGGGCCCTGTGGCTCTTGCTGTTCATCCTCCTCTATAAAATCGGCGATCAGATGGCCTCAACCCTGACCACGCCGTTTTATTTGGCCCTCGGATTCAGCAAAACCCAGATTGGCGCGGTGGCCAAGCTCTTCGGCTTTTGGTCGACAATCGTCGGCGGCCTCGCGGGAGGCGCCATTTTATTGCGGATCGGCATCATTCGCAGTCTGTGGATATTTGGCATCCTCCAAGGAGTGAGCATTCTCAGTTTTTCTGCGCTGGCCCTGATTGGCAATTCAGTGGCCGGGCTGATCGTGGCCATCGTTCTGGAGCAGTTGACGAGCGGCATGGGCACCACCGCCTATGTGGCCTACATGGCGTCGCTGACCAACAAGCGATTCACCGCCACCCAGTATGCCCTGCTGTCCAGTTGCATGGGCGTCCCCCGGGTGATCGTCGCCGCCCCGGCCGGCTGGCTGGCCGAGCAAGCGGGCTGGCCCCTGTTTTTTTTCGGCTGCGCCCTGGCCGCGATCCCGGGTCTGCTGCTTCTGCCCATGGTGGCCCGGCAATACCGCCGGGATTCGCAATAACATTTTGAGTTCTCTCGCGGTTGTAGTACATTAGGCAAACGATCGTCAACCCGCTCCCCTGATCATTCCATCGGAACAACAGATGTCTCTTCGAATATACAATACCCTGACCCGAACAAAGGAACCGCTCCGCCCCATTGAAGAGGGCCACGTCAAGCTGTACGTCTGCGGCATCACCTCCTACGACTACTGCCACGTCGGCCATGCCCGCTCCGCCCTGGTGTTCGACATGGTGGTCCGTTACCTGCGCCATCGCGGATTCAAGGTGACCTTTGTCCGGAATTTTACCGATATCGATGACAAGATCATCAACCGGGCCAATGAGCAGGGCATCGACAGCGCCAGCCTGGCCCTGCGGTTCATCGACGAGTTCTATACCGATATGGATGCACTCGGCACCCTGCGGCCCGATATCGAACCTAAAGCCACGGAGCATGTCCCGGAAATGATCAGTTTGATCGGCGATCTGATCGACCGGGGCATGGCGTATCCGTCCAATGGCGACGTCTATTTCCGGGTGGAACGGTTCACCGGCTATGGCCAGCTTTCCGGTCGCGGCCTGGAGGACATGCAGGCGGGCGCCAGGGTCGAGGTCAACGAGAAAAAAGAGCATCCCATGGATTTCGTGCTCTGGAAGGGCGCCAAACCCGGCGAGCCCAAATGGTCCAGTCCCTGGGGCGAAGGCCGGCCGGGCTGGCATATCGAATGCTCGGCCATGAGCCGTAAATACCTGGGCGAAACCTTTGATATTCATGGCGGCGGCAAGGATCTGGTCTTTCCCCACCATGAAAACGAGATAGCCCAGAGCTGCGGCGCCTCGGGCAAGCCGTTCGCCAATCTGTGGATGCATCACGGGTTCGTCACCATTAAAGACGAGAAGATGTCGAAATCGCTGGGGAATTTTTTGACCATCCGCGACGTGCTTAAACAGTACGAACCTGAAGTCCTGCGCTTGTTTATCTTCTCCACCCACTACCGCAATCCGCTCGATTTCACCGAGACCGCCCTCCAGGATGCCCGGTCCGGATTGGAGCGGGTGTATGAGTGTCTGGCACAGGTGGATGGTTTGCCTGATGGCGATCCCGCCACTCCTTCCCGCATCGCTGACAAGGATCGGCAAGGGCTGGAATCTCTGGCCACCCGGTTCCATTCAGCCATGGACAATGATTTCAACACGGCTCAGGCCCTGGCCCATCTCTTTGACGCCGTCAAGGCGTTCAATAAGCTCCTGCGAATTCTGCCGGAGCATCCGGCCGCCGAGGATGTGCGCCTGTTGCGATCGGCTGCGGCGGTCTTCCGCGATCTGGCCAGTGTGCTCGGGCTGGTGCAGCGGGACCCGGCCACCGTTGTTGCCGCCAACAAAGCCAAGGTGATGGCCGGTATCGATCTGAGCGAAGAGGAGATCCAGCGATTGATCGACAAGCGCAATCAGGCGCGGGCCAACAAGGATTGGGCAGCCTCCGACGAGGTGCGCGATTATTTGCTGGCGCATCGCATAGTGCTCAAAGACAGCCCGGAGGGCACCACCTGGGAAGTAAAATAATAGCTAACGGCTCTCTGCCCGGAGCCGAGCCCCACGAACAAAAGGGAGGCCATCATGACGCGCGCACCGGCTGTAGCCGACCGTTTTTATCCCGGAGATCCCGAACAGTTGCGGTCCACCATGGACATTTTTGTCCCAACCGTGGCTGCGGAAGAAAAAAAAGAGGCTCTGGCAGTGGTGATGCCTCATGCTGGCTACGTCTATTCCGGGGCCACCGCAGGGGCAACCATCAGCCGGGTCCGGGTACCGGAGACGGTGCTGATCATGGGGCCCAACCATCACGGCCGTGGCGCGGCCTTGGCCTTGGGGACGGAAAACTGGCGCATGCCCATGGGCACGGTGGCGATCGACCGGCAGTTGGCAGCGAGCATTCTCCAGCACTCAGCACTGGTTGTGGAGGATTCCGAGGCCCATCTGCTCGAACACTCACTTGAGGTTCAGGTTCCTTTTTTGCAGCAGGTGCAGCAGCAGCTGCGAATCGTGCCGATCGTTGTCTCGCATATTCCCTACGAGCTCTGCCGGACCGTGGGCCGGGATGTAGCCGCAGCTATTCGGGCACACCGGCAACCGGTGCTGATCGTGGCTTCAACCGACATGAGCCATTACGAATCGCGGCAACAGGCTGCCAAAAAAGACCGCCTGGCAATCGAGCGGATACTCGCCCTCGATCCGCAGGGGCTCTATGCAACCGTGCTGGGAAGCAGGATCTCGATGTGCGGCGTCATCCCCACCACCATCGCTCTTCTGGCCGCACTGGAATTGGGGGCGACCCAGGCCGAGCTCGTGCGCTATACTGATTCCGGCGAAACGAGCGGCGATATCAGTCAAGTTGTCGGCTATGCTGGTTTGATTATCTCCTGAATGGTGCGATCTTCTTCGGTAAACGGCGCGGCTTGTCTGGTGCGGCCCGGGGATTTTTCCTTGACAACCGTGATGAATCCATCTATTTTCACCGCACTTCCCGCCTGCTGGGGGATGGTCTAACGGCAAGACAGCGGACTCTGACTCCGCTTATCGGGGTTCGAATCCCTGTCCCCCAGCCAACTGAAACAAGTAGTTATGGCGGTAAGGTAAAAATTAAAATTTGGACATTAAAAAAGGCGACCAGAAATGGTCGCCTTTTTTGTTTTCAACTTCAGGGGGTGATTTTTAATCGCCGGGGTTTGTGCCGATTGTTGGATTGCTTGCTGAATTGAAGCCCAAAAGGGGGGCGAGTTGTTTCTGCAACCTATTCTGTCGTCGTTGCAAGCTTGACCTTGGCTTCAGTCACGAACGGCACGCATAATCTGCCCTTCTTCTCTTATTTTACCAGCAGCCTGTAAGGGATCGGCCCTGATCAGTCAAGGGCTCTCGGGGTACCCCGCCCTCAATCGATCATAGATGCCAATCAAGTTTGCTACATCGTGGGACTCAATATAGCTCGATGCACCGTTAAGATACATTCCCTCTGGCGCCAAACTGCTCTTCGGGTATTGGGCAACAACCTTGCTGAAGCACTCACAAGCAGCTGGCCTATTAAGCAGATTAAACTTCGCCTTTCCCATGCTCAGGAGGAGCGATGGAATCAGTTCTTCGGGTTGGAAAAAGCCAAGGGTGCGGTGCTGTTCAACTCCCTCGTCATTGAGCACCAGGAGGGATGGTGTACACCATAAGCCGCCACTTATAAACTAACTGATAGGTAGGACCGCTGCGCGCTTCGACCTATCGACCGCCGGATGAGCTGCGCTCTATTGGCCCGACAGCCAGAGGGCACATTGCGCTCCGCCTATCATCGCAATTGTCGGATACGCACTTCGACCCCCGACGTATTTTTCAGCAGTTGGGTTAGTTTGTTGGGATCAGTCTCGCTGTAATGGTAGGGGTAGAGAATCTTCGGTTTGAATGCCTTCGCCGCATCCGCCACCATCTCTGGCGTCATCGTTGATGGCGCGCTCATTGGCAGGAAAGCGCAGTCGATTGCTTTGAGGGTCTTCATTTCCGTTATGTTTTCTGTATCGCCCGCCACATATATTCGTTTATCACCCATTGTGAGCACATACCCATTACCAAGACCTTTCGGGTGAAAGAATTGGCCATTGGCCCGTTTATGCACGATGTTAAAAGCCGGAGTCGCTTGAATCTCTATCCCCTTCACCGTCATGCTCTCTCCATTTTCCATAATCCAACCTTCCGAAACTTTTTCAGAACAGATTGGAGGAAGGATCACCACAGTATCCTTTTTTTGGATACTCTCGAGAGCCTTTAAATCGAAATGGTCATTATGGTCGTGGGTAATGAAAACCAAGTCGGCTTTGGGTAGTTTCGTGTAATCAGCTATCTTGCCGTAGGGATCAAAATGAATGATTTGTCCCTGAAATGTCATAAGAAGTGATGCGTGCCCAATGAACATAAGCTCCAAATCGCCAGCCGAGGTTTTTATTACATCCTTTTTTATGGCAACTTGGGCGTTTGCAGTCAGCGTACCGATGGTCATCACGACTATGAAAGCTAGTACGATTTTCATATAAAGTGGTCCTTGATTGAAGCTGGCTTGGTGAATACCGCACATGCCACCCTCGATAATTCGGTGGTCATCATGGAATCGGTGGGATTGGCCTTGCGGGGCAAGGGATGCTGATTAAACGTCACACCCTCTCCTGGATTCCTATCCAGAAGAGGGTGTGCAATCATTTATTTGGCAGCGCCTTTTTTCTTCGTCCGGGCATCGATGGCCTTGCGGAGATTGTCCGGCAACCCTCTCTCTTTACCCGATTGAGAACGCCTCTCTGAAAGAGTTTTGGCACACAGTGGCTGCCGAGCTGACAGTCCATGCTTTTTGCGATATTCTTTTGAAGTGAGGTTGTGGGACTTCAGGTGCTTCGGCGACAGCATCTTGAATTCCTGGCCACATTCAATGCAGACAATCTTGTTTTTCTGAATTGATTTCTTCGGATCGATCACTGACGTTGCTGCTTCCGTCTCCGTCTCGACCACCCCAAAGCCGCCTGCTTCGGAATCCTGTAGTGCTCTGAGAGCTTGGAAAGTTTCGTTGAGAGCAGCTTTGATCTCTTCAGTGCTCATCTGTTTGCTGGTTATTTGGGATTGGATAATTTCAGCTGTCATTTGCACTAGGGTTTTGCTCATCTTCCTACTCACTGTCTGAATTGTTCATATTTTTTTCTTTGAATACATGAAAGATACCATAGCCATTTATTAGTATACGCTTAACCGGAAAAAATGCTAAAGGTACGGTTGTCAAATCATCTCTTTTCGATTCTATCGTCAACCGGTAATATTTTCATATTCCCTGCAAAATAGCAATCTATTATTCTTTTGTCAGCTTCGAAAGCATAATTTATAGCAATATGCTGGTCACTATCTATCCACTTAAGTTCTACCAAGTCATCATTTGGTTCTTGATGCCCTCCCGATACATCCCCTATTAAAACTATGACGATTGTGTGGTGCAAATCATCTAGATTGTTTGAAACCACATTGACAATTCCTTCTATGCGAACAAAAAGTCCGGTCTCTTCTAAAATTTCACGATGCGCTGTTTCAATGAATGATTCTTCGTACTCAATGTAGCCGCCAGGTAAACACCATTTATTTCCATAGCGAGTATTTTTTGATCTCTTTCCAATCAATACTCTGTCATCGGGAGATCTAATGATAATCGTAATACCTGGAGACGGATTAAGATGATTGATGAAATCACAATGTTCACATTGTTGTCTTTCAAATTTATTCAACGATCTTTCGGTAAACTTTTTGCCGCAATTTGGGCAATAATTCAGTCGTTTATTATTGCCGGAGTGTTCCCCGGAATTTCTGAATACTTGAAACAGATTCATGCGTTACTTCATTGCGAATCTATCTGACATGGTGGCCTGAATCAAACCATCTAAATTTGACAGGAGAGGCCTGTTTAAGGAATCCAGTGCAGCCGATCTATTCTTGGTGCACAGCTGCTTTTTTTCCAGCGACTATTCACCCTCAGGTGCGAGGAATTGACTGCGAATTTCCTCGATACGACTGCGGTTTTTACCAAGATCCGAATAACCAAGTCGCGAGGCGGAGCGGACTTGAATGACCTTGTTGGCCCGATCCATCAGGAATTCACCATCATCGATAAACAGGAGCGTTCGCAGTTCAACCCGTAGATAGTCGGGCAAATCCTCCACGATGGTTGTATCGCTCCTGCTTGAAACAATCCGTTTCAGACGGGCAAAAGCTGCAGCAGGATCACCAGTGAATAGCAGCGGCGCAATCCGATGGCGCTCGTCACTGGCCTGACTCGATACACAGTTTGGAGAACTAGGGCACGGGGCGAGACGTCCGCCTTTGGCTCCAAGGTTGTCTGGACGATCACCAGCACAGCCTGCTAAACCAAGTAATCCGATAGCTATAGCAACAATCCTCCCCGTCAAAGTTTTCATCGTTCACCTCACCCTAAAAGGTATAGCGTTGATGCTATTTCATCCCGAGTTAATGCATAAGTTTGGAGGCTTATCTTCAGAAGAAAAAGGAGTTACGTGCATAAATCTTTAGAGAGGAGACATGGCTAGACTTATTGCTGTTATTATTACAAAAAAGAGTGCCCGCAACAATGAAGATTTTTTCTTCATTTTGATTTTTTGCGAAACCATGGAATGGAAAGGGGTTAAGGAATTCAGCTGCCTGCTAAGATAAAAATTGAGCCTGAGCGAGCTTTCATCAGTAAATAGCAGATACGTTGAGATAGCGATTTGTTGGCGACTTGTTGATAACTTTTTCATGCATCTTTCAACATATTGTTTTTAAAAGGTATTTATCATTATGATCAAAGAATAGCGTAGTGATTGTGTGTTGCGAACATCCCTTCCTGATAACTCTATTGCCTGCATTGAATTCCATAATGTGCATAATCATCTTGGTCACAGCACCAAATCAACGCATACAGCTTTTGACCGGTACTCGGTTTTTCAGTAGATCAGCCTTTTTTATCGGGAAGAACTTTTGAAGAATAAAGGAAGCTGTTTATGTTGTGGAATACGATCAAAACCTCTCTGCATGGCACGTTGCCAGAAAGTGAATACGGCCTATGGATCAAACCGCTCGAATGCCGGAAACAGGATGGACAAGCGCTTGAGCTCGTCGGACCTGACCGGTTTTTCTGTGCCTGGGTTGAAGATCGCTACCTTAGCCTTATCCGCGATACAGCCAAAGAACTGGGGAATATTGACAGCATACAATTGAAAGTCGCCGATGTTCGTCCCCTGCAGGTTGAAAGCAACGGCAGCGGACAATTAAGGCTTCCTGGGATAGCCAGCGGCGGTGCCCGTCTGCGTTCGCTTCATCCCGCCTTCACTTTCGAGCAGTTCATGGTTGGCGAATCGAACCTGCTGGCTCAATCCGCTTGCCAAGCGCTAGCCACTGGTGATTCCACCTACGGCAACTGTCTGTTTATGAACAGTTCCACCGGGCTTGGCAAGAGCCACCTGACCCAGGCTGTGGTGCATCAGGTACTGCGTTCAGCCCCTTCTACTCGCTTACACTATCTCACCGCTCAGCAATTCTCAGCTGAAATGGTCAAGGGCATTCGTTCCAAAACCATGGAGCTGTTTTCAAAAAAATATATCAATGACTGCGACATGCTGCTGGTTGAGGACATCCATACCCTGACCGGCAAGAATAAAACCCAGGAAGAACTGAACACCATTCTCGACTATTTACTCAAATCTGGACGGCGGGTGATTCTGACTTCAGCGATTGCCCCGAACAAAATCAACGGTATAGACGACGACTTCCGCAGCCGGATGACCTCAGGCCTGGTGACCGGGATCGAATCACCGGATTACGAAACCAGGACCCGGATCATCCGTCATAAACTGCAGCTACACGGTTTAGGTGGGGATGAGGAACTGGTGGGATTCATGGCGGATAGCCTGAAGGGTGATATCCGGCGAATGGAGAGTGCCATTATCGGCATTAAGGCCAAATCCCGTTTGCACAACGTCCAGCCGGATCTGAGCATCGCCAAGGAAGTGATCTATGGTTTGATCGGTCGTTCCGTCGAGATTACCGGTGAATCCATCCGTGATCTCATCGGCAGCCAATTCAGGGTGAGCATTGACGATCTACGTTCCCGCTCCCGGAAACGTTCGGTTACCTTCCCTCGACAGATGGCCATGTATCTCACCCGAAAATTCACCACGCAATCGTTGGCTGATATCGGCAGCATGTATAACCGAGACCATTCCACAGTCCTCTATGCCATCAAAACTATCACCAAGGATATGTCCCGCGAGACTTCAATCCGAGAGCAGGTGGAACTGCTCTGCTCCAAGCTCAAAAGATAATCTTCAAGATTGGGAGGGCGCCAAAAGTATGATGAAACAGATCGACTCAATAACCGCTTCGGGAGATGGGCCGAATACTTTACTCACGAGCGGTATACCCTGCATCATCCAAAAGCTCAGATCCATTTGCAGCCTCTGTGGCAAGTTGGTCACAGCGTTCGTTTTCCTGGTGACCATCATGACCTCTCACCCACAGGAATTTGACATGGTGCTTTTCAATCAACGTAAGTAACCGCTCCCAGAGATCCACATTCTCGGCCCGTTCCCCGCCACTACGCTTCCAGTTATTCCGCTTCCACTTCACCGCCCAACCCTTTGAAACTCCATCGACCAGATACTTCGAGTCGCTATAAACAGTAACCGCGCATTCGCGTTTCAGTGCCTCCAGGGCGAAAATACAGGCCATCATCTCCATCCTGTTGTTGGTGGTATGCTGAAAACCACCTGAGAGCTCCCGACGGTGCAACCCGTAGGAGAGGATTGCGCCATAACCGCCCCGGCCAGGATTGCCCAGGCATCCGCCGTCTGTGTAGATTTCAACGTGTTGCATTAGATTATTTTCAGCGCCGCTGCGACACAACAAGCCGTTAGATAAGCATCCGCTTGGTAGCGATTGAGTTGGTCAGGAACTTGAAAGTCATGACGCCGCGTTGCCGCAGCTATCGTCGGTCCAGAAAATAGCTGCGTGGTGGCGTGAGGATTGAGCTGAATCAACCCCTCCATTTTGAATGTAATCGGCCCACCTGCAAACTGACCTTTTTGAGCTCGCTGCTTGATACCTATATGCTCAATATTTTGGTCGCGAATGTAGCCGCAAATTGCATCATAAAATAGCCGGGCTGATTGCTGCTCCGCACTCTCTCCATATTTGAACTTCCGGGTTTGGCAGACGACGCTCGAAATCTCCTCATTCACCACATCAATGACAGCGAATATTGCATCACTCCCCTTTAACTCAACCCCACAAATCCTCATTCGTTCCCTCTCGCTGGTTCAATAAATCATATCTTGTTCAGCTGTTAACATAGCTCACCACTATTGGGGCAGGGTGCCAAGCTTTTTCCCTGCCGCAGATGGCTGCCAGAACCGAATTCCTTAGTGTGGCGGAGTAGATTTGCTTAAGAAATCCAATAAATGAAAACTCGAGACTGGTTCAAGGGGTGAGATTCGCCAAGCATTCAGGGTTATTATGCCTGTGGCTGTTGTTCGCTGCATAGGCCTCCATCAGGTTATCTGGATATGGAGCAAGCATTTCAAGAACATCAGGCGGCCTTGTGCCTGGATCAAGCCATGCCTCGATATACTGCGCCTCCTTTTTATGCAACCATTCATAAAATCCGCTTGCCGGGATGCTGCATCGTCGGTGCCTGAACTAACTGCGGAAGGCTGGCTTCTTCTCTATCCCCTCGGCCCTGGCATTGATTAGAGGATACGGGGTTTTGGCTGTCGTTGACCAGAACGGCACCAGTTCCCAGTGGAGCAAGGCATATTCGGCTTGGCCGTTTTCAGGGGAAGTACGAATGGCCAGGATATTCTGGGTAGGAGCTATGTTGTAGCTCTCAAAGGGGGAGGATTCGGCAGGTGGAGAGACTCGTGACTGAAAGATCCATTACTGAACAAAGCGAAACGACCACACATTTTCTTTATGATCAAGTGACGAGATGACTGATGATGAAAACTGCTCGCGCAAATGTGGCGCTGGTGAGCATAAACGCTAAGCAGCACCCTGTATTCCGATGTTGAGGCTGTTTAACATCTTTGTTTTCTTCAAGAATGGCGATATCGATGGCATCGGACTCACCATCACCATCAAGATCTGCAGGGTCTTGATTCAAGGGTAATACCTCGGCAAGTGATTCCTTCAATCTCGCCCATCATATCTTCATCAACTCCTCGGCAATGGGGATATCGGCAGGAGCAAGTTGGTATTCCAGAAGCCTGGTAGCAGAGATCCATTCCATTGTATCATGCACGGTGAGAACCGGTGCCCCCGAAAGAATAACCGCATTCATTGCTACCAAATAAATATCGCCACGTTCATAGGAGTGGATATTGGTGGCCACGATTTAGCCAACTTGAATTTTCCAGCCTAACTCTTCGAGAATCTCCCGTTCAAGACAGGCCTGGAGGGTTTCTCCCTCTTCAAGTTTGCCGCCGGGAAATTCCCAGTATCCAGCCATGCGTTGCCCTTGCTTTCGACGGGTGAGGAGGACCGTGTCCCCTTTGCGAATGATGGCAGCGGTTACAGTGATCATTGAACTGGCTGAGTTTTCGTGATAAAAGTTGAATTTGAACGATTTAGGTGGTTGAAATGGAGCAAGAGCCACAGGGTCATAAATATCGTGGAGCCGGGGTGCTTTGAGCCTTTATGATTTCATTGGGTTCTACATAATATCCGACTATATTTGCATTCTTCTGTATATCTTCTAATTTTTTTCCTGTTATCGTACGTTCATAATATCCACGAGTTGGATTGTTGGCTTCCGACAAACGCATTGTTACAGTGCCATCTTTTTGTTCCAAACCGGTCACCTCAGCGAGGTGTCCGATTCCTGCATTCCTGCCGGGTGTCTTAATAATTGCGACACTTTTTTCACGAGGAACACGTGAATTAATGATCGATAATTTTGAAGCATAAGTTGTGAGATTTTGAGCGGGTAGTTTAATTCCTCGTTGTTGCCTTAAATACAAAACGCAATTGTGATCGTTACTTCCATTGCCAACTTTTTTAATAACCGGATTGACAGCAGAAGCGTTTACCGGACAGGCAGTAGAAGATATGGATGTGTTTTTTATTGTGGGCGATGATATGATTTTTCGAATCGTCGACGTTGAAGACGTCTTAGTTGTTACGGTAGTACTCCAAGATGTAGTGGAACTCGCGTCTGCTCCTTGGCATGAACTAATCTGATATGCCAGGAGAAATGCCATGACAGTCTGAATCATGAGCGCTCTTCGCATAATTCTGATCCCTTTGGTTGTTGAGCAAAACAGCCCGATGGTCGTCAGGATAAAGCTTAACGGGTCGTAATCGCAATAAAATTTACAATCTCGGTTTCGAAACATTTTCCAAAGCCCCTCCCACCCGATTCCCAATACAGGACATTTAGCAGGATGTTGAAAAAGGCTAAAACAGTGTTGGGCACCCACTACAAATAGAGCCTTTGTTTGGAATCGTTCAATATGTAGTTATGTGAACGAACCCGAAATCCCTTTTTCAACAACCTGCTAGACCATGTCAGCCTTGCTCACCTGTTTGAGACAGGTAATATTGCGGATAAATTCAGTTAATTCCAATCCACTTCTCCATATTGAACACTATTGACAACCGCTTTTTCAGCCCTAAGTTTTTATTAAAGTTAAGTTTGCTGAGGCGTGGGCTGGTCGCCTGACTTAGCAACAGCATAGTGCGCGAAGGCAAGCGCTCACTGGGGGTGAGGAGAGTTGCATGGATCTCTTTCACAACATTTATTCCTTTGATGGTGTCCGCGATTCGGAGGGGTGAAATTATGGCAAAGTATACTGTATTATCAGACGGCCACGCGATTGAGATTAGAAAAACTGTTTTCAGCAGAGACGAGTCGGTAAAGTATGACGGCAAAGGTGAGGTTAAAACATATTTCAACTCTTCCTTTGCAGACTATATTTTTGAAAAAGAAGAAAATGGCGAGATGGTGCGGTATAAGGTTTTCATATCTGACTATATCTGGCCTATCTCTTGGCGGATTAAAGTTCAAAAAAACGATCGAGTTATTTATACAAATAGCTGATAGCTGGAGACAGACAAGGCACTTAAATGTAGTAGTTGCGACTTGACCTGACAGTTACTCAATATTTTACTGGTGTCTGTCAAGTCGTAACTACTACAGACACTGGACAATACATGCGGGTCAGGCTCTCAATCAGGAATTTCCACATCGCTATGTTTGCAATGGGAGCAGCGCAGCATTTGATCCAATTCTTCGAAGGCAACCCGCCACTTTTCACTGCTAATCTGCTCTTCAAATTCAGGCTGGCATTCATCGCATAACCAACGGTCGCCATTTGGAGTTACCCAGAGTTTCATTTTACTTACCTTCCTTAGTTTTATAAAAGAAAATGTCAGTCGCCATCGTGCCCCCTCCCACCTGGCGAGCCGTAGACGCTGAGTCATAAACCACGAGAAGGGAGCAGGCTTGATCACCATGGAGCGAAAACAAAGTCATGCCCTCTGCGTGGTCTACCCCCTGGCCGTAGGGTACATCGAGAACTCGTTCCAACTCGGTTGTCGGCACCATTCCCTCTTCTGTCTTCACCGTTCCATTTGGCCATCGGAAGATCGTAACAGGGCCATCGATGTCCATGGTTGGACCTGCCAGGATCAGGAGATCACTGCCTTGCCTGCACAGATCTCGGATGCCAAGTCCTCCCAGATGCAGGAAGTGCTTTCGATAACAACGGTCGCTTGGACCTATCGCCTTCAGTTGCAGGGTGCCATGATCGCCGCCGTCTTCCAACTCCATTTCTAAAATAACTGCCCAGCCACGCAGGACCGGTCCGCGCAATCCAAGGAAGAGACGCGTTCCTGCAACAGCTAACCCCTCAACATCGAACCCATTGTCCTTGCCGGGAATTGCTAAAAATGCCCCCAGATGATCATCATCTTTCAGCGCCTCAAACAGGTCGTTGGTTTTCTCGTTCCCACGCAGTTGTGCGGCGATCGCTTTCTTCCCCTTCCGTTCAACTTCAGTGACCAGAAGATATGTTCCTTCGCCCTCAACAACGGGGATGCGGGCCAGGAGGTACCGATTGCCGTCACTGCTTATTTTGGCTAATTGCTTCTGCGCCGCCTTGCTTCCTTTGTTCAGGTCCGGATTTTTCCGTTTGAGGCTGTGCGATCCCACAAGCCAAAGATAGCCGTCTTCATAGGCCAACCCTTCAATATCAGCTTCTTCCAGATCCTTCGAAGGTGACAACGGCAGCTGAAGATAGTCGTTGAGTGAAAACCGTGTATGGTTCCCGAAAGTAAGGATATCGTCACCAGCTCCTCCCGCGACGAGGGAGAGACGCTCCAGACTGATTGTTTCATCGCTGGCAAGCCAGAGGGTGTCGCCGATCTGCACCACGGCGGACAATCCTGCCCTGAGTTCTTTGCCTCTGCCTAGGTTATTCTGTTCAGAAGAAAACTCCAAAAAGGCAATCTTTGCTGTGCTCAAGAGACTTTTTTTGGTTTTATTTTTTTTCTTTGGCGTCCTTCACTTCGATTTTTTTCGCCGCCATCGTGTACTCAACGGTAATCTTTGAACCAACCTTCAATTCACCGTCTACCTTGGTCGCTGCATCACGGGAAACTTCCCATTTTTCATTGCCCTTTTCCACGACAATAACGTCACCTTTGATCTCCAGAACTGGACCGGTCACCTGATAGGTTTTAGGGCCTGCCGCAAAAGCTATCGTGGCTGCAGCCATCAGAACAAAGACAAAAACCGTAACTTTTTTCATCTGTTTATCCCTCCTTTATGCGTGGGATTTTTGGTTGCCTTCTGGATGCCATTTTGCCGCGTTTTCAGCCCCTTTCGACGGGTGAATACCTAAAATTCATGCAAATAACTACTTTCGGAGAATTGAGAATTTTACGTTATCACTGCCTGGAATACTATTTGGCTTATCACCTTTAATCAAAAATTGCCATACTTGTACATTTAGTGTTCCGTCAGCACCTGGGTTTTTTAATAAAATTTGTGCAAATCAGGACAAAAAAAGGCGGCCAGAAATGACCGCCTTTTTTATTTCTGTTTACCATCGAACTTCAGCTAGCTTCAGCCCTCGCTGAGGGACCGGCTGGATTCGTAATGCCACAAAGCTAGCTGACCCATCGGGGTTTTTAAGCTGTCGGCACAAGCCTCTTCGGTGCCGAATCGCTTCTGCCACTCGAGAAGGAAGATTGCTCCTCTTTTGATGGCAAGACCTCCTTGAGTCATTTACTCTCTGATCTTGTTAGACAAAAAGCGTTCATTTGAAAATCAGGCAGAGTCATATTCAGATATTGAGAAGATCCTCAAAACTAATGTCTGCGCCAAGAACACCCACCCAGGCGGACTGCCGGTACACAGGAACCGAGATGGTCAGGCAGAAGGAATTGGTAGCCTCTGATCTGTAGATCTCTGAGATATAGGGCTTTCCTGTTTCTTTAACCTTTCTAAACCACGGCTTCTGCCCCCAATTTTTTCCTTTTGCCGATGCATCGCTGACAGCTGCCTGATCTTTTCTGAAAACATTGCTCGACACCTGCAGGCCTGCCGTATCGGTCAGATAAATCAGTTCCAGAAAGGAAAGCGGCTGTAATCTCCGCTGCAATGCTTGATCCGTGGCAGTGCCCACTGTGCGAATATCCGGATCCGTTGCTATGGCCAATACTTCGGCTTCAGCCTTGCGATATTGGGGAAGAATGAAAATTCCGCTGGAGAGCAGCTGCTCCTCGGTCAGAACCTTCACCGTTTCCGCCAACTCCGCCAGTTGAGCACTGTCAATTTTCCCTTCCTTGCCGATGGCAGAAATATTGGAGAGATCATCGGCAAAAATAGACACAGCTTTTTTCTGATTGCTGACTCCACTGATCACCGACTCCAGGTGTAGGTGAAAACGATGATGTTCCTTGCTTACTTTCTCAAGCGCCGCCGAAGCTTCCTGGTTGACCTGCATCCCGGCATCGACCCCTTCTCTGACTTGCGCGACCGCTGTAACCGTATTTTGTATCAACTCGCTGATGGTCAGTAGCGAATCTTTCACCTCTTGCGCTGCCTTGGCGGTATCCTGGGAAAGTTGACGTACTTCCTGAGCTATGACACCAAAACCGGCACCATGCGCACCAGCCCGGGCCGCTTCGATAAAGGCATTGAGCGAGAGCAGACCCGTCTTGTCGGCAATATCGGATATGGATTCAATGATTGATCCGATGGAACGCGACTTTTGGTCAAGGACAGCGATGGAAGAGGAGAGTTGTCCTACATTCTGTTCCATCACCAGCATGCGCTGCAGAGCATGTCCCGTCAGGTCGCCCGCATGGGTAATCTCACTGACAATTGAGGCGGATTGAGCAAGTGCCTGGTTGGCACTGTCCGAGGAAGTACTAATCCCCTCGGCAAGCTGGTGACAGGTATGCTCCAACTGCTCGGACCGCTGGGAGAGCGATTCTGAAGATTGCCTGACTTTCCGGGAAATAGCGAGAACCAGGGGGGCCACGGTTGCCATTGCAACATTCTTCTTGGTGAGCTGGTAGACGAAGGTGTTAAGACGGCTGAACACCTGATTGAGCGCATCGGCGATGAGGTTGGCCGGGCCATCACCCGGCAGGGAAAAGGTGGTGGCGAGATCCCATCGCTCCGCCAGGGACGCCTTGATTTCCAGGGCCTTTTCAACTCGTTTCTTTTTTGTTGCCGACTTTAAAAGCATGAACATGTTCATTGTTTCCTTGATTTAGGCAAGGGACTGTTAACGATTAATCGAAACAGGCCCTCACTGTTTTTCACAATTGAGAGAATTTGCGGATCAGTTCAATAGCCTTGCCCTCATCCACGGGTCGCGAGAACATGAATCCTTGGGCCTTGTCGCAATTCAGGGCGCGCAACCGGTCAAGCTGTTCGCGGTTTTCAACGCCTTCGGCAATGACTGATAACCCCAGGCTTCTTGCCAGCGAGATGATGGACTTCACAATTTGATCATTTTCCTGAGGATCCTCAAAGCCGCTGATAAAAGAACGGTCGATCTTGAGATGATCGATCGGCATGCGTCGCAGATACGAAAGGGAGGAGTAGCCGGTGCCAAAATCATCAATGGATATTTGTACCCCCAGGGCCCTGAGACGGTTGAGTTCGGTGATGGTGCGTGTGGCGTCGTGCATGATGACCGATTCCGTCACCTCTATCTTGAGGCAAGCCGGATTAAGCTCATTCTGCTGCAACACCTCCATGACATGCTCAACCAGCCCCGGTTTATTAAACTGCCGAATGGAGACATTGACGCTCATGGTCAGGTCATGGGCATTGGCGACCGTATCTTGCCAGTTTTTCAGGGTGCGGCAGGCCTCGGTCATGACCCACTTGCCAAGCTCGATGATCATCCCGCTCTCTTCAGCCAGCGGGATGAACCGATCCGGCGGGATCATGCCACGGAGAGGATGGTCCCATCGGACCAGTGCCTCGAAACCTTCCAGCCGTTCATCGACAATAGAAACAATAGGCTGGTAATGCAAAGTCAAGCCGTCTTTTGCCAACACTTCCCGCAATTCGGTTTCCAAGTTAATCGATTCCACGAGTTCCTGATGCATCCGTTTATCGAAAAGCACTAGGCCCTTGCCCTGCTGTTTGGCGCGATACATGGCGATATCGGCATCACGCAGGACATCTTCGGCCGAGGTGTATTCGGACATTTTGGGAACAATGCCGATGCTGGCACCGGGTGTAATGTCGCTGCCGTAGAGGGCGAAGGGTTCGCAGAGAATGGAGTGCATCCGCCTGGCGACCTTGAGCAGTTCTTTTTTCGAAGGGAATTCTTCCAAAATAATGGCAAACTCATCGCCGCCAAGCCGGGCGACTGTGTCCACCGTGCGTATGCAGAACGACAGGCGTTTGCCGACCTCAATCAAGAGTTGGTCACCAGCCGGATGGCCTAGGCTGTCGTTGACCGCTTTGAATTTGTTGAGATCAATCATCAAGGCGGCATAGAAGAGTTCGGGGCGCCGTCTTGATCGTTCTAATGCCCGTTCCAGCCGTTCTGCAAAAAGAGTACGATTGGGCAGGCCGGTCAGGGCGTCATGAAAAGCCTGGTGGGAGATCTGATCCTCAAACGATTTCCGCTCGGAAATATCCTGGTAAATGTAAATAATGCCGTTAATGATCTCACCAACACGTATGGGGAACCCTATCATCGAAACAGGGATCAGGTTTCCGCTACGATGGCGCCGATGGGTTTCGCATTGTACAGTATTACCATTGAGGATACTGTTGCGGAGATTTTCGCACTCGACCATAAGTTCTTCCGGAACAATAAGAGGACGCATGCCAAAGCCGACGATATCTGTTGTCCGGTAGCCGAATAATTCCTCAAACCCCTTGTTGCAGTTGACCACATTCCGTTTGGTGTCAATAATGGTAATGGCCTGGGGCGAATTGGCAAACAATTGAGAAAAGTAGGCCCGCTGTATTTCCAAATCCGTTTCGGCTTGTTTCCGGTCCGAGATATCCATCACCGTTCCTTCGTAATAGCTTATCTCGCCACTATCGCCATACACAGCCCTGGCGTTTTCGGTAATCCAGATGACCTTGCCGTCTTTCTTGCGCACCTGGGATTCGAAACCAATGATCTTTTTATCCCGTTCAAGCAGATATTTAAATTGATCGCGCCGTTGCGGATCAACATACAATTGCTTCTTAATATCCTTAAAATACAGAATCAATTCTTCAGGAGAAGAGAATCCGTAGATGTTGGCCAAGGCGGGATTGACATCAAGATATTGACCGTACGGAGTGGTTAAAAAAATGCCTTCCACTGCATTATGGAAAATACTCCGATATTTTTTTTCAGTTCTCATTGCCCGAACTTCGGTTTCGTTTAGCTGGGTCATGCGCTGGTACATGATATAGGTCCCCTGGGGGTTTTGGCTGGCGGTGACTGGAAAAATCGAGATTGCAACATCGACCAGGGTGTTGTCGGCACATAATCGTCTTGAGGGAAAATATTCGATGGTATGGGGAGTTGCCCATTCCACAGGCTCATCAAACTCGCGAGTTAACGGTCGCAGCACTTTTTTAAGGTGGTGACCGGTGACTTCGGTTTCACAATAGCCAAAAAGTCGTTCAAAAGCGGCGTTGATAAAGAGTATGACACCGTCAAGATTGCAAAACACAACCGCATTGGGAGAGTTATCGAAAAGATGTTTGTGGGTGGAATCAACAAGCTGCCCGTCCATGGTGCCGCAGTCGGTCATTATCATATGAATATTCAATGGGTTAAGGGGAACGGGATAATGGATACAAGTCCCAATCGGCAAGCAACTCCCGCACCACTGCTTGAAAATATTGAAACTTGCTGAATTATCAGAGAGATGACGAGGCCTCAGCCTCACGGGAAAGACGCTAGTGTTTGCAACGGCTTCACGGCATATTACAAAATCGTGCCTGACTTTGATGAACCTTAACGGTTTTGTTGTTTTATGAACGGGCAGGGTGGCCTGACTCTCGTTTTCCACGCTGATGAACTCACGGTCGAGCAGGCTGGCCACGGCGTAATTAGCCCGCTCCTCGGGCACCACAAAATGGACCATGCCCTGATCGTCGCTGTCGGTATGGCGTCCGGTAGTGTTCAGGTACTCGCCTTCGTTGATGGAGTAGAGATAACAGCGCAGCCCGGAAACCGGTTCCGCGCCTACTCCCTGGTCATTGAGCATGCGGATGACCAGGTCGCGATGAGGGATGGTCAGGCTGGCGGAGAGGATCGCTGGTGTTTCGCTCGCCTCGCTGGTGAAGTCATAGCCCAGATACCGGGCTTGGACCCGATAGGTTCCGGCCTCCATCGCAATGGAAGCCACGCCAGAACCATCGGTGGTGCTGCGGTTAAGCGGCTCGCCTTCGGTAGTTTAGAGGGAGCAGATCACGCCGGGCAGGACGGTATGAAAATAGTCTGTCCCGGTTTTCCTGCTGCGAGGAGAAAACGTGGTGCATCCCCTATTTACTCTGCTATGTTTACTATTTACTAGGATTGCCAGTGGAAATCATGCAAGATTAAACGCATTTCAACTTCGACTATTGGCCCATATTTTAGTGTTATCGGTAGCAGGTTTTCCACCTAAGAGATTGTGCAATTTCCGGAGCCACTTCTCTTCCCTTGTACCTCACAGGTAGTGCTTTTATGCGGACAGCCAAATATATCATTCTTTCTACCCTGCTGATCACCCTGTCCCTCCTGCTGGCGGTCCAGGTTCCATGGACACAGCAACGTTTGGTGCCACTGATCCTGTCCTGGGCTGGATTGCAGCAGGTTAATCTCGACCTTGCCGGCTTTGACTCGGGTCAAATGCGGATCACGAGTTTTTCCGCCACGTTGGATCGCACTTCCGGACCAATCGAAATCCGAGTAACCAATGCGATCTGCGGCTACCAAATCTGGGGACTGCTCCAGGGTAGGTTGGACGGAATCAGGGCGGCAACCGTCGATATCACCCTGTTTCCTGCCCCGGTGATAGCGAAAGAACCCTCGCTTGATTCGACATTACCTGATCTGACTGGTCTGATCCTTCGAATGCGCACGACATGGCTGCCGGTGCGTCAACTGCATATCCAACAACTGCTGATCCACTACGGCGCTACCACCCCCAAAAAGGATCTGGCATTAACGGTGGACCTGACCGCGACCGAGAAAGAAGGACTGCTGACCATCAACCCAGCAGTTGCTGGACCGAATACCGTCCCTCCCATAACCGCCACCCTCCGTGTTGCGAACGGCCAACTCACCGGCATGCTGCAGCTCCAGCTCGCTACTCTGCAGGGGCTACTGCCGGCTATCGACTCTTCCCCCCAAAGCCAGGGGAGCTTGAAGGCAGAACTCCATGCCGAGCTCCATCCCGAGAATGCGCAATCTTGGCACCTCCTTCTCAATCTAACCGGTCTGCGCCATTTTGGGATGGCCGCGGAGGAAATCAAACTGCAGCTGGATAGCCCTCAACCTCTGCACGAAAACCCGCTGATTCTCGCCTCCACATCCCAAATCTCGCTCAAAAGCTTGAAAAGCCAAGGATTTGCCGTCGTTGCCGCCGAGGCCAATCTTGCCGGACAAGTTGATATTCGCCCGCATTCCTGGCGGTTACAGCTGAGGCCTGCTACCCCTTGGACCGTCAACGGACTGATTTTTGGCGAGCTCCACTTTGCCCCGTTGCGATTCAATGACGTCACCGCTGACCTGCAAATGGACCGGGAGCAACTGCAGGCAGCCTGCTCCTTTGCCGCACCGCAAGGTTCGGGAACGCTTGCAACTGATCTCAACTGGCAACGGACCGGTGAGCAAAAGGGCAAGGCCGCTCTCCGGACCACCCGCCCCCTGGTTATGAGCGAAAAGAGCAATCTGTTGCAGCTGCTCGCTGATCCGGCCCTACCCGTTACTCTTGACAAAGGAGAGCTCAATCTTTCCACGCAATGCACCTGGAGCCGAAAAACACCGGCTGAACTGCAAACAACAATCGATTTCACCGGCGGCAAAGGATTACTGTACGGTGCTCCTTTTTCCGGACTCACAGTGCTGCAACAGTTGCGGCTCCTGCCAAAGTTGGCATCCCTCAAACCCGGCATTGTTGAGCTGGTACAGCTGCAGGGTCCAATTCCCGTGGATAATATCCTGCTCAAGACCAGCCTGAGTCCTTCCACTCACGGCAGGCATCCCAAGCTGCTGATCGAACAGGCGGGCGCTGAGCTTTTCGGTGGTAAATTGCACCTTGAAAACTGCGCCTATGACAGCAACAATCCGCAAAGCGACTGCCTGCTCCAGATTGATGATTTCGATCTGCAACAAATCATCGCCCTGCAAAAAGTTGAGGAGCTTGCAGCGAGCGGCAGAGTGCATGGCAATCTGCCCCTCCAATTCACACCCCAGGGCGTGTCCGTCAACCAGGGCCAGCTACAAAACAGCTCCGAGGGGGGCATCATCCGCTACCGTCCTGCCGGCGGGGCACTGCAAGGCTCACCACTCCCCGCCTACGCACTCAAGGCTTTGGAGGAGTTCCACTATCAGCGGCTGACAGCCCTAGTGAATTATGTCCCGGACGGGACCCTGGCCGTCAAATTGCAACTGCAGGGCAACAATCCAAAACTCGAAAACACCCGGCCGGTTCACCTCAATATCAACACCGAACAGAATCTGCTATCGCTGCTCAAGAGTCTTCAGTATAGTCATGAACTGACCTCGGAACTGGACCGGCAGGTCCAGCAACATACCAACTCGCTACACGCCAAATGACACCACAGGGAGATTTCATGTTTAGAATACTGGCAACGCTTGCGGTCACCGGATCGCTCCTGGCCGCCTGTTCACCTACGGTGCAGATCGCCCCACCCGACAAACCGATCACTATTAACCTCAATGTCAAAATTGAGCACGAGATCCGCGTTAAGGTGGAAAGAGAACTGGAGAGTGTCATCAATACAAAAAGCGGACTGTTCTAATTGGAGGAACCCCATGAAACGATTTATGTATTTCCTGTTCATCGCCCTGCTGCTGTGTTGGCAGACCGTTTACGCCCTTGACCTGCAGACTGCCAAGGCTCAGGGACTGGTGGGGGAAACGCCTACTGGGTATCTGGCCGAGGTGCAAAGCGGCAATGCCGAAATTGCCCAGCTGGTGCAATCAATCAACACTCAACGAAGGCAGCAATACCAGGAAATTGCTCAGCGCAACAACACCCCGATCCAGGCTGTCGAACAGCTTGCTGGCAAGCAGGCAATTGAAAAGACCCCGGCCGGACAGTTCATTCAATTAGGCGGGGCCTGGCAGAAAAAATAGAAATAAAGAAGAACCCTGTGAAAAACTGCCGGATAGCTTATAACCGACTATGGCGGTATAAAGGGAACAGACCACGCCTGAAGATCCCGCGACGGCTGAAAAAAATGAAAAACTGTCGCCATCTCAGCAGATAGTTTTTTTTAAACCGATTGATAATTTTCTCAACGGTGTGGAAAACAATGAAAAAGCGGCTGAGATTTGTCTTCTCAGCCGCTGCAAGGAGAGAATGTGGTGCGTCCCCTATATACGCTTTTCCTCTGGGCTACGCGTCTATTCAGAAATCGACATTAGCATTGCAGCTAATTGATTTTTACGAAAAAACAGCCAAGTAACCAGCAGGTCATCAGTTTCATTTGGCCCATAGGCTATCGCTTTGTCGAAATCCATTTTAGGGCTTAATGAAGAAAATTCATCGCGAATTAGCACATTCAATTTTTTTCCAGTTCGAACATATTTGGGAATTCCATAAAGCTGGATTGCTTTTTCATATCCATCTCCCACCATAAGTCCTTCTAGTGTACTAAGTTGCTTGAATGGTTTAGTTGGTCGCATCGCCTTCGCGCAAACTGGCTTATCGCTTATTAAAATACTATCGATGAATGGCGGTTTGTCATTGTGGATAGTAAACTTCAAAAATATTCCTAGGTTAGGAGCTATATAGCAGTGAAGAGATTTTTCACCTTCGTTTTTAAATACTCCACTCCCATGTAATTGAATTAATTCACTCTCTCTAGGTGCTTGTTGATCAAAACAAAATTGAGCAACGCAGGTTGGCCACCAATTCCCTTCTTTTTTTTCTGGTAAATCCTCCCCGCAAGCAATGGAAAAACCAAATAAAATGCCAGCTAAAACGACCAATAATGATTTCATATTAATATCTTGTATAGGGAATTAAGGTGCCTGGATGGCGACGTTGGAAATCCTCAATCTGTGCGCCCAGATTAATAACATCCTCATTTTGGCCACGGGTGCATCCAAAAGTTACACACCAACCCTGGCGAGGGGCCTGAGAATCACCATAGTCGTTATTCGGGCATGAACCACCACCATGGATATTCCTATATCTAAAATCACCGGTATCTATATAAGCACCATTTGGTCCATATGACTTGCTCGGCGCCCTGTGTCGCACATGTACATTTGATGTAGAAAAGGCATCTTGAGCGCCGGGTAGAGAGTGTTTTCTATCAACCCCATTACGAGTTTGAATCGCAAATGGAACTCCGTATGGGTCTTCTGGTCGTGGATCAAAGGTGGTTGTTCCCGCGACCATATCTGTTACGAGAGAAGCCAGCCCCTCAGGGTCAACCCAATTCACCGGGTTATTTGAAACATACCCATACAAATTCATCCCACCACTCAACCCGATGGGATCGGCGGATATGTACCTCCCAGTCTCCGGATCATAAAACCTGTTCCAGTTGTAATACAACCCGCTCTCATGATCAACTATTTGACCGGGGAAGCGGAAACGGTGGTCGATCTGGTTGACCACCTCGGTCACCTGACCAAAGGGTTGGGTGTCGCCCTGCCAGATCACGATTCCGGCGGCGTCGACGAGCAGTTGCGCCGTGCCCAGGTGATCGTTGAGGTAAAAGAACACCTGGGGCGTGGCGGCAACGGGTGTTGACGTGGTGGTCAGCATCCCGGCCAGCGATCCCGAGGCCAGGGCCAGCAGCGGCCGATAGTGCGGCGGTGTCCCGTGCCAGAGGGAGGGATGGGGATCGTGCAGCCGGCTGAGCAGGCCGCCGGAGCCATTGACTATTTCCACCGGCGTATCGCCCAGGGGATAGGTGTTGATCACCCCGCTCCAGAACTGCTGATCGTTGTAGCCGACACGCAGCTTGTAGCTGCCCTCGGGCAGGGTGAAGCAGACCTGGCCGTTGGCCCCGGTACTCAACTCCTGGCCCAGGGCCGTCCCTTCGCTGGTGTAGAGTGCCACTGTCGCACCCTCGACCCGGCCATCGGGATTGGTTTCGGTGACCTGGCTGTCGTCGCGCACGGTCACGGTCATCGTGCCCAGTTCAATGGTCAGGGTGGCCTGGCCCTCGCTTTCCACGCTGATGAACTCACGGCCGAACAAGGTGGCCACCCCGTAATAGGCCTGCTCGTCGGGCACCAGGAAATGAACCATGCCCTGATCGTCGCTGTCGGCATGGAGCCCGGTGGCGCTCAGCCCCTCGCCTTCGTCCATGGAGTAGAGATAACAGCGCAGCCCGGAAACCGGTTCCGCGCCTGCTCCCTGATCCTTGAGCACGCGGATGGCCAGGTCGCGATGGGGGATAGTCAGACTGGCGGAGAGAACCGCCGGTGTTTCGATCGCCTCGCTGGTGAAGTCATAACCCAGGTATCGGGCTTGGACCCGATAGGTCCCGGCCTCCACCGCAAAGGAGGCCACGCCTGAACCATCGGTGGTGGCGCTGCGGCCAAGCGGCTCACCTTCGGCAGTATAGAGGGAGCAGACCACGCCGGGCAGGACGGTGGTTTCGTCCTTGCGCACGGTGATCGATAGGGTATTGGTCCCCAGATTGAGGGTGACGTTGATGATCTGATCGGCAACGACTGTGCCGATACCCTGGTATACGGTTTCGCCCAGAGTAGCCTTGAAGGTGTAGGAACCGGCCGGCAGCCGGAATTCAGCCACGCCACTGTCGTTGGTGATCAGGCTTTTGGGATGATCGGGATCGCTCTCGCTGATGGCAAGGACCTGGGTGTTCGCCAGGGCGGTCCCGCCTTGAAGGAGAGTAACCCTGGCCAGGCCTTCGGGGATGAGCACGGTAGGGTCATTGTTGGTGAAGGTCGTGCTGAGATAGGTTCGCCCCAGATAGCGCGCCTGAATCGCATAGGCCTGTGACGGCAGGCTCCATTGCAGGGCGCCGTCGGCTCCGGTGGCGGCGCTGAGCGCCAGGGGCGAACCGTCCTCGGTGCACAGCGTGGCCTCGATGTTGGCCAGGGGCACGCGGTCGTTTTGGTAGGTCCGGAACACCGAGACCGTGTGGGCCTGATGGGGAATGGTCAAGGTTTGGGAGGTGATCAGGGGTACGGTGAACGGATTGGTGCTGTATTCGTAGCCCAAATAGCTGGCCGTGACTCGGTAGGTTCCGTCCGCCAGGTTGTACGCTGCCTCGCCATTGCTCGAGGTGGTGATCGACTGATTGAGGTACGATCCCGAGGCCGAGAACAGCATGGTTTTGACCCCGGCGATCCCTGCTGTTGCGTCGGTCACGCTCAGCACATAGGAGCCGCCGCCGGTGGAGATGGTGGTGTGGATGGTCTGGTCAGGCGTGACGGTCAAACCGCCACTCCAGAACTGCTGTTCTTCATGGTTCGCCTGGAAACGGTACGAGCCGCCGGGCAGGATGAAGGTGGCCTGCCCCTGGCTGTCGGTCAGGGCGGTGATGCCGGTGTCAGTGCCTGTGGCGGAATACACCCGTATGGTGGCCCCGGCCAGAGGCATGCCGTTGTTGGTCGTGTTGACCACCGCCTTGCCGCCGGCGATGACGATGGGGGCGTTTTCCCACGTAACATCTGCCGACCAATACCCCTGGGTCAGATAGGTGGCCTTGATCCGGTAGGGCTTTTGCGGCACGGAGAACACCGCCTCGCCCTGGGTGTTGGTGGTCCGCTGCTGGGCCAGTTCCACTCCTTCAGGGGTGAAGAGGGTGCAGGGCGTCGAGGCCAGCGGCGTGTTCGCGCCTTCGTAGCGCAGGCTCACCTGGGCGGTAAGGTCACGGCGGGGAATGGTCAGGGTGGCGGCCGTGTCGGACGTGACGGTCAGTGTGGTACTCCGGAACGGATAGCCGAGGTATTCCGCCTTGAGCAGATAGCTCCCGGAAGGCACGGTATAGGTGACCATGCCGGAGGCGTCACTGGTCCGGGTGAACCCCAGGTAGGTTCCCTCTGAGCTGTGGAGCGTGGTCTTTATTCCCTCCAGGGCCACGCTGGCGTCATCGATGAGTTGTATGGTCAGGACCCCGCCACCGGAATTGACCGTGGCCGAGGCCCCGGTAGCCGCCGTGGTCAGGGCGCTGCTGTACATCTGGCCGAAAAGCTCCGTGCGGAAAGTGTATTTGCCCCCCTCGGGCAGGGTGAACGAGACCTTGCCCGAGGCGTCGGTGGTCCCGGAGAGGCCCAGATACTCTCCCGACTCGCTGAACACGTAGACCGTGGCCCCGGCTTGGGCGGCATCGCTCGGCGGAACCTGCACCGTGACTTGCGTCTCGCTGATCACCAGATTGACACCCTGGCTGGTTTGGACCGTCACCCGTTCGGTCCACAGCTGATGCCCCAGGTAATCGACCCGGAATCGGTAAGCGCCCTCGCCAAAGTCATCGCGATTAAACTCCGCCTTGCCCTCGGTGTCGGTGGAGGCATGGAGATTGGTGTATTGGTCCTGCTCGTCAAAGGCGTAGGCCTGAACCCCCTCGACAACGGCACCGGACGATGTGGTCACGGTCACGGCAAAGGCCGGTAGGGTGGTATAGTCGAACATGCTCAGCCGCTGCTGATCAAGATATACGTATTCCCGCAAAACGGTGCCTTGGGCGTCGGCCTCGGCCAGTAGATTCCCGCTCGGATCGTGCAGGAACAAGGTTGTGCCTTCAGCGGTGGTCGATATCTTGCGCAGTCCCCGGAAATCGTAGCTGTATTGGCCGGCCACCGCATTGTTGACGGTGATCTTTGTCAGCCGGTTCTCCTGGTTCCAGGTATAGGCCTGAGTGCCCTTGCTGAGCGGGTTGCCGGCCGCGTCATAGGTGTAGTCGATGGGCTCGGTACCCTGGATATGCTGCAGCCGGTTGCTGGCTTGGGCATAGGTATAGGTTGAGGTGAACCCGTCCTGGACGCTGGTCAACCGGTTGCCGGCCTCGTCGTAGGTATAGCTCAATGCCCCGTAAACACCCTGAGCGGCGAGCAGGCGGTTGGCCTCATCATAGGTAAAGGACTGTGACTTGGCGCTGGCTATCTGGTCGGCGATGGCGGTCACCTGGCTGATCGCGTTATAACTGTAGGTCCGGTGCATGAGTTCACCGGCCTGTATGGACGTCAGGCGATACAACTGGTCGTAGGTTGAAGCCACGGACAGGCCGTTGCCCAGGATTATGGCCGTGGGGGGGCCAAATGGCAGACGGGCGATGTTCTCGGCGACGACACTGGTTTGTCCCTGGTAGGCGGTGCGGACCGCTGTGACGTTACCGGCAGCGTCGCGCTCGGAGGTAACGGTCCGGCCGCTGGGATAAGTAACGGTCATCAGCTCACCGTTGTCGTTGTAGCTGTAGCTGGTGGTGAACGTGTGGTTGTTGATGGTGGCGGTCTCGGCGCTCAGTTCACCAAAGGCATTGTATTGGAAGCCATAACTGCCGCTGTTGTCGCTGGCAGCGGTTAACCGGCCTTTGCCGTTGCTTCCGGCATCGTAGGTGTACGCCACATTCAGCGCGTTGTTCGGATAGCGGATCCCGGTCAACCGGTTGAGCGCATCGAAAACGTATTGGACGGTAATATTGTTGGCGTCGGTTTTTTCGATCATATTACCGGCGGCATCATAGCGCATGGTGACCGTGCCGGTATCCGGAGAGACCTCGGCGACCCGGTTGCCGAAATCGTCATACGTGTAACGGGTTGTTCGGCCTTTGGCATCGGTGACGGCGCTCAGGTTGCCGTGGCGGTCATAACTGTAACTGACGTTTCCGGCGGGTTCGTCCGCCGTGCTCAGGCGGTTCAAAGCATCATAGCTGTAGACAGTAATCTGGCCCAGGCCGTTGGTCCGTTCCGTCAGATTGCCCGCCTGATCATAGCTGCGTTGCTCATTGCTGCCATCGGGATGCATCAGCTTGAGCAGCCGGCCAGCCTGGTCATATTCGGCGGAGAGCGCGGTGGTCAGAGTGCTGTCCGGATCGCGAATTTCCCGGCGCAGTACGCGGCCTTCACTGTCATAGGCATAGTTGATTGAGTTGCCGATCTGATCGGTGATCCGGTCCACTTTACCGGCGGCATTGTAGCTGTAGGCTAGGCTGCGGCCGCCGGGCAGAATCACCGCTGTCAGGGTGCCGGCGTTGTCATAGCGGTATTGGGTGGCACGGGCGCCGGTCTGCCGCTCGATGAGCCGGCCCTGCGAATTGTAGGCAAGCAGGGTCGTTTGCCCGTTGGCATCGGTGATGCGTCCGGGCTGGCCCTGGTTATTGTAATCGCTATAGACCACTTGGAGGCCAGCGGGGTTGGTGACGCTGCGGAGAAAACCTCGGTTGATCCCCTGATCCGGGGTGTTGTCGTAATAGGTTAAGGTGGTGATGTCGTTGACATCGCTCCGTGGACCGTCGATGGAGACGATGCGGCCAAAACTGTCATAAACGGTAGCAGTTGTTCGACTGACGGCCCCACCAGGATTATATCCCGTTTCTGTACGGGTGATCTGGTTGCCTGCCGCGTCGTAGGTGAACGCGGTGACCTTGTGCTGACCGGGGTTGCCGGCCGAGGGTTCAGTGATGGTTGCCGGCTTATTGAAGTCGGGCGTGTAGGTGGTGGTGGTCGTGTATTCCTGGGAGGTCCCGATGGCGCGGGTCTCGCGGACCCGGTTGCCCTGCTCGTCATAGGCATAAGTAGTGGTTACGCCCCGCGCGTCGGTCTGTGAAAGCACCTGTTGGCGCTGGTCGTAGGTGTATTGGCTGGCGCTGTCGGACCCGCAGGAAGAGCAGCCGGGACCAGTGAACGACTTGACTTGGGCTACACCATTCCAGGATTCGAGCTGGTAGGTGGTGACCGCCCCCAGGCTGTCGGTGATGATCCGTTTGTAACCGGCCTGATAGGCAATGGTTACCTTTTCCCGGCCATTGGCGAACGCCGAGAAGACCACACGATCAAGTGTGTCATAGCCTACAGTGAGGACGCGGGTGTTATTCTCGTCAAGAATCCCGGTCAGGTTGTGCGGATTGAGGGTATCTTCATACAGATAGGTCCGCTGTTTGCCACCGGGTTGCGTTACCGAAGTCAGATTGTGGATGGCGTCATAGGTGTAGGTGAACGTACCAACCGGCGCGGTCAGGGTCTCCACCTTGCCGTCCGCATTATATGCCAGTGTTAAAGACCGGCCAAAAGCGTCGGAGATGCTTTTGAGGTTGTTTCCGTCGTAGGTGTAGGCAATCTGGTTGCCGTTGCTGTCTCTTCTGGCGACGATCTTGCCTGAAACATTGAATAGCTTGATTTTTCCTTCGGGCAGGCTCAGTTGATAGCCGTCTGGAAGCTTGGTTATCACAGCCTTGGGGCCGACCGTGTTGGTCCATTGATCGGTGCCACTGCTGTAGAAGTGCAGCATATGACCGTCGGAACGGGAGTACACGATCAGCTCAAGGCCGGATTCGATCTGCAGCGATTCGTTCTCGGAAAAGGACCAGCCGTAGCCAAAGATCGTGTCGTCGGTGCTTTGGCTGTTATAGTTCCTGGAGAAGTTGAGGGACGCGACCGGCCCGGCCAAGCTCGCGTCCCGTTCGCTGATATATTTGTTGCCCGTGGAAAAGTTGATGCCATGCCCTGAAATAAACGGGCTGCTTCCGGCAGAGGCCGTGGCGGCGAACAGAATAATCCAGAGACAGGCGATGGTGCGTCCTGCAGAGCTAATGTAATGTTTCATGACCAAGTCGAGCCCTTAAGGTAAATTATCGAAGCGGCAGCGGGCAGCCAAGCGCCGGGACTATCAGGAATTGCTGGGCGGTTGCCGTGGTGCCGTTGGCCGCCGTGGCGATCACCTGCACCATCAGTTCTTTCCCGCCCCAGGTCGCCTTGCTCAGCCGGGCGCCGGTGAAGTCGGAATACTTCCAGTTAACACTCGTGCCTTCATTGCTCTTGCTCCCGTACCTGCTGTAGCTGGACGCACTGACTTCTTTCAGGTACATGGTGACGGTTCCCTCAGCCCCATTGGCGTATTCCTTGAAGGAGACCGTACCAAGAATGTCAAAAGTGAGATCGGCAAAATATCTTGGGCCGACAATGTTCACCTTTGGCGTGTTGTCGATGGTTATGGGGAGGTCGAATTGTTTGCTGGCGCCGTTGTTGGCAACAGCAATGATCTGGACGGTATATTTACCCTGGGACCATTTTCCTCCGTCTGGGATGTATCCTGCAATC
>Ga0209016_1000196_pt1 | contig 83655 bp, 64 predicted proteins | sample EPASupsiteSAE305_FD_187265 | JGI IMG/M metagenome (GOLD analysis project Ga0209016, IMG submission 187265) | Bioremediated contaminated groundwater microbial communities from EPA Superfund site, New Mexico - SAE3-05 (SPAdes) (version 2) | ecosystem: Environmental > Aquatic > Deep subsurface >... | reverse complement strand
GATTGTTACTATCACACCTACACCGATAGTTAATGCAGGAATAAACCAGACTGTATGTTCAAATAATGCAGTTGTAACACTGAACGGAAGTATAAGTGGCGGAGCAACAGCAGGCCAGTGGAGCAGCTCTGGAACCGGAAGTTTTTCATCCATGACTGCAATGAATGCTACCTACACACCGAGTACAGCAGATACTGCAGCCGGAATAATAACCATAACATTATCCTCGACAGATGGTTGTGCAGTTGTAACAGATAACATGACCATCACCTATACAAATGCGCCATATGTTTTGGCCGGTCCCGACCAGATAGTATGCCAGTCCACACCTACAACCGTTCTGAACGGAACCATCGGTGGCGGATCAACCACAGGAATCTGGACCAGCACAGGCACTGGATCATTTACACCAGGAGCAACAACCATTGATGCTACATACAACCCAAGTGCAGCAGATATTACAGCCGGAAGTGTGACTCTGACATTAACATCAACAGCTAACGGGACCTGTATTGCGGTTGCCGATGCTATGATCATTACAATAACTTCGGCACCTGTAGTAAATGCAGGTACAAATCAAACTGTTTGTGCGGTTACACCAAATGTTACATTAAGCGGAAGTGTAACAATAGGAGCAACAACAGGGAACTGGACAAGCTCAGGAACAGGATCATTTACACCATCTTCAGCAGATTTAAATGCAACATACACTCCGAGTGCAGCAGATATAACTGTCGGGACAGTCACTTTAACACTCACTGCCACCGGAGGTTGTTATCCTGAAACTGATCAAATTGTAATAACGATAACACCATCACCCATTGTAAATGCCGGAATTGACAGAACAGTTTGTGCAAACAATGCTGTAGTAACTCTGAACGGAAGTGTTACAGGCGGAGCAACAGTTGGCCAGTGGAGCAGCTCAGGAACAGGCAGTTTCTCATCACTGACAGCAATGAATGCTACCTATACTCCGAGTTCAGCAGACACAGCAGTTGGAACAGTTACCATCTCACTTTCATCAACAGATGGATGTGCTGTTGTTACAGACAACATGGTGATAACCATCACCAATGCACCATATGTGAATGCGGGAGTTGACCAGATTGTATGCGGAGTAGGAGCGACCGTAGTGCTAAATGGAACCATTTACGGTGGATCAACCACAGGAATCTGGACAAGCACAGGAACAGGATCATTTACTCCTGGAGCAACAACCATTGATGCAACATATACACCAAGTGCAGCAGATATCACGGTAGGGACGGTAACATTTACCCTGACATCAACAGCCAATGGAACATGCATTGCAGTAAATGATGCTATGATAATTACAATTACTCCACCACCAATAGTAAATGCCGGAGTTAATCAGACTATTTGCAGTAATAACCCTGTTGTCAATCTTTCAGGAAGTGTAACAGGCGGAGGTTCAACCGGAAATTGGTTTTCAAGTGGTACCGGAACATTTAGTCCTTCTACAACTGCATTAAATGCGACTTATACGCCAAGTAATGCTGATACTGCTTCAGGTACAGTAACCTTAACTTTATTTTCAACTGATGGTTGTGGTGTTGTTACAGATAATATGGTTATCACAATAACAAATGCTCCATATGTTTTAGCAGGAACCGACCAGATTGTTTGCCAGTCAAGCCCGGCAGTAACACTAAATGGTACAGTAACGGCAGGTTCGACAACCGGAATATGGACCAGCACCGGAACAGGATCATTTACTCCAGGAGCAACAACCATTGATGCAACATACAATCCAAGTGCAGCAGATATAACAGTCGGAACTGTTACTTTGACTTTAACATCAACATCAAATGGTAATTGCTTGGCAGTAAACGACCAAATGTCAATAACAATATTACCGACACCTGTAGTGGATGCAGGTTCGAATCAGACGGTATGTGCTTCTTCGCCAAACGTGAGTCTGATTGGTTCAGTAACAGTTGGTTCAACAACAGGAAACTGGACAAGTTCTGGTACTGGAACTTTTTCACCAAATTCAACAACCCTGAATGCTACCTATGTACCGAGTGCTGCGGATATTTCTGCTGGAAACGTTTCTCTTACCCTTACTGCAACGGGCGGATGTTCCTCACCAACAGATTTAATAACTGTTACAATAACTCCTTTGCCAGTAGTGTCTGCAGGTATTGATCGGACGATATGTGAGACAACAGCAAGTATAAATTTAGCAGGGTCTGTGACAGTTGGTGGAACAACAGGAAACTGGACCAGTTCGGGCACAGGAAGTTTTGCTCCATCATCCACCATATTAAATGGTACATACTCACCAAGTGCTGCAGATATTGTAGCAGGAAATATTACGTTGACACTGACTTCGACAAATGGTTGTGATGTTGTTTCTGATTTTATGATTTTGCATATTATAACACAGGCAGATGTGAATGCAGGTATTGACCTTACATATTGCAGCAATAATGCCATTGTCAACCTGTCAGGTATTGTGAATGGTGCAGCAGGGACAGGAAACTGGACTACTTCAGGAACAGGGTCATTTTTACCTAACTCAACAACACTAAATGCTACCTATTTACCAAGTGATGCAGATACTGCAAACGGAACGGTGACTCTTACATTAACATCAACAAGTAATGGTCCTTGTCCGGCAGATGTTGATAATCTTATTCTTACTTTGACTCCGTCGCCATATTCCATTGCTGGAACAGATATTTTTGTTTGTGCCAACAATGCAGATGCTGCATTGGATGGATCTGTATGGGGTGCTTCATCAACAGGTATATGGACGAGCTCAGGAACCGGATCATTCAGTCCGTCATCTTCCGATTTGGATGCAGCGTACACTCCTTCTGCAGTTGATATTATTGCTGGCATTGTAACTTTAACACTGACTCCTACCGGAATCGGATCCTGTTTATCAGTAAATGATCAGTTGCTGCTTACAATTACACCGGCTCCTACGGCCGATGCAGGTGATGATATTTATCTCTGCAATACTGATGTGGCATCTTTGAATGGTGGAATTATTCTTGGTGCAGGAACAGGTATCTGGTCAAGTTCAGGGACAGGAACCTTCAGTCCGTTAAATACAGATTTAAATGCTACATATACCCCGGGGAGTGCTGATACGCTTGCAGGATCGGTTACACTGACTCTTACATCAACAAATAACGGTGGATGTCTTGCAGTATCTGATGAACTTGACATTATTTTCACTCCAAGACCAATTGTTGATGCGGGTGCAGATCAGATAATCTGTGCAAACAATACTGCTGTGTTAAATGGCAGTGTATCGGGAAGTTCAACAACCGGTCATTGGATAACCAGCGGAACAGGCGTGTTCATGCCTTCAGATACAGCACTTAATCCCACGTATATTCCAAGCGATGAGGATGGTGTTGCCGGTACAGTTACATTAACATTACATGCTACATATGCCTGTTATCAATCAGATAATCTTGTTGTTACTCTAATGACACCACCTACAGTAGTTGTTGGTAGTGATATTGAAATTTGTGAAACGCAGGCATCAGTAAATGTGAGTGGAACGGTTAGCGGAGTTACAACAACCGGAGTCTGGACAACTTCAGGTAATGGAACCTTTACTCCTTTAACGACCAGTCTGAATCCGACCTACACATTTAGTGCAGAAGACATCACATCAGGAAATGTAACACTTTACCTTACTTCAACAGTAAATGGTGATTGTCTTTCTGAAACAGACAGTTTGATTGTAACCATGGATCGCATGGCAATTGTTGATGCCGGAGCAGATATCACAACTTGTGCAAACAACGCAGAAGTGCTGATTAATGGGGCTGTTTCTGGTGGATCAACAACCGGAAACTGGACATCATCTGGCTCAGGAAGTTTCAGTCCGGTGTCAAACATAAATGCATCTGAATATATTGTTACTGATGCTGATACAACTGCCGGATTAGTTACATTAACACTATCATCAACAAATAACGGAAGCTGTCCTGTTGTTTCAGACCAATTGATTGTAAATATTACACCTTCACCATGGCTTAATGCGGGAACTGATTTAACAATTTGCGGAAATAATGCTATTGCAAATCTAAATGGTTTAGTTGGTGCAGGGGCGACAGGAGGAGTATGGAACACACTAGGTGCAGGAACTTTTTCACCTGATGAAAATTCACTAAATGCAGATTATATTGCGTCAACTACAGATACAATATCTGGAAATGTGATACTTATTCTTACAACAACCGGAAATGGTGATTGTCTTGCTGTTACTGATACATTGGAAATAACAATTACTGATCAGCCATTAGTTGAAGCGGGAGATAATCAGATTATTTGTTATAGTCAAAATGCAATTGTTGAAGGAATCATTAATGTTGCAGCGTCCGGAGCAATATGGACAACTTCGGGTGACGGTACGTTCATTTTGGACACAGATCTTTCAACCGAATACACACCTGGTGTAAATGATGAATCCAACGGCACAGTTACTTTGTATCTTACAACAACTGGTGTTGGTAATTGTATCCCTGTTGTTGATTCAATAGAAATAGAGATAACTTCACAGCCTGTTGTTGATGCAGGGATTGATGAAACTATTTGTAGTAATTTAACATTATCATTGAACGGCTCAGTATTGGGAAGCTCAACAACAGGTATCTGGTCAACTTCAGGCACCGGAATATTCATGCCAGATAATACATCGCTTAATGCAGTTTATTATCCCAGTGTAGCTGACACAACTTCTGGAAGTGTAATTCTTACTCTAAGCGCAACAAACTCATGTGTTTCAGAAGATCAAATGGCATTAACTTTGACCGATGCTCCTTTTGTAAATGCCGGAATAGACCAGATAATTTGTGCAGATGTTGAAACTGTTACCCTGTCAGGAAATGTTTCAGGAGCAACTTTAACCGGCCAATGGTCAACACTTGGTACAGGAAATTTCTCTCCGGATGCTACAGATTTAAATGCTTTATATAATGTAAGCAGCGCTGATAGTTTGGCAGGATTTGTAGAACTGATTCTTGAATCTACAAATAACGGAACCTGTGCTGTGGAATATGATACCTTGATTGTGACTATTACTGATATTCCGGTTGTTGAAGCAGGTGAAGATCAGACTGTTTGTGCTACAAATAGTGTTTCTTTATCAGGAAGCATTACAGGCATAGTAACCACAGGTGTCTGGACCAGTTCAGGAACCGGCATCTTTACACCAAATGCAACAGCACTCAATGCGGTTTATCATCTGAGCGCTGCTGATACTGCAGCAGGAACAGTAGTTTTAACATTGTCTTCAACAGGATCATGTACTGTAATTTCTGACAATCTGAATGTAACAATTACTCCGGCTCCTTTTGTGAATGCTGGTCCTGATCTTACAGTTTGTTCCAATAATGCAAATGCCCTTTTATCAGGAAGTGTGTGGGGGGCAACCACAACTGGAATATGGTCAACATCAGGTACAGGAATTTTCAGTCCATCAAGCACAGATTTAAATGCAGTTTATATGCCAAGCGATTTGGATACTGCCTCCGGAATTGTAAATCTGACACTTACATCAACATCGAATGGTGATTGTATTGCCGGTAATGATATGCTGGTACTGACTATTTCCAATGCCCCGATGGTTCTTGCCGGAGATGATGATGTGATTTGTAGCGGAGATAATTATACTTTATCAGGCGTTATTTATTCATCCTCCGGTGAAGGTGAATGGACAACTTCAGGTGACGGCACATTCATGCCTTCAGCAAATGAATTGAATGCAGTTTATGAACCTGGTTTGGGAGATAATGCAGCAGGTTTTGTAATCCTGACGTTGACTTCGATAAATATTGGAACCTGCAACGCTGTTAATGATGAAATAACTTTGTCTATCACTCCGCGTCCAAATGTTGATGCTGGAGAAGATCAGATTATTTGCAGCAATAACACAGTGTTTTTATTAGGTTCAGTGACAGGAAGTTCTACAACAGGTTACTGGGAATCATCAGGAACCGGGTATTTTGTTCCTGACAGTACTGATTTTACTGCTGAATATGTACCCAGTGCCGAAGATACAGCATCAGGATCTGTGTTTTTTACACTTCATTCGACTAATTCATGTGATGCTACGGATGATATGCTGCTGACACTGACTGTTGGTCCACATGTGGATGCAGGTGATGATCAGGTGATATGTGTATCTGAAAATTCCGTTTCTCTTGAAGGCAGTATCTGGGGTGCAACAACAACAGGAATATGGCTGACCTCCGGTACTGGATATTTTACACCTGATTTTACCGAATTAAATGGTGAATATCATATTAGTGCAGCCGATTCTGCCGCAGGAACTGTTCAACTTGTTTTGGTTTCAACAAACAACGGTGATTGTCTCATTGAAACTGATACGATTGTAATTGGAATTACCGACATACCGGTTGTCGATGCCGGAACTGACCAGGTTGTTTGTGCAAATAATGATGTTCAGCTTGCTGGTTCTGTTGCAGGCGTTGTTACATCAGGTGTTTGGACAACATCAGGAACAGGTTATTTTGAACCCGACAGTGCACAAATGGATGCTGTATATGTTTTAAGTACTGCTGATACAGCAGCAGGGTACGTTCAACTCAGTTTGACTTCAGTCGGATCATGTGTTGATGTGATAGATGTGATGGATATTACAATTACTCCGGCACCATTTGTAAATGCAGGCCCAAATGTAATTGTGTGTGCCAATAATCCAAATGCTGTTCTTTCAGGAAATATCTGGGGTGCAACGACAACAGGTATTTGGTCCAGTTCAGGTTCAGGAACCTTTGTACCCTCTTCCACTGATTTGAATGTAACATATATTCCAAGTAACGCTGATACAACAGCCGGAGGTGTTACAATTACATTAACTGCAACAGGAATAGGGGATTGTTCTCCCGTTTCAGATGTTCTGGTAATTACTTACACCAACCCACCGATTGCAAATGCAGGAAACAATATTTATGCTTGTAATGATAATAATGTAAATTTATCTGGCGAAATTCTTTTTGGTGCAGGCACAGGTACATGGACAACAACTGGTGCGGGTGGTTTTGTAAATGTAGATTCACTCAACTCATATTACATTACCAGTCCTTCAGACACTGTTGTAGGTTCAATACTCATGATTCTTACTTCAACTAATAACGGAGGATGTATAGGTGATTCAGATACATTAACTGTTTATTATACTCCGAGACCATTTGTTGAATCAGGTGCTGATATGGAAATATGCTCTAATGACACCTTGAGTATATCAGGAATTGTTTCGGGCAGTTCGACAACGGGTTTTTGGTCAAGTTCGGGATCTGGAATATTCCTGCCAGACAGCAGTTATTTAGCAGCACAGTATGTTCCTTCTCTTGCAGATGCAGATACAGGTTTTGTATATATTACACTTACTTCAACAAATGCTTGTTCGACAGAAGACTCATTCCGTCTGGATTTCATTTATGCACCTGTCGCAAATGCAGGTAGTAACCAGTCGGTTTGCCCGGGTGACAATATGGTGAGCCTTTCAGGTTCAGTTACAGGAGTAGATTCGTCTGGTGTGTGGACTACTTCGGGTACAGGGGCATTTGTTCCTTCTGACACAGTTATGAACCCAATATATGTGTTAAGTGTACTAGATATTGAAAATGGGGGCGTAAATATTTATTTGACATCAACAGGTTCAGGAGCTTGTGGTACATCGATAGATACAATGCATGTTTCTGTTTTAGGTTTGCCTGAAAATTTTGCAGGAGATGATTTTTTTGCATGTGGAAATTCAGACGCCTCACTTGTCGGTACAGCATCTGATACAACATCCTATTGGGAGACATTAGGCAGTGGTTTATTTTTGCCAGATAGCAGCGCATTGAATGGATATTATTCATTTAGCACTGCCGATACAATTGCAGGATTTGTAAATATTGTTCTTCATACCTCAAACGTATGTGGTTCAGTTGAAGATACAGTATTAATTACAATTACTCCGGCGCCATGGGTTGATGCAGGTACTGACCGAATAATCTGTAACACATATACTGAGATTGAGTTGTCAGGAATTGTTACAGCAGGTGCCACAACCGGAATGTGGACCACATCGGGAGATGGTTCGTTTAGCCCGTCAGACAGCGATTTTAATGCTGTTTATTTTGTAGGAAGTGTTGATACTACTGTCGGATCGGTTACACTTTATCTGACAAGTACCGGAAATGGCGATTGTAATGCGGTTATGGATTCATTAGTAATAAGCATTCTTCCTGCTCCTGAAGTTTATGCAGGAGAAGACTTTTCTGTATGTAATACTGTTTATGCTGGTATTGAAGGTATTGTGAATTCTGCTTCAGGAACAGGTACATGGTCAACGACCGGTGATGGAAGTTTCTCTCCGAGTGCCGATTCACTTTCAAGTACATACAATGCAGGAGATGCTGATATTTTAGCAGGTGAAGTTAATCTGGTTCTGATAGCTACCAATCTTGGCGAATGCCTTACGAATACAGATACTGTTATGGTAACATTCATAGGTTCTGAAAGTGATGTTGAAATTGATGATTCTGTATTTATTTGTTTTGGAGATAGTATAATGATTACCCCTGTCGTATCTGGTGATACGGGAACATTTTACTGGACAACTGGTGGAGCAGGATTTTTCTGGCCAAATGATTCAACCGCAAATGTAGTTTATAATCCTGATTCAACTGATATGGATACTTCAAATCTATACATATACATGGAGTACCATTATGTTTGCGGAACAATAAATGATTCAATGAAATACACTGTTTACTATAATCCTGATGCGCAAATATATTCAGCACCAGATTGTAAATCAATGAACATTCATTTTGCCGACAGTTCAACAGTTAATGGAGGTTATATCATTGAATGGGAATGGATGACGGGTGATGGTAATTCATCAGCCGACTCTTCGTTTAATCATGAGTATGCTGATATTGGTGACTTTGATATCAGTCTGGTTGCTACATCTGATAAAGGTTGTCGTGATACAGTAACATCAATAGTAAGTGTCTGGACGCCAACAATAGCCGGTTTTAGTGTTGAGGATACTATAGTTATTTCTGGGCAGGTTATTGAATTTACTGATGAATCAACCGGAGCAGTTTCCTGGTATTGGACATTTGGTGATCAGACAGGCACTTCAGATGAACAAAATCCTGTTTATTCATATGGTATTCCGGCAAACTACAATGTGTGGCAATTTATTGAAGCACAAAACGGTTGTACAGACAGTACATCAATGACTTTTGTGATAATTAACAACGGGTATGCGGTGCCATCAGCATTTTCTCCAAACGGGGATAATCTGAATGACTTCTTTTTCATAAGAGGTGGCCCGTTCAGTGAATACGACCTTCGGGTGTTTAACTCCTGGGGTCAGCAAATTTTTATTTCAACGGATCAAAACGTTCAATGGGATGGCACCTTTAGAGGAAAGGATCAGCCAGAAGGAGTGTATATTTACACATTCAAGGGCAGGACAATTGATGGAGATATGATTGATCAGACAGGTGATATTACAATAATCAGATAATTCAAAAGCCATGAAAAGGAATATAATTATATCAGCAATAGTAATGATGATCACAACTGGATCATTGCAATCTCAGGATCATCATTTTTCGCAATTCGATGCGACACTTCAATACCTTAATCCGGCTTTGACAGGAATGTCATGGGAAGGGCCTTTTGACTGGCGTGCAAATACATCATGCCGTTCGCAATGGGGTAGTATTGCCAGTCGGCCATTTACAAACCAGCTTCTGGCCTTCGATATGCCATTTAAGAAAGAATATGGTTTGGGTGGCTATATTGTCAACAATTCGGCGGGTTCAGGACATTTGAATACTCTTAATTTCATGTTGGGGGGTGCATATGAAATTACCGTTGATCCAAGCGAAGTACATAATCTGTATGTTGGTGCCCAACTTGGTTTGTTACATAGGAGTGTAAGGGTTTCTGAATTGTTTTTCGATAGTCAGTATTCTTACTCAACAGGTACCTATGATGCCGGAATTTCAAGTGGTGAAAATATCCCTGATAAAAGTATTGTCAGGTTTGATGCCAACTTTGGTTTTTACTACGTCTATAATGAAAAAAACAATACATTGAAACCTCATGGAGGCCTTAGTCTGTTTCATGTTGTAATGCCAAACGAGTCACTAACAGGGTTAAAAACAAGAATGCCTATCAGATGGATATTTACTGCCGGTACCGAGTATATAATTAACGAACAGTTTAAACTGATGCCCGACTTTATGGTTCAGTGGGAAGCAAAAGCTGTTGATTTTGTTATTGGAACCCTTGCAGGATATCTTATTAAGGATACTGAATACCGTGTTTTATCAGGATTTTCATACAGGAATAAAGATGCTGTAATTATTCATTTAGGGTTAAATCATAAAAGATGCTGGTATAGAATGAGCTATGACTTAAATACTTCCTACCTTAAGGCATACACAAAAATGAAGGGGGGATTGGAATTTTCTGTAATTTATTTGTTTCAGGGAAAAGAGGAGGTTGGAAGAACTTTTATTTAGTCAACATGCAATAAGATGCAGGATGAACTGGTTTTGCCGAACGCTTTCGTATTAAGCTTCAACGTTTGCCAGGATAGTAAGAAAAGAAGCAATCATAATTACTAATGATTGCTTCTTTATTTAATTGAAAATCCTGATTAATTAAACGACTTGACTATAAGTTCAAAATCTTTTAACGACATTCGCTGCATAGCCAGTCCCTCTTTATTGTCTAATCCGGTAAGAAGCTGCTTATAACCCACCAGCATCTCATTTCCGTCTTTCTTAAAAGCCATGATGGTGACTTTTTTACCTCTTGGTACTTTTTCAAATTTAATCGCTTTGTCAGCATTAAAATAATAACCGGGAAGAATCGACTTCATATCATGAAATACCATGCAAACTGTTGTTTTTTCATCTATACGGTCAACCTGGACAAATAAATCCTGGGTATTTTCGACTTCATAAAAAAGATCACAGTTGATCCATCCCAGATTACTTGATTTCATCAAAATACCGATCATTTGCTCGTTTTCTCCCCAATATTCTCCCGGGACTTCAATATTGCTTTCACCGTTGATTTGCCCAACATTGCCTTCCTTGTCTTCTGCCCAGTTGACCACATTGTCTTTTTCGTTTCCTTCAAAAACTTTCCAATTATCATCATACTTTACCGGCATCGTAATATCAATTTGCATTCCGGGCCTCAATTCAAGCTCCCTTCCATTACAAAAAGCCTTGATGTAAATCATTCCGCCCGAAACCAGCATTTTTCGGTTGCTTAAAGTTGTTAGTCCGGCATTGAACATGTCTTCTTTTGAGTAAAATTCCCATACAGAAATGTTCAGTGTGTCGCATGATGCCATCTCACAGCCTGTGTAAAATGCATTTTCGGGAAACCGGATTGTGGTGCCCTGACTGCAATAAACAAAATCTTCGTAGCACGGCGATATTATGAATTTTTGCTCTTTTGCCGGATCGAGTACCGGACCTTCGCCAACTGCATATTTTGTTGGCGCATCCGACGATTTGTAAACCAAAATTGAATATTCTCCATTCTGGTTTGTAAATGACCTGTAATCAATGGCGTCTTTTTTCTTTTTATCAAAAGGTACGATTATTCTTTTCATATCTTTTTCCATTACACCTTTTTCCAGTAAATACTCATAGGCCAGGTCTGCTCTTGATTTTGAAAGCGTTGTTTTACATCCGGTGTTCTTGTTTTTACATTCGTCCTTACTCAGAAAAGTGAATATCAATTCTTCACCATACGGTATTTTATCGTATGCCTGATCAATATAATATTTCACTTCAAAGGTAATTACGTTGGAAGATTGCGGAAACATGATAAATGCTTCAGGGATTTCCTTGTTTTGACCCACTGCTGAGGATAAAACAAAAAACATTAACAAAATGGCCGGCGTTTTCATGGTTTTGAGTTTTAAGTTAATTTGTTGATTAGCAGATATGCAAATGAGCTGATGTGCAGATGCGCTAATTTGTCCCTTTAATTTTAAATTACTAAATTGCAGGTAGATGTTGTTTCATAAAATGGCTTTATACTTAAAACATTTATATAATGCAATACAAGACCAAAAGGTTCGCTGTGCGGCCATGGAATTTTGACGACTGTCAGGATTTGGCATTCTACGGTAATAACAAGAAGATTTATGACAATCTTCGTGACGCATTTCCATATCCATACACCTTGAAAAATGCTGAAAACTGGCTAAAATTGGCGCCCTATGAAAAAAATTATTTGCTTCGGGCAATTGAAATTGACGGGCATGCGGTGGGTGGAATAGGTGCTATTTTTAAAGATGATGTGTACCGAAAATCCTGCGAAATTGGCTACTGGCTTGCAGAACAATATTGGGGCAGGGGAATAATGACCGAAATTATTAAAAAGCTGGTTAAGCATATTTTTGAAAAACATGATGTGGTCAGGGTTTATGCTGCCATTTTTGAATCGAACAAGGCATCAGCAAGGGTTTTGGAAAAAGCCGGACTGAAACTCGAAGCTGTGCATAAAAAAGCTGTGTTCAAAAATGGTGTCTTTATGGATGAGTTGATGTATGCGGTTGTCAGGTTAAAAAATGAGTGAAAAAAATTACACAAAATTACTTGCAAAAATGTGGAAATAATCACGGAATTGCATGATAAAATGGGAAATCAAGTAAATAGAACCAAAACTGATTAACTGGAAAACCAGTAAAGCAGAAGTCTATTAATTCTGAAATGAACCAAGCAGTAGGATAGTAATAGGCTAAATAAAACAACAGGAGATATAACAATTATCTCACTGTCAAAGTTTTTCCATCAGAAGATTTATCTACTTCTCCGATTGTCTTTGCAGAATCCTTTGATTGATTTTGATTATATGCCGAAATTCGATATCTCTTGCTTTTGTATAATTGAATGTTTGCAGTACTTCCGGGCTGAACTGAAGTAATGCTTTCTGACATTGTGGTTAGGTCGGTTTGAATAATGTAAATTGTTTGCCCGCTGTTTTCATTGGATATACTGATAGAAAAACTATTATCTGAAAAACCACTGCCAACGGGCTTTTGCTGCTCCAGATACTGATTTCTTTCTGCAATGGTCATTTTATTCAATTTTTCTTCCTGCTGCCTTAAGTCTTCATTTTTCTCTGCTTCACTGCCTTTTAATTCGTATTCATTATATAATTCAGCCAACATGGTTTGGTTTTCGGAAAATTTCAGTTTTGCCGCTTCATCCACATTCAAGAGAAATACTCCCTTAATATTTTTTATTTTATAATACTTGTCGGATTGTAGTTTTGCAGTAACCTCCAATTCTATTTCAACACGATGCTCTCCCTCCGAAAGCTCCTTGAAAACCGAGGAAATAACACTGCTGAAGTTTCGGGAAAGGATGTCATTATAACCTGAAATAATTGAATTCGCATTTTTGTAGTTTGTTTCAATGGATTCAAAAAAAGCTTTTTCAGGAACGATTGCCAATATCAAATCTTTTTGGCTGTACGGGAGTTTAAAAAACTCTTTTTCTCTAAGTTTGACGTTTGACTCATTCCCACCTTCCTTAGTGTTTACTTTTATTGTTACCCGATAATATTGCAATCCGGAGGCATCCTCTTTAGGCATCAATTCATACAATGATTTTCCAATATTTAATTTTGCATAAATTGCATCTTCTCCACTAAAGGAAATGATATTGGCATTTGCGATGTTATAATCGTTGGTGAATGTAAGATAAGCAGGTTCAATAATATCAGCAAATGCTCCATCTGAAAAATTTTCTGTAACGGTTTTATTTTCGGCAGCCAATGTTTGTTGCTCTTTGGCTATCTCATCAATTATTGATGGTTTTGAATCAGTTTGATTTCCGTCAGTGGTTTTTGTATCGGTGGTTTGTGAATTGCTATTTTGGTTTTCGTCCTTGTTTTTGTCGTTTTTCTTTTTGCTTACTTTGTCAACAGCTTTGTTAGTTATTTTGTTTAAATCAATCTGTGAGAAGCTTTTTAAGGGATTAAAATATAGAATAACAAAGGTCATCAGGATAATAATAATTGATTTTTGTTTCATGGCTTTTGTTTTTTGTTTTTTGTTTGTTTTTGTAAAAATATTATTTTTCAATTAGATACAAAAGAAAAATATGAAAAATTGAGGAAATATGACTTAATAAATGCTGTTTTTGCCAACCACCATCTGCCCCAAAGCAATTCCTCCGTCATTTGATGGAACCTGCTCGTTGGAGTAAACTTCAAAGTGCAGTTTATTCAATTCTTTTTCAACGTTCTCAAGCAAATACCTGTTCTGGAATGTTCCACCCGATAAGCATATTTTATTAATTCCGCTTTCTTTTCTGATTTTTTCAGCTGTTTCAATTATAACGGTAATGATCGTATTGTGGAATTTTGCAGAAATAATCCCGATTGGGATTTTCTTTTCCAAATCGGCAACAATTTCTTTTATGGTCTTAATGAAAGAAATGTCATCTGCAACTTCATAGTTGTACTTTTCTTTTACTCCGGGTTCAATTATTGCCTCAAGCCGCATGGGCGCCTCGGCATGAAAATCTGCATGGGTACACAGGTTAATTATTGCCGAAACAGCGTCAAATAATCTGCCGGCACTGCTGCTCAGCGGACAGTTGATTTTCTTGTCTATGGCCTGCAGCAATAGAGCTGTTTTTTCATGGTCGAGCTGCTTTACGAATGGGATGTCTTTTTTCAGGAAGTCTTGTCCGTAGGCCTTATACAGAAATGAAACGCCCATTCTCCATGATTCTTTCGTGGCCTTGTCTCCTCCGGGCATCGGAATGTACTCAAAATGGGTTTTTCTTTGGTAGTTTTCGTAGTCGCAAACCATGAATTCGGCTCCCCAGATATTCCCGTCATCTCCCAGTCCGGTGCCGTCCATGGCAACCCCAATTACTTTTTCATCAAGTCCATGTTCTGCCATGCACGAAGCAATGTGTGCATGGTGGTGCTGTACCTCAATGATTTTTAGTCCGGTTTCCTTTGCATACCTCGTTGACAGATAATCGGGATGCAGATCGCAAACCATAACCTTTGGCTCAACCCTGAAGAGCTTTTTAAACCGCTCAAGTGATTCGGAAAAAAACTCCAGTGTTTCCATATTTTTTAAATCTCCAATATGCTGGCTCATGATCGCCTGATGGTCTTTTCCCACGCAAAAACAATTCACCAGTTCGGCTCCGGTGGCAATGATTCCGTCAACACTGAAGTTAAAGGTAAACGGACCGGGTACAAATCCTCTGGAACGCCTTATCAGTCTGGGTTTATCGTTTACTGCGAATACCACTGAATCGTCAGTCCGGTTATATATTTCGCGGTTATAGGAAAGCACCGCATCGCATATTTTTCCAAGCTTTTCACGGGCGGTTTTATCATCAATCACAATGGGTTCATCTGAGATGTTTCCGCTGGTAAGAACAATGGCATCGGTCCTGAGTTTTTCAAATAAAAGATAATGCACAGGCATATAGGGCAACATGCAACCAATGGTGTTAAATCCCAAACAAACAGATTGGGCAAAATCTTTTTTCTTTTTGAGAAGGATAATGGGTCTTTGCCACGAGCTGATTTGTTCCTGTTCAGTTTGTGAAACAAAGGTATATTCCTTTACTTTTTCAATATTTCTGAACATCACAGCAAAGGGTTTGCTTTCCCTGATTTTATTTTTTCTAAGCCGGTTAACAGCATGCTCATTTGATGCATCACAGGCAATAAAATATCCACCAATACCTTTGATTGCAACAATTTTCCCTTCGTTTAAAAGATTTGCAGTGTGATTTAAAATGGATTTGAAATCAGTAATTTCAGACTTGTTGTCATGAAGAATATAAGATGGTCCGCACACCTCGCAAGCAACAGGTTGTGCATGAAAGCGACGATCCAGAATGTCGGTGTATTCTTTTCGGCAATCATCGCACATCACAAAGGGCAGCATGGTGGTTTTTTCGCGGTCGTAGGGGAGGTCTTTGATGATGGTGAACCTCGGACCGCAGTTGGTGCAGTTGATGAATGGGTAGTTGATGCGGTTCTTCTGGACTTTCATGTCGGCAAGGCAGTCGGGGCATACGGCTATGTCCGGACTAACATCCGTGATGGCATCGGAGGTGTTTTTGCTTTTAACGATGGTGAATTCCGTGAAGTTTTCTGCATCGACATCTGAAATGTTCATTGAAACAATTTTTGAAGCCAATGGTGCTTCTTTTTTGATGGATTGAACAAAGGCCTCAATTTTTTCGACATCGCCCTGAGCGCATATGTAAACCCCGTCGTTGCGATTGTCAACCCAGCCGGTTATTCCATTGCGTGCGGCAATGCGGTAAATGAACGGCCTGAAACCAACGCCCTGCACAAGACCTTTGATATGGATGTTTATTGTTTTCAATGGAAGACAAAATTAGTATTTTTATGGATATTTGCCTTCGGCGATTCTGGATATTTGCGGGATTGGATATTTGTCTTTGGCGAGATTGGATATTTGCTTCGCGATATTGGATATTTGCTTTGTGACCAATCGGTTGGCAGATTGAGTTGCTTTTATGCGCGTTTATTGGTCCTGATGACTTTTATTAAATAAATAATTATAACAGGTAAAAACGAAATCAAGCAAGCTTTATAAATTATCTCCGGGTTAATTAAATGATAAAACGGATTTTCGTTTACAGGAAAAAATGGATTAATATCCTTGTATAAAAATGAATCAATAAGAACATGCAGCCAAATTCCCAAAACACCTGAAATAACTGCTTTTCGTAGGTTTTTTGTGTAATCTAAAGCAATCAGTTTCATACCCCAATTTATGGGTTTGAAGGCGTAATAACCTAAAGCTCCAAATATTGTCCCGATAATAATTCCCGACAGAAAAGTATGGGCATAGCCATGCAGCGGATAATTTAAATTGAATACCATTTCCATTAACGGTTCAATATCTACGATTACATTGGCCAATATGAAAATGGGAATGTCGATATACCTGTTTAGGGGTAAGGAAATTAGTGCGCTTGGTCCGAAATGTAACGGTGTTATTGGCATAAATCTAACATTATTGTTGTCCAAAGATATAATTTTTTGCTGTGTGAATTATTTTCTGAAAAGAACTGCCCCGTTGCAAGCAAACGGGGTATCAACTTAGGATTTATTATATTTCCGCCCAAAGGGACGAGGAATCGAGTTTACGAGCTTCGCAAACGCTGAACCGCGTGCCGCATTAGCTTTAGCGGTGGCGCAGCTTAATGCGAAAGCGTTCGGCGAAGCCAATAAAACCTTAGAGATCCCTCGGCTTCCCTCGGGATCAGTTCGACTAAATAATTTCAGTTCACTATCGTTCCTGAAATTATAGTCTCACTGATTTAATTTTTGTATTGTAAGTGATTATTTTTTAAGAAAATAGATTGATTTTAGATTTTTTTTTGTAATATTGATATTGAATAATTCTAAGCAGCTATATCATGATTTTAAGAATATTTTTTATTTGGATATTTTTCATTTCCATTACTGGAAATTCCCAAACACTAATCGGAACAAGCTACAGTCCCGATGCCACAGCAAATCATAACCAAAGAAAAATTGTAAGAGATTCGGCTGAAAAAATTTTTGTAGTATTTGTTGATACCTTTAATCTGGAAAACGTTATTAAAGGGGTTTGGTTGAACATAGAAACGGGTGATTGGAGCAGTGAATTGATGATTTGTAGCGGATTTAACCCGACAATTTCAATATCAGAAGAAGGAACAAAACATTTAGTGTATGAATCGAATGATTCTTTAACCAGAATAATGTACATCAATTCTGAAAACTTTATTGATTGGGGTACACCTGTTGAGTTAAGCAATTCGTTATTAGTGAGTAGATTACCTGTTGCTGATGTGGATTCATCCGGAAATCTGAATATTTTATGGATTCAGGAAAATGAAGATATGACAGAATCCTTAATTTACAGAAACGTTTTAAACGGAACTCTTTCTGATCCGATTACCGTTACAACCAAGTCCGAAATAATTGATATTGCAATTGCAAATCACTTGGATTATTATGATGATAACCTGTATTTTGCTATTCAGTTTGATGGTGATTCACTGCATTTTTTCAGAACTGACAATGCGTTTTCATTTCTTGATACATTAATTGAGGATAAAGGCAGCATGCCGGGTATTACTTATAATTCTGTTGCAGGAGGTTATGGAGACGAATCTTTAAGGGTTTTATATCTTAATTCATCGTCTCAAATTGTTGAGGGAGAAATACTTACATATTATGATGAAATTTTTTTTGAAACAATGGCCTATGAAAATGTAGATGTAATTTGTGTGGATGATTTGATACCTTGTATTGGTTACAGTTTCATTATGCTTAAATCCGGAGTGTTATACCATGTTTTTTCTTATGGGACTGATTTGGGATTAAGATATGAACTTGATACAATTGACTCAAATCCCATTAATCCTTCAATTGCTTATAAACGATTCAGCTTTGATTGTATTGATTACATCTGGATGGAAGACAATGGAGATGGTTATAATATCTTCTACAAACGCGATGAAAAGCATATTTGGCTTGGTGTTAAAGATGTGAAAGAAACTGATGTTTTTAGTATTTCCGGTTATCCAAATCCTTTTACAGATAAGATTAACATTGAAATCAGGACCGATGAAAAAAATCATCCGGTTGTGAAAGTAATGAATACAAGTGGTCAATACATCAGGTTACTTGATATCAGATTAACCCATGAGGGAAAGTATTGCTATGAATGGGATGGAACAGATCAAAAAGGAAAAAAGGTTGACAGTGGCACTTATATAATTACTTGTCTGTCAGAGAAAATTAAAACTTCCAGAAAGGTGTTGTTTGTGAATAAATAAACGAATTACGAATAATGAACACCGAATTTCGAATTACGAATGAAATTAATTTTGTGAATCCTTTGGTATTTATCACCTCACAAAATAACTAACCTTTTCCAGCTTCGAAACAGGATCAAACTCCTCAAGATAAATGTCTTTTGGCAGGTCAAGTTTATACGGAGTGAAATTGAGAATTCCTTTTATTCCGGAATCAATCAATATCCTCACAACACTTTCGATATCTTCAGTTGAAACGGCAAGAACAGCTATGGAAACATCATGTGTTTTAATGATTTCACCGAGCTGCATGATGCCGTAGCAGGGAATATCCGTAAATGCATTGTTTTCTTTTTTTGGAATATAATCAAAAGTTGCGACAATGCTGAGGCTCGACTCTTCACTTAAAAAATACTCTGTGGCTGCGGCGCCCAATCCGTCAATTCCGATGAGCACTGCATTTTTCTTTGATTCGGCACTCAGTCGGCTGTTTATAACTTCAATCAGCTCATTTACCGGATACCCTTTTCTGTTGTTTCCATGACAACCAATGAGCATCAGGTCTCTTCTTACTAAAACCGGACTGATATTTAAAACCCTGGCCAGATCATGAGAAAAAATATGCGGCTGCTCAAGATATAAATACTTCAGCAACAGTCTGCGGTACTTGAAAAACCGCTCAATGGTGTTATCGGGAAGGGTGGTTACTGCAGCTTTTTCCATTGTTTCAGATAAGCTTTGCTTAAGTATGAAAAGTATTTTGAACCATTGGTGTAGTTCACTACCAACTGTTTTGGATTTGCTCCGGCATTTTTCTTGAAATCTTCGATGGCCAGACGGGTTCCGAGAGTTGTTTGACTGTTTTTGGTGTTTTTCTTGTTATAGGTTTTTCTTTCAAGCTCTTTCATATAATCAAGACTATTCTTGTAATCATTTTTGTCAAGATAATAGTTTGCGGCATAGTTGATCATTGGTGCGCTTGTCTGTTTGAAAAACTCATGAAAACCCATATGTTTTATTCCAAGAACTGCAACGTTATTGGTGTAATAATGCCTTTCAAATTCCTGATAAGCCTCGATTGCCTCTTTAAATTGGTCATATTCCAGGTGTTTATCCACTTTCTGACCAAGTTTCTGGTAAACAGAACCGGGAAGAATTTCAGATCTTTTATTTTCGGCATCCTTGGTCGAAATCTCACACTCGCTGTTTTTTGCAGCAAAATCAAGAGCTTCATTCAAATAGTTTTCAGCAATAATATAACTTGATTCTTTGATTTGAGCAATGGCATCTGCTACCTTTTTATCATATTCGGCCTGTTTATTGCGACATTCCTGTGAGAATATTTTGTTTTTCAGATCAGTTGCCATTTTTTCAAGCTCAAGATCGGCCTGCATTTCGTATTGTGTAATCATGTTTTTAACCAGCGTATAATATTCACGGGCAGCTTTCAGATCATTAACCTGAACTTTAGCTGTTCCCGATTCAATATTTTTAATGCAGATATTCTTTGCAGCTTTTGTGAGATTTGGTTTTAGCTTACTGTTTGTTTTTATTTCATAGGAAAGCTCAATGACACTGGCTTTTTCAAAGTTTTTCAGCGCTTCGTCATAGTTTTTCTGTTCCAACAGGTTAAAACCGGCTTTGAAAAAATCATCATATTGTTTTTGTTTGATGTCTAGAATAAGTTTTGCTGCCTGGTCACTAACAGCCAGCTTGTTCATTTCCTGATAGTTTTTTGCCTGAAAAAACAAATATTCTGCCTGCACCGGATCGGCCATTTTTGCTCTGGCTTCCTTAAGCATATCAAGATAGATGTTCGTTTTGGTGCTGAAAATATTTTGGTTAAGCTCCTCGGTACAGGGGATAGCCGGATTTGATGAGCAAATTTCGCCTGCCTGGTCATAGTATCCCAGTGCTTCGGTATATTTTTTTGCTTTTGATGAATTGTTGCCGTAATATATCAACATGTTGTACAGGTTTGTTTCAACCTGATTAAGAGGTTCAATTTGAGTAATATAAGCTGAATTGCTTTTTACAAAAAATTTGGTGTTTTTTATGGTCTCTTTGGCTTTCTCAAAATTACCGGCACTGATAAAATCGGTTGCAGTTTTCAGATAATCATCATATTGCGCATTTAGCACAGTGGAATAACCATTTTTCAGTTTTTCGTTGCAAACCAGTCCGGTTGTACTTTCGCAAACATTTTTCGCTTTGTTTAAAACATCAACCGCTTCGTTATATTTTTTACCGTTTGACAGTTCAAGCGCATATTTAATCATATCATCATAAATGGTATAGGCCAGCTCAACTGCCAACTGACGGGTTGATGGGTCGGGACTGAGTTTGTTCAAAATATCCCGTACACGGTCGGTGGCGTCGGCAAATTTTCCCTGATTGTAATAGATTTTTGCAAGCTGATAGTGTGCCGGAGCAAATATCATATTGGCATTGATCGATTTGTTGAACAGCGCTTCGGCCTCGCCGGTTTTGCCGTTTACCAGCATCTCAAGTCCGCGGTTGTAATAAATCTGGTGCAAGTTGTTCAAAGTATAATAAACATCTGTTTTTGCCTGATTGTGAATCTGTTTCAGATCACTAAACTTGTTCATAAAATTAATCGGATCTCCGGCTGTCAGATTCAATCCTGCAGGAAAATTCCAGGCATTCAGATCATTAATCATGATTTCAATATTGTCAATGACAGATTTGTATTCGTGAATCCTGTCAAGGTCGTTGGGGTTGATTTTTTCAATATCCAGAAATGCTTTCTGCATCTTTACATCTGAAGCCTGGTACTCATCAATCATCTGCAGATAGTCCTCGAATGCTTTTGCATCGGCATCGCTGTATTTGAAAACCTTGTTGACTATTTCCATCTTGTAATTGGTGGCGCCGGTGGTATCATTCTCAATGTAATTAAGAAAGGTTATGGGCGTGCCTGCAATCTCAACATTGTTAAAATCGAATGATTTAATGGGGATCAGACTGGTAGTCATCCAATTCATTTTATAACTTACGGTGCGGGGAAGGAGATATCCCGATATCTGAAATCCTTTATATACAATGTCTCCAGAGTAATTAACATCTTCAAGTGTGGCCAAAAACTCAACTTTTCCGGGTTTGGTTACTATTTGCAGCTTTTGCTTGTATGAAAAAGTATATCTGACAGTATAAACTGAAACGCCCTTTCCGTCGGCATATCGTTTAATAATCCTGTTTCCCGGTGTCATTCCGTCTCCTGCTTCATATTTTACCAGATATGATTCAGGTCTTGTTTCTTCAAAAGCAATCATGGATTGTGAAAAAACGCCCAGACTAATTGCAGTCAGTAATAAAGTGTAGATAGTTCTCATGTCTTTTAGTTTCTGTTAATTGTTTTATTGAAAAAACTGTGCCAATTCAATGTTTTGTTAATGTTAATGATTTACAAATAATGAATTAAATCTCAATAAACCAGTTAATTAAATAAGTAATACAGGTTGAAAAGAACCAATGTAAAACATTCGCTAAAATAACAAGAATAAATTTATTAATTCTAATTTTACGGATGATTACAAATAAATATATTTGTGAAATAAAGAAATTAAATATTCAAGGATAATGACAAAAACGATTGCTACTTCAGGCAGCGAAGGACCCAAGGTCAGGTCCGATTGCCATATTACCCTGGAAATCACCAAAACAGGCGGACTCCAGATTGAGCTCCTCAGTAAAGTTAAGACTTTATATGGAGATGATATTCTGAAGCAAACAAAAGAGATTCTTTCTTTTTTTGGAATAAAAAATGCAAAAATCAAAGTGGATGATAAAGGTGCTTTGCCTTTTGTAATTGCTGCCCGTATTGAATATGCTGTTCATCAGGTGGTAAAAACCGATAAGGAATACTGGCCCGACATGCTGAAGCAGAACAAATATAAATCTTCTGCCGAAAGATTCCGTTTTTCGCGACTCTATCTTCCGGGAAATACTCCGAACCTCATGCTGAGTGCCGGCATTCATCAACCAAACGGCATCATTCTCGATCTTGAGGATGCTGTTGCTCCGGCTAAAAAAGATGAAGCACGCTACCTTGTCCGCAATGCCCTTCGTCAGGTTGATTTCTATGGTGCCGAAAGAATGGTTCGCATCAATCAGGGTCAGCGCGGTATTGATGACCTGAAATTTCTGATTCCGCATAACGTTCACCTTTTACTGGTTCCCAAATGCGAAGATCCTGCCTACATTAAAAAGCTGGATGTTGAAATTGAAAAAATCAAAAAAGTCCATAAAATTAAAGATCCGGTATTTTATATGCCAATCATTGAAAGTGCTATGGGCGTTGAAAAAGCTTATGAAATTGCCACTGTATCCAAAAACGTGGTTTCTATGGCCATCGGATTGGAAGATTTTACTGCCGATTTGGGTGTGAAAAGAACCAAAGAAGCTACTGAATCTTTCTTTGCCCGAGCCCGTCTGGTCAATGCATGCAAAGCAGCCGGAATTCAGCCCATCGACTCCGTATTTTCAGATGTTGGAGATATGGAAGGCCTTGCCGCCAACGTGAAAATGTCCAAATCACTGGGCTTCGAAGGTATGGGTTGCATCCACCCGAGACAGATCAGGGTTATCCACGAAAACTTTGCTCCCGAAGCAGACGAAATAGACAAAGCCAAAAAAATTGTCAATGCGTTTATTGTTGCCGAAGAGCAGGGGCTGGGTGTTGTTTCTTTGGGAACCAAAATGATTGACCCACCTGTTGTGAAAAGAGCTCAGAAAACCATTGATCTGGCAATTAATTTAGGACTAATTTCAAAAAACTGGAGGACTGAAGATGAAAAAAAGTAAAGAAGTAAAAAATGCAGCCGGCCGAATGATTCCCGTTGAAGTGAACGGAAAGCCGGTGATACCATATCAGGGTGTCGGAAAATACCGCCCCACAGGAAGACGATTTGCTCCGAAACTTGTTTCATGCGCCGATTATCCCGCCGACGGAAACAAATTGGTTTCCAGTCTGAAAGAAGCTCTGATCAAAGCCGGGTTAAAAGACGGAATGACCATTTCAACCCATCACCATTTCAGGGATGGCGACATCATCGGAAATCTGATTTTTGATATTGCCCACGAAATGGGAATTAAAAATCTGGTTTGGTTTCCTTCTGCTTCCTTTTCATGCCATGCCCATCTGATTCCCTATCTTGAAGATGGTACCATCAACCGAATTGAGGGGAGTATGAACGGACCACTTGGACGTTTTACATCCGAAGGCAAAATGAAGGGTGTTGGTGTTCTTCGTTCTCACGGTGGCCGTTATCAGTCTGTTCAGGATGGCGAAGTGCAAATTGATATTGCAGTCATTGCCGCCCCAACTGCCGACCCGTTTGGCAATGCCACCGGCGATCGTGGTCCTGCAGCATGCGGACTATTGGGTTTTGCCCTGGCCGATTCGCAATATGCCGAAAAAGTTATTGTGGTTACCGACAATCTGATTCCGTTCCCATGCGTACCATGGCAAATTCAGGGTAACTATGTTGATTACGTGGTAAAAGTTGACAAAGTGGGTATTCCCGAAAAAATTGTTTCCGGTACTACCGAAATTACCAAGAGTCCGGACCGGCTGCTGATAGCCGAAATGACAGCCATGTTCTGTGATGAAGCCGGAATAATTCAGGATGGCTTTTCATATCAGGCGGGAGCAGGCGGAACAGCCCTTTCAATCGGTAATTTCTTTGAAAATATTCTGCGCGAAAGAAAAATAAAAGCCCGTTTCATTCGCGCCGGCAGTAACAAATATCCGGTAAAAATGCTCGAAGACGGTTATGTTGATTACATTCTGGACGGCCAGACCTTCGACCTTGAGGGCGTGCGCTCCATGCGTGAAAACCCCGGGCATCTGAACACTTCTCCGTTTACCAGCTACAACTATCATGGAAAAGGTAATTTTGCATCCATGGTTGATGTGGTCATACTTGGTGCCACTGAGGTAGATGTTAATTTCAATGCCAATGTGGTTTCACATTCAGATGGTTATTTGCTGCATGGTATCGGCGGCTGGCAGAACTGTATTTTCTCAAAATGCACCATTCTTCCAATTCCTTTATTCAGAGACAGAATTCCCATCATTGTGGATGATGTGTTCACACTATGCGGGCCGGGCGAACTCATTGATGTCATCGTTACCGAAAGAGGTATTGCCATCAATCCGCTGCGCAAAGACCTCATCAAAAAAATGAAAGGCAGCAAACTGCCCATCAAAACCATACAGCAACTGAAAGCCGAAGGCGAAGCCATCTGTGGCAAACCCCAAAAACCCAAAACCACCGACGAAATTGTGGCCATTGTTAAATGGGTTGATGGAACGGTGATTGATGCAATTCGGAAGATTGTGAAGTAGGCATATAACCCCGGCCTTCAGGCCGGGGTTATATGAATATTATCAATACAAAAACCCAAACTTGGATTTTCGGGTCATGCCCGATTTCTATTCCGTCAGAAACAATCCAAGAATCATTTGTTTCCCTGATTTGTTTTCTTGTATTGTTTTTTACCGCCGATTTCGAAAACCATATTGTTTATCTGAAAAAAATACTATAATTCAAGGCCTACAGCCTTGATGTTCCCGGTCGGCCTGCGGTCTACCGTAATTTAAGGCCTACAGCCTTTTGGTGACGGTGGATTAATATTTACCTGCGGGTTAAAATGAATAATTTTCAACCAGGCAATAAATTTGTCATATCGACAATGAATTTGCTTGTTGGGCAATAATTTGGGTAGAAAAACAATGAATTTGCCTGTATGGCAAAAATTACGTTGTAAAAAAGCAATGAAATATTTTCAATCAGGCAATGAATTTTCATGTTAAATATGAAAAACTATATTTTTCTATATAGCAGAATGAATTTGCCTGTAGGGCAAGAATTACGGTAGAAAAAAACAATTATGTTTTTTTCAAACATGCCTGTAGGGCATGAATTATTTAGTCATTCCCTATTGTATTATTAATATTTTATAAAAAAATGAAAAAATATTTTTAGAAATAAATTTTTCTATTTATAATTGCATAAAATTATGTAAATATAACATTATGAAACCAGGAGTATATACGCAATTGTTTATTCAATTGGTTTTTGCAGTAAAAAACCGCAAGTGCCAGCTCGAAGAACCAATAAAAAATGATGTATTCAGATATATAAGCGGAATACTAACAGAAAAAAAACAAAAATCAATTATCGTAGGAGGTTGCAGAGACCATATCCATGTCTTTTTCGGATTACATCATACAACAAGTATTTCAGAAGTAGTAGAAGAAATAAAGAAAAGCAGCTCAATTTTTATTAACAGTAATTTCCGGTTAAACGAAAATTTTCATTGGCAAAACGGATATGGAGCTTTTTCATATAGTAAATCGCATGTTAAAAATGGTTATAATTATATTCTGAATCAAGAAGAACATCATAAGACAAAAACTTTTAAATCAGAATATATCAGTATGTTAGAAGAATATGAAATAAAATATGATAATAGGTTTTTGTTTGATTTTTTTGAAAATGATTAAATTCATTAATCCTTTCTCACGCTTAAATCCGCATTAATTAGACATCTTATTTCATGGCTGTCTTATTTACTTTTGATCCTCTTTTTTGATTATATTAGTATGCTTAACAGGGACAACTATATTCTGTCTCAATGGACTAATTAGTATACCTTCATTGTTATGGGTTCATGTGTAAAACACAAATCCTAAACCCAAATAATCAATAATTATCCCTATATTTACCACCCGAAAAAAGATAAGAAATGTTTAAGCAGGATATATATATTTCATCTCCCGAAATCAGAACAGCTGAGCGGAAAATGTCTAATGACGACATTTTTGAACTTGTAAAGAAAAATTACACCGGCGATAAAAGGGAACTGAAAAATATACTGCAGGGTATTAAAATGATTTTCAGATATTGCGATTCAAATACCCGCTATTTCGGGACTGCCGAAAACAAAAAACCACTCGATTATTGCATTGACCCGGCTCTTTCCCTGATGAAAAAACACAATATTTTTCCTCAGGATATTGATCTGGTTGTTTATGGGGGCATTTTTCGTGAATATTTTGAACCTGCAACTGCTATGGAAGTTGCAGCAAAACTGGGTGTCCAGAAAGTCCATGCCTTTGATGTAACCTCTGCCTGCTCTGGCTTTCTTCAATCTACCTATGTTGCCGCAACTTTGATGCAGAATGATCCGACAATTAACACCGCACTCATTTGTGCAGTCGATTTTCCTGAGGTTGCCATTGATTACGATATACAATCTTTTGATGAACTGGCTACTAAGGCAGCCGGACTGACACTCGGCAGTGGGGGAGCAGCATGGTTTTTGCAGAGAAAACCTTTTCAAAACGGCGGAGCAAAACTGCTCACTGCCCGAAATGTGTCGCTGCCCCAGAACTATGAAATATGCCAAACACCCGTTTTTGGAAAGTTCAGATCACAAAATCGTGAATTGTTTGAGTTAGGAAGAAAACATGTGCCCGCTTTAATTCGTGAAATAACTTCTGACCTGGGATGGAAAATTGAAGATGTGGATTACTTTGTATCACATCAGGCCGGAAAAAAGATCATTACCGAGCTGGTAAATGATTTGGGTGTGAGTATGAAAAAAGCTCCGGTTACCCATAACCTCTACGGAAACACCGTGAACATCACCATTCCCATGACCATGGACTTCCTGGTTAAAGAGGGAAATGTGAAAAAGGGAAACAAAATAATTATGACCACCGTGGCAGCAGGGTTTACCATGGTTGCCCTGGCGGTTGAATGGTCCTGATAATGAAACGAAATTTCGAATTTCTGAATGTTTATTTCCGCACTTTTGGCTTCAAACCTAAGTTTATATTTTTTTTGTTATTCAGACTTTTTTTCAGGACTTTCATTGAAATCTCCTGTTTTTTTGACAGGATTTTCTTTTCAGATTCTAAAAAACAAAAGCTGAAAAATCCGGTTTTTATCATGGGACATCCCCGCAGCGGGACTACCTTTTTACATAGGTTTATTGCTGAAAACAATTCCTCTTTCAGGGGAATAAAACTATGGGAATTATTGATCCCGTCTATATTTGCAAGAAACCTTATTTCTCCTCTCTTTAAAATGTTTCCTTCACTCACTAAGAAGAAACTTTATGATCCTGCGATTCATAAAACCGGTTTTATGTTTGAAGAAACCGATGATGCAGCCGTGTTTTTCAGGTATTTCGACGGATTGTTTTACTGGCTTTTTGTTTCAGCATGGAAAAAAAATCCAACAAGAAACATTGAGCAGGAACTGAAGAAAATTGCCGGAAATGAAAAAAATATCAGGTTTTTAAACGTTTTATACCGGAAACACATGCTGAATGACAACCGGCGGCTCATTTCAAAATCTTTTTCTTTTATTTTCAATTTAGAGGAGATCAAAAAAAGCAATCCCGATGCAAAATTTATTTTTATGGTCCGCGACCCCATGGAAACAATTCCTTCGGCTATGTCGCTCGAGCGGAGCATACAAAATCAGCTGAATGGCTTTTCCGGACTAAAAAAAGAAAAACAGCTTGCGTATTTTGGAATTGTTTATCAGGCATCACAATTCTTTTACAAATCCTTTGAAGAAATTATTGAAAATAAAGAGGATTCCATTCTGGTAATCACTTATAACCGTTTAAAAATGAATTTTGGGGAAACCATGAAGGAAATTATTGGTTTTACGGGAATGGATTGTGATGAGCAATTCCTTGACAAAATAAAAGAGCAGGAAGCCAGACAGAAATCATTTGCATCGGAGCATAAATATTCTCCGGAGGAGTTTGGATTATCAGAAGAAATGATCAAAAGGGATTTTGATTTCATTTACAGGAAGTATAATTTTTGATTCTGAATGAGGATGCTTTCTCTATTAAGCAACAATCAAATTCAATGCAGCTGGGTTTAAACTAATTTTAATATCTCCATCCACGACAAAGGGTTCGCCGTCGGCATGAAATTCCATTTTTCGCTGATTTCTGATAATAAATTGCGTACCTTTTATATAATGGATATGTTTTGATTCATGAATGGTGCCGTTAAAAAGTCTGTAAACAAGTACCGGAATATGAATCAGTAAAAATGGTTTAAGAATTACCAATTCCATTACTCCGTCATTTAATGAAGATTCAGGAGAGATCAGTGCTTTGTTTCCCCATTGATTTGAGTTGGCAAAACTCAGCAGAAATGCTTTTGTGGAGAGTTCATTGTTCTCAGTTTCAATAGTGTAATTTGCTGATTTGTAAGAAAAAAACTCAGATATTATAATTCTCAGGTATGAAAAAAAACCTCTTTTTTTTGATTTGGAAAAAAGATTTGCAATATGCGCATCAAATCCGGTTCCCGACATATTAACTGAAATTCTGTCATTAATACTGATGGTATCTGCTTTAATGGTTTTTCCGCTATAAACCAATTTAATTGCGTCTATTGGATTTGTTGGTATTTTCAGAAATCTGGCAAGTCCGTTTCCCGATCCTGTTGGGATTATTCCCATTTCAATACTGGTTCCAGACAGGGCAGAAGCCACTTCATTGACTGTTCCGTCGCCGCCAACAGCCACAACGATTTCTGCTCCGTTTTTTACAGAATCTTCGGTAATTTTTTTTGCATGATTGCAGTATTCAGTGGTTTTAATTGAAATTTCATAACCTTCGGGAGATAAACTGCTGATTAGTTTTTGCAAATCAGTTTTTTTTCTCCCTGAAACAGGATTGATTATGAAAACAACTTTTTTCATTTGGAATCGGGAACCATTTTGTTGTCAAGCATCCTGGTGTTATAAACCTGAATAACAGCTTTAAGGAATGTTTCCATTTTGTCTTTGATGGCAGTTTTTTCGTTCATCAGATTATTATCCAGATTATAATCATCAATGCTCCATAAAGCAAGGCAGTTTTCCCCGTCGAAGGTAATCATGTAACCATCTTTCTGCATTTGGTAGTACTCATTAATATATTGCAGTGCAAACTTTGGACTTTTTGCATTAAAAACGGAATTTCCAAAACAAAGAAACCTGCCATTATAATTGAGGTAATCAAGAACTGAGGGGGCAATATCACATTGTTGTGCAATTTCGGTTCTTTTTCCTTTGAGCAGGGAGTCGGCAGGATGGAAAAACGCTATTGGAATCCTGAAATTTCCCATTTGCTTATAATATTCGGGTTTGATTGCCTGACCAGTATGATCGGCCACTAAAACAAACAAGGTGTTTTTAAACCAGTCTGTTTTCGATGCTTTTTCAAAAAACTTTTCAAGAGCAAAATCTGAATATTCTATTACTCTGGTAATATTTACAGGGCCTTCCTTAAATTTATCTTCATAGCGATCGGGGACAGTATAGGGATGGTGCGAGGATAAAGTAAAAACCGAACTGAAAAAAGGCTGTTTGAAACTGCTGAGTTTATCGCAAAAATATTGAAGATATTCTTCATCAAAAATACCCCAATTGCCATCAAAATCCCTGTCTTTTTCAGGATATTCATTTGAACCGTAATATTCTTCAAATCCTGCAATTTTAACGAAATCATCAAAACCCATTGTTCCGTTTTTGCCTCCGTGAAAAAAGGATGTGTGGTAACCTTTTTCTTTTAAAACAGAAGCCAGACTGCTGATCTTGTTTACCGAGAATTGAGAGGATACATAGGAATTGCTCATGAGGGAAGGTATCCCTGAAAAAATTGCAGGTAAAGCTTCAATGGATCTTTTTCCATTGGCAAATCCATTGGTGAAAACCAGTGATTTGGATAACAACGAGTCAAGAAAAGGAGTGTATCCTTTACTTTTAGTGATATAACTGACATATTCCTGAGAGAAACTTTCAAGAATAATAATTACTACATTATGGTATTTAAATTCTCCTGTGTTGTTGTATTCTGTCAAGGGGTTAAAATATTTGTATTCTTCACCATTGTTGAAGTACTTAACCCGCTCAAGATCGGCTTTGTTGATGGTCCGGATTATCGTAAAAGGAGTGTTGAGAACAAGCGGAATATATTTAACCTCAACATATTTTGCTGAGCTCAAAATGTTCAGCGGTTGCACTCTAAGCCCCCTTGAAATGGTTATCAAAACGGCAAAAACCCCCAACATTATTAATGTCTGCATTCCTGAAAGGGAAAGTCTTCTTTTTAACGAAGATTTATTAGGTTCTTCAGGAATAGCTTTAAGTTTTGGATATAGGTACCAGGTTGCAACAATTAATCCAATCCAGATAAGCAAAATATACCAAAAGCCTTTAAGAAATTCAGGGAGCAGGTTTCCGGTTTCTCCTCCGCCAGCATTCAGAAAGTCCAAAATGTCAGATGTGGATCTTTTGAAATTAAATCTGAAATACTCTGAATCAATGAAATTTACAAGGATAAGTAATGAATTTATGACAGTGTAAAGAATTTTTAAAGACAACTGATATGACTTACGGTTTTTGAAATTTCCGGGCATCAGACTCATAAAGATAAAAGGGAAGTTGAAAGCCAGTATTACATAAACATCATATTGAAGTCCGAAATATAGAACCTTTATACTTTCAAAAAAAGAGATATCTGAAAAATAGTTGTAATTAAGAATGAAAAAGAAAATTCTTGACAATTCAAATAATGCCAACAGAATAAGAAATCTGTAAAAAAATGCTTTAATATGCGGAAAATAATACTTCATTCAGATATAAAAAGAAAAAGAGCTGCTTGGGAAAACAGCTCTTTAATATAAAGTAATGTTGTTTTATTGTTTTACGTAAATTTCCTCATAATTGACAGCAGGTGCCCAGGTAACATCTTCAACCAGTACTACGTCAGCTAAAGTTGATTTACTCATACTAAATTTGATGTTCATTGTAATATCAGAGCCTGAAATAACAAGTTCTGAAAGATGTTCGCCTTCAGTGGTTTTTCTGCCAACAACACGGTACCAGTATCCATCGGTATCTCTGAAAACATCCTGGCTTAAAACAATAATTTTCTTTGTTACGGTAGATGGTGAATCATCTACGTCATCAGGTTGAATTTCAGCATTTATTCCTAAGTTTAATGCGCAAAAATTAGAAAATTTAAGGAAGTGGTTTTCTGTATTTGAAGGTTTTGGAGTTGTGTTGTATGTGGTATCAAGACTAGCTCCGAAATATTTACTTACGCCATAAGCAAGGCAATAAGTTTCAATGGTATTTTTTACATTTACCGTTCTGGAAACAGATGCACTGTTGCCTTCATCATCGGTTACGGTGTAAACAAGTTCGTATTCTCCTCTTTTATCTTCGTCAAATGATCCAAATTCTGTAGTTACACTGGATGTGATATCACCGTCTTTATTGTCTTCCGCGGTATATCCCGGTTCAGCGTACGCATCATTCAGTGTATGAATATAAGGATTGTCACCGATAAGAAATATTTTAGGTGCTATTTCATCCTTTTGCTTGCATCCGGAAATTAACAGTCCGGCTACAATAACCATAAACAGTACATTCAGAAGATTTTTCATTGCAATTGTTGAATTTAAGTTATACAAAACATGGTAAAAATACATAATATTTTTAAAAAATGAACGAAAAAGTAAAAAATACACATAATTAGCCCGAAAATATGGTTTTGTAAGATGAACAAATAGGGAAAAAATGAGATTTTGAATTCCTGTCAAAAAATAATGTGCCCTGCATGTACGGTCTTGCCTCTGCAAGACCTCATAGTATATTTAAGAATTAAAGAAGCCAAAAACAAAATCTCCTTTAATGAGAAAATGATCCGTAAAACCTTTTTTTTTGTGATAGTTATTACTTATATTTATTAAAATATTATTGACTAAAACGCAAAATATTTCCATGAATACAGTTATTTATATGACGTGTTAAAAAATACTGTTTTTAAACAAGGCAATCAATGAATAATATCATAGTCTGTTTTTTGTGATGAACATATATATTATATACATTTGCTACTCTAAAAAATAATTCATTTCGTTATGAAACCTACTCACATTGAACACATTGGAATTGCAGTTACAAATCTGGACGAGGCGATAAAATACTATGAGGGTATTTTGGGTTTGAAATGTTACGCAGTCGAAGAGGTTAAAGACCAGAAAGTTAAAACTGCTTTTTTTATGGTTGGCCAGACTAAAATCGAATTGCTTGAATCTACTGATCCTGAAGGTCCCATTGGCAAGTTTCTTGAAAAAAGAGGAGAGGGGATCCATCACATTGCATTTGCTGTAAATGATATTGAGAGCAAGCTTGCTGGTTTACAGGAAAAAGGAATCAAACTTATTGATACAACCCCAAGAAAAGGTGCCGAAGGTTTGGATATTGCTTTTCTGCATCCCAAATCCACGTTTGGAGTACTAACTGAAATCTGTGAAAACAAGAAGAAATAAAATAATCTGAATTAATATAAAAGTATAAAATGCCCATCGAAGATAAAATCAAACAACTGGTTGCACTACGTGCTGAAGCTCGTTTAGGCGGAGGAGAAAAAAGAATTGAATCACAGCACGGCAAAGGAAAACTAACTGCCAGAGAGCGCCTTGAATTATTGCTTGATGAAGGTTCTTTTGAAGAATTTGATATGTTTGTTCGTCACCGCTGTAATAATTTCGGACTCGAAAAGGAAAGTTATCCCGGAGATGGTGTAGTAACTGGGTTTGGGACGATTGAAGGCAGGCTTGTTTATGTGTTTTCCCAGGATTTTACAGTTTTTGGAGGATCACTCTCTGAAATGTTTGCAAAGAAAATTTGCAAAGTAATGGAAATGGCTATGAAAATGGGTGCTCCGGTTATCGGAATCAACGACAGTGGCGGCGCCCGTATCCAGGAAGGTGTAATGAGTCTGGCCGGTTATGCCGATATTTTCCAGCAAAACATCAATGCGTCAGGTGTCATTCCACAAATTTCTGCAATATTTGGTCCGTGCGCCGGCGGAGCAGTTTATTCTCCGGCTTTGACCGACTTTAATATCATGTCTAAGGATACCAGTTATATGTTTGTAACCGGACCAAAAGTTGTGAAGAGCGTTACCGGTGAAACGGTTACTACCGAAGAACTTGGTGGTGCAAAAGTACACAGTACCAAATCAGGAGTTGCTCATTTTGTATCTGATAATGAGCAAGAAGGAATTAAGTTAATAAGAAAACTGGTTACTTATCTTCCCCAAAACAATATGGAAGATCCTCCACTTGTTGCATGCACCGATCCGGTTAACCGTAAAGAGAAAGCCCTCAATGAAATTATTCCGGATAACCCCAATAAACCCTACGATATTAAGAAAGTAATAGAGTTGATTGTTGATGACAGGGATTTTCTTGAAGTACACAAAGATTTTGCACCAAATATTGTTACTGCATTTGCCAGATTTAATGGCATGTCGGTGGGCGTAGTTGCCAACCAGCCGGCTTTTCTTGCTGGTGTTCTGGATATTAATGCATCCCGCAAGGCAGCAAGGTTTGTCAGGTTCTGTGATGCATTTAATATTCCCCTTGTTACTTTGGTTGATGTGCCCGGATTTCTTCCAGGTACTGCTCAGGAATACGGAGGAATTATCCTGCATGGCGCAAAACTCCTTTATGCATATGGTGAAGCAACCGTGCCAAAAGTATGCGTAACACTGCGGAAATCATACGGAGGTGCGCATGACGTAATGAGTTCCAAACAACTCAGGGGTGATATTAATTATGCGTGGCCATCGGCTGAAATAGCTGTTATGGGACCGAAAGGAGCCATTGAAGTTTTGGAGGGAAAAGCGATTTCTCAAATTAAAGATCCCGTTGAATTAAATAAATTCATTGCCGAAAAAGAAGAAGAATACAGGGTGAAATTTGCAAATCCATATAATGCCGCCAGCGTTGGATTTATTGATGATGTGATTATTCCTGAAAACACAAGAATCAGGATTATTAAAGCACTGATGTCACTGGCTACAAAAAAGGACGTGAATCCGCCTAAAAAACACTCAAATATTCCATTATAATTCGGGTAACTTATGAATTCAAAACATGAACAGGCAATATCAGAAGTAACCATGGAAGATAATGTAAAGGATACAAAAGAAAAAATGGCAATGGCAACATTGGCTTTACATCTGTCATCAGACCAGAATGGAATTAATGAAAAGATTGCTGCGTGTGCACTTTCACTACACCTTAATTCGGGTTGCAGTCAAAATGAAGAAATCGCCCTTGCAGCTCTTGCAATGTATCTTGAAAATTCAGGAAGAAAAATTACAAGTGAGGAAATGGCAGTCATGGCACTGACAATCTTCCTTGGAAAAGAGGAATTTGAAAAATCTCAGGTTTTATTTAACAGACCTGCAGGTATTCAGGTTAGTCAGTGGAATTCAAAGCCCTTTATGATGCGACAGGTTCCGCAAAGAATACCCGGATACCACCCATATTCAAATTACAAGAGATTTTAATAATAACCAATAATAGCAAAATTAAAATGAAAAAGTACAGTTTTAGTGTTAACAATGAAGATTATAACGTTGAAATTCTGAGTATTGAAAACGGAAATGCAAAAGTAAGCGTTAATGGTGATGTGATTAATATCAGAATCAATTCTGAAGCTGGTCAGGCACCTGTTACAGTTGCTGCTCCTGCAAAAGAAGCTCCAAAAGCTGCTGAAGCTGCACCAGCTGCGAAAGTCGAACCCGAGCAACCAAAGAAAATTGAAGGTAAGCTGAAAGGTTCTATTAAATCTCCACTGCCTGGTATTATCCGCGCTATTAATGTAAAAGTTGGTGATGTGGTAAAAATTGGTGACAGCGTATTGGTTCTTGATGCCATGAAAATGGACAATAACATCAATGCTGATGTTGCAGGAAAAGTTCTGGCAATATGCGTGAATTCAGGTGATTCAGTGATGGAAGGTGATGTTTTATTAGAACTTGGCGAGTAAATTTTATTATGAATACACATTTATTATTTTGGCTTTCATTTGTCGTACTCTATCTCATTGTATTCTGTATTGACATGTATGTAACCGGTCGCCGTAAAGGAAATATGACCGTTAGTATAGCTTTAAGATGGACTGCCCTTTGGGTTGCGATTGCAATCGGATATGGGGTGGCCATACTTCTTTTCTACCCGCAGAACCCTGATACCAATGTGTCTACACCCAATATTCTTTTCATGAAGTTTATTTCGGGTTATTTGACGGAGTATTCGCTTTCGATTGACAATCTATTTGTTTTTATCATGATTTTCTCGCTCATGGGCGTACATGAGAAAAATCAACCTAAATTGCTGAAACTTGGTATTTTATTGTCAATTGTTCTCCGCATATTATTTATTTTGGTTGGAATGGAGCTTGTTCAGCGATTCCATTGGATAATATACATTTTTGGAGTAATACTGCTGTGGACTGCTTATAAAATGGCCTTTACAAGCGAAGACGACCAGGTTGATCCTAAAAATAACTTTCTATATAAAACCGCCGGAAAGCTTTTCAGGGTTGACCCGGATATGCATGCTTCTCATTTTTTCAGAAGAATTGATGGCAAGTTTTTTATTACAACTATTTTTCTTGTTTTTCTTGTCATAGGCTCTACAGATGTATTGTTTGCAGTTGACTCTATCCCCGCTATTATTGGAGTTATCAAGGAAGGGGCTGTAAATATTTTAACTGCTGAAGAGGAAAATTTCATTGCCATTACTTCCAATGTATTTGCTGTAATGGGGCTTGTTTCCCTATTTTTTGCCCTTAAGGGAATTATGGGAATGTTCAGGTATCTTAAAACCGGAGTCAGTTTTATTTTGCTTTTTATTGGCGTAAAAATGCTGCTTCCTGCATTACAGTATGTTCATAAGGAAACCGGAGAATCTATTGAAAACTTTTTTAAAGAATATTCCTGGGTATCTTTAGTGGTAATTCTTTCATCACTTTTATTTTCAATATTGCTGTCAATAATTATTAAAGAGAAAAAAGAGATTGAAGATTTAAAAGAACAAATAGAAGATCTTAAAAAAGAAGATCATAAATAGAAAATAACATATAAAATAACTTAATCTATAAAGGAGAAAAAAAATGGATAGTGGCTTATTTTCTGCAATTACTGATATAACCTGGCAACAATGCGTTATGATACTGGTTGGCGGGTTATTGATTTATTTAGCCATTGCTAAAGAGTATGAACCCAATTTACTTTTGCCTATCGGTTTTGGCGCTATTCTTGCCAATATCCCGTATTCATCGGCAATTGGTGAAGAAGGAGCTCTGACTGTATTTTTTAATGCAGGTATTATGACTGAAATATTTCCGCTGCTGATATTTGTTGCGGTGGGAGCGATGATCGACTTTTCTCCATTGTTTAAAAATCCATTTCTGCTTTTATTTGGAGCAGCTGCACAATTTGGAATCTTTTTTACAATGGGATTGGCAACATTATTGGGATTCGACCTGTTTGAATCAGCCTCAATTGGTATAATTGGCGCTGCTGATGGACCAACTTCAATTTTTGTTGCAACCCGTTTTGCGCCTGATTTACTTGGACCGATTTCTGTAGCCGCATACTCTTATATGGCTTTGGTTCCAATTATTCAACCACCGGTAATTAATGCCTTAACTTCAAAAAGTGAAAGAAAAATTCGCATGGTTGGTAAAGCTAAAACGATTTCAAGAACTACATTGGTACTTTTCCCGATTATAGTGACGATTTTTGCCGGACTAATAGCCCCGTCATCAGTAGCGCTGATCGGATTTCTGATGTTTGGAAACCTGATCAGGGAATCCGGTGTTTTGAACAAACTTTCACTGGCTGCCCAAAATGAATTGGCCAGTATAGTTACCATTCTTCTGGGTATTACAATTGCCTCAACAATGACAGGCGACAGATTCTTACAACCAGCAACTTTAATGATTATTGGATTGGGTTTGGTTGCTTTTGTTTTTGATACTGCAGGTGGTGTGCTGTTTGCTAAACTAATTAATATGTTTGTTCCAAAGCATATGAAAATAAATCCAATGGTTGGTGCTGCAGGTATCTCTGCATTTCCAATGTCTGCCAGGGTTATTCACAGCATGGGACAAAAAGCTGATCCCACTAATTACCTGTTAATGCATGCGGTGAGTGCCAACGTGGCAGGTCAGATTGGCTCGGTAATCGCCGGCGGTTTAATATTATCATTAGTTCCATACTTTGCTTAAATACAGGAGGATATATTATGTTTTTAAATATTGATCTCACCAACTTTAATAAAGCTTTAGAAGTTACAGGAGTTGGCATGCTTGGAATTTTCATTTTTATGGTAATTTTTTATGTTTCAATTATTGGAATTGATAAAATGTTCCCGGCTAAAAAGGATAAAAAATAGTAAAGCTGTTTGTTTATTATAAAAAAAAAGCCGTGATAATTATCACGGCTTTTTTTGTTTGTCTGGTCATACATGTACAACATATATCTGACCGGCTTCATATTTAATCACTTTAACCGGTTGGTCTTTTTCAATATAACCCACTTCTGATTTAGCATCGTATATTTCGTTGTCTACCATTACTTTGCCGGCCGGACGAAGCATGGTTGTGGTTACTCCGGTTTTGCCGATAAGTTGCGATCTGGTTCCGTCAACACCTACATATCCTTCAGATTTTTCCTGTGTGGTGCTTAAAACAAACTGACTGCCACGGCCGGTTGTAAGAATTCTCTTTCCAAAATAAACTGAAAAGAAAAAGGAAGCGAACATGGAGATTGAAACTACCATAAGCGATTTGAAAGCTGCGTTGAGAGAAGATTCGCTGAAATTAAACCCGTCATTTTCAACCATGCTCAAAGTTAAACCGGCTATGGTCAGAATAATTCCCGAAATTCCGGCTACACCGAAGCCCGGAATGACAAATATCTCAAGTGCAATAAGTATTATCCCTCCAAGGAAAACCAGAATTTCCCAGTTGTCAGCCAGTCCTTCAACATATAATGGTGCAAAATATAATACAGCAGCAGTTATTGCAACAGCCAGCGGAAAACCAATTCCGGGTGACTGAAGTTCAAAATAAATTCCGCCAATTATCAGCATTATTAAAATTCCCTGTAGAAAGGGGTTTGTGAGAAAACCGATCAGCAAATCAAGAGCGGTTGGTTCATAAATGTATACTTCGTATTCTTCAAATTTTGCTTTTTTCATGACATCTTCTATGTCGTTCACAATACCTTCGCAATACCCGTATTTTATTGCTTCATCGACCGAGAATGTGATTACTTTACCTGTATCGGTTATTCCTTTAATAAAAATATCCGGATCAACCATTCCCTCTGCTATCAATGGATCTCGTCTCCATTTTATAACAGTGTCTGTCAGCGAATAAATGGTGTCCTTGCCATGAAATTCGGCTGTGGCCCGCATTTTTTTTCTCATATAGGACTGGTATTTATCAGGGGCGAGTTCTCCGTTTTGATCTACCACCGAAGCAGCTCCGATACTTGATCCCTTACGCATATAAATACTGTCGCATGCTAGTGAAATCAATGCGCCGGCTGATGCAGCGTTGTTTTCGATATAAACATAAACCGGAATGGGGCAATTCAAAATTGTTGTCCGGATACTGTCGGCGGCATCAACCATTCCTCCATATGTATTCATGTGAATTACAATTAGATCGGCTTTCATTTCAACAGCTTCCTTAAATGCCTTTTTTGTTTGCCGTCTTAGTCCTTCATCTATTTCCTGCTTCATTTCAAACATGTAAATAAGCTTTTTTTTCTTATTTTCTTGTGAAAATGCACTCAGAACGATGAGCATGGTAAGTATGAAAAGATAAATTCTCATGGTATTCAGGTTTAACTATTCATCAAAGTTAATCAAAATTTGGTGGATGACATTTCTAAGATAAAATAAAAAAAGCGCATTTATTGCGCTTCTTTTATTTTATCTTTTGCCACCTTGTCACCTAATCATCATTTCTCCTTATCCAGAAGCAAATGTTTAATCAGTGTAGGTGTATCGTTTTCACCTTTTGGTAATTTAAACTTCACAATAAGTGGTTTGTAACCTTTTTGCCTGACTGTTACTTCATATTTAATATCAGCAGGAAGGGTTACAAAATAATTGCCGTTTTCATCAGATGTGATAATCTTGGTTTTGTTGTTTGTCTGGTCGGTAATTTCAATGGATGTTTTAATTGGTTCACTGGTTACTGCATCAACAACAGTTCCACGAAGTATGGCCATTGGAGGTGCAGAAATATCAGTATCAGCAATTTTATTATCATTGAATTCAACTTCGTAAATATCATATTTTCCCTTGCCGCCTTCGCGTGTACTTGAGACATATGCTTTGTCGCGGTTGGTATTGAAAACAAAGTGAATTTCTTCCTTGGTTGTGTTGATTGGATATCCCATATTTTGGGGAACAGACCATTTGCTGCCATCCCAGTAAGTCATGAAAATATCATGTTCTCCCATGGTGTTATGTCCGTCGGAACTGAAAAACAGGGTTTTGCCGTCGGGATGAATGTACACGCCGATTTCATCATACTCTGTATTTATTGGATAGCCAAGGTTTTCCGGTTTTCCCCAGGAACCATCTTCCAATCTTTTTACCATATAAATATCACCATGACCAAAGCCACCTTTTTCACGTTCACTTACAAAAAACATTGTGCCACCATCTGCTGTAACGCATGCTGAGGATTCAAAATAGGTAGAGTTGATCATTTTATTTTCGGGCTCAAATGGTTTTGGTTTCGACCATTTACCATCTTTCAGCTTTGAATAATAAATATCACCGGATTTTGTTTCCTCATTGTTCTTGTAAATATAGATTGTGTTTCCATCGGGCGACAAACTGGTATTAGCATCGTGCTTATCGGTGTTTATGGGTTCTCCGATGTTTACAGGTGTTCCCCATGTTTTTTTATCATCATCCCATTTTGAAATATAAATATCATCATAATATTCTTCAACATTATAGTCAATGGTACCTCCTGTTGTGGATGGATTCCTTGATGTGAAAATCAGCGTTTTGGAATCGGCGCTAATTGACGGACATGCATCTGTGTAGGCAGAATTGACTTGTTCAAGGTTTTTAATTTGAACGTTGACGGGCTTTTCCATTAACTCTTTCGCTGTATGACACTGACGAAGAAGTACGTTGACAAAATGGGTTTCATTTTGTTTTGGATTCAGCGTTCTTTTATAATTGTAATAAGACTCAATGGCTTCATCAAGTTTTGTGTTGTATTGGTATGCTTTTCCCATAAGGAAATAAACATCGGGAGCAACCATTGAATCTAATTTAATGGAATTTTCCAGTAAAACCAGTGCAGTGTCCATTTCCCTGATTTCAAGGAAACATTTACCCATCCTGTAGTTGAGCATGGCATGTTTTGGGTTTTGCCTGTGCAGGTCACGGTAAACTCTTAATGCACCATAATAATCGCCGTCATTAAATTTTAACCAGGCGGAGGCCATTTTTATCTTAAAAGGATCTTTTTTGTCATCATTGTTTCCGTCGTCCTGTGCTTTTGCAAACTGACAGACAGAGAGGAAAACAACTGTAAGTGCGAATAAAAACAATCTTTTCATTTTGTCGTAATGTTAATGTTTTCTATTTCAGGCTAAAATAAGTTAAAAATTATTTATATACAATGTTAAATCAAAAATCTTTATTAACAGGGTGATCAGTCTTTGTCAGACTTTTGCTGCCAGTTCAAGGAATACATTTATAGCTTCACGCTTTTTATCATCCAATTCATACCTGATACTTTCTGTAAGATAACTTTTCAAATGTGCATCGCTTATTATTTTTGAACTGTATGAATTTATTACATTGTCAATTTCACTGGTTCCTTTTTTTATGCTCTTATTGAATTCAATAAGATACTTTTTTGGTATTTTTTTGTTTGAAACCCATGCCGCGAATACAAAGGGCATATTTTTAAACTTAATCCATTCGTTCGATAGATCAATCTGATAACCAAATTGTTTGCCTATTTTGAATGCCCGATCACCAATTACCAGTCCGGCTACAGTTTTCTGAATATTTTTCTCGTAATTTTCAGAGGCCGGAATAAATTCAGGGTTGATTCTCCAGTAATATCTGCACAATATTTTCACGAGCTTCACCGAAGTCCTGGAGTGATAATCCAGATATATTCTTTCGATTCTATCAACCGGAACATCCGAAAGCAACAAAACTGTTTCAACATTACCATTCGAAGAAAGACAATAATCTGAAATGATTTCTGCTGATGGTATTTCGGGTATTGCTGCAACAGGAACCAATCCAATATCAGCTTCGTCATGTATGAGTTTTCTTGCACATTCTGATGGAATATCGTTTGAAATAATACTGTTTTCAATAATATAATCAGAAGTTTCCAGGCCATATTTAAAAGGCATGGAATTAATAAAGGATACTATAGAAATGCGTATTTTTTCCATTGACGAGGCAAAGATAGAATAATTAACCGAAAGTCAATATAGTCCGAAAAACAAATTAATCCATGGTGAAATTGTAGATTATAAGGGGTTTACAGACTTTATGGGTTATGCGATCTTGATGGACAAAAAAATTACTACCTTTGCACATCAACAAATCTAAAAAAAATGGAATTGAATTCCTTAACAGCTATATCCCCGGTTGATGGCCGGTATCATGATAAAACAAAGGAACTTTCTGCTTACTTTTCTGAGTTTGCTCTGATCAGATACAGGGTAAAGGTGGAAGTTGAATATTTTATTGCTCTTTGCAGCATTCCGCTTCCCCAACTTAAAAAAGCCGATAAAAAGAAACTCAGCAAAATAAGAAGTTTATACCTCAATTTTTCGTTGGCTGATGCTGAACAGATAAAGAAAATTGAGAAAACCACCAATCACGATGTTAAGGCAGTGGAATATTTTCTGAAAGAAAAATTTGAGGAACTGAATTTGAAGGAATTTTCTGAGTTTATTCATTTCGGACTTACTTCACAAGACATAAACAATACTGCTACGCCGCTTTCTATCAAGGAAGCTGTTGAATTTGTTTACATCCCGATGTTGCATAAAATTATTGGACGACTGAGTGAAATGGCCGGTGAGTGGGAAAATATACCTATGTTGGCCAGAACTCACGGACAACCTGCCTCACCAACCCGTTTGGGCAAAGAAATTATGGTTTTCGTTGAGCGTCTGCAAAAACAATCAGGCATGCTGCAACTTGTTCCTTATTCCGCCAAATTTGGCGGCGCAACCGGAAACTTCAATGCGCATCATGTTGCCTATCCTCAAACAGATTGGAACGATTTTGCCGATACATTTGTAAATAATGTTCTTGGACTTGAACGTTCTAAACCGACTACCCAGATTGAACATTATGACAATCTGGCTGCATTGTTCGATAACCTGAAACGGATTAATACTATTCTCTTTGACTTGTGCCGCGATGTATGGACATACATTTCAATTGAATATTTCAGACAGAAAATTGTAAAGGGAGAGGTTGGATCGTCTGCCATGCCTCACAAAGTAAATCCAATAGATTTTGAAAACAGCGAGGGCAACCTGGGAATTGCAAATGCTTTTTTTGAGCACCTTTCTGCAAAACTGCCTGTTTCCCGTTTGCAAAGGGATCTTACCGATTCCACAGTCTTAAGAAACGTGGGTGTGCCGTTTTCGCATACCTTAATCGCTTTTAAATCCTTACTTAAAGGGCTTGATAAACTTATTTTAAATGAAAAAGCCATTAATGAGGATCTGGAAGCTAATTGGAACGTTGTGGCCGAAGCTGTTCAAACAATTTTGAGGCGCGAGGGTTTCCCAAAACCTTATGAAGCACTTAAGGAACTTACCCGTAACAATCAGGGAATCACCAGGGAGTCACTGCATTTATTTATCGATGGCCTCAATATTTCCAATGAAGTGAAAGAAGAACTAAAGAAAATATCACCTTATAATTACACTGGTATTTAATGCGCAATATTAATAAAATACTTAGCTATCTTAAACCATACTGGGTAAAGGCGGTTTTAAATATAATTTTTGATCTGATTTCTGTTTTTTTTAGTCTGTTTACAGTTGTAATGGCTGTTCCTTTTCTGAGCGTGCTTTTCGATAATGATAAGGTGATGAAGGTCACAGGCGATCTCGAATTTACAGCTACCTCAATAAAGGAGCATGGATATTACCTTTTGTATTCAATAAAACAGGAGGAAGGTGCCCACATGGCCTTGCTATATCTTTGTCTGGTTATCATTGTTATGTCTTTGTTCAGAAATTTGTTCAGGTATCTGGCTCTTCATGTTTTGGCTGATATCAGAAATAATATTGTCAGGGATATCAGAAACAGGTTGTATAACAAGATTTTACGCTTGCCAATTTCTTTCTACTCCGAAGAAAAAAAGGGAGATATAATTTCCCGTATGAGCAATGATGTTCAGGAAATTGAAGCATCCATCATGAGCTCCCTTGAAATGCTGTTCAGAAGTCCGCTCGAAATAATAATATACATGGGAGCATTGTTCATGATGAGCACACAGCTCACCATTTTTGTGATTGTTTTGCTTGCCGTGGGCGGATATGTGATCGGAGCAGTGGGCAAATCACTGAAAAAACAATCGCGTACTGGGCAACGCAGGGTTGGCGGATTGCTTACAATTATCGAGGAAACTCTTTCTGGATTAAGAGTTATCAAAGCTTTTAATGCTGAAGAAAAGTCATATAAAAACTTCAAAAACCAAAACGATAAATATGCCAATACTATGGTGAGTATTTACCGCAAAAGGTTTCTCGCCAATCCGCTTAGCGAATTTATGGGGACAGCCATTATGGTCATGATTATGTGGTATGGAGGAAAATTGGTGTTGACCGGCGATATAAACATGAATTCAGAGGAATTGATCGGTTATTTGCTGATGTTTTACTTTGTTATCACACCCGCCAAATCATTTTCTACAGCATGGTATAACATTCAGAAAGGACTGGCTTCTGTTGAAAGGGTTGATATGATCCTTGAAGCAGATGATAAAATTTACGAAAAAGAAAATCCAATTGAAGTAAAAGAATTTAATAATTCAATAGAATTCAGAAATGTATCCTTTAAATATGCCGATGATTACGTTTTGAAAAATATTAATCTGAAGATAGAAAAAGGAAAAACAATTGCTCTTGTTGGGCAGTCTGGGTCAGGAAAATCAACACTTGTTGACCTTATCCCGCGTTTTCATGATGTAACGGAAGGAGAAATACTGATTGACGGAATTTCTGTAAAAGACATTAAAATTAAAAACCTCAGGAACCTCATTGGATTTGTAAATCAGGAACCTATTTTATTCAACGATACATTTTTCAACAACATTGCCTTTAGCAGTGACTTAGCAAATCCGGATAATGTTATCGGAGCAGCAAAAGTGGCCAATGCACACGATTTTATTATGGCAAACCCCGAGGGATATGAATACAATATTGGCGACAGGGGTGGTAAATTATCGGGCGGACAAAGACAAAGGATCAGTATCGCGAGAGCTGTTTTTAAAAACCCTCCGGTTATGATTCTGGATGAAGCCACTTCGGCACTTGATACAGAATCAGAAAGACTGGTTCAGGATGCTTTATACCGTTTGATGGAAAACCGGACTTCGATTGTGATAGCGCACCGACTCTCAACCATAACCAATGCCGATGAAATTTGTGTGCTCAATGAAGGCGAAATTGTTGAACGTGGCAGACACGAAGAATTGCTTGCCCTTAACGGGTATTACAAAAAACTGCATGAAATGCAGATGTTTTCTGCTTAGTCTATCAATCCAAGCATAGTTCCCGAAAGTTCGCGTTTTGCCTTTTCTGCAAAATCAAGTCCTTTCTTGTAAAGAGTCATTGCTTTCTGATAATCTCCGGTATTTTCGTAAAGCAATCCGAGCCGTATCACATTATCAAAGTAAGATTCCTGTCTTTGCAGCTCGTTTTCAAGTTCATATATAGTTGTACTCATAGTCATTTTTTTATTACAAAGATAGTGCTGTGATATTAACTGAATATTAAGGCTTTGTTATGTGATTTTGAAGTTTTTGGAATGTTGATATATCCACAAAGGAAAATTGACTTTGAAAATAAAATTGATCTGGCAATTTATTTATTAGAAAAAGAAGCGTGTAAAAGTGAATTGATTTGTTGTTCAGGTAAAATTATATATTTAAACTTGCACATAAATTAAAGAAGCAATGAAAATCAGTGGTTTTACCATGTGCAAAAATGCTGACAAACTGTATTACCCCATAAAGGCAGTTATAGAATCGGCTTTGCCCATTGTTGATGAGTTTGTTGTGGCGTTGGGTGACTGCGACAGTGATGACAATACCCGGGACCAGATATTGAGCATAAAATCAGAAAAGATTAAAATAATTGACACAGTTTGGGATATTGCAAAATTTTCCAGGGGAACTGAAAATGCACACCAGACTGACATTGCTAAGAGTCATTGCTCCGGAGACTGGCTTTTTTACCTTCAGGCAGATGAAGTGGTTCATGAAAAGTTCCTGCCTGTGATAAAAAAGCGATGCGAAGAACTGCTTTATGACAAAGAGGTTGAAGGATTGCTTTTTAAATACAGACATTTTTGGGGAGATTTTGACCATTGCCACGACTCACATGCCTGGTATAAAAATGAGATACGGATTGTTCGAAACGATCCGGAAATCCACTCATGGGAATCAGCCCAGTCATTCAGGCGAATTCCCGGTTTTGACGGTATTGATTACAGACAGAAAGTAAACACATACAAACTGAAAGTAGCAAGTTCGGGAGCCGAAATTTTTCATTATGGATGGGTAAGACCTCCCGATTTGATGAAAAGAAAAAATACTGCATTGGATACCATTCATAAAGGAAAGGAGCGGGCAGATGAAATTGCAGCCAAAAAGCAAAAGGAAACTGATTATGGACCGCTCAATAAAATTCCCCTTTTCAAAGGAACCCATCCAGCAGTGATGAAAGAGTGGATTGCCAGGTTTGACTGGGAAGATAAACTTCAGTATTCAGGGGAAGTCAATCCCGACAGGGAAACCTATAAACATGAAAGAATGAAATACAAAATCCTGACTTTTTTGGAAAATAATTTTTTAGGTGGCCGATCAATAGGAGGATTCAAAAATTATAAACTTCTAAATAAATAACCGTGAACAAAAGATTATTGTCCATAGCTATAGCAATGTTTGTTTTTGGTGTTATAACTGTTTATCTCCTGTCTACAGGTAAAAGAAATCAGAAAAAGGAAGATGAATGTAATAAGCTGCTGCCCGATACCACAAATATTGTCAATGTGGGAGAAGAATTTTGTATTGTGCTGTCGTATCCGTCAGGAACAAACTATTATGATTATACGACAGAATACAATAAGGAACAAATAGAGTTTATTTCAAACGAGAAAAGGAATTCAAAAGAAGATTGTGATGGTTGTGTTATTATTGAAACATATAAATTCAGGGCAAAGAAAGAAGCAAAAACCTTTGTGGTGATCAAAGATGTATCAGAAGGAATGCAAAGGGGAGTGAAAACAGATACAGCCGGATTCAGAAATGACACACAATTGTTTAATATTGAAATTATCAGGTAGTTTTATATTCTCGGGAAAATAAAAAAAGCCATTATTTAAGTAATGGCTTTTTTTATTGTGAATTTAATCGTTATTCAAATTGAGCCAATGATTTTTTGATAATTCCAACACATTCTATAATTTGTTCCTCAGTTATCACTAATGGAGGAGCAAATCGAATAATATGTCCGTGGGTTGGTTTTGCAATCAGTCCGTTGTCTTTCATTGCAACGCATACATCCCATGCTTCTTTACCGTTCTTTGGCTTGATAATAACAGCGTTTAGCAATCCTTTTCCGCGAACGAGTTCAATCATATCAGAATTGATTTTTCTCAGTTCATCCCTGAAAATTTTACCAAGTCTTTCTGCGTTTTCAGCCAGTTTTTCATCTTTTACAACTTCCAATGCAGCAATAGCAACTTTTACACCAAGCGGGTTACCGCCAAAAGTTGAACCATGTTCACCCGGTTTAATGCAAAGCATAACATCATCGTTGGCAAGAATACATGAAACGGGCAATACACCACCTGAAAGGGCTTTACCAAGAATAAGAATATCCGGTTTTACGCCTTCATGATCGCAGGCCAGTAATTTACCTGTACGGGCAATACCGGTTTGTACTTCGTCAGCAATAAACAGAACATTATTCTTTTTGCAAATGTCGTAAGCTTTCTTTAAATATCCTTCATCCGGAACATATACGCCGGCTTCACCCTGAATAGGTTCAACAAGAAAACCTGCAACAGTAGGATCACTGGCAGCTTCTTCAAGAGCCGGGATATTGTTATAGGGAATGGTAATGAATCCGGGTGTAAAAGGACCAAAATCTTTTCTGGCATCCGGATCTGTTGAGAAAGATACAATAGTTGTTGTACGACCATGGAAGTTGCCTTCGCATACAATAATTTTCGCCTGATTTTCGGGAATACCTTTTTTCTTGTAACCCCATTTGCGGCATGCTTTAATGGCTGTTTCATCACCTTCGGCACCTGTATTCATGGGTAAGACTTTATCAAAGCCAAAATATTTTGTTACATACTCTTCGTATTCGCCAAGAACAGAATTGTAAAAAGCCCTTGAGGTAAGAGTGATTTTTGATGCCTGATCGGTCAGTGCTTTAATAATCCTGGGGTGGCAATGACCCTGATTAACAGCGGAATATGCTGAAAGAAAATCGTAATAATGCTTTCCTTCTACATCCCATACATGAACACCTTCGCCACGGTCAAGAACGACCGGCAGCGGATGATAGTTATGTGCTCCGTATTTGTCTTCGCGTGCAATGTAATCCTGTGTTGTCATTTTGTTCATAACTTCAGCCATATTTAAGTAATTAATAATGATTTACATTCGTCTTGGCAAATTTCCAAATAAGTTTCTGCATAACAAAATTTAAAATCAAATATCGACAAAGTAATTTTGCTAGAAATTAAATTTTACATGTTTGATTTTCAGACAAGAACAGCTAAAACATGTTTCTTAACATGTTTTAGCTAGTTACAAGTTTGCAACTTGAAACTAGTTTGCAACTTGGAACTAGTTTGCAACTTGGAACCTTGAAGTTTATAGCAATCTCAATATCGCAATTTCTGCAAGAAGGAAAAACAAGGCTGCAAAAATGAACCATTTCCAGAGTTGGATGCCTTCATTTATCGATTTCACTTCGCTTTGAATGGTATCAGCATTTCCTTCAAAAACTTTAAAATTTTTGTTTTGCGGTTGTCCGGCAAACTCAAGGAGCTCATCTTTCGAAAAACAAGAGAGGTCAGACTCTGTGCGGTCGTAATTAAATGAGAATACATACGCAGGCTTGTTGTTGTTCATTAAAACATAGTTTCCTGCAGTTCTGAGCTCGCTGTTGACAATAATTGAACTCCCTCCAATGTTTTGGCGCGTTTCGGGAATATAATCCACATTATTTTCTGTGCTTACAAGATGGAAAATATCATCGCTGTTTTTTGTTTCAACTTCGGGAACATCAATAACATTATTTTTTCCGATAAGATGGTAAATTTCTGAGGTTTCTTTCGCGTTACAGGCGATATTGTAAAAAGTTGGGACAAACAAAGGGTGTCTTGCGAAATTTGATGATGAAGGATCAATTGAAAATGAAAAAGAATAAACTTTTCCCTTGTTGTTTGGGGTGCAGGCAAGGGCAGGAGAACCTGTTTTATCCCCGAGTATGGTTTCGGTCATGGATCTGCCGGAAGGGTTAATTTTCATTCGGGAAAAAAGGATGGGCAGACTTACATTTTCTTCAGTTTTTCTAAACACATTTTTATAAATTCTGCTTTGGAAGTTGATGGTTTTAACCTCAGTATCGGCAGTGTCGGTTTTTGAATATGCCGGACTGTTTAGGGATGCCATCAGGTCATTGCAGGATTTGAGGTCGGTTTTGGCACCGGGAATAAATATCAGCGATCCACCTTTCTCCACATACTCGCGCAACTGCTGAATCAATCCGGATTGCACTTTTTCAGGTTCATTCAGAATTATTAAATCATTTTTTGGAAAACTGAAATAATCAATATTTTTTTCAGATACTTCCTGAAAATTAAAGTAGTCATCCGCACTGAATAAAGTTGAGATATATTTCCCTGAAGGAACTGAATTTATTGATAATACATTGATTTTTTCGCTAATCACATAACTGAAATAAAAAACATTGTCGTAGGTTATGGGGTAATCACTTATTTCAATCATGCCCTTAAAAAGTCCTTTTTGAGAATTGGTATAGGAAAGGGAAATGGTTTTTTCCGAATTGCTCTCAATATCAACACTTCCAATTGATTTTAGCGAGTCGTTGATGGATAATCTGACCGGAATTTTAAACTGGTTTTGGTCAGATTTGTTAACCACTTTGATAAAAAGCTCTTCCGGTTGATTGAAAATCCGGGCAGGTGATTCAAACCAGCATGAATCGATATAAAGATTTCCGGTTGACTGGTTTTTCATATGAACCAGATTATAAACAGTATTGCTGTCGGGCTTAATAAGTTTCAGAGATGAGGTACTTTTCTGAAAATCTGAAATAATATAGAATGCCTGTTGTTTTCCTTTTTCGGAATTCAGAAAAAAGTTTTTTTGTTTTTCGACCACATCCCTGATGTCCAATGTGCGCGGAGAAACAGTCATTTCAGAAACATATTCAAGCAGTTTATCTGCTGTAAGCAAATGCATATGTCTGGTTTCCTGGTCATTGGTAATTAATAAAAACCTTGTTTTACGGTCATACATTCCTGTAATTTCTACCGCAAGATTTTTTGCTGCCTCAGCGAGTCGGCCGTTTTCACCCTCGGCATCCATGCTGAATGAATTGTCAATATATATACTTACAGTATTATTTTCTTCGGAATTGGTTATACCGTCAACAGGAATAAACGGACGGGCAAATGCGAAAACAAGAGCAGTGATAAAAAGAATCCTGCACAAAAGAGTCAGCAGGTGTTTAAGCTGCGACTGTGCTTTTGTTTGTTCCTTAATATCACGTAAAAGTTTAGTATTGCTGAAATACACCACCTTGTACCTTCTGAAATTGAACAGATGAATGATTACGGGAATCGACACCGCAAACAAAGCGAACAGAAACAAGGGGTTTGCAAAACTCATATAAAAAATGTAATATGCAAAAGTAGGTTTTTTAGTTATAAGTTACAAGTAGGAAAAGGGGAAAGTCCATCAAGTCGAAAGTCCATCAAGTCGAAAGTCTGTAAAGTTGAAAGTTCGTAAAGTTGGGAGTTTGGAGTGGGAAGACCGAAGTCGGAAGCCGGAAGTCGGAAGTCGGAAGACCGAAGTCGGAAGACGGAAGTATTGATCAACCCTTTAAATCCAAAAAAGCAAACGGCCTGTAAGGCCAGCTAAATTCAGCCCCGGCTTTCAAGCCGGGGTTTAATGATCAGATTAGATAAACCGCCGGCCAAAATGCCATAAAAATCAAAAATAATATTCCGGCGGAAATAAATGATGAATTTAACAGAAGGTAAGATTATATAGTCCCATCAAGTCAAAAGTCCATCAAGTCGATGAAGTTTTATCTTCCGCAACCCAGGCCTGACCACCTATGCTGAAGCTTTGGTGGTTAAAAATGGCCAGCTCAATTCATCCCCGGCTTTCAAGTCGGGGTTATAATTATAAGCCTGTAGGGCTTAAATTATGGTAGCCCCGGGCAATTGCCCAGGGGCCCGCCGGCCATGAACACATTAGAACAAAAAACCCCATTCCGGCGGAAATGAATGATGAAATTTAACAGAAGGTAAGTTTAAAAGTCCATAAAGTCGAAAGTCCATCAAGTCAAAAGTCAAAAGTTTGAAGTCGGAAGACGTAAGTTAAATTAACCCCTTAAATCCCAATCAGCAAAAGGCCCGGAGGGCCATGTCGTTTCAGCCCTGAATAAAAGGCCGTGGTTTGATCATATGTAGTCAGAATCACCGGCTAAACTCCGAAGAGGCAAATTGCTCAGACAAAAATATTTTGGTATAACGATACTATTTCCTCCCAAAAAAAGTTTAATTTTATATCTGCCCGGGCAACCATTTGGTTGGTTCGGACATTTATTAGTAAAGTAAAGCAATTATTCTTTGTTGACCATTAATGGAAGAAAGGCTATTAAAACTTTTCAGGGACAAAGACCGGCTGGTTCATAAACTGTTTTATGAGCATTATGCCGACTCGATGTTCAGATTATGTTTCAGGTATCTGAAAAATGAACATGATGCTGAAGACGTCATGGTTACAGGATTCATGAAGGTATTTGATCATGTGAAGACATTCGAGTACCGGGGAAAGGGAAGTTTTGATGGCTGGGTAAAGAGAATACTGGTTAATGAATCGCTCATGTTTTTAAGGAAAAACCATAATTTTAATATGGTCCCCGAAAACTACTGCAAGGAAATTGACGAGGATTTTTCACCCGACAGTGAGATCTCGGCCGAAGAGATTTTCAATCTGGTCAGGACATTACCTATCGGTTATCGCACAGTGTTCAACCTTTATGCAGTTGAAGGTTTTACACACAAGGACATTGCCAAAAAGCTCGGGATCTCCGAAAACACATCCAAGAGCCAGTTGAGCAAAGCCCGCAATGCAATTATTAAATTGCTTGAAGATAACAAAATGTATCTCGAAAGGACAAGGAAAGCCGGCGGAGAGTAATTGACAAATTTTACGGTTATGAAAACAAAGGAATTTGACAAGTTTTTCAGGGACAAAATTGACAGCATGGACGGTGTGCCAAAAAGCGCTGCATGGAATAAAGGTGCCACCTGGGAAAGACTTAATGAGGCAATGACCCGAAGGCCATCGGGCAAGTGGTATAAAATTGCTGCTGCATCGGTTGCGCTGTTTTTTGTGAAATCACAGAAAATTTTTGCCGCAGCATCGTTTGCTACCAAGGCTGTTGTTGTGGTTTCGACTGTGGCTGTGGTTTCTACCACATCGGTGGTTGTTTATAATGCATCAACACGCAATGATAATACTTCACAAAACATTGTTGCCAGTGACAACCGGACCAACACAACTGTTGCCGAAAACAAAATTGAAGCAACCGAAGAAAGTGTTGTTGAAACTCCGGTTGAGGATAACACCTTTTCAGTTGTGACTGAAAATAATTCCAAAAGGGAATCAGTAAAAACCACTGAGCAGGGAAATAAACCAACTGTCACTCAGCCCGAAGATAAAAACACAGTTGTTGAAACGCCGGTTACCATTCCGCAGGATGCACCTGCCGATCCGGTTGTTGAGACACCCCGTTCGCAAAAACGAGAAATGTCGCTCGAAATCAATGATATTTTATTTAAGAAGAACTCTGTTGAGGTGAACCCAAAATCCATGACAGAGCTCAATTATATTCTTTCGCTCATGCGTGAAAATCCTGACCTTAAAGCCATGATCATGGGCTATTATGATGAGAAAGAAAAAGATGGAATCCACTTGCAGTCACAACGGGCAACCGTAGTATGGAAATATTTGGTTAGTCAGGGAATTGAAAAATCACGCCTGAATTTTGGCGGTTACGGAGCAAGCAAAAAATACTCCTCAAAACTCGAAGAAGGCCGTGAACTTAACCGCAGGGTTGAGGTGATGCTGTCGGAGTAAGCCGTTTTCTATATAATCCCCTCGTCGGCCAGACTGGTATATTTTTTATCAGCAATGATGATGTGATCAAGTACGGCAACGTCGCAAAATGTTCCGGCTGCTTTTATTTTGCTGGTAATATCAATATCGGCCTGACTGGGTTCGGTGTTGCCCGAGGGGTGGTTGTGGCAGAGAATTACTGCTAAGGCCAGTTTGTCGAGAGCCATTTTCATGATTATTTTAATATCAGTGACTGTTCCGGTTACCCCGCCCTGTGAGATTTTCATTTTGTCGATGATTTTATTTGACCGGTTAAGATATAAAACCCAGAATTCTTCGTGGGGAAGGTCACCCAAAACCGGGTGCATTAAGGTAAAAACATCACGGCTTGAAGTGATTTTTGATTTTTCAGGTGTTTCGGTAGCCGACCTTCGCCGACCAAGTTCCAGCGCGGAAATTATGGTAATGGCCTTTGCCTCGCCGATACCTTTTTCTTTCATTAAATCTGAAACATTGAGTTTCCCAAGGGTGTGCAGATTGTTGCCCGAGTTATTCAGAATGCGTTGTGCCAGTTCAACGGCAGTTTCGTTGCGGGTGCCCGAGCCGATAAGAATGGCAATGAGTTCGGCATCCGAAAGAGCAGATATGCCTTTGGTGAGGAGTTTTTCGCGGGGCCTGTCCTCAAGTGCCCACTGGGTAATGCTGAGCTTGTAATTTTCCATAAAAAAAGCCTTCTTTTGTGGAGAAGGCTTTTTTCAGTACGTTATTTTCTTTTACATTTTAGCAACCTGTTTTGCCATTGAGGATTTCAGGTTGGATGCTTTGTTCTTATGAATCACACCTTTTTTTGCTAGCTTATCAAGCAATGCAGACACTTCGGGGAACATTTTTTCTGCTTCTGCCTTGTCGGAAGTTGATCGGAATTTCTTTAACGCATTCCTTGTGGTTTTTGCATAGAATTTATTCTCAACCCTTTTGGTCTCAGTCTGTCTGATTCTTTTTAACGCCGATAAATGATGTGCCATAAATTTAAAATATAGTTTTTTAAAACCTGCAGCCCGTAGGGGCATCGAACCCCTGTTTCTAGGATGAAAACCTAGCGTCCTAGTCCACTAGACGAACGGGCCAAATTTGTTTTTTTTCCAAATTGGACTGCAAATGTAGTGGTTTTTTTTTAATTGCAAATTTTTTTTGTGGAAATTTTTACGAATCTTGCTTTTTTATAAAATCAGGTTGTTAGAGTTTTGCAGCTATATATACCGATACCCTATAATTGCTCAAACTGGTTTTCGGACTGCTTTCAACAAGAATTCCGTATTTTCTCCAGTGCCTGTTTGATGCATCCAGGCAATATTCTGCCCGTCCGCCCACCGAAACTTTCCTGATGTTGATTTTGAAATCCATTGCGGCGTTGAACATGACTGCCGGATTGCCATACTTTGTCACCAGTGAGTCGCCAAACATGCCTGCCAAAGGATCGTTTAATCCCTCTTTTACAGCGGTAATCATACTTAACCGCTCAAAACCATAACCAACCGAAGGAATAAAATCAATGTGTTTCGACTTAATAAGGTCACCGCCAAAATTAAATTGAAGATCATAGCCAAACAAATCAATACTGAGGGTGTCATTATATCCCACTCCGATCTGTTCATGCATGCCTAATGAAAATCTCTGGTATGATGCGTTGTTTGTCAAATTGACAAATTCAATGCCGAATCCAATGCTGGTACCTTGAAATTTTTCAGACAGACTGTTTCCAAAAAAGCTGTTCAGCTTATCGTAATTGTAATGGTTTGCCCTGACATTTCCTGCAAGCTGAACATAGCTGTAATCAGCACCGAAACTTTTCAATGCATTGTTTTTTACATCATTAATTATCAGATATTCATATTTTTCGGATAACTCCTGATACAGTCCGGCTTTATCAAGCTTAAAAATTGTCAGTCCGTTTTTTTGTGACAACTGCCTGAAAGGATTGAGCAGATTTTGATGGTTTTCGTCACTTTCGGCTTTGTCATTTGAAGTATAGAACATGGCAATGGAACACACTTTGCCTTTGAGGGCGGGATTGTCAATATTATCAAGCCGGGCGGCGATGCTGTTGTAATCGTGCCACGAGCAGGCCTCTTCCTGATTGACTACCGAAACATGGCATCTCCCAAACTGGGCATAGAATTTTTCTCCGGGATGGCTTAAAAAATACTCCAGAAAATTGTCTTCCATACACTGCTCTCGGTACACGTAACCCTGCGTGGTTTCTCGGGTGTTGTAGTCATTCCAGGCAATTGTTCCCCTCAGACTTTCCACAATCTTGTCGAAAAGTGCATAATTATCTCCAAGGTAAATTTGGTAAATGGAATCGGTAAGATCGTAATTTTCGATGAAAGATTTAACGGTCTCCTGCGAGGAATACGTTTTTATCAATGCCCTTAGCGGAACGTTTCCTGATTGTTTTTTTTCAAGAAAGGATGCGAGTCCCTTCAGACTTTCCAGATGCATTTTTATGTCGTGGGGAATGGCCGTATCTGCGGGCAAAAGTTTACACATATATTCAACCGGCAATTCAAAAAACCGCTCCACGTCAATCCCAACAAACCTGATTTTTGAACTGTCGGGCAGGGTAAGATTGTAATCATGGAACTTTTCATACAGATTGATAAAAGTGGGTCCCGAATTTTGTTTCAATAGCCGCAGGGCAAGGGTATCGCTTTCAATGATGTATTTGTTTATCAGATACCCGCGGGTAAATCCAAACTCAATGGCAATGTTTTTCACACCGGCTTTTTTGTGAAGATATTTCACAAATTTGTAGTTCAGCGAATCATTGATGTATCTGTAAAGATGGTTTTCGCCCACAAAGAAAACATTGAAATCTTTCAGGTCAGAGTCCATTATCTCAAACGATGAAAAATCATCATCATCACCCAGGTCAAGCTCGCTGCGTGGCAAATCGGATACCTGTGCGGTTATTGCCAGCGGAAGGATAAATATCAGGAAAAAAACAATTTTGCTCATGTTAATTATTTTGCCATACATCAGGTAAAAACCACATCGCCATCGCCCGACTGGATGGAGTATTCATTGAAATCAAGGGTGTCGAATTTCTTTGTGATGTACGATTTCCGCTCCCTTGTTTTCACATATAGTTTAACAATTTTTACCTTGTTTAGTTCATTAATAAGATCATCATTAAATACGGTGATCTTGTCGGCTTTGTTTTTAAAAAGAACATAGAATAGATACTGCAGAATATTTTTTGCCGTACTTTCATTATAAAACGCATAAGGAACAGAAATATGATTGTCGCGCTGCTTTAAAATAATAATTGCAATGAGATTATTGTTTTCGTAAAGTTTGAATGCATTTAATCGGAAAAGAGGCGAGGAGGATGAGAAAAAATATTTTTTGTCTTCGGTCGATTTACGCGGCGATTCAGTCACCCAGGGGTATTGAAGTATCCAGTCAAATTCTTCTTTTCCTCTCTGGAACAGATTTTTCTCCTGATACTTTTTAATAAACGCTGTGCTTTCTTCATCAAATTCATGTATTTCAACCGCTGATATTTTTTTTGTAATGCCTGATGATTTGATGCGGTATGAGAAAACCGGGTACATCAGGGCATTAAAAAGAAAATCTGCGGCTTTGAAAAAGGGAAACAGCAATTTAAATTTTCTGTTTCTGTTTATTAATACCTGTGTCATGCATGACCGGCAGACAATTGTTTTGCTGACAAGATTTTTCAGCTGAATGAATTTTTTCGATTTGATGAACACTTTTTCTGCCGATTCGGATACTTCGGCCAGGGCAAAATTATTGTGATAAAACTCCATGGCTCTGAACAAAAGCACCACATAAATTCCGGTATTTTTATAATCGGGGTGTACCCATCCGGTGCTTCCCCAGGCCATTTTAAACTCCTCGTTTCCGGCGAACATGTAGTCGGGAACGGCTCCCACATAGCCCACCGGCTCACCCTGATCATAAGCCACCACAAGTGCGAGGTCATTTTCGCCTGCACGCGGATTTTTCGCTTGCGAAAGGGCACGGTGGGGCGTTACGGGCACAGTCATAAGCCGTTTGTATTCATCCGAGTTGGTGAATTCCAAAAGATCTTTTATCCTATACTCCCTGATGTCCATTATCTTTTAAGTGTCTTATTTCCGGTAAATAGTTTAACCCGGCGGGCAGCAGCCCTTTTCCTGATTATCATTCGGGCCGGCAAATTGGTTTTTTCCATTTCAAATCGCTGAAGATTTGATGGATAAATATCATCATTAATTCCGGAAGTCCCAAAACTGCAATCGAACAATGCGGTAATTTCTTCCATGGAATCTTTTTTCAGCTTAAAATCTGAAAACGGAAAAGCAAAGCTCCGGTAGGTGATTCCGAAATTTTTGCTTAGAAATTCCATGCTTTCGCGGGCTTGTCTGATTTGTTCTTCTTTATCTATGATTGAAAAATCGGGATGGTCAATGCTGTGGCTGCCAATGGTGAAACCATCCGAAACCAAAGACCTGATTTGCTCTGAACTGAGGTAAGGCTTTTGCTCTTTGAGAAAAAGATTAAAATCCACATCGATGACCGGTGCAATCTCATCCAGCAGTTCTTTGTTTCTGTAATCGACAGAGAGGATCGCTTTTTTAATATCGTGTTCAGTTTTCAGTATTCCGGTGATTTTTTTCAGTTGTGTTTCTCCGGCATGACTTATTTTTTCAAGGATCAGACTGGCTTTATACTTATAAAAAAGGTCTTTGTTGTCGGTAAAGCCGCTGTTTATGAAGAAGGTGGCCGGAATGCCTTTTTCTTTCAGGATCGGCGCAGCCACATCAAATACTTCACGCAGTCCGTCGTCAAATGTAATGTGCAGGGCGTTTTTCGGGAGGGGCAAACCTGATTTTATGAAGTTGATGATATCTTTCAGTTCAACGAATGTGAAATGTCTTGAAAAAAAGTCCAGATCTTCATAAAAAAGCTTTGAATTACGGTATTGATAAAGGTTTTTGATATGTGGCAATTCACTGTCGCAGACCAGATGATAGAAAGGCAGAAAAACAGGCGTGTGGCATTTGTTTATCAGAAATGCGGTAGAAAAGGGGGCGGAGAAAATTCCGGCCGCAGATGATTTAGCGTTCTGTATCAACAGGTATTTCTATAAGTTTGCTAATATGGCAATGGTCAAGGTCGGTTATTGTGGTTGCCCATGACAGGCCTGATCCGTAGCCGCACATCAGTATTTTTTCTTTTTTCGAGTTCAGTTCCTGCAATTCCGAAACGATGGTAAGCGGGATGGATACTCCGCTGGTGTTTCCAAACCTATGTATTGAAACGGGTGATTTTTCAGTCGGATATTGCAATTTCTTCAGAAAAAAATCAATCATATAGCGGTTCGACTGGTGAAAAATCATTTTGTCAATTTCGTTGGTGGTCAGGCCCGAAAAGTTGAGTACGCGGTTGATGTCGTCAACCACTTCGGCCACGGTAAAATTAAAAACCAAAACCCCGTCCATGCTCAGGTTGTGTTCAGTTCGGATGCTTCCGTCTTCTTGTTCAACCGATTTAAGGTTTTCGACAGATGATGGATTTTTATATCCGCCTGCGGGAATTTTAATGGCATTTTCGCCCGAGCCGTCGGTGTTGAGAGAGAACCAGCTAATAATTGGAAGATCGGTTTTTTCGATGAGCGTGGCTGTGGCACCGTCCCCGAAAAGCAGTGAAGTATTGCGGTCGTTTTTTGATAATGTTTTCGACAATGTTTCGCTGACCAGGAGCAATACTTTATTTATTCCGGGTTGTGATGCATAAGAAAAAGCAGTTGACAATCCGTAAATATACCCCGAACATCCCTGGTTTATGTCGAAAGATGCGGTGGTTTTCGGTAATCCGAGCCGGTGTTGCAGAATTGCCGAGGTTGTGGGAATTTTATAGTCGGGAGTCTGGCTAAGGAAGATGACCAAATCAATTTCACCACGATTGATGTTCATATCGTTGATAAGCTTTTCAGCAGCGGCAAAAGCGAGATCGCCCGATGAAATATTTTCTCCGGCAAACCGTCTTTGAGCAATTCCGGTTTTGGAAATGATCTTTTCAGTTTCCTTTTCCGACAGGTTTGACTGAAACCTGCTGTTGTCAATGACTAAAGATGGCACAGCAGCAGCGATGCCTGAAATTTTAACATTATTGAATCGGAGAAAAGCCATTAGTCGGTAAAGTTTTCGGTTCCGATCATGTCCATGAGGTTTCTCACCGATTTCATGGATTTGAGCTGTTCACCGGTAAATTTTTTGCTGAAATGTTCATCGGCCATTGCGATAATGGACATCACGGCCATGGAGTCATAGTCGTCGAGATCGGCAAAAACGGTTTTTTCATTGAGCAGTGAAGCATCCACTTCGATGGCATCGGCCAGTATGGTGATAAATTCTGTTTTTTTCATAATTTTAAAATAAAGCTCAAAAATACGGTAAAAAAATGAAAAAAACTTAGCTGATGTTTTTATTGATTTTTTTTTGTCACAAAAGAATCATTTCCTTAACTTTTTCCTATAGAAATTCTTCATAAACAAATAAATTTTTTCAGAAGATGAACCCGGAAGTACCTGAATAATTTTTTTTGCTGAATTTTTTCCAAAATCAAAAAAACGGCTGCGGTCATTGGTCTCGGAGTAATAACCTTCTTTTTTCGCAATGTTGATTGCCTCAAGTCTGTCTTTATATGGAAACTCAGGGGTTTCGAAAACAATTCTGGGTTTTACGCTGTGAAACTCATGAATTTTTTGGTTGTATAAAATGCCTTCGTTTATCACATAATCCCATTGTTCGGTTGTCTTAAAGGGCAAAATAGAATAAAACATTACATAGTCGAGTTCTGAGTTTTTTGCAAAATCAATGGATTCCTTAACTGTTTTTAAAGTGTCGCCCGGACTACCAATAACAAATTGCCCAAGCACTTCAATGCCTGCTTTTTTGAAGATCCGGATGCCATCATTCATCTTTTCGATGGTGTTCTTCTTTTTCATCTTTTTCAGGATTTCATTGTTTGCCGATTCTATTCCGATGCTCACATTATAACATCCCGATTTTTTCATTAAATGGGCAATTTCATCATTGATAAGCTCCGGCCTAACCGGCGTTGACCAAAGAATCTTAAAATTGTTTTTCAAAAGTAAAGTGCAGAAAAGTTCAATTCTTTTTAAATCTATATTAAAGCTGTTGTCATTGAAGAAAAAAACTTTTTTCTTGTGGTTTTCTATCAAAAAGCGAATTTCCTCCATGATTTTTTCCGGACTTCTTTTTCTCCATCTGCCAAGCCATATTGACGAGGAATTGCAAAACACACATTTATAAGGGCACCCTCTGCTGGTTGTAATTCTGTGCATTGGGTAGCGGTTCATTTTAAACAAGTCGTAAGCGGGCAGGGGCAGCGAATCAAGATCCTCAATTTGTTCCCTTGGCTCATTGGTAATAATTCTTCCGTCTTTTCTGTACATCAATCCTTTAATGCTTTCAAGGGGTAGGGCGCCTTTAATATAACTGATTAGTTCCGAAAAAGTAATTTCCCCTTCACCATAAACGGCAAAATCAGCTGGTGTTTCTTCGAAAATCTCCTGCATGATAGTAGTTACATAGGGGCCGCCAAGACAGATTGGTGTTTCGGGTTTGGTTGTGCGCAAATGTGTAAAAATTTCAATAACCTCGTGGTAAACAGGCGAGAGCGCAGTGATTCCGATCAGATCGAAATTTGTACAAAAAAAATCGCTGGTTTCCTTTTTTGTTGCCACACGGGTATCCAGAATGGTAAAATTAAGATCGGAATGCATGCTTCTGGCATAGGAAGCAATGTAGCCCAGACCAATATGTACGGTGCAGTCTTTCCTGTCTTTATTTGGAAAAATTAAGCCGATATTCATAATAATATATTTCTTGCATTTTATCTGCAACTATTCTGATGGACAAAGTTAATATTATTATTGAAAAAAAGCTGATGTTCTTTGAATTTTACACTGATCTCATCTGTGTGAATCAGTCAAATCAGTAACATCAGTGTTAAAATACTATTCATTTTCAGTTTATGAATTTCACAAAACTGGTTTAATCTGAATAAGCAGCATCTTAATCATTTGTTCATGTAGAGTGTTTTTTTATCTCGTTTTTTTTCATAAAATTGCAATGACCGTAAAAACTAATCCTTTTTATTCAATCCATAAATATGAATTGGATTGAAAAATCTCAACCCATTGACCGATTTTTTCTTATTGAAAAACATGGCACAGGAAAAAACAAAAGAGGAATTACTGAATGAACTCAGTTTGTTAATGGCCGAACACGAAACTTTAAAAGAAAGTTTTGCAACGGAACTTAAGGAGCGTTCATTTGTGGTTTCCGACCTCGGAATACTCAATACTCTGAATGCCGAGATGAACAAAGGGGCCTTCATAGATGAGATTTTAGAAAAATCAACAATGATGATCACTAAGGCCTTTAAGGTTAACCATACCGATGTATATATTGCTTCTGATGACGGTATGTACCTGTTATATGAAAGCCGCAAAATAAAAAAGAAACACAAATCATATCTTGAAAAAGTTTTCCCTGAAAAAATACCTGAAAATTTAAAAATTCCATTGACAACTGACAATTGGTACTCAAAAACCATGGCAGGGAATGATATCAGGGTAACACATTCGAAAGAAGATATTGAATCAATGGTGATGGCTTTTGTTGAGGGTACATACGGGAAAATGCCTTTCAAAAAGTATGTTGCAAAATTTGTTTCCTATATAAAAAAATCAAGCTCCATTGCCAGTCTGCCTCTTTCATTTAAAGGCAGAAAAATTGCGCTGCTGGACATAAATTTCAGCGAAGTTCCTACAGAAATGGACTTGATGAGAATCAGAAAGCTGGCCGAACAAATAGTGATTATTATTGCCCGTAAGCAATCTGAACTGCTCATCCTTCAGCAAAACAAAGAGCTTGAAAAACATATAGCCGATAAGGATCGTTTATTATCAATTCTGGGTCATGATCTGAGAAGTCCGTTTAACTCTATTATCGGCTTTACCGATCTGATTCTCGAAAACCTTCCGGAATTGGATTCGGCAACTTTAGAATCATATTTAAAACAGGTGAACAACTCAGCTAAAAGCACTTATTATTTACTTGAAAATCTTTTGCTTTGGGCAAGATCACAATCCGGAAAGTTATCCTTTAAACCCGAAATGAATTCATTAAAGGATTTATGCCTTGGGGAACTTGAGAGTCTGGGCCCGCAGGCGCAAAAAAAAAGGTATAAATATTAATGTTTTCATTGCCGGCAAACTAAAAGTGTACGGCGATTCAAATATGCTGAAAGCTGTGATAAGAAACCTTACAGCCAATGCAATAAAATTTACCGGCAAAGGTGGCAGCGTGGATATATCGGCCGAAAAGCAGAAAAAGGGAATCATTCTCACAGTGGCCGATTCGGGAGTTGGTATATCAGAAATAAATTTAAAAAAACTATTCCGTTCTGATAAGGTGAATTCTTCTAAAGGTACATCCAACGAAACAGGAACCGGCATAGGTCTGCTTTTATGCAAAGAGCTGGTAGAAAGGCATAATGGTAAAATAGTTGTGGAAAGTGAAGTTGACCTGGGAAGCAAATTTATTGTGTTTTTGCCGGATAAAGTATAAATTACCTTAAAGCATCACAATTTTCTCCCCCTCAATTTGCACCTGAATATCCACAATTAAATCAACCTCCGGTGCCTGAAATGCAGTGACACAATTATGAATTTTGTAATTTGGCAGCAACGATGGGGTTGAACAATACTACTCCGGTAAAATTTAAAATAATTATCCTGTTGTTGACAACGGGCAAAATCAATCAGGAATCTGTTAATTTAAAACCATTTTTTCTGTTCTTACAAGCTTCCCGTTCACAAACAAATTACAGGCATACGTTCCCTTTGCCCAACCATTTGTATTAATCTCGGTTTTTTCCGTTGATATAGGGATTACTGACTTAATGTGGCCGTTTATTCCAGTTATTCGAAGCTCTGCTTTTGAATTTTCCGGCAGGGTAGTTTGAATCGTGAAATTGACTTGACTTGGATTAGGGAAAATTGTTAACTCAATATCTTCCAATTCCTGAACTGCGTCACCTAAAACAATGTGAATTATCTTTGTAGCAGTTTTTACACAGGATCCTTCAGTAACAGTTACCTTAACAGTATAATCACCAGGGGCATTATAGAATCTGATCGGATCTTTTACTGTTGCTGTTCCAGGAACGCCAAAATCCCATGCCCACGAATCAGCATAAGCGTTATTATTATAAAACTGCACTTCTGCCGCACCTGAGGATAAGTAGTAAGTGTCGCTTAATGAAAAAACCCTTGGCTGCAGGTAAAAACAGGTCGTATCTTGAGGCGCATAATATTTTCCCAGGGTACCGATATTCAGGCTATCGACATAATAAGAACTTCCTCCCGCATACAAAGTGTCATTAAGAATTTCAAAATCATTTATTGGCCATTTAATAGTATCTGCAACAGGATGCCATGTTTCACCGTCCCATCGGGCCAGAAATCCTGTTTCTATACCTTCTATTGAGTCGCCTGATGATGCCGCATAAAGATTGCCATGATAATACTTTATTTTCCTAATATCAGAAATTAAAAAATTTTCACTATGGGTATATTTTTCCCAGTAAAAACCATTCCAAATGGCAATATTATTGGCATGAACTGTGTCGTCCACAAAGTTGAACCCCCCGGCGCAAAGTAAAAAATTATTGATGGTATCAACTTCTAAATCATGGATCCACCAGTCGGTATAACCACCGACGAATTCCCATGTCATTGCTCCCGACAGTTTCATAAGCCCTGGTACAAACCCTACCCCGTATAGTTCATTATTGTACTTTTTGACATCATGCATAGCATCTGGAAAGGAACCCTGACTATAAAACCCAACTCCGTTATATCCGCAATTGTAAATCATCCCGGGCCCTGCTTCAGTATATCCTCCCATTTGCAGAAACCCGTTAAAATTTTCCATACAAATAACCCATGCTGTAAAATCCATTCCGCCGGTGGTGTTTGGCAGTGCTTCCCATGTTGACCCGTTAAAACGAATCATACCATAAGTTCCGGGGATCCCATTGATCAATTGGCCCGAAGTGTTTGCCGCATATAGCTTTTCATTATAAATTGCCATCGTTTCAATGGGATAGTAATCAACTCCGTTTCCAACCTTGTACCACATCCCGTCCCTCCATCTGGCGATGCCCTTGATATATTGCAGTCCGGCTCTCTTAAACCCCCCGCTTACATATAAATTGCCTTTATTGACAAGCAAATCATAAACTTCAGGAACACCGTACACGCCATTGGAAAGAGAGTCCTTATTTGCAAAATTGAACCATTGTGCTTTTGCATTGTAAGGAAAGGAAGTTACTATAACAAGAAAAAGCAATGTCAAAATTTTATTTGGTTTCTTTACACCGAAATGTTCAGCAGGCATCATGGCAAAAACGCTTTTGACCAATACCAAACGGCAAACTTTCAACAAATTTAGCATAAAAGAAAATTGTTATTTTTTTATACTGCAATTTACGAAAATCCTGATAATAATCACAACTATTGATCTGTTGTTTTGTTATTTATCCACCTTCGCACCCTGTTTAATTTTGGGATGAAGGTACTGCGGTTAAGCATGGCAAATTCATCACAATGTCAACTCCCAATATACACCGGAATATCCACAATAAGTCCAAACCCCACGGCCTGAAAGGTCAGGTCAATTCAGCCCCAGCCATAACCCCGGCCTTCAGGCCGGGGGGTTCCGGCGGAAATGAATTAAAAAGTATTTATTGAGAATAACACACCGTTAATTTTGACTTATTAGGGGGAGATATACACTGGAATATCCAGTTGGATCAATTAATATTTTGCTTTTACAATCCAAACAGGTGCTCCAATAATTGAATCCTGAAGGTAAGTAAAAGTCTGCTTGCTCATCTCATCATCTGTTATGTTATCAATTTGAATAATAAGTTTTGCAAACCCTTGTGGTTGCTCATAAATCAGTTTGTCAAGTGTTGAAGTTTTCGCGCAACATTGCATTTGAATTGTTCTATCTTTAAATACGGCATCATATGATTTTGACATCCATTCCTGCCATAATTCAATATCTATTGCAGCATGACAGTGTTCACATATGACCCTTTCAAAATTTTCACCGCAATCAACAAATTGAATGGTTTCATACTGCTCAACATTAATGCCCTTATCCGGGAAATTTTCTTTAAGATATTTTTCAATCTCATTTAACTTCTCTTTCGAAACAGTGTAATCCGGATTGGTTGGTATTATTTTAAAAGTCATAGGAATTTCTGAAATATCATTATCTATATATTTTTTTAAAGTCTAATTTTTTAAGAAACCCTTCAACTCTTTTCCCTTTTTGATAATGCTTGTCAAATCTATGAAATAGTTCGGATAAAATTCTATTATTTGTTGCCTCAATATTATTATAAGCACTTAAGTTTCGTTTAGCTTTCGGCACTTGTAAATAACTGTAAATCCCCTCTAAATCATAGAAAAACCAACTTTCTAAATCCTGAGTAGCAACAATTTCATTAATAGAAGAGATACGTGAACCCTTATAAATATATCTTTTTCTAAGATGTTTTATATCTAATAAAGTCATTGTTTCTCTTGGCCCTTCTCGATCATAAGCAACAAATACATGAATTTTATTGCACGATTTTGATGAACTATTTATTAAATATGATTCTATTTTGCTTATTACTTTTTCATTTAAACTATAGACACCTTTTAAATTACTATAATTTCTTCTCAATTTTCTTGGAGTACATGTTCGTTAAAAATTTTCTGATAAAACTCAGCTTCAGTTTCCCCTTCATAAAGAAACAAAAGTGAATTCGGATTTACTCTTAGAACCATAATTTATTCAAATTCGTTTTTATCGTCAATTGAAAAAAATAATTCATCACTAAAGTTAACACGAGATTTTTTAAATTTATTTTTCAAATCTTTTCGACTAATAATATTATAAAATTGACAAAAACCATCATCATTGATTGAACTTGCAATTATATCTTCGATCCTGGTTTTATTAAGTAAAGCTATAGAATGAGATGTAATTATAAATTGGACATTCTCAGAAAAGCTCTTAATAAAAGAAATCAAATCAACTAAAGCTTTTGGGTGAATTGAGTTTTCAGGTTCTTCTATTAAAAACAGATGACTTCTACTGCTTAATATCTTAGTAATTAGTGCAATTATTAATATAGTACCATCTGAAAGTTGATTTAAAGACTTCAACATGCCGTGATCCGTAAAATACAAATATTTTCTTAATGGAATTTTATCGTCACCGGCTTGCTTATAAATCATGACGTTTTCTATATTTAATATGTTTTTAATTGCTTCCTTATAAATACTCCACTTTTTACTTTCTTCTAAAGCAAAAATTTCTTTTTCTAATTCAAATGAAACTATTCTTCCATTAAATGCATTAATCCTTTCTTTGTCAGTTTTTAATAATTCTAAATGAGAAAAATAAAATATTGGTGTTTTAAGAATTTCATTCAATGAATCAATTGCATCCTTATATTCTTCATTTACATCTTTAAGAATTTTTAAGACTCGAATAACACTAAAATGATTTGGTAATTCTTTAATTACATCCATCTTAGAGAATATGGACCCATATTTAACTAAATTATTGGTTCTATTGAAAATACTTGTTGATTTTCCGGGCTTATTTATATCCTTTACCTCAAGACTTTCTTTTTTAAACTTAAATTCATTATCAATAAATTTACTTTTCCATTCAAGTTCAAGGGTATAATTAAAAACCCTATTTGAAATAGTATTAGAAAAAGTCAAATCAAACTGCATACATCCAATACGCTCATTTTCTATATTTTCTTTTAACTGATCAATACTTTCAAATGGTATTATATCCTTAAAATACATTGAATAAAAGCCATCTGAAAAACTTTTTTCAACATCATCTAAAGAGGAATTAATAATATAATTTAAGAAGGAAATTGTTTGTATAAAATTGGACTTTCCAGAATTATTAGCTCCAATAATAACATTAAAATTTCCCAATGTTAATTTCGCAGATAAAATGTTTTTATAACCGCTTATACTAATTTCATCTATTTTAATCATTAGCCCCTATTTTTAACTAAATTAATAAAAAAACATTTAAAATATTGTCAAAAATAATCTAATTGTATCAAAAAACAGCAATAATTGCATTTATTTTTTAAAACACTTAACTAATTGATTATTCATTGCTGCATTTTATTTATAAGGAAAGAATATTTTTTTGTTAAGTTAATGCTTTGTGTTTCATAACAAATTTCTGCCAAAATAAAAGGGAAAACATATAGGATTCGATGAAGCCGCGCGGTAGCCCGAACAACTGAGCGAAGCGGTCTCATGGAGCGAAACGTAATAAATCGGCACGCCATGTGATGGCCTTGAGCGGGGAATGAAGCGATAGATATCTCATTCATGCAAATAAAATAAACCATACATAAATAAAAGTAAAAGCCCGTCCGGCTTGAGGACAAAAGCTTAAACAGAATGATAGTCTAATCATTTGTTTAAGGCATTATGAGTAAAAAAGATATCATTTTTAGATGTTTTACCTCCCAACATCACTCCCCCTCTTTCCCCTCATCATTTTCACCCTTAATCCTCATTATCACCTCCTCAATTTTCTTCAGGTCTTCCAGTGGCATTTTCCTTATTGTCTCAAGATAATTGAATGGCAACGGCTCCTTTATCAGTCCGTTCAGCGGATGTCCCGGCAAATTCTTTTTGGGAACATATTCAAAAAGGTCGTTGGGCGTGCAGTTCAGCACAACACAAAGCTTATATAGCTGGTCAGCTTTAATGCTTTTTATTTTGTCGTTTACCAGGCTGCTGGCACTAAAATGTGAAAATCCGTTCTTCACAAGCAGCGTATAGGGGTTGCCAATGCCCCTTATCGCACAAATCCGTAAAAAATTAAGTTTAAGCATATCTGTATAATTTATATTGAAAATTGTATAGTTTTATAATAGTTGTTCAATGGAATCATATTGATTATGTCTCAGCATAAGTTAGATAAAAAAGAATAACCATTGGCTTTGTATAAGTTTGCCACGGCGGGTGGCTGTCCACGTGTGGTGCGATCCCGATAGCTATCGGGAACGGGTAATCCTTGCCCGCTAGCTAGCGGGGCATGGCCTGCGCGAAGGATTAGCCCGGGTTTTTCACACGTGGTGAATTTTTTTGCTTCTTTTTTGTGTGGCAGACAAAAAAGAAGAGCCCGTCCGGCTTTAGGACAAACAATATTAGAACTATAATCTCTGTTCATGTAGTAAAGTGTGATTTTAGTAATGATTCCATAATTATTGAATTAAGAACTCTTTTGGTTATTCAAATAATTAAAAATGATTTTTGATTTTCTAAAACAACTGTTTAATCTTTAAGAACAACTTATTGATTATTATAAAAATCAGCCCGTTTTTACCCTCGTTTACAATCGGTTTGCCAACATTGACATCCATATTTTTAAATTCTGATTGCATTTTTCTAAATTTAGTTTGGTTATTTTTAAAGTTACCATCGGTTTGTAAAAAACCACCATCGGTTTTTATAGATTCCCCATCATTCTGTTCAAAAAAACTTTCAATGTTTAAAAAAGATTTAACTGTTTGTAATTTTATTGCAAATATATTTATGTATAATATAAATATTGAAACAATTTTTGAAAAAAATTCATAAAATAACTAAAATACAATATAATACGGATAATAAAATACGGATTTATACTTTACATATAATTCACACAATACATAATAAAATTATATATTTGAGTCATTATTACTAACAAATAAATAGTTTAATTATGAAAGATTACCAGGAAAACAAACTGAGCATGTACCTTGCAGTAAAGCTCGTTTGTGAAAATTTTGGCCCCTCGTGGTCAACCATCCCCGCATTTTCCGATGCCTTTACCGAGTTCCGAAACAAGTTAAAAGACCTGCAAAAAGTTGTAAAGACACAGGCCAAAAACATTACCGGGGTTGCAAAAGACAAGCAGCAGGAAAAGGAAGAAATGATCCTTAAAGCCCTGCAGGTAACTTCTGCAGTATTTTCCTTTGCAAAAACCAATGGCGATGAAGAATTGGCCAGTCAGGCAAAGTACAGCCCATCACGCTTGAGGTTCACCCGCGATTCCCTGCTGCTCGAATATTGCCATCACATTCTCAATATGGGAAATGACAATGCCGCAGCACTCGTCCCTTATGGCATTGCTGCCGCTGACCTTACCGAGCTCGAATCCGAAATTAACGACTTCGAAGCAATCGTTGCAAAACCACGTGAAATAATCGGCACCAGGGTCGACGCCACACAGGACATGCCCCTTAAGATCAAAGCACTTGATTTCATACTTAAAAACCGCATGGATCCTTTAATGATAATGTTCCAGCAATCAAGCCCCACATTTTACAACAAATACAAAAACGCCCGTAAAATTGTCGACCTTGGCATCCGCCACGAAAAAGAAGTTGAAAAAGAGGAAGAAACCGATACTCTCGATGATTCTTCACCCAAAACAGCATAAGTTTTAATTATCCTTACATTTTTACTCATTCAAAAAAAATGGGCGTCAAAACTGACGCCCATTTTGCTTTGGCAAATATTAAGGAATGGATGATCACATTCCTTTCAAAAAACACCTCGGTCAGGTTAGGTTTGCCTCGTGTGTTGGCTTGTCCACGTGTGTTTTAATCACGATTTCAACAACAGGTGGCTACGGTTTGCTGCCAAAATAAAAGAATCAATACAATCGGCCAGGATGAAGCCGCGCGGTAGCCCGAACAACTGAGCGATGCGGTCTCATGGAGCGAAGCATAATAAATCTGCGTATCATACAATATTGGATCAATAGTCCAATATCTAAAAATGAATCATATCGGTCAAGCTTGCCCCGTGCGTCGGCTTGTCCACGGATGGCGCGAAACACGGGTAATCCTTGCCTAAGTGGGGTAATGGCCTGCGGGAAGGATTAGCCTGAGTTTTTCAGCCGTGGTGACTTTTTTGTTGGACAATTTATTGGCCAATGCTCGAAATAAAAATGAAATAAAACCATTTTTTTTCGGCATTTCTTTTTTGTGTGGCAGACAAAAAAGAAGAGCCCGTCCGACTCGAGGTCAAAAGATAAATCAAACAAATAAACAACCTCATAACCAACAAATACTATTTACCACAAACTTGTAAAAATTTATAGTCCGGTGCTCTGCACTTTTAAATTAACTACATCCATATATTCTACAAAGAGTAAGGTGCTCCGCACCTAAATCCCACACATTTATATTTTAAAATAAAATACAAATGGACCTCAAATTACCATACCAAAAAAGAACATATCGGGTGGGATTGCCCTGCGCGTTGGCTTGTCCACGTGTAGTGCGAAACACGGGTAATCCTTGTCCGCTAGCTAGCGGATAATGGCCTGCGCGAAGGATTAGCCCGGGTTTTTCACACGTGGTGACTTTTTTTGCTTCTTTTTTGTGTGGCAGACAAAAAAGAAGAGCCCGTCCGGCTTTAGGACAAAGCATTATAAATACCAGTATTCCGATAATTACAAATATAAGCCAGACAGCAATGAGTCTTAATACCGGAGACCCAAGCTCCATATCAGCGAAAGCATTTGTTCGCTTTGTTGTCTTTGATTTAAGATTTTTTTTTTGCCAATAATTACCCTATAGGCCTTCATTTCTATTCCGCTATATTGGCAACCATATTAATAATAATGTTTTTTCCCCTCCAACTCCGAAGGAGTTCCCCAACCATTACCGCAGGTTTCAACTTGCGGCAGACATCTCATGAAACAAAAGTCTATCAACCAATACCGCAGGTTTCAACCTGCGGCAAGCACCCGCCTTTCAACCACAGTATTCTCCATCATCCCCCAATAACCCTGAACTTATAATGCCCAATCTGCAGCGGTGCTGAGTTTAAGGTATGAATGGTATCTCCTTTTATTATTATAAAATATTTTACCATAGTTTTACCCGATGAAAATGAATACGCCGAACCATGCCTGGCCGTAAATGTTACCGGTTTATTTGTCAACGGATCCAAATGCCCGATGTCTAAATCCAGATAATTTGACGTACTGTTGAATAGCTTTTTGTCAAATGAAATGCTCGTAAGGGGAGGAGTAACGGTAATTGACTGACTGGTTCCGTTGCTGTAAGTGAGTTTTAAGGAATTAATATTTAATGAGCTTTCGCTGTGTATAACCAGTTTGTCATCAAAAGTTTGATCCTCCAGCGGTAATGCAAGAAAGGTCGCCCTCGATTCTATCAGGTAAATGGAATCCTTTACCTGCTGAATTTTCCCGCGCTCTTCATAGTAAATCGAATTTTTGAACGTGCGGGCTACCAGCAAAATCGAATCGTCCGGAGTGATTTTTAACTGACAGTTATACCAGTCGTAACCGTTCGAGGTCTTTCCCGAAAAATTCATTTCTGTTTTGAAAGTACCCCGCCCGTCGTTGCTTCCACCTACTGTTGATCCGCCTTTGGTGTCATCCTGGCAATACGTTTGAACCACCAAAAAACAAATCAAAACCAAAAATAATGTCGTCTTTTTCATAGCTGCTTTTTTTTACGTTAGGCTTTCACTGCCTTATCTTGTTTTTTTTCAGATGTTATTGTATTAAAATCTGTGAAATATTATTTACTTAAAGTTGGCATTAATAAGTCAAGTATAATACTAAATTGCCCACCAGAACAATAGTTAAAATAAAGATGTTCTTTGAACTATAACGCTGGTTTAACTAATGACACTGATAACAATCATCTTATCTGCGTAAATCAGTCAAATCAGTGTTAACCTTTCTATCTCACAATTATTCAGTATAAAACTTAATCATCTCAACCAAAGCTTTTCGGCAAACCGGACAAAATCCCTCCTTAGCACCAAGCGAAATCATTATGCAGTCAAGATATGGCCTGTACATCCCCTTGGCACAGTAACCCGCTCCTTCGAAAGCCCCTATTGTTCCTTCATATTTTTCCTCGGCCGGAGTAGGTACCGGAACATCTTTCTTGATCATGGCTTTCCATTTTTTCTCAAAATTCACCATGTTTGTGATATTGGGCTCCCATGGCTCCACATCGGGCGAATAGTAATCTTCAACCGAAACATCCGAAGTATAGTATTCATCTCCCAACCCGCATAATCCGTGACCAAATTCATGCAGGAATACTTCTTTTGAGTAAACATTATCACTAACACAAAGGTTGTAATGATTGTAAATTCCGCCGCCGCCATATTTATCGGTATTTACCAAAATGTAAATCTGATCGTATGGTGCATTTGCTGCAAGATCACGAACCGATTTGATATCCTGAGTTGTCAGATACCGCTCACTGTCAAAAGTGTAAAAATTGCTGCTTACCACCGTGTTTTTCCAGATGTTTTCTCCGGGTATATCTGTTCCCGATTCCAATGATGGTGCTTCAAGTCCCCAGAAATTAAACCGCCCACTGTATTCCTTGAATGGCTCCGTTTCCAGAATATATCCGGCAAATTTTTTGGCATCGATTTTGAATTTCTCCATTTCTTCTTTGGTGTAACCCTCGGGAATAATAACCACATCAAGGCATTTATCAGGATCGCCAGAATTGTAAAGCTTAAAACAATTTACCTTCTCCATTTCTTCCTTGATGAAATAGTCGGCCGGATTAATAAACATTGTGAATACCGGGTCAAACCCGTCCTTTTTGTTTCGCACACTGATCTCCATTTTCACAGTCTTTTTCGGATAAGGAAATACCACAGTCTCATAAAAACTGCGGTTCACCTTTTTAGCCTCCGGTGTTGCCTGCCATTCCTGGAAAAGTGAACAATATCCCCGTGAATAAATCAGCGATCCTGAAATCGAATCAAATACACTGACCTTGTAAATCCCGTAATTAAAAGGATCAATCAGGTTTTTTTTCGATCCGCCCCAAATAGGCTCATCTTTGATCTGTTCCAGATAAATATTCTGAATGGCATTGTTTCCTGCATGAATATAATCCACACGCATGGTCCTGTTTTCAAAATAATCAGTGAAATTTACTGTCTGGGCTTTTCCTGAATTAAGTGCAAGTAAGAGAATAACAGAAATTATAAATGTTTTCATCGTGTAATTTTTTTCATAAAATTATAAATTTTAATTTTGTCCCCATTGATTTTAATTAAATAATTGACTTATGAGATTTATCACTGTCGGGCAGGATATCAGCAATTGGCTTGTTGACCTCGGGTTATCTGCCGATGCCGCCAATATTCTAAACCTTCTTCTGATTTTTGCGATAATGGTTGTTTCCTGTTATGTGATCGACTTTATCATTAAAAATGTTACCCTGATTGTCATTGCAAGATTTGTAAGAAGAAGCAAATCCAAATGGGATGACATCATGCTCGAAAGAAAATTGTTTCATAAGATTGCCCACCTTGCCCCGGCTATTGTAATATATTATCTCACCGAATGGGGATTAATGGGTTACCCCGTTTGGATCAACGTCGTGATGACGGGTGCTACCTTGTACATCCTATTGATGATTGTAGTGGTCTTCAATACTTTCTTAAACGGAGTAAATGATATTTATAATACCTATCCCTCAAATAGCGGTAAATCAATCAAAAGTTATGTGCAGGTGGTACAGATTGTTGCCTGGCTCATCGGATTTATTCTGGTTATTTCCATCTTGATTAACAAATCTCCCGGATACCTCCTCGGTGGTTTGGGTGCCTTTGCTGCCATCCTGATTCTGGTTTTTCAGGACGCAATTAAAGGTCTTGTTGCCGGAATTTCTCTTTCGGGTAATGATATGGTTCGGGTGGGCGACTGGATTTCAATGCCCAGCCATTTTGCCGACGGCACCGTGAAGGAAATTTCTTTAAACACGGTTAAGGTCCAGAATTTTGATAAATCCATTTCCATGATCCCAACCTACGAACTGATTTCAAAGTCGTTTGTTAATTGGCGCGGTATGGAAGAATCGGGTGGCCGACAAATTAAAAGATCCATTAAAATTGACATGAAATCTGTGAAGTTCTGTTCCCCCGAAATGATTGAAAAATATAAGAAAATACACGTGCTGCAGGATTATATCGAATCAAAGGAAAAGGAAATCTCCAAATACAATTTCGAAAATAATGTTGACGATTCCATTAAGGTAAACGGACGAAGACTCACCAATCTTGGTACTTTCAGAAAATACATTGAGATGTATCTCCGGAACAATCCCAACATCAATCTGAATATGACTTTTTTGGTCCGGCAGCTTCAGCCCTCCGAAACAGGTATGCCAATCGAAATATTCGCTTTCAGCAAATTTCAGGAGTCGCCCGAGTTCGAAGGCCTGCAAGCGGATATCTTTGATCACATCCTTTCAGTGATCCCAGAATTCGAATTAAGGGTATTCCAAAATCCCACAGATTGTTATAACAAGGTTAATTGATTAGTGATTTTTAACCAATAATCCTCAACCGTGCAAACTTAAGCAACAACTGCTTCGATCCTGCATTGGTGAAAAAAACCGTAGCTTTAATATTGGGTGCTGTACCCTCAATATTAATAACCTTCCCCCTGCCAAAACGCTGATGCTCCACTACCATGCCCATCTGAATCATTTCTGGTTCAGCGGCATCAAAATCTGTTGCAACGGGTTGCGCTGAAGCAGCTGACCGCATGGGGATTTTATGTGACGGTGGAATAAATGACGGACTGCTTTTTACCGGCGTGGCCTTTTTTATCGGCTTAAATATTTTTGTCTCAAAGAAATCATCTGAATCATCCATGGCGGGCATTTCATCATCCACAATATTATCAAGAAAATCTTCGTGAATCTCTTTTAAAAACCTGCTGGGCGAACAAATTGTCAGCTCACCCCATTTAAACCGCGATCCGGCAAAACTCAGAGTCACCCTTTTTTCGGCTCTTGTAACCGCAACATAAAACAACCTTCGCTCTTCTTCAATTTCCGAGGGTGAGGCCAATGTCATATGCGATGGAAATAGGTTTTCCTCAACACCCACAATAAAAACATATTTGAACTCCAATCCCTTGGCCGAATGAATAGTCATAAGCGTTACCTTGTCGCGGTCTTCCGATTTATCTTTGTCCATATCCGTAACAAGCGAAATCTCCTGAAGATAATTGGCTATTTTATAATCTTTTCCTTCTTCAATGGAGTTTAGGGTAAATTCCTGGATACCGTTTAATAGTTCTTGTATATTTTCATAACGACTAACACCTTCGGGAGTACGATCATTATGAAGCTCCTTGAGAATTCCGGTTGCCGAAGCCACCTCAGTGGCAAGCTCAAAGGCATTGAGTGTATTGGATTTTTCAATAAATCCTCTGATCATCAGCACAAATTCCTGCAGCTTCCGCATGGTCCCCTGATTAAGCCCTGCTTGCAAAATGTCTTCGCTGGTAATCACCGCCCAAAGACTTTTGTTTACCATGTTTGAATAGGCTGAAATTTTATCTACAGTCGAATCTCCAATTCCCCTTAACGGATAATTAATGATGCGCTTCAAACCCTCGTCGTCATTGTTGTTTGATATAAGCCGCAGATAAGCCAAAAGATCCTTTATTTCCTTACGCTGATAGAATGATAAACCTCCGTAAATCTTATATGGAATGTTTCTTTTTCGCAGCGCTTCCTCAAAAATCCTCGATTGCATATTGGTCCGGTACAAAATGACAAAATCTCCGTCACGGGCCTGCTCATTGTTTTTTATATCAATGATCGAACTGATCACCAGATACCCTTCTTCATTATCCGTTAGGGCTTTGATTACTTTTATTTTTTCACCGGTTTCGTTTTCCGAGAAAACGGTTTTTTTAATCTGACCTTTATTCTTGTCAATAATGCTGTTGGCTGCATTAACAATGTTTTGTGTGGAACGGTAATTTTGCTCCAGCTTAAAAAGCTCATACTCGGGATAGTCATTCTTGAAATTAAGAATGTTCTCAATTTTAGCACCCCTGAACGAATAAATACTTTGTGCATCATCGCCAACCACACAAAGATTATGATGTTTTTCTACCAGTTTCTTGACAATTAGATACTGGGAATAATTGGTGTCCTGATATTCATCTACCAATACATAATCAAACTTTTCCCTGTATTTCTGAAGTACCTCCGGATGGTTTTTAAACAAGATGTTTGTGTTTACCAGAAGATCATCAAAATCCATGGCGTCGGCTTTCTTGCAACGGACTTCATATAAGGAAAAAATTTCACCTGTAAAAGGTTTTTTTGCCGCCTGGTCGCGTGCCATAATCTGTGAATTGGCATTATAGGATGCTGCAGTGATCAGATTGTTTTTTGCAGAAGAAATCCTGCTATGGATTTCTGCCGGCTTATATAATTTGTCATCAAGATTTTTTTCCTTGATGATGGTTTTTATCAGATTTCTCGAATCCTGCGTATCGTAAATGGTGTAATTTGATGTGTAACCAATGGAGGCAGCTTCAACTCTCAGAATCCGCGCGAAAATGGAATGAAAAGTTCCCATCCACAAGTAGCGCGAGATTTCCGGACCAATTAAACCACCGATTCTTTCGCGCATTTCTCCTGCTGCTTTATTGGTGAAGGTGAGGGCTAAAATTTTTGAGGGATTTTTCCCCTTCGAAAGCAATTGAATGATCCTGTACGTCAATACCCTTGTCTTGCCTGCTCCGGCACCCGCTATCACCAGCGATGGCCCGTCAATATGAATCACTGCCTTTCGCTGTGCTTCGTTTAATTCATCTAAATAATTTCTCAAAACTTAATCTCCTGAAATGCTTATTGTATCCTTTTTAATAAACCTGTTTTTTACCCTGAATCCTTTTCTTAATTGGGTTGATTTTCAGTATTCACCCTTTTTGGTCGGGCTAAAAAGACTGAAAAATCATTACTATTTCGAATATTTATTAGTAAATAATATTTAAAAAGTCCAAAGTTAAAACAGATAATTTATCTCCCCATTTATTCTCATAAATAGTTATAAACACAAAATACAAAAGAAATTATTATCCTTAAGTAACATGAAATCAAATAAATAAAAAAATATTTTATAGTTCAGACAACGCCAGCACACTTTTTTTTGTCTATTAATCAAAAGGGACAGGAAAAGTCAAAAACCCTTAAAAATAGAGCGTAATCAACTGGTCCGGAAAAAAAATCAAATTTAAAGATAACAAAAGTAAAATTAAATTAAAAAATGAAATCAATAAAACAAAATCTAACAAATATGAAAAACTTATTGCTGATATTATTCGCTGCATCTATTGCACCTTGGGCTTCCGCCCAACAAGACGCTCAGTTTAGCATGAATATGTTCAACCATATGACCTACAATCCGGGATTCGCCGGAAGTAACGGAATGACCTGTGCTCAGGCAATTTCAAGAAACCAATGGACTGGTTTCGATAACCACCCTTCTACATTGGTGTTTAACGCCCATACTCCTTTTGCTATTGGTGATTTGCAAAGTGGAGCAGGATTAAACATCATGAGCGATAAACTCGGGTTTGAAAAAAACCTGTATATGTCCGGTTCCTACGCTATCCGCAAAGAAGTAGGAAACGGAATTCTGGGAACTGGAATGTCAATCGGCTTTTTGAATAAATCATTAAATGCTGACTGGGTTACCAGTGAGTCACTTGAAAATTCAGGCGATGCATACCTTGATCCTTCGATTCCGCATATGGACTCTCAATTAGCTTTCGATATGGGATTCGGATTGTTTTATATGGGCTCAATCGGCCGCGATCACGGTTATTATGTCGGTCTTTCAGCCACCCACATTAACCGCTCCGAAATTCATGTTGATGGCAAAGCTCCTTTTAACCAAAGACATTTTTTCCTTACAGCCCAGTATAATTACAAAATTGCTGGTGACAGACTGATATTGAAACCTTCATTTTTTATTGAAAATGATTGCGTAACAACTCAGTATCTTTTTGGCTCACTGATAGAAATCGACAGAAAATTCTGGACAGGATTGTTTTACCGCGGAAACGATGCAATTATTGCCATGATCGGATTTGATTTCGTTGGCGGATACGGTATTGGTTATGCCTACGATATTACAACTTCAAAAATGGGTAAATACTCATCAGGAAGCCACGAAATTATCCTCAGATACTGTTTTGAACTGAAATCTCAAAAATTGCCTACAATTTACGGATCACCAAGATTCCCTAATTAATCAAAAACACTGTCATGAAAGCAATTTTATTGATATTACTAATTTTTGCCGCAATCTCCGTATTCTCGCAGAACACCGGCAACATAGATACCCGCCTGTATGCCAAATACAGCTCCGAATATCTTGAAAAACTCAGAGCAGAACACCCCGAAAAACTCGATTACCTCAACTTCTGCGTTCACAACCAGTGTTATGTTGTGGATATGCCCGGAAAACCTGTGCCTGCTATCGAACTGACTAAAACAGAAGACCCCGGTTATCAGATTACTGCTTCTGATTTGCTGAATTTCAACATGTTAGAATACAACATCTTTTCTTCAGTTAATGATCAGAAATATTACAAAGCCGGCAACTCGGGTAAAATGATTATTGTCAGATCTGAAAAAATGATGCGCCAACTCTACGACAATTCAAAAAGAATTAAATAAAACTACCCACTATGAAAAAGGAACTTTATATAATGCTGATACTGATCATGGGATTCTTTTATTCCAATGCTCAGTACACATTAGCCGGCGACGACGGTGAAACCATCTTTACCCATACTGGTTCCGTCAATCTGGGATCTTATACTCCCGGACAGGTTTACACACTTACTCTTTGCTCCGACGACCCCATGTGCTCACAAATGTGCGTTTCTTTTGAAACATGGGTGTTGGGCAGTGGTATTTATTGCATTTTTGATGGTACATCGACATCTTCACCGCTTATCGGTTGTAATGCTTGGGGACCATCACAGTCTGGTTGCGCTTCAGTTGGAAATCCTACCGGATGCATTACCATCCAATTCACCAGCCCTGTTTCAGGCTCTTCAATTGGTGGTACCATTGGCTGCTCTTTTGTTTGCCAAAGCGTTTTGGCTTCTGTTGTTAGCACCGATCCTCCTGCTTCTTATGAAGATGGCGTGTATTATATTGATATCTGTCAGGGCGAAGAAATTTCTTTACAAGCTTCAGGCGTTTACCAAAATACTACCTATGCCCAATCTGATGCTTCTTCATCATTTTCCTGGAACTTTGGCGATCTGTCCACTGCTTCAGGACACGCAGTTTCCCATACTTATGCCTCTGATCATGGTTATGATGTGAACCTTACCATTACCGATGTGGCCGGCTGCAACAGCACCAACGACATTGGTTATCGCGTTAGGGTTTCTCGTACCCCAAACTTTTCTGCTCCGGCCCCCGGAACATTCATTAACCCCAATTCCATTTGCCAGGGTGATGAAGTGGTTCTTACCGGTAATGTTTCTTCTGAACCTTATGTCAGCTTATATGTCCCGGTTATCGCCGATACAATGTACATTCCCGATGGCGATTCATGCTACGAATCTTCAATTTTTTATGATTGCTTTGCCCCCGGACAAACGCTCGAGGATGTTGAAGACTTGCTCGGAATCTGCGCCATTATTGAACATTCTTACCTCGGCGATCTGCTGATTTCCATCACTTGCCCGAATAATGATGCTGCTGGCGGCGGACCGGTTACTGTGACTCTCGAATCTCAGCACGGCGACGGTACTTACCTCGGAGTTCCTGTTGACGACGTCAGCGGCGGTCCCGACGGCCCATGGGGCGTCGGTTGGGAATATTGCTGGACTAACCCGGGTGTTGATGTCTTTTTGCCGGATATGGGTCATGTGGCCGACGGCTATTCAACCCTTCCCGCAGGAAACTATGGCACAACTGACCCTTTGACTCCCCTTGTCGGATGCGACCTTAACGGAGAATGGACACTTACCATTTGCGATTACTGGAGTATTGACGACGGCTGGATGTTCGGCTGGCAAATTAACTTTGATCCCGATATTTTTCCAGATAACTGGACTTACCAGAATACTTATCCTACCGATTTCTGGACTGCCCCAGGCCCCGGTGGATTGATGACCTCACCTACAACAGGTACATACGATGATCCCTGCCCTGCTGAAACTTACCAACCCTTTGTTTTTACCGTGGTTGATGATTTTGGCTGCAGCTACGACACTACCATAAACGTCTTTGTCAGACCCGAAGATGCCACCGAATGTTGCACCGATCCTGTTGTCGACATTCTTACCGAATCTCAGTCTGTTTGCGGAAACATCTTTTCTCTTAGTGCCGGAGATTTCTATATGCCGGGAAATGAGGGATACTGGTCAGCAGTACCAACAACTGCAACTTTTTCTGCTGTAAATGCACCTGTAACAAATGTTACTGTTTCTACTTATGAGGCATATTCCTTTACCTGGACTGAAATTAACAGCGGATCCGAAGCATGTTCATCAAATGATAATGTTGTAATTACATTCCTGGAAGAACCTACTCCTTATGCCGGAATTGATACCTTTATTTGCGGAAATACAATCATTCTTAGTGCCGATCCTCTTCCGGGAGGCGTTACTGGCACCTGGTCTTCAGAACCTCCATTGCCTGATTCTTACTTTACTTCCGGAATCCACAGCAACGTGACTACAGTAAATATTCCTCCTTACAGTCCTGAAATCAATTATAATTTTATCTGGACAGCCGATAACGGTGTTTGTGAAAATAGCGATGAAGTTAAGATTACTTTCCACCTGATACCAATGCCCAATGCCGGAATTGACAGCGTAGTTTGTGGTTCAATTTATTACCTAAATGCCCTCGGGGTTGTAGGTGAGGGTTATTGGACCGTTACTGATTTGTTTGGAAATCCCATATATGATGTGATATTTACAGATCCTGATTTCCCGGGAAACCCATTCCCCGAGCGTGAACCTAATGCTATTGCCAACATTGCTATGCTTGGTTCGGATATAGAACTTGTGTTTATATGGCACGAATCAAATGGCCCTTGTATGGGAGAGGATGAGGTTAAGATTTCTTTTACAGCCGGACCTTATGCCTACGCAGGAAACAACAACTTTACCTGTGGTGATACCATTCAGCTTAATGCCGATATCACCGGTGTTGAAACACTGAATGGATACTGGACTTCAGAAATTGACCTCATTTTCCTGGATCATGTTACAATGGGCATTATTGACCCGGCAACAGACCATCAGGCAATTGCTGTAATTCCTCCTTCTGAAGATGACGTATTTGTTGATGGTGTTGCTAACATTGATATAATGTGGAACATGAATAACGGCTTTTGTACAAGTTCAGATATCGTCACAATGACTTTCTACCAGGAACCTGTCGCTTATGCAGGCCTTGATACATTTGTGTGCGGACAGACATTTGAATTCCAAGCCGTTCGTTCTGTTGAAAATTCCGTTGGTACCTGGGTGAAATTATCTGGTCCCGGTGTCCCTGTTTACACATCACCAACTTATCCAAACCCCGTGAACGATCCCAATGCCAACGTAATGGTTACGGCTTATGGGGAATATGTCTTCCAGTGGTGCGAAAATAATGCGCTTAGTTCATTGTGTGGTACCTGCGACCTCGTTTCGGTCAAATTTGTTGAAGTTCCCCTCGAACTGGATGCCGGAAATGATACTTTGTATTGCCAGACTCCGGATGACCAGTATATTGCATTCCTTCATGCAGAAGGCGGCTTCGGTACCGGATTATGGCACAGTCCAACTGATATGGTTGTGATTACTCCTTCCATGTCACCCGACGCAACTGCATTTATCAACCACCCGGGTACTGCCACTTTTTGCTGGCGCGAAACAATTCCTTCAGGTTTTTCTCAACCCTGTATTGTGGAAAAATGTATTGATGTTACCTTCGAACCCACACCCAATGTTGCCCTGCTTACCGGTGACGCTATGGTTTGCGGCTCACAGTTCATCACAGTCAACGGCTCCGTCTTTGATGCCGATACTGCCTATTGGTTCGATGCTTCACACGCCGGAACAGAATTTGTTAATACCAGTCCGGCCGGTCTATCCGATCCGCTCAACGTGAACGATACCGTAAACGTAAACATTTATGGCCATCACCAGTTATTGCTCATAGCCGAAAATCATGTGACCATTGGAAGCTATGACGCTGTTTGCTCTGATACTGCCAATGTCCTGAACCTGACTTTCTATCAGATTCCTGAACCTGAAGTCAGAGCTACTGACACCGCCTGTGGAAACTGTTATGTGCTTGAAGGTGTCCAGTCAATGGATTCAACTTACGTAACCTGGAGCAGTTTATCTCCTTCAGGATTGTCATTTTCCTCAACCGGTACTGTCGTCGGAATCAATCCCATAGATACCGTTTGTGTTGTAATTGTTGATACAACCAGAGTTATTAACTTTACTGAAGCATACCCGGGAGCCCTTTGCGCTGCTACAGTCAGTATCGCTGTAAAATTTGCCGAAATTCCTTCAGGACTTTTTGATTACTCTGCTCCCCAGTGTTTTGGTGGCGATTGGATTATCTCTGGCCATGCCGATTCGTTACCTGTATACCAATGGACCTTTGGCGAAGCCGGCGAATTCGTTGTAGATGCTGCTGTTTTCAATCCCGCCGGTGGTGAATATCTTGACACCATCCACTGGACCGACGGCGATACCATGCACGTAGTCGATCTTATGGTTACCAGCAGCTATGGTTGCAATTCTCCCATCTATCGTGATACAATTTTTGAACCACCTGTAAATTACTCAATCACAACCATTGTGGATGAAACTTGTTCAAGTTCAAACGGATCCGTTGTAATTCAGGGCGCAGGTGGTCTTGCTCCTGATTCACACCATGAAATTTTATGGATGAGCGAAACTGGTTCAATTCTTCCTTATGAAGATTCAATTAGAATCGACGGCTTGCCCGAAGGTACTTATCAGGTCGAAATAACAGATATATACAATTGTAAAGTGGTTGATGAGATTAACATTGTCAATACCGGACTCATCGAAGCTGTCATTGATGAAGCTCAGTTTACCCTGGTTGACGGTGTGCATAACGGAATCCTTGGCGACCCATCATCAAATATCAATCTGGTTAGC
>Ga0209016_1000195_pt1 | contig 84630 bp, 77 predicted proteins | sample EPASupsiteSAE305_FD_187265 | JGI IMG/M metagenome (GOLD analysis project Ga0209016, IMG submission 187265) | Bioremediated contaminated groundwater microbial communities from EPA Superfund site, New Mexico - SAE3-05 (SPAdes) (version 2) | ecosystem: Environmental > Aquatic > Deep subsurface >... | reverse complement strand
TATCCTCGGTATGCCCGCCGCCATTTGAATGATAATATCCCGGCACGACTGTGCGTGCCCCTGTAGAAGGATTGGTATAATAGATAACTATACCTTTTGTAGCATCAACTGCCTCGACGATAGTATCGCCACCAGAGGAAGTTTCTGCAGTGTAACCCATATATGATTGCGATGAAGTAGTATTGGAGACATCGTATTTGGCGCCGGGATTGATATAAGCGTAAGCAAAGGAGCGTGCGGCCACAGTCTGGGCCTTGGTGGCTTCCAGAGGGGCATTATAGCCTATTTCCTCCCCTACCACACCATAAAGGTATTGCTCGATATCTAATTTATTGAGTATATAAATTCCAGCAGAAGATTTACACACATAAAATGCTGCACGGTATTTAACATTCTTATAGGAAAAGATGGCCGAAGACCCCGTAGGTTTGGCATAAACTGAATCAGTAGCTTCTCCTACTTCGCTACCATTGACAGAAATGATGAAATCGGAGCCGGAGCTTGTAACTTCTACTAAACTACCTTTGGCCACAGAACAAATCGTATCATCGGAACCCTCGTCAATGATATCATAAGTGCCATTTGCGATATTAAAGGCGCAAGCAGTTTGACCGCTAGCCAGCAAGACGCGGATATATGTAGTGGCGGCCATAGCTTGTCCAGAAAAAAAGGATAGGGCAGCTAAAAGCATAAAAATACTTGTTATGACAACTTTTCTTTTAATAGAAATCATAAGATTAAGGCTGTCCTCCTTTGCGTCTTGATTTGCAGAAAATTTATCTACGGAAAAGCATCGAGATAAGTGAAAGCACTACGCTGATAATGATGCAGGTAACTACTGGGAAAAAGAAAGTAAAATTGCCTTTTTTGATTATGATATCACCAGGCATGGAACCAATATGAGTTTTACCTATTAAAAACAAGACTATGCCGATAACAAAGATGATGGCCCCTGCGGACATAACCATTTTTCCAACTACAGACCAGTTCACAGCTATACTTCCCTTCTATAAAAAACTGCCAACTATTCGGCAGGAAGATTTTTCTTTAGTTTGCAGAAGCGTTCCTTTTCACTATAGATACAGCCGCAATAATTCTGCATATAAAGGCCCACTTCTCTTGCCATATTCTGTCCGGCATGGAACAAGGGGCGGAAATCTTCATAATAAAAAGGGATGCCCTCTTTTTCGCTAGCTTTTTGGGCGGAAGCAATGATCTTCTCATGCTTTTGATAAGGACTTATCAAAAGGCTGGTAGTAAATGCGTCATAGCCATGCTCACGGGCAGTAGCAGCAGCTGCTGCCATGCGTACGTCATAACAATAGTTACAGCGCTCAGAAGATTGAGGCGCTACATTTAGGAGCCAATCTTCCAAGGCATAATCGTCATCAATGATGGTCGGTAACTTTAGGACAACGGCCATTTGCTTCCAAGCGTCCAGACGGTTCTTATATTCCTGATATGGATGGATATTTGGGTTATAAAAGTATACTCCTAGCTCATGCCTGGCTTCTTGCAAGGCATCGATGATCGCCAAGCTGCAAGGGGCACAACAGGAATGGAGCAATATTTTCATCTTTTACTCCTCTTCTTCTTTAGGAAAAAGGCTGGCCTGGTCAACATCTTTGGCCCGTAAAGATTTGGGCGGCTTGATGCCAAAATAGCGGTAGGCTTCCGGCGTGGCGATCCGACCCCTGGGCGTTCTCTGCAGAAAGCCCAGCTGCATCAAATAGGGTTCGCAGACATCTTCGATAGTATCCGCCGATTCAGATATACTGGCGGCAATAGTATCCAGACCTACCGGTCCACCGGAAAACTTCACTAAAATGGCCTGCATCATCCTTTGATCGATCTTGTCCAAGCCCAGTGGATCTACATCCAAAAGCTCCAAGCCTTCCCTTGCTATCTTACCACTAATCACGCCATTACCTTTGACCTGTGCAAAATCACGCAGGCGGCGCAGCAAGCGGTTAGCGATACGTGGAGTGCCTCTGGAACGGCGGCAAATCTCCAATGCTCCCTCTTCCTCTATTCTGATGTCAAAAAGGCGGCTGGAGCGTTTGAGGATCTCCAGGAGTTCTTTTTCGTTATAATACTCCAGGCGGCAGATGATGCCGAAACGGTCACGCAGCGGGGCTGAGAGCATGCCTGAACGGGTCGTAGCACCAATCAAGGAAAAGGGCGGCAGATCAAGGCGCAAAGTACGGGCGCTAGGCCCTTTGCCGAGGATGATATCGATGCAAAAATCTTCCATCGCCGGATATAACACTTCCTCCACCGTTTTATTGAGACGGTGGATCTCGTCAATGAAAAGCACATCCCGCGGCTCCAAGCTGGTAATAATAGCAGCCAGATCACCGGGCCGCTCAATAGCGGGGCCAGAAGTGGTGCGGATATGCACGTCCATTTCATTGGCGATGATATTAGCAAGCGTGGTCTTACCCAGGCCAGGAGGCCCATAAAGCAAAACATGGTCCAAGGCCTCTCCTCTATTTTTGGCGGCGCGGATAAAGACCTCCACATTATTCTTTACCTTATCCTGCCCCGTATATTCAGCTAAAGTCATGGGGCGGATACCCGGCTCACTTTCTATATCTTCCCTGCGCATTTCGGAGGAAAGGATTCTTTCGTCTTCAGCGTCGTTCATAATGTCCTCCTTAAGCGCTTAGAATTTCGCCGCCATGCGCAGCGCTTCTTTAATCAAACTATTAGTATCGGCTTCTTTGCCCAACTTGGCAGCAGCTTTAGCAGCCATAGCCCGTGATTCAGCAGCACCAAAACCTAAATTAGACAATGCCTCAATTAAATCTTGGTCGGGATTAAAGTCAGGAAGATAATTCTCTTCTGCTGATTCCCCTTGCCATTTGGCAAACTTGTCCTTTAGCTCGAGAATAAGCCTCTGGGCCGTCTTTTTACCCACTCCAGGAACGGTACAGAAGCTTTCATAATCACCCTTGGAGCAAGCAGTGGCTATTCTATCGGCGCTAAGAGCATTAACGATGCTTAGGGCCGTTTTAGCACCTATGCCGGATACGCCTAGCAGATAGCGGAATATTTCCAGCTGTTCGCGATTAGGAAAGCCAAAAATCAACCATCCATCCTCTCTAACCTGCATATGCGTATGGAGAAATATTTCCTCTCCAACTGCAGGAAGAGGACGCATCATAGCCAGGGGTGCCAAAACAGATATACCAAACCCACCCATTTCTACAATTATGCTTTCTTCCTCGATGCCAAACACTTTACCCCTGACAAAGGCAATCATCTATTTCCCCTCTTTCTGTGCATTCCATGAGCCTGCATGATGCGCATGACAGATGGCTATAGCCAGCGCGTCCGCCGCGTCGTCGGAGCGGGGCGCTTCTTGCATCCCTAAAAATTTTGCAACCATATATTGGACCTGATGCTTTTCCGCTTTGCCATAGCCCACTACGGCTTGTTTTACCTGCAAAGGCGTATATTCGCCGATGGGCAGCTTTTTCTGTGCGGCGGCCAACATCAAAACTCCACGCGCATGACCCACAGGCACGGCGGTAGTCGTATTACGATTGAAAAACAACTCTTCTATAGCTACGCAATCAGGCTTCTTTTCTTCCAAAAGGAGATTCATCGCCTCATAGATCATCTCCAGGCGTAGCGCAAGCGGTCTATGAGCAGGCGTCCTGATGCAGCCATAATCCAAGAGCTTATATCTATTGCCTGAGGCTTCTATCAGGCCATATCCTGTAGTTGCAGTACCTGGGTCAATACCCAAAATTATCAAGGATTTGCCTCCCCAACCTTTTTACTTTAATATTACATCATAAAAATTTTAATTTCGACGATTAGATACCTATATCCTGCTATAGCTTTTTGCTCAATATTTAGTAAATAAAATATTTTACTTGACCTTTAGCTTATTTTTTGCGAAAATAAATACTGTCCGGTTAAGGGAGGTCTGCTGTTTAAAAGCTTTTAAACTTCTGAAGTTACAGTCAAGTTAATTTTCAGCGATCACCCCAATGGATAATAACTTAATAATATGCTACTGTAGCTCAGTTGGTAGAGCAGCTGATTCGTAATCAGCAGGTCGCCGGTTCAAATCCGGCCAGTAGCTCCAATACCGACAAACCTATTTTTATTAAATGGGTTTGTCTATTTTTAATTCCAATTTAGGTAAAATAACTTTATGCTGTTAATTTAGCGACCATCTACTTTGCAAAAAGTAAAAGCGCAAATGCTGTTGCTATTATTGGCAATAACACTTACGCTTTTTTTATTTGGGTTTTATCGAAAATTTTTCTATTGCGTATCTTTTTGTGCAAGTTCATCGGTTTTAGCCTAATTTGTTACCATATGCTGACCCGTTCTTCCGGCGGGATGTACATCCCGTCATCCTCGGTGATGCTGTAAGTTTTATAGAATTGCTCCAGCTGCATCAGCGGCACATTAACGCGTAGCCAACTCATGGAATGGGCTTCGAAAGCAGTATAGTAGGAAACAGTCTGCCGTGGATATAAAACACACCAAGCATCGGCAAAGCCATTGAAAAATCCCTCATAATCCGGCTCCTTCACCAGCCGCTTGCTTACCTCGAGGCTTGCTGTAAGTCCACCCAGATCGGCTATATTCTCACCAAGAGTGATATCGCCGTTGGCAGAGATTCCGGGCGCGGCCTCGAAGCGGTCGAACATCTCGGCCATAGCGCTGCAGCGTTCTGAAAATGCCGCGTAATCCTCCTTAGTCCACCAATCGGCAATATTACCGTTCATATCATACTTGGCGCCGTTGGCATCAAAAGCATGTGTCATTTCATGCCCAATTATCATTCCAAGAGAGCCCAGAATGGTTTCCAAAGAAGCGTCCTCGCTATAGAATGGTCCCGCCATAAGACCGGCCATAATATATACACAGTTGGCATTGGGGTCATAGAAGGCGTTCACTTCCAGAGGAGATTCTCCCCACTCCGCCTTATCCACCGGCTTATCCTGCAAAGCAATGTTTTTATCATTCCAGGCCCGGTTGACGGAGTTTAAATTAGCATACAGGCTCCCCCCGTCAGCCAGTGAAGTTATTTCAAAAACGGGGACATATTTGGCTTCTTCATCCGTAAACCAGTAATCTGGCCAGACATTTTTGAAGGTAATCGCCTCCAGTTTAGCGATAGCCTTTTTCTTGGTCTCCTCGCTCATCCAGTCCAGAGCATTAATGCGTTCCCGGTAAACATCTACAAAGTTCCGCTCAATTTCAGCTAGCTGGTCTTTATCATCCTGAGAAAAGTATTTTTGCACGTAGAGTTTGCCTATTTCGGTATCAAGTTTGCCTATTACCATATCCCTAGCCCGTTCTTGGGCAGACTGAGGCTCGGTTTTGCCATACAGCTGGCTATAGTAATCAAGATACGGTTCATAGAAATCATTGCTCAGATAGTATCCATATGTATCAAGAATATAATATTTCAATATATAGGCTAGCGACTTGGCATTTGCATCGGAAAGATAATTACAAAGATATTCGAATGCGCCCTTATCTTCGATGACCAGGTTGTCAGGGGCTTTGTATCCCAAAGTTTCCAGGTAGACTGCAAGGTCAATATTTTTCAGCTGCGCGTCCGCGTCCTTGAGTGAATAAACATTATAGTAATGGTCTACATCATAATAGTACTCAGGAGCGGTCTGGACCTTCGACAGAGCTTTTTGATATGCGACTACGATCGCCGCGCCCGCCACCGCCTCTTCTTCGCTGTCTCCGCTCAGAAACAGTAATGTCTTACAATAATCGGTCGCCGCCTTTGTTATCTCACCGTCGCTATAAGTGGTGGCATCCAGCGGTGAGATGTCAGGGCTAAGCCAAAGAACGTTCTTCGTGGCATCAGCGCAGTCCGTGTAAATAGATGGCGCCAGAAACGCGCAAGAGCCCGTCTCGGCATTAAATTCATAAAGCACGTTTAGGACATCGGAGAGGCTGTCCGCCGCATCCAAATCAGCCAGATAACCCTGTATCTGGCTTAAGTCCGAGCTTTCCCCAGAATAGACGGCCAGCGCCGATTGATAATAATCCTTGATCTTTTGCTCGTCGCTGCCCGCAGTCCATTTGCCCGCCAGGACCTCATCGATGATCGTATCTATACGCTCCCCTTCAAGATGTGCGATATTATGAAGTGAGCCACCACCGACATATCCGGGATAGATTTCAAGGTTCTCTATTTTTTCTTTTTCCATCGTCATGAAATAATTATCTTTATTATTGGAGCCGTAAAGCATCCACACCCGGCGCAGGAGGATATCCATATCATCCGCTGTTACGTATTCCCGCACGTTGAGCATACCGTCATCCTCATTCACCAGCAATCCCGATGCGATCAGCGCATCTACGTCCGTTTCCGCCCATTGAGGAATATCAGAAAAACTTACGTCCCCATCAGCGATATAGGAATACAGGCGGTTAGTATCAAGCTTGGGCAGCTCACTAAAAGCACGGCGCAACATCACCAAAGCCTCAGCGCGGGTGGCATACGAATCATATTTAAGTGAGCCGTCCTCATAGCCTTTGATAATGTCTACCGACTGGACTGTATTATAGTCGTCCGCCGCTGTTATCAATAGATCCATCAGCTCACCCCGGGTAAGATATTTATCGTCCCCCGTGGTCGCGGCCATAGCCGGAATAGCGCAGAAGCTCATAATTACGAACAGCAAGAGCAGGATCGATGTTATTCTCTTCATTATCATTTCTCCTTTTTTGATAGAGATGTATCCACAAGAAAACTTAAAAGACCGCCGTTAACTCTTGCCGCCAAGATGGTGGTAAAAATTATACGTTAAGATGGATAAAGACAATTTTATTATAGAATTTTTTTCCAAATATTGCAATGAATTAAGGTTTTAATATCTAAGGGGCTTAATAATTTAATAAAAATAGATAATTTAATTTTTATTTGAATTATATAATAGTCTTTTTTACATTTATAAGGAATCCATGTATAATATTTTTATTAACATTAAGAATTATTTAAGGATAGGGAAAGCATGCTTTCATTATATGAATTAGACAATTACTTAAAAGAGAATAATTGTGACTTTGCAATAATAGAACATAAATCTCCTATTATTCAAACCCTTGATGCGGCAAAATACTTCGATATCAAAAAATCGGCACCTACTTTTATTCTCCAAACAGAACGTGGCTTAATCGCTCTTATTGCCAGCTTTCAGCAGGAACGCCTTGATTTTAAGTCAATAAAGCAAAAATCAGGTTTTAAGAAAATAGAAATGGCAGATAAAGCTGAGGTTCTAAAGGCTATAGGTTATCATGTCGGAGCAATCCCTTTGATTGGACATAATCTTCCATGCATATTTGATAATCGCCTCCTCGTTCATGATTATGTTTATGGCGGTTCAGGTGATGAATATCATACTTTGAAAATTGCTCCCACCGACATAATCAGGCTTAATAATATAGTGGCATTTATTGATTAGACGATGTATAAAAAAAGCTCTGTAATTTACAGAGCTTTTTAGTTGGACAGATACAATTACCCGACATATAGAGTATAATATTTGCTGAGGATTTAACTAATGCTATAATAGACAGAAAGGTAAAAGGCTGCTATACTAGCATTAGCCATTAGTTTGTCATATAAGCATGATCCTATTTGCGAATCGAGGGAAAAAGTTGAAAAAAGGATATTTATATATCATGTTAACAACAATTTTTTTCAGCTCTATGGAGATTGCCTTAAAAATATTCTCCAATGACTATAACCCTATACAGATGAGTCTTTTAAGATTTGTGATAGGATCTCTTATCCTTTTACCATTAGCCATTAAAGGATTGAAAAAAAGGAAGGTTTCTCTTGATAAGGCAGATTTTAAGTTTTTCGCTCTGACAGGTTTTATCTGTATCGTGGTCAGCATGAGTTTATTTCAAATAGCCATCCTCTACTCTCCGGCTTCAACTGTCGCGGTATTACTTAGCTGTAATACGGTTTTCGTGATTATTTTTGCTCACGTAATGCTGCGGGAAATGATCTATAGGCATCACCTGCTTTCAGTCGTCATTAGTATGATCGGTATCGTGGTTATCGCTAATCCCATGAATATAACTAGAAGCTTTACGGGTGTTATACTTACCCTCTTAGCCGCAGTTACTTTTGCTCTTTACGGTGTCGTGGGACGCACACGCAGCTTCAGATATGGGGGGATTGCTTTTACCTGTTTCAGTTTTATTTTTGGCAGCTTAGAACTCTTGGTTTTAATTCTCCTGACCCATATCCCAGCGATAGCAGTATTTTTGGGGAATTTAGGACTGAATGTCTTGGCTAATATTCCTATCATTCCCCCTCTTGAATTAAACTCTCTATTGGGTCTTGCTTACGTCGGCATATTTGTTACAGGACTTGGCTACACATTCTATTTTCGGGCCATGGAAGAGACTTCAGCCATAACAGCCTCTCTAGTTTTTTACATAAAGCCTGTATTGGCTCCTATTCTTGCTCTATTGATTCTCGGAGAACCTATCTCCTTTTCTAAAGCTATTGGTATTGTTCTAATTTTAACAGGTTCTTTTATATCGCTGATTCCTAGTCTTATGCGGCAAAAAATGCTGAGCAAAAGATCATAAGTAAAAAATAAACTCAAATATTGTTTTTTACGGCTTCTTATGGTAATGTTTATATAGTAATTGCCTGCTTGCAAGTTTTATAGGCTCTCTCGACTAATAGATGTCAAAGAACAGATAAATAAAGGAGGCTTCCCATGTCAGGAGTCAATGAAAAATCGAAAAAGAAATATATCAAAGGATGGTTAATTACCGTAATCATTATTTTGTTAATTATTATTGCAACTGTAGCCATAAAGGGTGGTTATTAAGATTTACGCACTTATAAAAACATAAAAAAGCATTAAGCTAAAAAGCTTAATGCTTTTTTTATTTATATTAGGATTAATGTTACGTTTACTGTTTAACCAATATTTCAATCATCTTATAGATCATTTTTGCCGCTTCGGCTCTGGTAGCATTATCAATAGGTTTAAAGAGATTATTACCCATGCCGTTGATGATACCGGCTTGCTGCATATCGCTTACCGCATCTTTGGCAAAGCTGGCGATACTGCTGTTATCCGCAAAAGCAACTTTGCTATTTACCGCCGTCAGATTAATACCTTCTTTTGCCGCAAAACGGCTAATAATAACCGCCATTTCCTGTCTGCTGATTGTCTTATTGATGCCAAATGTGCCGTCGACATAACCGGTGACAATGCCGTTTGCCTTAGCCCAATTGACGTAATCGCTGTACCACTGTCCTGCTTTGACATCGCTTAATCCAGAAGCTGCCGCAGAATCAACGCTCAGCCCATCAATGGAATTTACCAGCATCTTGACAAATTCAGCCCTTGTTACTTTGTTATTAGGAGCAAAAGTATTGTCTCCTACACCGTTAATAATATTTCTCGCAGCTAAGAATTCGATATAATCTTTGCCCCAATGGCTAGTAATATCACTAAAGTTAACGTCAACAGAGGAAACAGCAAAAGTGCTGAAATTCTCGGTGCTGCCATAAGCAGTGCCATCATCAATCAGGGAATTTTTCATGATCGCACCGTTATGGGTCAAGACATCAGTGGCTGCGCCGCTAATGCTGACCGGTAGCTCCAGCTTTACCCTACCGGAAAGGATGCTGATAGTTGTGGAGCCGTCTTTTAAAGTAACGGTAAAGGTATCAGAATCAGCCGCCTTGGTAATGGCAAGTGTTAAAGTTCCGGAAACCTGTCCCAGGACTTCTTGCGGCAATACCACGACCCCCAGAGGCGTATCATACGCTATCTTGGCATCTGCATCGGTAAGGTCTTCGACCTGAGCAGAGGTAAGCTGCAAGACTAGCTCATTGACATCTTCTGCATCGTCCTCCGATACTTTAAAAGTTAAAATATAATCTTGATCATCTTCCATACTTTCAATAGCTGAGCTTATTTGACTATCAGTGGGTTTGACTGTCCCCTTATCGCCGCTGATAGTAGGCGTGCTGCTGACTATAATTTCCTCATCGGCTGTATCTATCGTACTACCACTAGAGGAACCACCAGAAGTACCACCGGAGCCTGCCGAAGCTGTGGTGAAGTATACATCCAGATCATCGCCTAGGGTTGCCCCACTATTACTGGAAAGATCACCATCTACTTCTAACCTGTATGTAGTCCCCGCTTCTAATCCGTCAGGAATGGAGATAAGGATCAAATCCTTATCTCGATTAGGTTTTTCAATTCGAGCTTCATCATTATCTACAAGATTACCATCTAAGTCAGTATATTCTTTTACTGAATTATCACTACCGCCGCTATCATCGGACTCAAGCAGGTCAATGCTTATAGGTATTTTTTTATTTGTACTGTTATTATACAAGGTAAAGCAATCTTCATTTTTAGTATTTACACCAAGACTATCTATATCTAAATCTTGGTCTTTATTATTAAAATAATTGGCATTTTTACTAAACATCAAGCCTAATTCTTCAGTAGTAGCAGGTATTTTATTAATTGCTGGGCTGGTTAAAGAACCTGGCGTAGTAGTTATAAAACCAAGCAACTCAAATTTATCAGTTACCGTACCATTACTAATTTCTTCTTTGCTATATAAGGTATAATCTAACTTATTTGTATTACCATTTGCCGTTATCTCTAGGATATCGCCTTTATTTGTATTACTAGGAATGTTAAATCCTGCACGGAAATAACCATCCTTATCAGTAACTGCTTGCTTATAATAGAATTTTGTACCATTGATAGATGCCTCAACTAATACACTTGTCTTAGGCACGCCGATACCATCGTTTTCTACCAATCCATAAACTACTATTATAGAATCAGCAGCATAATAATTGCCAGCGCCATTAGTAGTAAAATGGATATCAGTTGCAGCAAAAGCTAAACTTGGCAATAAACAAAGAACAATAGTAATCGATAAGAGCACGGAAAGAACAAATCTTTTTCTGTTTAATATGATTTTCATTTCAGCCTCCTGCTTTTTTGTAACAAAAAATAGCGAAGAGTTATAATATTTTTTAACCTAGCTAAATAAGCTTTCAAATATCATAACAACTTCGCTATTTATCTAACTAATTATTCAATAGTAAATTGTGTCTGTACCGGCATAGTCTTAAAATTACCGTCTTGATCCATGGTATATACATCTACATAAGCCGCTTTTGTTGCGTCGGCAGGTAGAGTAAAGGTACTGGTAAATTCATAACTGCCGCCAGCTGTAATAGCCTGACTTTGCGAACTTGTGCTGATGACATCGCCACCATATTCCAAACGCGCGCCTTTACCACTACGAACGACTATCATGACGTTAGGCGTATCAGCCACAGAGCTGCTGACCAAAGCTTTTACGGTGTATGTCTGGCCCGCCTGTAAGCTGCTAACTGGCGTAGTTTCTTGATAAACTCTTACTACAGGAGGATCATCAACCGTGACAAAGTTAAACGAAGTAGTTCCGGCAATGGCGGCACCGTCAACACTCATGATACCTGCATCAAGCGTAAGTTCATATTCTGTGCCATATTCTAAAGCTGCATCAGGAACAATTTGAATCGTTGAACTATCGGCTAAAGTTACTGTAGCGGCTACCGTAGAAGAACCGGAGACTTTTTGAAGAACGACAGGACTTGTTAATCCTGCAAAAACCGTTGCATCCAAATCATTCAAGAAAGCCACTTTCAGTGTCGGCTGGATTTCAATACCATAAGCTTTGCCGTCTGCTGCAGTAGTTGTTAAAAATACCGGTTGATAATCAAGAGCAGTAGTCAAAGACAATGCTTCACTGGTATTGTTATTTGTGTCAGTAGCATAAACATTAAAGGTATAGTCCTTACCGGGGAGAAGGTCAGTAACCTGATAATATTTATTGGTGGTTGAATCTTCTAATAAAGTAGAATCTTGATACACGGAATAGTGGTCTACTTTCAGATTATCACTGGCAGCATCCCAATTAAGTGTTAAGCTGCTTGCACCTTGATCGGAAGCAGTCAATTCTGCATCACCCCAGGTGGGTGCTGTTATATCGTCGGTTGGAGCAAGGTCTTTGGTGGTCATATAGAAATATACGTCTTTGCCGATGACCTTTGAGGTATTGTTGCCTCTGATATTGGTTGATGAAGAATCATCATAATTAATAAGTAATATATAATCTGTCGATGCTTCTAAGAAACTCTGAGGAACTGTAACGACAACAGATGTAGCCGTAGCTAAAGTACCGCTGCTAGGACCTGTCATAGTTAAAGAAGCGGTTGTCGAAGAATCATCTGCTTGATAAAAAGTGATATTATTTGTGTCTACATTATAGATGGTATTAGGACCGGAAAATTTAAGGGTGAGGTTGAGATCACTATTATAATTGACCTCATCAGAAACCTGATATTCGTCCCCGTCACTACCAATACTATCCACTGTTATTACAGGATCAGTCATGGCCGCATAAACATATGGTAATGTGATCGTCAAGCCTGTAGAAATAGTTGATGTTGATGCTGGAGAATCAGTTGAATTGACGGCTTGAACGGAAAATACATAACTTGAGCCGCTAGTGCCCGTATATGTATATGATGTGTCTGTAACATTAGCTACTTGTGTGCCACCGACAAGAACATTATAACTGTCGGCATTAGTAGCAACAGGCCAAGCAATCGTAATACTGGTGGTCGTTAAATTCGTTGCCGTAACAGCTGCGGCATCCGGCCATGTCGGCGCATCGGCTAAAGCACTTGGCGCAAAATAAGTAATACAAGAAGCCATTACAATCAATGATATTGCAATTATAACCTTAACCTTCATTCCTAACTTATGAAGCATTTCCTCATCCCCCTAAAATTTTTCAACTCATCAAAGCAAATAAAAAAACCTGCGGAAGGAAACGCAGGCTCCAAGCAGCTATTATACACATGGCAGATATGTATATATATAGCGGAGGTAGTTTCCTTTCCATAATGGGAGGTATAAACATTTCTATTTATACCCATTGGCTTTTCCCCTTGCCTTATTGGTTTAGGGAAAAAGCTCGGAAAATTGATTAAGTTGCTAGATAACATCAATATATTTATTAGTATTGAAAAATATTTTACCTAATAAGATTGTAACCTGTTATAGCTGCTGTGTCAATATATGAAATATGTTATTTTGCAAGAGAATATATGTAAATATTTTCATAATAAATTACATCAAAAAAGCCTCCATAATAGGAGGCTTTTTGATAATTATTTATAGATTAGTAAAATTATTCGCTAATAGAAACGTTCTTCAGCAGTTCCCTGAATTCAGGTTTTGTGCATCTGATGAGCAGGTAAACAACACCAATACCTATCCAGGCAAAGCCGATTACTCTGGTCATCGGGATCATGCCGATAAAGACAACACCCTGGCAGACGATGATACCGATAATCGGGAACAGAAAATGCTGGATGAAGTTGCCGGATTTCTTCTTGAAGAACCAATAGACTATAACAGATAGGTTAACGAAGGTGAAGCCCCACAGGCCTCCGAAGGAAACCATGTTGGATAATACATCGGCACCGATAAAGATAGCGCCAAATAAACCAACGATACCCATCATCAAAATGTTATAAATAGGTGTTTTGAATTTAGGATGCAAGTGAGCAAAGAATTTCTTGGGTAGCAGGTTATCACGGCCCATACCATAGAGAACACGGCTAGCTGCCGATTGGCCGGCAAGAGCTGTAGCAAAACCGGAGATGATGATAACCAAAGTAACGAATAATTGCAATCCCAGGCCGCCTACTTTTAAGCACATATCAAAGAAAACAGAATTGATATCTGGGAATATGGACACATCAGGAGCCACAACAGTTCCAAAATATGCGGTCAAGAAATAAAGTACAGTCATGATTATAAGACAATAAATAATAGACAGACCGACCTTTTTGGGAGGTACTGTCGCTTCTTCCGCCAGGGTGGAAATCGAGTCAAACCCCAAATAAGACATGACTGCGATGATCGTACCACCTAATACACCCTGGAAATTAAAGGTTGCAGGATTAAATATTGCAGTAGGAGTGGCAAGTGATGCACCGTCAATTCCTAAGGCAGCATATCTGATAGCCGCAATAGTAAATGCAAGAATAGATGCAACCATAAGTCCGGTCATAACCAAGTTAACTTTTGCTGCTAATTCAATACCAAGTATATTTACTATCATACAAGGAACAACATAAATAATGACCCAGATCCAGAAAGGAATGGCGGGAACTAAAGCATTAGCAAAAACTGCGCTGATTAAATAAAGAAACATGGGAATAAGGAAATAGTCCAAGGTGATTGTCCAACCACCGATGAAACCTATTGTAGGATGGATACCCCTTTGAGTATAGGTATAAACCGAACCAGCAGCCGGGAATTCCGGAATCATTTGACCATAACTTAAAGCGGTGAAAAGAACAGCTACGAAACCGATTAAATAACATATTACGTTGTGTCCACCAGAAACTCCGGACATAAGACCGAACATCGTTTGACTGGAAACCGGAGCCATAAATGTCATACCGAAAATAACTAAGTCTCTAGTACCTAACGCACGTTTTAACTCTTGTGCATAACCTGAAGAATTTTCTGCCATACTAGCACCTCTCTCCCATTTTTTAGACCATCGGTGCTTTTGAACAATTAATCAAGAGCACTTTTGGCCTTAAGTTTACCTTCCTTTTACTTCTAAAAACCCGATAAAACACCCCCCTTTATTTGTTTTCATTTGTACTTTTGATTTATATAATACTCAAGAGTACTTATGACATAAGTTAAAAAAATAGAGAACAGCAATTTTCTTAAATGCGTTTTTTTATAAAACCACAAGAAAATCTATCCGTTCTCACCTAAGCATACACATGTTGTCAGTAAAACCACTGGCGCACATCGTTTTTAATGTTTAAACAGTTTTTATAATAAATACCCGTCAAATACACCAATAATAGAATACTGCATTCTGAAAAAAATGTCAATACAAACTACTCCTACTATTGGGATTTCCCGCAATATTCAGATAAAAATTGCAACATTTTATAAATTTTGATTGTGATGATCTTAAATCATCTATAAGTATTTTTCAAAAAGTAATTAAAATTACATAAGAATATATTATTTATTATAAAGAAAATTATATAAAAGCTAGCTATAATTTTTATGTTATATAAAAACATTTAAATTTAATTATTTTCGTTATCTGTTAAAAAACTCTTCCCTACTTTTATTGTAATTTTCACTTATTCAGTTTTATATCTGCATTTTATCATTAAAAAAGAAAACTACCATATAGTCCTGTTAAACAGGATATATGGTAGTTTATTTTAAATTTATAATTTGTAATTATTCTGGATCAATGACATCAATTACATCATCCAGACGATGTTTTTCCAAACGTTCCTGGTCAAATTTATAATGAAAAGGAACGATAACCGTGGAAATATTTTTATGTTTGCTTAAGTTGTGTTCCAAAAAGTATGCCGTTTGATTGTGCAGTATCTTATCATACCAGCTATCAGAGATAAACTTGATCATAATTACAGAAATATTCTCACCATGCTTTAATTCTTTTTCCCTGTGCCATAGATAATGATCCAGCGGCTTGATGATATCGCGATAAGGAGTTTCGATAATGACTAATTCAAAGGGTATATCTAATTCTTTCCATTTTTTTCTCAATGCTAAAGCATGTTCATGATGCTGACAAACATGCAGCGCCATAATATTATTGGAAATAGAATTAGCATAATTTATCGCTTTAAGAAAAGGTTTATTGATGTCATTAATAAGGAGAATGCATTGAGTCGAGGTTACAGCATTTTTATTATAATAAGGATTAAAGGCTTCCAGCTTGATCTGTTCCTGGGTGAAAGAATAGCACCTTTTCGTGAAATACATGCCAAAGATAATGATTGGTAAGGCTATGGCAAGTATCCATGCACCGTCCGCAAATTTAGTAAAAAAGACGATTATCGATACGACCAGGGTTACGCCAGCCCCTATACCATTGATCCAGCATTTATACTGCCAACCTTTCTCCTTGGTTGCTATCCATTTTTTAAACATCCCAAATTGGGCAATCGTAAAGGAGATAAAAACTCCCACTGAGTATAAAGGAATCAGCTTATGGGTCTCACTCTTAAAACCGATAATCAATAAAGAGGCGACTATGAAGATGAAGATGATACCGTTGGAAAAGCTTAATTTAGTACCTCTCGAAGAAAACTGCCTAGGTATATACCCATCATGCGCAAGCATGTATAGTAATTGAGGCAAACCATTGTAGGCTGTATTTGCCGCCAACATCAAGATTAAGGCGGTAAATAATTGGATGAAATAATACATAAATGTATGCCCAAAAACAGCCGCGGAAATTTGGGATAAGACGGTATGGCCTGTCAAGGGCATAACATGGAGATTCATGGCTAAAATCGAAGTACCACCGAAAATAAAGATGATTATCACACCGAGCATATACAAAATATGTCTGGCGTTTCGTGTAGCCGGTTCACGGAAGCTGGGCACAGAATTACTAACAGCTTCTACCCCAGTCATAGCCGAACAACCAGAGGAAAAAGCTTTGAGCAAGATAAGCAAACTGATCCCATTAATTGTTTCTGGAGGTAAAATAGGCGTACTATAAGTAATCGGCTCAAGCGTTCCCGCAAGCATCTTTATAAAACCAGTAATGATCAAGATAGCCATTGACACAATGAATATATAAGTAGGCGCTCCAAAAACTTTTGAGGCTTCCCTTACCCCTCTTAAATTCATCAGGGTAATAAATGCTATACAAATTAGTGAAACCTCTATTTTATATCCTTGTAATGAGGGAAAAGCAGAGGCAAGGGCAGCTGTAGAAGACGATATACTAACAGCGACCGTCATTATATAGTCAATAATCAATGCGGCTGCAGCTAGTAAAGAAGACATACGGCCAATATTTTCTTTAGCAACGGCATAAGCGCCACCGCCACTTGGATAATGATTGATTATTTGTGAATAAGAGAAAACAAGAATAACCAATAGCAATAAAATTGGAATGGTTACCGATGGTATGAAATTAAAAGCAAAAAGTCCGATTGCCGGAACTAGGATTAAAAGAATTTCTTCGATTGCATAGGCGACGGAGGAAACCGCGTCGCTTGCCATGATCGGCAAACCCCAAAGCTTTGATAATTTTTCATGAACGATTTCATCGTTTTTAAGGGTCCTGCCAAGTACAATATTTTTTAAGTTATGCATGATCTCTTTTCTCTTTAAAATTTTATAGAATTATTAAAAATAATAAAAACTTTTTCTATTTATAATGCTGTTTAGCTCAATAGATAAGCCAATTATAACATCAGATTTTTTATTGTCAATTTATTATTTATTCAATAAGAATAAACACAATAGTCACAAATTTTTGCCTTTTAATAGCTATATAAAACTGAAGATTTTTATGATTATATTTATAAAAAAACCAACCCTATGGTTGGTTTTTAGAGCTAGAAGTAAAAGTATAAAACTACCCTCATCGCCCATCGTTTTTCAGTATGTTTTAAATTTTTACGAAAGGTCAATTTATCTATAAAACTTTATGACCTTTTCCAGCAGTCTTGATGGTCATCGAACCATCGCTCGTATTAAATTCCACTGTTCTGCCGTAGTTTGCACCGGTATCCTCAGCCTTGAGTCTGATATTAAGCCTGCGGAGTTCTTTTTTAACCATGTCCACATTCCGCTCACCGATACTCATGCCGGAAGTGACAAACATATTTGCCCCCCCTGCAATCTTTGCAGTCAGGTGAATGCGGGCACAACCCTTCCGCTCCATAGACCTTACCAGCTCCTCGATCGCTGTATTTGCGAACTTGTAAACCTCTTTTCTATCACTATCTACGAAAGATTCCGGCAGTAAGATATGCGCAAGGCCGCTGACCCGACTTAAATTATCGTGAAGACATATGCCTACACAGGAGCCAAGCGCATATGTTATGAGGTTGTCCGGCGGTGCCGCAACTTGTTGGTCGGAAATACCGACTACCACTAATCTTCCCATTAGCACACTCCTAAACTCTCCATGATCAGCTGCAGCGACTTAAGTTCCGGCATGATCAGAAGATGACTTTTTATTTTACTTTCTCCACTTAAGAAATCTTCTTCAATAAACAATAGCTTGTCTCCCATGCTCCCAAACTGCGCGGCCGGATAGCTAAGAATAGCTCCAGCCATGTCGATAGCGATCTGAGGCGTCGAGAGACCGATATTTAAATTGGTCATCATCGAAATAGCGCTGATATAAGAACCAGCCAATATATTACCTATTTCCATGATTGCCGACATATCAAGCTCTGAAATATCCCCAAACCCCTTGATATCCTCATCCATCAATACATTGATGAGCATACAAACAAACTCCTTATCCAGTAGGAAAAGAAGCATTCCCTGCACATCCTCTTTCATATTGACAAGTATACCCGCGAGTTCATTTTCCGGTCCGCCAAGAATAGTAGCCATATCACTTACATCAATGATCTGAAGCTCCGGCACCGACATCATCACTCTATCGGCCAGAATACTGGCCAGGGATGTAGCTGCATTTCCGGCACCTATATTACCAATCTCGGAGATCACGCTAAGCTGGATCTCATTTAAGTTATTAAAATTTTCCATACAAGGCCACCTCTCATGATACACTCTTTTGTCCTTCAACCTATAATGGATAGGCTGTTAAAAAGCCTGAAACTACTTTCGCATGAGCATACAAAAAAGCAGTTTTATAAAGTTATAATTTATATCGACATTTTCTAGAAATATGTAATATCTTCTTCAAAAATTTTTTATATCTAAATTTAATAATAATTTTTATTAAAAAGAAGCTTACCGTAGTTCTTTACTGGTAAAGCTTCCTAGATAATTATTCTTTATTACTTAATATCAAAGTATTCATCCGAAGTCAAAGCATAACATTCATTATCATATACGCTACCGTCATAGATCTTTTCTGCTTTTTTTAAAGTTCCTTCATGTCGAAATCCACATTTCTTAATCACGCCTTGGGAACGATTATTGAACGAATAACAATAAACAGAAATCAGATCCAATTGTAATTCATTAAAACCATATCGCAAGACTTCCTTAGCTGCCTCAGTCGTGATTCCCCTGCCCCAATATTTCTCCCCGATTGCATAACCAAGCATCTTTACTCTTTCGTTTACCCTTTTTGGGTCATCAACCAGGCCGATAGTACCAATCAGTTTATTAGTGTCCTTTAAGACTATCCCCCACAAGCTATCTTTTTCCAGAAAAATAGCTTTTGTTATATCAAGAGTTTCCTCTTTATTCTCATGTGGCTTCCATCCAGCATTGGGACCGACATTGGGGTTACTTGCATATTCAAAAATATCATCAACATCCTCCATATGTATCGTCCTTAATAAAAGTCTTTCGGTATACATCTCCGGCATCTGATCACCTCGTAATTAATAAATAAATTATTCTTATTTATTATACCATTACTTTATTTATAAATATCTAATATTTCATAAACATTTATTATTATATTTTAATGTTTAGAAAATAGTAAAACTATATATAATATGTAAAAAAAAAGAGCATCGCTAAAAACGGTTCTCTTAGTACTTTGGAGGTAATATAGGTGAACGAACAAACTATATCCTACTGGAACAAGACAGGCCAAAAAACAGAATATCCCCCTCTTGATAAAAATATAGAAACTGACATTCTAATCATTGGCGCAGGCATTACCGGCATTACATGCGCTTATTGTCTGGCCCAAAAAGGGGCAAAACCGGTGGTCATTGAGGCAGGTGGGATTTGTGACGGCACTACCGGCAATACCACCGGCAAGATCACCATCCAACATGACATTATCTACAGTACTATAGCGCAAAAATATGACTGGGATTTTGCAAAACTCTACGCCGATTCACAAAACAGTGCCTTGGATTTCGTTAAAAAGCAGGTAAAAGAAAATTCTATTGACTGTCAGCTAGCAGAGAATTCCGCATATATTTTTGCCGAAAGAGATATTGAGTTTAATGAACTTAAAAAAGAATATGAAGCTGCCATAAAGTTAGGCATATATGCTGAACTTATAGAAGATGCTGAGTTTCCCCCAAAGAATCATGGCTTATTAAGATACAAGAATCAGGCTGTTTTTCATTCCGTTAGGTATATTAACGCTCTTGCTAAACTGGCCGAAGAAAAAGGAGCAAAAATCTACTGTGATACTAAGGCCATTAAGGTTGAGGATGGAGATATCAAAACTATTCACTGCGAAAATGGTCTGATCATCAAAACTAACCACCTAGTAATGGCAACTCAATACCCTATCTATGACGGGCCAAATCTTTTTTATACCCGCCTCTACCCTATCCGCACTTATGGCATTGCTGTCAAAGCTATAAGGGATTGGCCGGACGGTAGTTATATCAATGTTGCTAGCCCAACACGTTCTATCAGAACTCATGTAGAAAACGGCGAACGTATTTTGATCGTTGTGGGTGATAGCCATTTTCCAGGTAGGGGAATAGTTCCAATGGCGGAGCATTATCAAAGTATGATCAAGTTTGCCGATAAAATTGCCGGTGTTGAAGAGGTCCTTGCTAAATGGTCAGCACAGGATTATGATACCCCAGATCTGATTCCATATATAGGCAGAGTATCGGATAACTCAAATATTTATGTTGCTACCGGTTACAAAAAATGGGGCCTTTCCACTGGCACTCTGGCAGGCAATATGATCTCGGAATTGATCATTGACGGCAAATGCCGTTATGAAGAACTTTATTCTAGAACACGGGCAGATTATTCGAGCTCTCTGGGGAAAACGATTGCTAAAGTCTTAGGACCTGTTGGCGAACTGATATTATCAAAGATAAAAGGCACTGAAAGTATTACAGACCTCAAACAGGGAGAAGGTAGAGTTATCAGCTTTGAAGGGCAAAAGGCCGGTATTTATCGTGATTATGATGATAATGTAAATATCATTAATATTACCTGCACCCATATGGGCACGGAACTTAATTTTAACGATGCCGAGAAAACATGGGATTGTCCAGCTCATGGCGGTAGATATAATACAGAAGGCAAATTATTAGAAGGTCCGCCTAAACATTCTTTAGAAATCTTATATCAAGGAAAGTTTTCCGACATTTATTTTGATAAAGATTTAGAATAGAATGTGTAAAAACAACATGCTGTTCTAATTTTCCCCTCACCTATTTTAAAAACACAAAGGCCAGCAAACTGCTCAATTTAGCTGGCCTTTGTATTTTCATTTAACACTATTAACCATATCCTATGGATAGAAGATACTATTGCCATAGCAGTTACCAAATAGTCATACAGAGTAATAATGTTTGCTGCTAATACTTGAGGAAATATTGAATATGAAATAATCCCTACTATTGGCAGTACATACAAAAGGAGCGCTGCTGACTTTCCTAATTTGTCAAAAAGAAATAGCGAATTCATGGGCCGCCCAACTTTGACCGCAATTGATGAAGTAAGCCAGAATTCGGAAAACTTTAGTATAGCCACTACAAGAATCCATATAGGCAGAATGTCATTATAAATCAATGCCCAATAAGACGTAACAACAAAAAACATATCGGCAGCAACATCAAAAATAGCTCCCACCCTCGTCTGGACTCCAAATCGCCGCGCCAGATAACCATCAAAAAAATCAGTTGCACAAATTAAGCTAAACAAAAGGATGGGGCAAAGAAACTTATCAGGATAGGTCATCACACAAAAACTGAATAATAGACTGATTAGTATTCGAATAAAGGTCAGTCCATTTACTAAAACCATTTTTTTCATAAGCTTATCCTAACTTTCCTAAAGCTGCTTGTTTATGAAAATTTCGTTTAGCGTCAATCTTGCACTTTTTCTATTACAGGTCAAAAATAAGCACCTCACAGTTTCAATGTATCTGTAAGGTGCTTTTTCTAATAAAATGAATCCCTTGCCTTCCCTGCGCAAACTTGTGCTTTTACGGGATTTTTCTAATTTTCCTTATTGTCAGTTTCAACTTCGCCTAGAGTAGTTAACATACCTTTAACCATAGCACCTTTTTCAATGCTGATAGACATTGCAGAAATATCACCAGTAATACAAGAATCCCTTAGAATACTGATTTCTTTTTTGACACTAATATTGCCGCTAATTCTACTATTGAATTCAACTTCATTTGCCGAGATGTTTCCTCTGATGATGCTTTTTCCGGCAACAGAAAGCCATTGCGATGCCGAGATGTTGCCTTTTATTGAGGCATTATAAATCTCTACATCTTTTCCTTTAATATTACCTTCGATTTTGCCGGAGATCCTGATCCTGTGTTCGCTTTCGACATCGCCGATAACTTCACCACCGAGATCAATATTGGACGAGGAGTTTATGGTACCAATTATTTTTGTATCTTTTGTGATATATGTCGTCTCAATTACTGGCAGATTTTGCACGGTATTATCGGAATCAGAATCCGACTCAGGCTCGGACTCGGAATCTTGTGGTACTGTTGCCGTCATGATAGGCGTAATCTTTTCGGAATTGAGGGCTGTCTGGCCCATAATTGTTGAAAGATTACTATTATCATCTGAGCCTGGCTTATCATTTTTGTAAAAAGGGAAAACCTCATGCAGAGCCTGGTGGAAATTATCCTTTGTACCCATCGAAAAAACCCCTTCTCATTTATTCTAGTTAAAAGTTTATCGGTTCAATTTGATTTGTTAGCCTATCAAATTTATATCCATAGTCTTTTAAATCCTTAATAATGCCGTCAAGCGCCGAAAGTGTCGCAGTTGTCGTTCCAAAATCATGTAAAAGCACTATTGATCTTGAATTCATCAAAACCTCGTCAATTACATTATTGGTTATACTCCTAGTAGTAGCACTGGATGTCGCGTCTTCGGCTGAGACATTCCAATCATAATATGTAAAGCCGCGCCTACTCATTTCCTCTATAAGATCTGTGCTAATATTCTCATTGTGCCCGTTGATACTTCCTCCGGGGAAGCGGAAGATATCTGGCTTTACCCCCGTTGTATTATAAATGAGTTCATATATCCTGTTAAAATCTCTTAGATAGGCATCAATGGAACTATATATCTTCTGGTATTGATGTGTATATGTATGAATCGCAATGGTGTGACCCTCATCAACAATTCGCTTCATCATTTCCTTGGATAATTTATCTGTTTTGCCAACTAAAAAAAATGTCGCTTTGACATCGTTCTTTTTCAATATATCAAGTATTTCACCCGTATGAGCAGAAGGCCCATCATCAAAGGTTAGATACACGGTCCCCTCACTCTTTACAGTTTCTGATGGCTGCAAGCAGTAAAGGTCGGGATATAAAAGCTGATATGGTTTGTTTTGCGGATCGGTTATTGTGGATAGATAAGCATTTTCACTAGTGTCGGATAAAAATACATTTCCATAAGAGATTTCAGGAAATGGATTATCAGCAATAGTTATGACAGGAACATCATTTGCCACTTCATCCAGAGCCAAGACTTTTACATTCAGAATGTGGAAAATGAAGTATGCTAGTAAAAATACAATCAGAATAAGTACACATATTATTAAATGCTTAAAAAATCGCACACTACCAAGATACATATCATTATCCCAACATTATTTATTAATATAAAGAATTGGTAGATTATAGGTGATTTCATAATAGCATAATATATGGTAGAATTCAATAATCCTGTCAATTTATGTAACTTCTTGTATTTTCTTAAAAAGTATAAAATAATATTTATTAAATATACATCTTTCAGGGTTAACCGGAAACTGTAAATACTATTGGAAAATTGTGAAGCTAATGAAGCCTCCCCTAGTATCCTTTAATTTTTTCTTCAAAGACAAAGAAAAACCCCTGTACTCAGAGGTTTTTTTTACATCAATTGTTCTTTTTTATCAGGTTAGCCTAAACCACAATAATATCGCTCCCACCACCTGTTATACATCTTCCGCCATCAGGAGTAACGATATAAGTATCTTCCACACCAACCATACCGACATTGGCAAGGCCTTTTTTGGGCTCCAGAGCTATAACCATATTTTCAATTAAAGAGGTGTTAAAGCCATTGGCTATTACTGGCAGTTCATCAATATGGAGCCCGACTCCATGACCTAAAAATTTGACCTGTCTGTTTCCAAAACCCATAAAATTCTGCATAAAAGCATCATCAAGTTCGCTCATCACAAGATTATAGATCTCCGCAGGTATTGCCCCCGGCTTTAAAAGTTCTGCCAGCCGGTTTTCTATTTCAATACAGGCTCTATGCGTTTTTATCATTTCATTGGAGGGTTGGGCACCAAACATATAAACCTGGGTTTTATCGGTATGATAGCCGTTGTTACCATATCCGACATCTACAAAGACCAGATCGCCTTTTTTAAGTTTTCGTACACGGCTGCCGATAATTGGCACAGCGGCAGACATTCCGTATGCACCACCTGGCCCATTGAAACAGGTCGGATATATTGAGCTTTCTCCAAAACCGATCTGGCCGATGATTGTTTCAGTCTGAAACATAGAAAAGCGGCTTACTCCATGATGCCCTAGTTTTAGCGCTTTCTCAAAAAGCTCCGCACAAAAATCAAGCTCGCTCATCCCCTCCCTTAGCATTGAAGGCACTATGTTTTGCAATAAATCATGATGTTGTTTTCCTGATTTTTCAGTCCAATTAAGTTCATAAGGGGTTTTGACTGCTCTGACTGATAATATCACACTATCTAAAGATTTGATTTTCTCTACATTAAAATATTTTTTTAGCCGCTCCATTATTCCTAATGTAACAACTTCTGTTTCTATATAAGTATTGCCACAGTCCGCCCCAACTACCTGGACTGCATCACGATAGCTGCCCATATTATAAAGACAGTTTAGGGGGGATTCATTCATTGCACGTTCATAACTCCTGCGCACAAAATAAGAGGCTTTCCTATCCTTTTTAATGATCAGCATCCCATCCTGCATTGTCCCTGTAAGGTAATACTGATTAATATTGCTGAAAATAAAAGCCGTATCCCAATCTGGGCATGTATCGTCCATAGCGGAACAAAATCTTGCCATCCTATCATCCAGTTCTTGCTTTGTTAAATCCTTAAACATTTATACCTCCATATAACATCTTTGTTAGGCCTAAGTTATCATCCTTATTAGAATTAATGTTATTAATTCTACCATTAATCATGGCTTATAGTCTACTATTTTTTAATGGCTTGGAAAAATTAAGTACGTCTTATCAAAACCCCAGTTCCTCGTCTATGATAACGACCTCAACTTTCTCCATCCTCATCATCTTTTCCCAGAGGACGACCAGACTTCTGCAGATGCGGTCAGGACTATTACAATCATGACATTTTAGTTCACCTTTAGCGCAAGGGGTGTTCGTCTTAAAACGTCTGGCATTAAGCGGCGAGGCGACGTTTCTTGCCCGCCATAGGGCCTTATCAAAGTCATCCATTATCTTGTTAGTCCCAATCAAAAAATATACTTTTTTCTTACCATACAGGGTACTGGCAACCCTATTACCAATACCATCGATGTTGATTATTTCTCCGGTTTGAGCAATTGCATTCGCACTTGTGATATAAACTTCTGCGTCTGCAGAGTTTTTGAGCGCTTCATCCTTTTCCTGTTTCCAATGCCAATAAACAGTATTATCCTCACCAAGAGTTTCGAAAAGCCCCAGCGATTCTACGGTCTTACTTCCACCAAAGCCAATAGTCTCACCATTGAGTTGGGACGCAATATAGTCAACCGCTTCCTTCCCCGTGCTAAAGTAACTGGCATCAAAGCCACGGCTATTCAGGTTCTTCATGGTTTTTTCAATATTAATCAATTCATTCACCTTCCTCACCTATTATTGGTCGCCCATACCTATACTATAAATTCTGCCATTACCTATAATAAAAACATTATTATACGTTCTGCCTATTTATATCTCAATAGAATATAATACATTTGATTTATACCCTTTCTTTTCCTTCCTAAATAAGGAATTTGTATAATAATTATTTTCCGCTTCTCTCCACCATACCCCTCTTTTACTTAGTTTCTATTGTAGAAGGGGTTCAAATTCCTATTCTTTTTTACAAAAAAATAACCACCTAAGGGGTGGATATTTTTGTTATTTTATTAATTATGCTACAAAAAATTGCAGTTCTATAAGCTTACAGTTGGCTCAGTAATTGTCAGTGTATTATTGTAAGTATTAAGATTGGCGATCGAGCCTATCGGAATTGCCATCTTATAGATTCCATGTCCCGAAGCTAAATTTGTCATTAGGGGCTTACCTAAGGGTACTATTACTTCATTTATCAAATCTTCATAAGATTTGCCATATGCAATATCACACCTTGTGCATTCGCCCATGATAATACCGGCGCAGTCTTGAAATTTTCCTGCATTCATCAGGTGTCCAATGAGTCTATATACGGTATTTATAGGTTCATGGGTTTCTTCAATAAAAAGTATCCTCCCCGTAGTATCGACTTCAAAGGGAGTTCCTAAAGTATCTACGAATGATGTCAGATTACCGCCAACGATAGTACCTGTTACGTTTCCCGGGACTCTGCTTACTAAAGGCATACCCGGAGGGTTCTCGAGCTGTCTCGGTGATATTATGGTAGATGTAGCAGTAAAAAACTGATTGAAGTTGTATGCGGGTGTAGTTGCTCTAAAATCTAGCAGAAGTAGGCTATGAAAAGTAATTAAATTCGCCCATATGTACAAGACATTTAATAAAACTGTTATATCGCTATATCCAGTAATAATTTTTGGATTACGACTTATTGCAGGGTAATCAAGGTATTGAATTATGTCTGCGACACCCACGCCACCTCTTGTAGGAATTATTGCTTTTACTTGCGGATTTTCAAACATACTCATTAGATCAGAAGCCCGCTGCTGCGGTGAGGCTGATAAATAGCCGGCAAAGGAATACACATATCTACCCAAAATTACGTTAAACCCCATGCTTTCCAGTACCTGTATATTTGAATTAATAGATTCCGCATCCCGTGGGCTACCAAGGGTTACTATTCCGATGGTATCCCCTGCACGTAAAATAGGCGGTCTAATAGCCATTTAATATCGCCTCCTGCAAATTTATATTCAGCACAAGAAAATATCATCACTTAGGTCAATAAAAAATGCTGTTAACTTCCGCCTTTTTAATAAACAGCCTACGCATATTGTTGCGCTGCGCTCCAACGTTCCCTATTCTAGTTTATTTCTATTGTAAAACTAATTGAATACCTAACCTATTTGACAAAAAATTAAACCGGTCATTTTTGACCGGTTTTTTGGGTGGAGAATTACAAAATACTCTTTATCAATCTATCTTTCATCTCCCATAATGACTTTGACAAATCTACATAGTATATATGCGGATTATCGAATCTCTTAACCTCATCCCAAAGTGTATCAACCTGGTCTTTGCAATAACACTTTATATCTGCCAATTTTGGAATTTCATAGACACAGACACCCTTATCAAAAATCATAGTTAAAAGTCTTTTTGCCCTAAAATTACTCACGGCTTTCTTTTTCCAAGTATCCCGCGGATCAAAAAATTCATAAGGCATATTTTCATCTATGATTTCATTTTTTTCAGTAAGTACATCCGCTATCGCTTTGCTACTTCCCTTGTCGAAAAACCGCCAAACCTCTTTAAACCCAGGATTGGTTATCTTTTCCACATTTTCGCTAAGCTTCATCTTAGGAATTATTTCCCCATTTTCCTCAATTGCTGCCAGCTTGTATACCCCACCAAATACAGAATCTGATTTGGATGTAATTAGCCGTTCGCCAACACCGAATAAATCTACTTGCGCACCTTGTATAAGGATGTCTTTGATAATAAATTCGTCCAGTGAGTTTGAGGCAACTATTTTGCAATCCGCAAACCCCGCTTCATCCAGCATCTTTCTTGATTCCTGAGAAAGGTATGTTATATCACCACTATCAATTCTAACCCCCCTAGGCCTGAAGCCTCTGGGAACTACTTCCTCGTTAAAAGCTTTTATGGCATTGGGAATCCCCGATTTAAGTACATTATAGGTATCTACAAGGAAAGTGCAATCAGCAGGATATGTCCTTGCATAGGCCCTGAAAGCATCCAGCTCGTTTGGAAACATCTGAACCCAGCTATGTGCCATTGTGCCAAGAGCCGGAACAGCGAATTCTTCTTCAGTAATAGTACAAGATGTCCCTACACAGCCGCCGATATATGCGGCCCTTGCCCCATATATAGCAGCATCATAGCTATGCGCCCTTCGGGAACCGAATTCCATAACAGCTCTTCCCTGCGCCGCTCTGACTATCCGATTGGCCTTTGTAGCTATCAAGCTTTGATGGTTGATTGTTAAAAGAACCATTGTTTCAATGAACTGTGCTTCAATAACAGGTCCTCTGACAATTAATATAGGTTCATTAGGAAATATTACTGTCCCTTCAGGTATAGCCCAAACATCACAACTGAATTTAAAATTTTTCAGATAATGCAAGAATTCTTCACTGAACAGGCCTTTGCTCCTAAGGTACTTAATATCCTGATCATCAAACTTGAGATCCTGTAAATATTGTATTAGTTGTTCAACTCCGGCCATAATCGCAAATCCGCCATTATCAGGAACTTTCCTGAAAAACATATCAAAATAAGCAATTTTATCTTTCATACCGTTTTGCAAATAGCCATTTGCCATGGTCAATTCATAAAAGTCAGTCAACATTGTTAAGTTTAGCTTGTCCATTTATTCCACCCCTGTAACCACTTCTATGCCATTGATCATCATATTGTACAAAGCCATAAGATTCGTCAGTTCAGCATTGTGCAGCCCCAAATCAAAGGTCTCCACCGCATTTATGGGAACAATGACTCTTGACTTTTTATTCTGCATATTGAACCACGTCTTTAATGTAATTGCGAATTGTTGTACGCAGATATCGGTACAAGCACCGGTAATTATGAAGGTATTTATCTGCTCGTTTTGACCGAGCCATTTCTGAAATCCTTCTTCAAGGAAACAATTTGTAGCATTTTTGGGAATAAGGGTATAGCCTCCTACCCCTTTGATTTCATCAACAACTTCTCCTTCGCTAGTTCCTTCCAAGCAATGTGGTGGGTAGGCATCAAATTCCGGTGATGTCATTGTATGGTAATCCGCAAAGGCAATTTTTTCAACCTGCAAATTGTCACAGGCCTTTGACAATTTCACAATTTGCGGTATCAGTTCTTCCACTCTTTCGCTCCTTAAGGCTCCCTCCCGGGCAAAACCATTTAACATATCCACAATTACAAGGGCTGTTTGCTTCCCCTGTAAATCTCTTAATTGGATTAGCAGAAGTCTTTCCAGCATATCAAAAATTTCTCCAATTGTATCGACACTTCTTTGCAATAAATCATTTTTATTTATTTTTATCATTTAGTTTCCTCTCACCTTTAGAAATATAAGAATGTCATTTTTTAAACTATTTGCTTATTATGAAATCCTTGCTTGAAAAAACAATTATATAAAATATAAATTATATATATAATATCAAAAAAGCAGCAAAAGCAAAAGGACTTAAACCACAATAGTTAAGTCCTTTTGCTTTTTTATATGGTGGAACATTCAGTTAAAAATACGAACCCCACATTTATCTTTGTAAATGGGCTTTTCGGCTGTATTTTTAATAAATATAAGATAGTACTATTCTTCTTGTTTATAAATATATAACTTAAACAATTATTACCATGATTTTTCCTAAAATACCGCTGTTGCTTCAATTTCTATAACAATATCAGGGTGAAACAATGAAGCTACACCTAATAATGTTGAAACTGGCCTGCAATTGCCTTTTTTTAATCGTTCGCCTACAATATGGTTAGCTTTATAAAACTCAGAAACATCCGTTGTATAGTAGTTTAACCGGACAACATCTGAGAGCTTCGCTCCTGCCTGTTCTAACACAACTTCCAGATTATCTAAAGCTTGATTAAGCTGAGCCTCCATATTGCCTGCATAAAGCAGAGCACCATCACCATCAAGGGACACTTGCCCTGCACAATACAAAACACTTTCGCCACTAGTTATTTTGTTAGCCGGAACAAAGTCAAGCTTCTCTTGCCACTCCCAAGGAACAATTATTTCTCTATTCATTTTTATCCCCCTTCTAAAGTTTAGACATTAATTATCTTATGTATAATAATATTCTAAGATAAATATTGTTTATAGGGCAAAGCGGCATATTATTACTATTACCTCCTTCTAATAAATCTACAAGAATTCTCACCGTCTTCATATTTTACTGCGCTTCGCTCGTAAAATAGGTTCGAATCCCTTCTCGATTTTAAGCAACATAAAAACCTGCCTTCTGGCAGGTTTTTATTTGGTGGAGATGAGGGGATTCGAACCCCTGGCCTCTTACATGCGAAGCAAGCGCTCTCCCAACTGAGCTACACCCCCATATATTATTGCAAGAAAATCTGGAAAATTCCGCCTTTTCTATTGGTAATTAATAGCATATTGCCTTTATAATGCTGTTTTATTAAAATAGTACCACTATAATATACAGCAATAAAGGAGAAAATGTCAATAGTGTAATATCTTTTTAGATATTGTGATATACTTGTGTTGACAAATAGAATTAGACAAATTATACTACGACTGAAAGTAAGAATACCCTAATAAACGGAGTGATAACAATGAAAAAAGCTTTTGAACTTATACTCCATCCATCCAAAAATCAAAAAATAGTTTTACTGGTCTTATTATTAATTTTAGCCTTAGGTCTAGTTGGCTGCACACAATCTGAAACCACTTCTAATCAAAATAATGTCGTCAATTCTGCTGAAAATCCAATCTTAGAAGATGCGCTAAAAATTGTCTCAGCTCTTAAAAATCAAGATATGACAGCTTTAACTGCTTATATTGATCCTGACCAAGGCTTGCGTTTTTCGCCTTATGGGTATATCAATGTAGAAACCGATTTAGTTTTTACAGCTGATCAGCTTCCTGCTCTATTCGCGGACACCAAAACTTATACTTGGGGAGCTTATGATGGCAGCGGATTGCCAATCGATCTAACTTTTACTGAGTATTATAATGATTTTATCTATGATTATGATTTTCTTAATGCTGATACAATCGGCAATAATCACATTGTAGGCCATGGCAATTCTCTTGTTAATATTGAAGAAGCTTATCCGGGTTCAAAATTTGTGGAATTTTATTTTCCTGGATTTGAAGAAGAATATGCAGGTATGGACTGGAGTAGCCTTAGGCTGATCTTCCAGGAAAAAGATGGACTGCGTTATCTGGTCGGCATATCTCATGATCAATGGACGATATAATAAAATAAACCTGATTAAACTATATAATTTATCAAAAGATACCGGACTTTTGTCCGGTATCTTTTTTGATATGAATTTATACTTTATTACTTATTTACTGGTTTTCATTTTTACTTGTTTTCATCGCTTTTCCAAATGAGCACAGGGAAACGCGCAGCTTGTGTTTCGTCAAAATGGGAAAAAACTGTTGTATGCGGCGCACCTTTTACGAGATCAGGGTTATCCTGTGCTTCATGGGCAATTTGGATCATAGCGGAGATGAATTGATCGAGCGTTTCTTTGCTCTCGGTTTCTGTCGGTTCAACCATCATCGCCTCATGCACAATCAGCGGGAAATAAACTGTCGGCGGGTGAAAACCGAAATCAATTAGCCTTTTAGCTATATCATTGGCGGAAACACCGTTTGCCGTTTTTTGAGGAGTAGCAGACAGTACCACCTCGTGCATACAGGTACGGTCATAAGCAACTTTGAAATAATCCTGGAGTTTGACCCGCAGATAGTTTGCATTAAGGACAGAAACCTGAGCTACATCCTTTATTCCTTCAACACCAATTGAGCATAGATAGGTATAGGCTTTGACGATAACGTTGAAATTTCCATAGAACGACTTGACTCTACCGATTGAATTGGAAACTGACTCGGCAAAGCGGTAGCTTCCGTCTTCGCAGACAACAGTCGGACCTGGCAGAAACGGGACGAGTGCTTTTTTCACACCGACAGGACCAGCGCCGGGACCGCCCCCGCCATGGGGAGTACTGAATGTTTTATGCAAATTGAGATGAATGATGTCAAACCCCATATCACCGGGACGGCAGACGCCGACTATGGCGTTAGCGTTTGCTCCGTCATAATAAAGTAAACCACCAGCCTGATGGACAACTTCTGCAATATCTAAAATATGGTCGTCAAAAAGGCCGAGCGTATTAGGGTTAGTAAGCATCAGGCCCGCTGTATCCTCTCCGACATGGGATTTTAGATCTGCAAGTTCGATATTGCCGCGTGCATCCGAGCGGATTTCAACCACATCGAACCCAGCTGCCATAGCAGAGGCCGGATTAGTTCCGTGCGCTGAGTCAGGAACAAGGATTTTCTTTCGTTTTATATCTCCCCTGCTTTCATGATAGGCTTTGAGAATCATCAGACCTGTCAGTTCGCCATGCGCCCCTGCCGCAGGCTGGAATGTCATACCATCCATGCCCGTAATTTCTGCAAGCATCTGGTCCATAGAAAAGAGAATTTCCAGACAGCCCTGAACCGTTTGCTCTGGCTGCAGAGGATGCACATTGGTAAATCCGGCAAGCGAAGCCGTATCCTCGTTGATCTTCGGATTATATTTCATCGTGCAGGAACCGAGCGGATAAAATCCGCCGTCGACTCCATGATTCTTTTTGGAAAGTCCCGTGAAATGCCTTACAACATCAATTTCGCTCAATTCGGGCAGCTTTGCCGCTTCCGTGCGCAGATATTGGCTTGGGATCAATTCTTCAAGCGCGGTTTCGGGAACATCACAAGCCGGAAGAGAATAACCAGTTCTGCCGGTAACGCTCAGATCAAAAATAGTCTGGATATCACTATTCACTGATGCTCACCGCCTTTTGGACAAAATGTTCGATTTCACTACGTTTTCTTTTTTCAGTTACGGCAACTATCCAGTGGCCTTTAAATGCTGGGTCTAAACTCCCTGCATCAAGGCCACCGATTATTTTATCCTCAAGAAACGCCGTATTCAGCTTTGCAAGATCGCCCTTGTAATGTACTGTGAACTCTTGAAAAAACGGCGCGCTAAAAGCCGGTTCGAACACGCCGCTTTGCGTAAGTAGGTCATAGGCATAATGTGCTTTGCGGGTACACTGCAAGGCAACTTCGCGTAAACCCTGCTTACCTAGCAATGAGAGATAAATAGTCGCAGCGAGAGCATTGAGCGCCTCATTAGAGCAGATATTTGAGGTCGCTTTTTCACGGCGGATATGCTGTTCTCTTGCCTGCAGAGTCAGAACAAAACCGGTTTTGCCGTTTTTGTCTAAAGTTTTGCCCACAATTCTCCCTGGCATTTTACGCATAAAAGGTTCTTTTACTGCGAAAAAGCCTAAATAGGGGCCGCCGAAGTTCAGCGGATTGCCAAGGCTTTGACCTTCACCAACGGCAATATCCGCCCCCAGCTCGCCAGGGGACTTTAAAAGAGCAAGGGAGATGGGGTCGCAACTGACGATAAGTAAAGCGCCTTTGGCGTGGGCAATTTGGGCTGCTTTGGCAATGTCTTCAATGCTACCGAAAAAGTTTGGGGATTCGATTAAGACGGCCGCGGCCTCCTCCGTAATCAGTCTTTCCAGTTCGTCGAGATCAGCCTGACCGTTAGCGTAGCCAAAATTCACCACCTCGTTTCCCTTAAAGCGGGCATAAGTGGAAACGATCTCACGGCTCATGGGGTTAATAGATTGCGGCATGAGAATTTTATTTCTTTTTTTCACACCGCAGGCTATTCCCGCTGCTTCGGCAAGAGCGCTCGCGCCATCGTACATAGAGGCGTTGGCAACATCCATGCCTGTCAATTCACAAATCAAAGTCTGATACTCAAAAATAGCCTGCAAAGTACCTTGGCTGATTTCCGGCTGATAAGGTGTATAGGCGGTGGCAAATTCCTGTCTAGAAATCAGGTGGCGGATAACCGAGGGTATATAGTGATCATAGGCACCTGCTCCAAGAAAACAGGTATAATCCTCGGTATTAGCATTTTTTGCGGCCAGCTTACGCAAATGGCCCATTACTTCCGCTTCAGACATGGCGGAAGGAAGATTCAGCTGCCGTTTAAGCCTCACGCTCTCCGGTATATCGGCAAACAATTCTGCAAAACAGCTCATGCCGACAGCGGAAAGCATTTCTTGCTGCTGTTCTTTCGTATTTGGAATATATCCCGCCATTTTAATGCTCCTCTTCACAATAGCTTTGATATTGCGACTCATCCATCAAATTTTCCAAATTTGAGGCATCACTAACTTCCAGGATGGCAATATAGCTGCCGTAGGGATCGTTATTGAGAAGACCCGGGTCGTTTTCCAGATTAGAATTAACTTCAATGACTTTTCCGCTAATCGGTGAGTAAACGTCCGAAACAGTTTTCACCGACTCGACACTGGCAATGGTATCACCGCTGCAAACATCATTATCTATTTCCGGCAATTCCACAAAAACGATATTGCCGAGCGAATTCTGTGCATGATCCGTTATGCCCACATAGGCTTTACCGTCTTCTATTTTTACCCACTCATGTTCTTTTGTAAAACGCATTCCTGTTGTATTGCTCATAAACAAAACCCCTTTTCTATTATTTTTTATATTTTTTAGAGTAAAATGGATAGGGCGTGACCTCAGCCTCCACGGCTTTATCGCGGATAATAATATCAAATTTATCCTCGGAAAAATCAGCGTCAACAAGCGCGAGGCCCAGATTCTTTTTGAGCGATGGTGAGTAGCTACCGGTAGTAACGTAGCCGATTTCCTTGCCCTCGTGGCTTACAGTATAGCCGTTTCTCGCTATGCCTCGGCCGATCATTTCAAAACCAATCAGTTTCCGTTTTATCCCTGCCTCATTTTGACGAATCAGAGCATCCCTGCCAATAAAATCATCCTTGCCAAGCTTTACAAATCTACCAAGTCCCGCTTCAAGAGGAGAGATAGTTGCGGAGAGTTCATGTCCATACAGAGGTAAAGCTACCTCAAAGCGGAGCGTATCACGTGCGCCAAGTCCTATTGGCACAAGCCCGAGAGAGCTGCCAGCTTTTAAAAGTTCATCCCAAAGCAACCCCGCCTTTTCGGAGGGCAGGTAAACTTCAAAACCATCCTCGCCCGTATAACCCGTTCGCGAAACAATGCTGGGAATTCCACAAACTACGACATCAGACTGAAAATGATAGAATCTGATCTGATCCAGTGGAAAATCGGTGAGCTTTTGCAGAATGGTCTGCGCATTCGGCCCCTGAATAGCCAACTGCGCATATTGCTCGGAAACATTGTCAATGATGACATTTTCTGTAAGATTCTCTTTAAACCATGCGAAATCTTTGTCGGTGTTAGCCGCATTGACAACAACAAAATAGGATTCCTCTGCCATCTTGTAAATAAGTAGATCGTCCACAACACCGCCGTCCGGATAGCACATAGGTGAATATACCACTCTGCCGGGAACCGCGCCTGACAAATCATTTGTCACGAGTCTTTGCAGATACGCAAATGCACCCAGGCCTGATACCAATATTTCGCCCATATGGGAAACATCGAAAAGACCTGCCTCATTGCGCACATGCTCGTGCTCATCCAAAATACCGCTGTATTGCACAGGCATTATCCATCCGCCAAAATCAATCATTTGGCCGCCCAGGGCGCAGTGCTTTTCATATAAAGGAGTTTTTTTCATTTCTGTCCCCGCCTTTTTTTAATATTTTTACCTGTTCATCCCGCAATCATACCGAAAGATTAAGAGCAGGCTGGAATAAAAAATAACAGGGATAAGGCAACATAAATTATGTCGTCTTATCCCCGTAAATTAACCTGAGAGATTTGGCCATACGTTTGTATGGGTTTGCTCCTCCGGTGACAGTTAATCTGTCTTTTCAGAGTTATGTCCTAATACGGTCACTTTTACCTGAAAGATTCGCTACAAATTGACGATTTTGCAGCTTACTTCTTCGGTGCCTTAAAAAAGGTCTCTCCCGTATTAATCATACATCAATATTCAATTTTTGATCTTCCCAAATTAAGTAATTTCTTTCTTTAAGTATAATTTAACGTCCATATTTTGTCAATAAAATTTATATAAACATTATATATTGAGAAAACACACCATATTGCTCAAAAATACATAATGTTTGTTCATAACTTCTCATGGTTTTAGGCCTTAGATTTTTGCATTGACAATAGCTCATAAAATCTTCAATATCATAATCAAATTGCAACATAAAAAATACTCCTTTACTTTTTTGAGATTGATATTTCGCACCCAATAAAGTAAAGGAGTTTGTTGGTTTAATTTTTAAAGTTTATTGGTTTGGAAAAGGCCTTCCAGATTTTTTATGCCTATAAACCAAAATATTTATTGGTTTAGCATTTTCTAAAATCAATATAATAGCTGCCACTACTATATTTTAAGCCAGTTTTTCACCAATCCGTAATTTATCCGCTACCATTGCGATAAATTCGGAATTTGTTGGCTTGCCTCTTTCAATATTTATCGTATAGCCAAAATATTTGTTCATTAAATCCACGTTGCCTCTATCCCAAGCCAATTCTATAGCATGACGGATAGCTCTTTCAACGCGGCTGGCTGTAGTATTATATTTATCCGCGATCATGGGATATAACTCTTTTGTGACAGCACCCATCAAGTTGATTTCTTCTGTAACCATAAAAATTGCTTCTCTTAAATATTGATATCCCTTAACATGCGCGGGTACACCCATTTGATGTATAATCTTAGTAATTTCTACATCCAAATTTCTGGTCTTATTGGCGACAACGGGGGGTAAATAATAATGCTTTTCGCCTGTTAATTGACGAATACGCGTTTCCAGTAAAGGAATGTCAAAGGGCTTCATGATATAATAAGTTGCTCCCAACTCTACCGCTTTTTTATTCAATTCATCCCGGCCAAAAGAAGTAAGCATAATAACCTGCGGGCTAACACTTAAGTTTAGCGAATTAAGCTGTTCTAATACCGCAATACCATCCAAATAAGGCATGACTAAATCCAAGAGGACTACATCAGGATTATATTTTTCAATCATTTCTAAAGCTTCTAATCCATTATAGGCACATCCGCAAACTTCATAATCATCCAAAGCCGAAAAATGTTCACTAAGTAAAAAACAAAATTTTTTATTATCATCTATTATCAATAACTTCACTACGCCATCCATCAAATTACCCCAGCTTTCTTTACAGATTTTATAACTCCCCCCTAAAAACGCCCCCTTTTCATTGTTAACAGCAATAATTTTTCTTTATTATATTTATTATTCTCTCCTTCCATGTTTTTCCATAAAAAAGTTTTTCTATAAATAACCTTATATTCCTTCCCTAATTAACCTTTTTTTATATTATTTATTCCGACAAAAATCCCTGTTTAAAGGGTTTTTTGTCGGAATTTGTCGAAATCGTGATGGTGTATAGAATTAAGCCTTTTTGTTATAAAAGGCCAGCTTCTTCCAGCATCCACTGGGCAAAACAAGCATATCCTTTTGTGGGATCATTAATAAAGACATGAGTAACTGCACCAACTAAATAACTATTTTGGACGATTGGGCTGCCACTCATACCTTGGATGATACCTCCTGTTTTGGCTAGTAATTTGGGATCTGTAACTTCTATAATCATACCTTTACCGCTGGAATGATAATTTGGTAATATTTTGACGATATTGATTGCAAATTTCTCTATTTTCTCCCCTTCTAAGACAGTATAAATTTCTGCGGGGCCTACTTGGACTTGACTGGCTAAAGCTACGGGAAGAGTTTGCTTAAAATAAGGATTTGATAAATCTTCATCTATATTACCAAAAATACCAAAAGTTGTATTTTCTGTAATGCTGCCTTCCCACTGCCCACCTACGAAAACACCCATTTTTTCTCCGGGAGCGCCTTTTTGGCCGATCTTAATTCCCTGGATATCAGCGCGTACTACCCGGCCTTTTTCTTGCGAATCATTATTTATTTCTTTATTCTCATTATTACCATAGTCTATTTGCGTGATCTGGTGTCCTAAAGCGCCGAAAACATTAGTTGATGGATCAAAAAAAGTCAAAGTGCCAACTCCAGCAGTATTATCTCGAACATAGAGACCGATGCGATAGCTTTCACTATCAGAACAGTAAAGAGGTTTTACTTCCGTCTCCATTTGCTTCCCTGCTCTGATATATTCGATATCTAATTCTTCATTTTGGGCTCCTGCATCATTAATAATTTCTGTAATCTCCTCATCAGTATTGATCTTGAGATCATTGATCTCTGTTACGAAATCTCCGATCTCAATTCCAGCATCTCTGGCCGGATAAATTGCGGTGCCATTATCTTCAATCACCGGTGAATGACCTACGACTGTTACACCGTCAGTATCTAACAAAATACCGATAGAATGTCCTCCGGGAACTAAATAAACAGGCTTCACGACTTCTACATCTACTGATTTTATGGGAACTACTCCACCCAAAGAAAATTCGATCTGATAATTTTCTGCTTCTACCTGAGCCTGATTTTTTTCTTGACCGCTTACAGCAAAAGCTTCTTCGTCTAAAACACTAGCCACAATTGACGGTAGCAAATCGCTTTTTGTATTTTGCGGTATTTCGGGCATCTGACCGGCTATCACTTTTTGAGATGGCGATAAAGACAGAAAATCATAATAAAGAACATTTATAGAACCAAAAAGCATGATAGAGATCATTAAAAAAGAGGAAATGAATTTTTCCCTGATTACAAAAAAAGATTTTTTATTTTCTAATCTGTTTTCATTTGTTTTCATAACTCCCTCCTTTTTTTTAAAAATTAATCGGCCTAGAATTATGTTCTGCTTTTTTATTTCTTTTATCCTCAAGTAAAATCGCCAAATAGAGACATTGTTTTTCCAAAAAAAAATAAAGCGTCCTAAAAAAGGTGCTTTATTTAAAAATGTTTTTAAAAAATTTGTATTCCAAATTTTATTTGTTTAAGTTAAAAGTTCCCTTGCCTGAGCTAACGTAGCTTCGCTAACTTTATCACCAGCAAGCATCCTCGCCAATTCATTTACCCGGCCTTGATAATCAAGTAACTCGGATTGGATGATGGTCCTTGATCCTTCTATCTTTTTATAAATATGTATCTGATTATTGGCGGCTGCGGCCATGATCGGCGCATGCGTTACGCAAATAGACTGCGTATATGATGCTATCATCTTAATCCTATTAGCTACTGCGCTCAAGGCACATCCGCCTATGCCGGTATCTGTTTCGTCAAATATCAAAGTCGGCACGGCATCCAACTGCGCCAAGATAACTTTGATGCCAAGGACGATGCGGGCCAGTTCCCCGCCAGAAGCGATTTTCGCCACCGGGCAAAAATCTTCTCCGATATTTGATTGGATCATAAAAACAACATTCTCATTACCATAAGAAGCTGGTGCATGTGGCATAATATCGACCCGAAAAACTGCGTTAGGCATATACAAAAGTTTCAATTCTTCCGTGATAGCTGCTCCCAGTTTGCGCGATGCTTCTTTGCGAATATCTGTTAAAGAGGCGGACAGTACATCATAATTTTCTTTTTCTTTTTTCATTTGCTCGGATGCTGAGTCACCAATCAGATCCCATTCTTCTAAAGAGGACAGCTCTTCTTGGGCCTTTTGATAATAGGATAATATTTCTGCGATACTTCCTCCGTATTTTTTTTTGAGACGAGTGATCAAAAAGAGACGGCTTTCAATCTCTTCCAAACGGTAAGGATCATTGACGATATTGTCGGCATATATTTGCACCTCTTGAGCAATATCATCCAACTCATAATAAACTGAACTAAGCCGCTCATAAAGAGGCGTTGCTTCTTTGTCGAGAGCCGATACCTGGCGCATTGCCTCCATAGCCTCAGCCGACTTATCAATTGCCGCGTTATTGCCACTAAGTGCGGCAGTGGCAGAGGCAGCGGCGGTACGACGCTTTTCCCCATGGGAAAGCAAATCAGCCTCCGTCTTAAGCAACTCTTCTTCGTCAGGCAAAAGTTTGGCCTGCTCTATCTCCTCTATCTGGAAGCGCAGCCAATCTATCCTTTGAGCCCGTTCTTGCTGCTTTTCCTCATATTCGCGATATTTATTGCTCCAATGCTGCATAAGCGAAAAACTGCCGCCTACCTGCTCACGCAGGGCGCACAGTTTTTCGCCGCCAAAGCTGTCTAAAAGTGCCAGCTGTTTTCCTTCTTCTAAAAGGAGCAGATGCTCCATTTGTCCATTGATATTGACCAGAAGTCTTCCCGCTTGACGGAAAAGGGCCAAAGTTACGGTTATACCATTGATACGGCAAACGCTTTTTCCGCCGCGTGATATCTCCCGGCGAAAAATCAACATCCCGTCCTCACCACCAAATTCGATCCCTGCCGCCTCTAATAAAAAGGACAATTCTTGCGGATAAGGAGATTCAAAAACTCCTTCAATGAGGCATTTTTCTTCGCCGCTTCTGATAAATGATTCTTTGGCACGCCCGCCAATCAATAAAGAAACCGCATCAATTACTAAAGATTTTCCGGCACCTGTTTCACCGGTAAGAGCTGTAAGACCGCCGCAGAAAGCTAAGCGCATCTTTTCTATCAATGCAAAATTTTCTACATATAATTCTTTTAACATTGAAGAGGCCTCTCTTCTTATTGTGCTAATTCCTCGAGACGATCAATGATTTCTTGGGGATTTTTATCATCTTTAACGATCATCATAATTGTATCATCGCCAGCTACCGTTCCTAGTATATCCTTCCAGCCTAAACCATCCAGACAAAAAGCTACACCTTGGGCCGTACCGGGCAAAGTATGCAAGACAATGATATTGCCGCTAAAAGCGGAATTAAGCATATTGTCTCTAAGCATCTTTTTTACCCTATCAAAAGTGTTGCCTGCCATGATTCCCGGCGGAAAACTATAGCGGAAAGAATTTTCACCGGAATTAGCTTTGATCAGACCCATTTCTTTGATATCACGGGAAATTGTAGCTTGGGTAACATTAAACCCATGCTTGCGCAATTCATCGGTTAGCTGAAATTGTGTTTCTATATTTTTGTTACCGATAATCTCTCTGATTATTTTATGTCTGCGATTTTTAATCATCATCCACAACCCCTTTTTACATTTTTTAGATTTCACACCTCAGATAATGCACACCTTTGTGCTACTAAAATCATCGGAGACTTTTTTTTATTATGAAAACTGATTTTTAGAGTCCGCCAATTCTTAGGCGAAAGCCCTTGGATAAATTCTTCTACTGTTAGCGCTTCTTCATAGCCCCCCTCATGTCCGATATAAGCCACTACATTAATCATGCCGTCTTCCAATAGAATTTCCGAGGCTGCTTGTAATGCCTGAAGAGTCGTTTCACCTTTTGTAGGAATGCTGTGATTGCCACCTGGAAGATATCCCAAGTTAAAAAGCACTGCAACCGGATTTCTCAAAATAGATGATGCTATAATAACATGGCTAAGACAGTTGTATATGAATTCGAGATATTAGACCCTTCTCTTCGAGCAATGCCCTTGTCCTAACACAAGCCTCTTCCTAAATATCCAATGCCCATACTTTCCCTTTTTTGCCTAGCAAACCAGCTAAATAACAGGTATTTCTACCCCAACCGCCGTAACATCAATAACCGTAAGCCTTCTTTGCTAAAACAGGGAAGCGTTGATGCGTAATTTGGGTAGCTGAGTCATAGCCAGAAGATTAAGCATGTTGACCCTCTTACCTATAGTTTTCATGTTTATAATCAACTATCGAGCTTATTTTTTACCCGTTCAAAGAAGTTATACTTTTTAAGGCGAATCAGTTTTGTTTTTTGTTCAAGGGTCGAAATATAAATCTCATCATTCATTTCCAACAAATTGCTTGTCTGTCCATCGGCTGTCAGCGCTGCGTTACCTGATTCGGAACGATAAATAATCTTAATAGTACTATCAGGAGGTAAAACTATCGGCCGGGAAAAAAAGGTATGCGGACAAACAGGAGTTATTAATATTGATGATAATTGCGGTAAAACTATGGGGCCTCCCGCTGAAAGTGAATAAGCAGTAGAACCGGTCGGCGTAGAAATAATCATCCCATCGGCACGATTAGAAGTTACTTCTTGTCCATCAACAAAGAGATCAAGTACTATCGTACGCGAGTAAATGCCGTTATTAATAACTAAATCATTTAAAGCCGATAAACAAGCTATCTGCCTTTTATTACGATAAATGGAACCTTGGATCATCATTCTTTCATCAATGATATATTCATCGGATAAAAGAGCAATTAAAGCTTGCGGTATTTCTTCTTTTTCCACTTCCGAAAGAAAACCAACATTACCCATATTTATAGCTAACATTGGCACATCATATGCACTTAAATACTTAGAAACAGCAAGTAATGTGCCATCGCCACCTAAAAGTAGCGCAATATCAGCAGCGGAAAAATCCACATTGGCTGAGTCGCTTAAAGAATATCCTGGTTTATCTTCCGGAACCAAGAGTTCTACACCCTTGTTTTCAAGGAATTCTCTAATCTTTTGGGCAAAAGTAATCGTTTCCTCATTTTTATAATTTAAAATAATCGTTATTTTCCTCAATTTATTATCCGCCGTTCAAGAACTTTTCTAATTTCTTTATTATATCCATGTGAGCAAAATATAAATTATTTTCCTGCATAAATATTTACAAATTAATATTGTATAAAATCATCTTTAAGTTAAAAGTATCCAGCAAATGCCTGAATATAAATTTGAAAAAATAGATGTCGGGAATTTTCATATACTCTCTGTATGGCATGATATCACGCGAACAGATAGCGTTGAAGAATATTATTTATTATTATACATTAATTATTAATATAATCCAAGTATAATTTTTATTTTATTTAATTTTTTATTTTATAAAAATTTATTTTATATTATATATTTCCTATCTGTTTCTATGAATTTCCCAAGCTTCTTCAATGATTTTTTCATATTTTATATTTACAGCCTTTGGTAATGTAGCTGATTTTTTGGCCCATAATAGATATTCGATATTTCCCTCCGGCCCAGTGATAGGTGAAAAAGTGCATCCTTGAGGAATAAGGCCCATATGTATAATATCTTCTAAGACATTAGCTATTACCTCATAATGGACTTTCTTATCTCTAACTACGCCTTTTTTGCCGACCTTTTCCCTACCTGCCTCAAATTGGGGCTTGATCAAAGCAATTAGATCGCCACTTTCACGGAGGAATTGTAATGGAGTGGGTAAAACTTTTGCCAATGAAATAAAAGAAGCATCCGCCGTCACGACGTCTACTTCTTCCGGTATTTGCGCAGTATCAAGATAACGGGCATTGGTTTTTTCTAAGACGATCACCCTGGGATCTTGACGCAAAGACCAGGCTAATTGTCCATAACCAACATCGACCGCATATACTTTTGACGCCCCATTTTGTAGAGCACAATCAACAAACCCGCCTGTGGAAGAACCAATATCCAAAATAGTCTTTCCTAGCAAAGAAATATTAAAAACAGCCAATGCCTGTGCCAATTTTAAGCCTCCTCTGGAAACAAAAGGAGGCTTGGAGCTATTGACCGAAATTTGCGATTCACAATCTATAAGCGAGCCGGCCTTATCCTCTCTTATACCATTTACAAGCACTTCACCCGCCATAACAGCAGCTTTTGCTCTTTCACGGGAAGTAAAAAAACCCTGTTCTACTAAGAGGATATCCAGTCTTTGTTTATTCTTCATTTAATCCTTGCTTTATCCTTTCATAAAACTTTAATATTTTACTTAATGAGCGGATATTTTTAATGGTGAATTTTTGAACCAGCAGTTCATGACTCTTTGAGCCAGTTTTTCACCACAGAGGCCATATTTGTCTAATAGGATGGCATTATCGCCATGCGGTATAGTTGAATTTGGCAAAGCAGCTATTTCTAACTGCGCATCAACACCTAACTCACTCAAAGTTTCCAGACAAGCACTGCCGAAACCACCATTTTCCACATTTTCCTCAATAGTCAGTATTTTACCTGTTTTACGAGCTGCCAAAAGCAAGAGGTCTTTATCCAGAGGCACAACAAAACGGGCATTGACTACCATAGCTTCGACACCCTGTGTTTTTAATATATCAGCTGCTTCCATTGCAGGATAAACCATTGAGCCACAAGCAAAGAGACAAACATCTCGTCCATCTCGCAAAACCTCACCTTTTCCTATGGGCAAAGGACGCATTATCTCATCAAGATCAACATTTTGACCATTACCTTTAGGATAACGTAAAGCCGCCGGCCCATTGTAGGCCAGTGCCGTAGCTAACATATGCTGCAACTCATTTTCGTCTTTAGGAGCCATCAACAACATATTAGGCATGGTACGCAAATAAGAAAGGTCAAAAACACCGTGATGAGTAGGGCCATCCTTCCCCACCAAACCGGCCCGGTCGATAGCAAAGGTAACCGGTAAATTTTGCAGACAAACATCATGTAAAATCTGATCATAAGCTCTCTGTAAGAAAGAAGAATAAATGGCGACCACTGGACGAAAACCCTCTGCAGCCAGCCCCGCAGCAAAAGTTACAGCATGCTGCTCCGCAATGCCTACGTCAAAAGCTCGGACAGGAAAACGCTCGGCAAAATTGCCTACGCCGGTACCATCAGCCATAGCCGCTGTAATCGCTAGTATCTTAGGATCTGCTTCTCCTAATTTGATTAGAGCATCACTGAACACATTTGTATAGCAATGTTTTCCGCTATTCTTCAGAGGCAAGCCGGTTTCCAGATCGAAGGGGCCGACACCATGAAATTTATCGGGGTTTTTCTCAGCAGGGGCGTAACCATGTCCTTTTTGGGTTATCACATGGATCAATGTCGGTTGATTGATATTTTTAGCCCTTTCAAAAACACGCTTTAAAGCTTCTATATCGTGTCCGTCAATAGGCCCCAAATAAAAATAGCCTAATTCTTCAAAAAGCATCCCCGATACTAAAAGATATTTAAAACTACCCTTTAAACGATAAAGATTCTCCGCAATATGAACACCTACATAGGGAATACTTCTAATAAATGTTTCTAAATCTCTTTTGGTTTTGGTATAGCGGGGATTGGTACGCATGCGTACCAAATAGTTGGACATCGCCCCCACATTTTTATTGATAGACATTTTATTATCATTTAAGACAACAATTAATTTACTTTTTTGAGCTCCAGCCTGATTCAGCCCCTCATAAGCCAGACCACCAGTCAAAGCACCGTCACCGATAACTGCCAGCACCTCATGCTTTTCACCGGACAGATCTCTAGCCTTTGCAAAAGCTAAGGCAGCGGAAATAGAAGTGCTGCTATGGCCTGTATCAAAACAGTCATAACAACTCTCCTGCCGTTTGGGAAAACCACTCAAGCCACCATAAGAACGCAAGCTGGTAAATTCATCACGTCTACCGGTAATGATCTTATGTGTATAACATTGATGCCCCACATCCCAAATGATCTTATCGTCAGGAGTATTAAAGGAACTATGCAAAGCCAAAGTAAGCTCCACAACACCCAGATTGGGTGCCAGATGCCCTCCATTTTTTGATACGACATCCAGCATATAAAAACGGATTTCTGCAGCCAGCTGGTTAAGCTTTTCCACTGAAAAATCACGGATATCCGCAGGGGAAGAGATATACGGTAATAAATCACAATCTAACTGCGCCAAATCCTCTTTTTTCATATTTTGCTGAATATTAAATTCTAAATTTTTATTTTTCATTTTCATAATTCTCTTGTCGATTTTTGTCTTAAAATTTTTTCTTCTATATTATTATTGACTTTTATCAATAGTATTAACATATATAATTAATTTTTTTATGTTTATTTATTTTTTTGATACTTTTTACTGTCCATTTTAGCTTTCTTTTCTTTATCAAAAATTGACTCAAACCAAAATATAATTCTCCCTACTGTAAAAACGATCTTATCTGATTCGTTAATCGAATAAGATTTGGAATAGGCTTTGCCGCCAACAGTAAGTGCAGCCACCAGACCGGCCATAATGGCCGTAGGCAACCAAGCCATCAGTCCGCCGCCACTTGCCCAGGGAAGGGTTATAACGATTGAAGCGCCTATGCCACCGGAGAGCGTACCGCATATATCACCGACCACATCATTGCAGAAATTAGCAACCTTATCCGCCTTATTCAATAAGCGCAAAGATTGTTCAGCCCCCGCCATACGACAAGCAGCGCGGGAATGAAATGGGGTCGGATCGGCTGCGGTCACCGCCATGCCGATAATATCAAAAATTATCCCCACCAAAATTACTGCCACCAATAATAGGAACGCTAAATATGGTGATTGCAGGTTGGTGAGGAAAACCTGGGAATTGGCGCTCATAAAACAAGCAAAAACAAAGGTGCCCAAGGTTACCAAAAGAGCATGCCTTAAAATGCTGCTTTTTCTGGCGCCACCTTTTTTATTAACCAAATATAATCATCCTCCAAAAAAGCGCTGGAACGTGGGCTCCTATTGAGTAAACTTTATGGCTTAGGTCTAGCAGGATTTCCCATCGCCCTGACCGGTTCGTCACCAAACCGGCGGTTTCCCTTTAGAGAGCGATCCATAAGGTTAAACCTCATGGGGCCAGATTACCACTTAGTCCATACTTTAATCCCCAATAGGATTGGACAGTCTAGGGGTTTTCCCCAACGGCGTCATCATACACTTAGCCTCTTTTGCAAAGAAGGTTTCATTGCCCACCCGCTACCTCTGGTCGAAGGTAAACAAGGGGTTTTCTCGAAATCCACCATCGCCACTCAAGGCAGGCTACACTGCACCCAGCATTATACCGCATGCAGGTTCTATCCCGAGCCGTAGTTTCCTGCCCGACCAAGGCAGTTCCCCACGTACTTGGGTCTCCACGAAAGCGGGGTCAATTTCCACATGCCATTGTGGTTCGCCCCATCTTTCTTAACTCCCAGCACCAGCCCCGGACTGGGCGTCCAAAGCCAGCACCAGGAACTTCATCGATGTGCCCTCGACGGATTTTTAGGCCCGTCCTCAGAGTATGATTTGCCGACTAGAATACTGCGCCACATGCCAGCAAAATAATTATATCATAAAATATAAATTTTTTCAAATACCAGCTTAAGCATAACATTTCTCTTAAAGCAGACTATCTTCGATGATTTCTACTTTATTTTTATCTAAATATACAGAAACTACTAAAAATCCATATTCTGTCTCTTCTTCTGCCTCAGCTATATAGACACTGGCAACTTTGGCAATCTGCTGCCTTTTGGCTTGATGTACGCTTTCAGCCGGAGAGCCAAAAAGATCGGAACTTTTTGCTTTTACTTCCACAAAATAGACGCAGCCGTCTTTAGCGGCGATGATGTCTATTTCACCTAAAGCGCGTCGATAATTACGACAAATTATTGCATAGCCTTCACGTTGCAAAGCCTGTACAGCTATTTCTTCACCTCGTCGTCCCTTTTCACATCTATCCATCATCTTGCTCCCTTATCTTTAAGCATGAACATTATTTGTTTTCTGTCCATGGTTCAATAACTAAAAGTTCTGGCAGGCAAGCATTAAAAGTGCGCCTGTGGATAGGCGAATAGCCATAAGACGCTATATTTTCCTTATGGGCAATAGTCGGATACCCCTTATGTACAGCAAAACCATACTCCGGATAAAGCGAGTCAAAACGACACATGATCCGGTCCCGATGGTTCTTGGCCAGGATGCTGGCTGCAGCAATGGAGATGCTTTTGCTATCGCCTTTGATGATGGCGGTTTGAGGAATATTCAGCTTAGGCAATCGTTCAGCATCGATCAAGAGGTGCTCCGGCTCCATTGTCAAACGCCCTACTGCCTTCGCCATAGCCTGCAAGGAGGCCATACGAATATTTATCCTGTCAATCTCCAGATGATTGACTCCGGCTACAGCATAAGCCACGGCCTTAGCCTTGATTTCCTCTTCTAAAGCAAAACGCTGCGACTCGGAGAGTTTTTTGGAATCATTGAGTCCCCAGATGCGGCAGCCTGTTGGCAGGATAACCGCCGCCGCCACCACAGGCCCGGCTAAAGGACCTCGTCCTGCTTCATCGATACCTGCAATATATTGTAAGCCACGGTCATACAGAGACTGTTCATAGGAAGCCATTATTTGTAAACGGGATGTTTCCGCCGCATAGCGGGCAGAAAAAGTGGTCGCCAATTGCCGCACTTCGGCATAAGGACTATCAAATAGCGCCGCTAAAAAATCTTGGATGTCTTCGTCTGCAAAGTTACATTTTGTTTTCAATAATTGCTTGGCTTCTTTTATAGCGGCGGTTTTACTCATTTATTTTTTTCTCTACTTTCTCTTCTTGTTCTTTTTGAGGTTTTTCCAAAGTGTAACGGCCTAATTTGCCGCTACGGAATTCCTGCAGAAAAAGTAGCGAAGCATCATCCGTACGCACTATTCCTCCCGGACCCAAAAGGCCCCTGCTTTTGCCGATCAGCTCCAATAGAGAATCGGCATCTGTGGGTAATTGCACTTCTTTATCTAATTTGTAACGCTCGATAATTGCCTGAGGATTTTCCCCGGCCAACCACAGCAAAAGTTTCTCAGCCACCTCATGCACCGGATATACTAAATCACTGATCGAACCAACGACAGCGAGGTTAAAGGCTGTTTCAAAGGAAGCAAACTTCGGCCATAGCACTCCCGGCGTATCCAATAGATCAACCTGCGCAAAGGAGCCTGTCCTTATCCACTGCCTACCTCGGGTAACTCCGGGTTTATTGCCTGTTTTAGCAGCCGCCGAGGGAGCGATAGCATTGATGATAGTCGACTTGCCGGTATTCGGTATACCGACGACCATGGCTCTAGCCGGACGGGGTTCCCTTCCTCTGCTCTTAAAGCGGGCCATGAGCGGTTCAGCGGCATTTTGCACCTCAGCAAGCAGCTCGCGGATGCCTTTCTTTTGTGAAGCATTGACAGCTACCACCCTATATCCCCGCTTGCGGTAATGATCCATCCAGGACTTGGTGATTTGCGGATTTGCCAGATCGGCCTTATTAAAAATCAGTATCTGGGGCTTCCCGAAAATTAATTCTTCCAGATCAGGATTGAGGCTGCTTTGGGGGGCCCTGGCATCCAAGACCTGTAAAACCATATCCACAAGCCCTAAATTTTCCTTGATGGTCTTCTTGGCTTGAGCCATATGCCCTGGATACCATTGGATCTGGGTACCGACTGTTTTTTTACTTTCCTCCATTGCTCCTCCTTTTGATAATGTTTAACATACTTAAGGTTTAGCCAGTTTTCTAAATTATTGATTGACTATATTTATATTTCAAAAGCCATTCTTATATAAGAATGGCTTTATTATAGCATATTTATAGAAGAAATACCCATCCAACACTTATGTTTTGCCAAACAAATCACCTAAACTTTATTTTAAAATTTATCCCAGATATATATCAGCCTTCGGTTTGAAATTATCTACCATAGTCCAAGTATTAGCAATACCATCTTTCAAACAAAAGACAGCAAATGTACTATAAAAATCTTGCAAAGGACCGCTTTCTTTCCAGGCCTTGAGAAAATTACGGCTTGGATGTTCAGAAATCTCATCTTTGACCTTGTTTTCTTTAATTTCCTCAAGTGTCCCCCTTACCCGCACCTGTACTCCAGCTTTAAAATCATTGAAACACATCTCTACCTTTGGGCAAGCTGATATTTGCTGATATAGATCTTTCATCGTACCTGTATGAAAAATAATTCCATCTTCGTCAACCTTATAAAGAAGCATTCCCCTGACCCTAGGCTGAGAATCCTCCATTGTTGCTAGATAGAAGACCGGATTATTGTTCATAAGATTGAATATTTCTTGTTTTTCCATATTACATCCTCCATTACTATAATTATATTATATTGCCTAGAACATTTATATACCTTTATATGTATAATTATTCTTAAATTATACCATAAGTAATGTATTTAGCAAATAATATTTTTATATTTAGAAATGTAATACAGCGAGTCTACCAAGACTCGCTGTATTACATAATTTATTTCTTACTACATTTCTATGCCTTGATATTCCCGAAAACTGTTCCCTATCCGGGAAGCAGCCTCCTCTACTGAAAAACTGGAAGTGTTTAACGAGAAATCAGCAAGTTTCTCATACTCGGCTTCCCTTGCAGCAATCATCTCCTGTACTTTTTCCAAAGTAGGCTTTTTCCCTAGTTGAGGGCGATTATTTTTACGGCTAAGACGTTGATAGATAATTTCCGGCTCAGCTTTTAAAAGCACAAAAAAACCATCTTTGCGCAAGATATCAAGATTATGTTGGTCCAAAATCAAACTCCCCCCAGTAGCAATGACTTGGCCGTCCTTTTCGGCGAGCTTTTTAATCACCAATTCTTCCTCGGAGCGAAAGCGTCTTTCCCCATACTTTTTAAATATCTGGGCAATGGTCAAACCAGTTACTTCTTCAATTTTTTCATCGGTATCAAAAAAATCATAGTTCAGCTGACGGGATAAAGCACGGCCAACTACCGTTTTTCCGCTACCCATAAAGCCAATTAATATGATATTTCCCCTGCTCATGTTTCCACCCGCCTTGGTATATTTATAATTTTAGTCCTTTTATTCTATGCTTACATTTTTAAACAAATGACTCTTCGCAAAACCTCTATATATGCTTGATTATCATTTTTATTATTCTGGAAAAAGCTGAACATCCCCTGTAAGCAAAGCCATGAACTTTCCGTCAAATTCCATGCTAAATAGGCCTTTTGTGACAATATCTGTCAGCTCTTAATAAAAAATAGTCAAAAAGTCTAGCTTTAAAAGACAGACTTTTTGACTATTTTTTATTATATTTTTATTTTCCAATTAATAATTGACTAATCAATTATTAATTATGCAATCATTCTACGGTAACACTTTTTGCCAGATTCCTTGGCTGATCAACATCACAACCACGAATATTGGCGGCATAATAAGATAACAGCTGTAGCGGCACCACCGATAGCACAGGAGCAAAAAGATCCGGCGTTATTGGCAAATAGATAGTTTTGTCAACTACCTGCGCAACTTCCTTGATATCTTCAAAAGTAAAACCTATGATATAAGCATCCCTGGCTTTGATTTCTTTGATATTACTGATAGTCTTTTCCAGGAGATCACGCTGGGTGCAAAGAGCAACTACAGGAACATTTTCCACGATCAAGGCCAGTGTGCCATGCTTTAACTCCCCAGCAGCATAGGCTTCGGCATGAATATAGGAGATTTCCTTAAGTTTGAGGGAGCCTTCCATAGCTACGGCATAGTCGAGTCCACGACCAATGAAAAAGGCATCTTCCCAACCTTTGAAAGAAGCGGCAATTGACTTCATATCTTCTTCGCTATTATCTAATATGGTTTGAACTTTTTGCGGTATATGGCAAAGTTCCTCTAATAAAGGACGCAACTCATTTGACGAGAGCCGACCCAAAAGTTTGGCGATGTGAAAAGTCAGAAGATAAATAGCCACCAGCTGAGTGCTATAGGCTTTGGTAGAAGCAACAGCAATCTCCGGACCGGCCCAGTTATAGATCACATAATCCGCTTCCCGGGAAACTGTCGAGCCGACCACATTAGTAATGGCTACGACTTTTGCTCCCCGCTTTTTGCTTTCGCGCAGGGCAGCTACCGTATCTGCCGTTTCACCAGATTGAGATATCACAACTACTAAGGTCTGCTCATCAATTAAGGGGTCACGATAGCGGAATTCCGAAGCTATGTCTACTAACACAGGCATACGCAGTATTTTTTCCATCACATATTTGCCGACGATTCCGGCATGATAGGCAGTACCGCAGGCAACGATTGCTATTTTGTTTACCTTATTCAAATATGTATCTGGTAAATCTACTTCCGGCAGCTTGACTTCGCTCATATCAGGGGCAATGCGCCCTTTGAGGGTCTGCTGAATGGCGCAAGGCTGCTCATGGATCTCTTTAAGCATGAAATGGGCATAGCCGCCTTTTTGCGCCGCCTCAGTGTCCCAATCTATAGTAAGTATCTCTTTTTCTACCGGCTGCAAATCACGATAAATAACAACGCCTTCGCGAGTAATGACCGCCACTTCCCCGTCTTCCATGAGGATGATCTTCCGAGTATATTCAATGATCGCAGGAATATCGGAAGCGAAGAAATATTCTCCCTCTCCAATACCGATGATCAGTGGATTGTCTTTGCGCGCGGCAACTAACATATCGGGATTATCTTTGCAGATAGCCACTGTGGCATAGGAGCCACGTAGCTTCTTGGTAGCGGCAGTTACAGCAGCTACCAGATCACCTTGATAATAATGCTCGACTAAATGCGGCAATACTTCGGTATCGGTCTCGGAGCGGAAAACATGACCTTCTGAAGTCAGCCATTCACGCAGTTCCAAATAATTTTCGATGATCCCATTATGGACCATCGCTATATTTTTATGACAATCCGTATGCGGATGGCAATTGATTTCGGAAGGCCGACCATGAGTCGCCCAGCGGGTATGGCCTATACCCACCGTCGCCTGACCATATTGACCGTCAATCTTTTCTTCCAAAAAGGCAATTTTACCCTGACTACGTACTAAAACTAGCTCTTGGCCTTCAATAACGGCTATACCCGCAGAATCATACCCGCGGTATTCCAAGGATTTCAATCCTTTCAATAAAACAGGCATAGCCTGACGTTTACCTATATAACCAACTATTCCACACATCAAAACCCCTCCGTTTTTATGAATTATCATCAGATGATGTAAGTTTTCTAAATTATTTAGGTATGCCACGTTTTTTACGGATAACTTCCACGATATCCTCGACAACAGTTTTCACCTGTTCTTCATTTTCTCCTTCGGCCATTACCCTCAGGAGATTTTCCGTGCCGGAAGGCCTCAGAAGAACGCGGCCCACGCCTGCCAAAACTTCTTTCCCAGCATTGTATGCCGCCATGATCTCGGCATCATCTTCCCAGCCGGCTTTTTGACGAACGGGCACATTGATCATCAACTGTGGCAAGCGATGCATCACTTTTGCCAATTCGCTGATTGGTTTTCCCGAGCTTTGTATCACTGAAAGCAAATAAAGCGCAGAAGCCAGACCATCGCCAGTTGTATTATACTTAGAGAAAATTAAATGCCCGGATTGCTCTCCGCCCAAAACCGCGTCCAATTCCAGCATCCTCTCTAAAATATAACGGTCACCGACTTTAGTCTCTGATACTGTGATGCCTAATTTCTTCATCGCAATATGTAGCCCCATATTGCTAAGGACTGTAACCACCAGCAAGTTATTCTTTAACTCATTTTTTTCCTTCATATGTGCAGCGCAAATGGCCATAATAAAATCGCCATCCAGAATATTTCCCTTTTCATCAACGGCCAGCATCCTATCAGCATCACCGTCAAAAGCAATCCCAATCTGCGCCTGCTGACGCACGACTTCGGAAGCCAAGCCTTGTATATGGGTGCTGCCGCAGTTTAAATTTATATTACAACCATCCGGCTTATCAGCTATGGCCACCACGTTTGCGCCCAGGGAAGCAAAAAGTTCTTCAGCCATATGTGAAGAAGCGCCATTAGCACAGTCAATAACTATCTTTAAGCCTTTGAGGTCAAGAGGTTGCTGCTCACGGAGTCTATTTAAGTAAAGCTCATAGGACTGAAAATCATAAGATATCTTGCCGATATCACCGCCTACAGGGGATGGCGCCGGTGTAGGACTTACCATTAAATGCTCAATTTTTTCTTCTACAAGATCAGGAAGCTTATAGCCATTGCCGGAGAAAAACTTGATGCCGTTATCCTCAAAAGGATTGTGAGAAGCGGAGATAACTGCTCCGGCCATAGCCCCGTATTCTCTGCATAAAACTGCGACACCCGGAGTCGGGATGACCCCTAAAAGCACAGGCGAGGCTCCGGCCGAACAAATACCGGCAGCTAAGGCTGCTTCCAACATATCGCCGGAAACACGGGTATCTTTACCGATCAATATTTTATGAGAAGTACTCATGGAACTATCACATAAGACAGAGGCGGCGGCCTTCCCTAAAATAAAAGCCATCTCAGGAGTCAAAACTTCATTGGCCTTTCCTCTGATGCCATCTGTACCAAAAAATTTTGCCACTTTAAGCTTTCCTCATTTCTCTTGTTAATTTTAAAATATTAATGTTTTAAAAAAAGTCAAACGCCCTTAAAAGGGTGTTTGTTTTTCTATCCTAACCTTCGATTATAGTTTACTCATTTAGTTATGGCGCCCGGTTAATATTAACCAACACTTCCGTTGGTGTAGTTGAAACTATGGAAATACTGGTCGGCAAATGGAATTGAATAGGCAAAGTATATGATCCAGCTTTGAGATTTGCACAATCGACATAAGCCGTAATATCAGCTTCGGAGATATTATCAACAAAGCTTTGCGGACCGGATACTTCTATGATCACCCCGTTATCAGCAGGTAGGGTTGCTGCCATTTGCTGAGGGACATTCACTTGTTGGATAAGGATTTTACTCAACACCTTGGTAATTACCGGCTCAATTCCTAAAACTACCTGAACTTTATCAACATTTTCCGTGGTAAAACGATCATCTAAGACTAGTTCGAGATTCTGTGTCAAACTCTTTTTCATGCCTGTAATATCAACAGGAAGCGTCTGTACATAGTATAATTTTTGCAGGTCAGAAAGGCTGCCAAAAACATTTACCGTCGATGGCTGCACTAAGATGCGGCTCAATTGATAACCCTGCGCCGGTTCGCCTAAAACAGGTACATCCACGGCGACATTCTTTTCCGGTTGCTCAGACATAATCGGAATATATACATCAACTATAGAAGGATTAATGGCAAATAAAGACGTGATATCTTGCCCACTGGCATCTTTTAGCTGTACGGGCAATTTAGCAGAATAAGCATTCTTCAAACCAATAATCGAAGCATTTACATAGGCTTTTGATATCTGATCCAGGTCGTCTTGCGCCCCGGAGACTATCACCTGCGTTGCGGAAATGACTGGTTCCAGGCTCATATAACCATCCGCCGGAGCTCCCTCTACATTGATCTCTAAAGGCATTGCCTTTGTTTTGATCTCCTCAATATTTACAGTAACACTATTTGGATCTAAGGATATCAGCTCCAGTGTATCCGGCAAAAGGGTATTTACAGTAACGGTAGTAGTTCCGGCGCTAAACCCAGCAAGATCTATATAAGACTTGATATCAGCACTACTGATCGCTTCCAGATCACTGCTGTTCCCCTGAACGCGGACCTGAACCTGATAATCTTCACCGGATACTACCAGTCCTTGGGCCAGATTGCGTTCTTCTACCGGAACAGTATAAATCTGTTCGCTAATAGGGCTTTGTGTTTGATTAACATAAAGCCAAAGCAAACAAGCCAAGATTATCGCGCCTATCTTATATGCCAAAGGCTTATCTTTAGGTAATTTCATTTTCATTTGCCTTTCCTCATCTTTTGCCAGAAAAATTTAGAGGAGTTGCCCGTGGAAATAAAGGTAGATGAAAGGATGTCACGCAACTGTTTCTCATCAAGATAACGGACCAGCTTTCCGTCCCTGGCCATCGAGATAACGCCCGTTTCCTCAGAGACCACTAAAGCCAAGGCGTCGGAAACTTCGGAAATACCGATAGCCGAGCGATGGCGGGTGCCTAGAGCCACACTAATATACGGGTTATCGGTCAGAGGCAAAAAGCATGCCGCAGCAACAACCCTATCTCCCTGAATAATTGTAGCCCCGTCATGCAGGGGAGTATTGCGCACAAAAATATTGGTCAGTAATTCCTCACTGACGATGGCATCTATGCGGATACCAGTTTCGATATAATCCTTTAAGCCTGTTTCTCTCTCTAGAATAATCAAAGCACCTGTCTTAGTCTTGGCACAAGAAACAATAGCACCTGTTAATTCGTCTATTAGGCGAATTACATCTCCTGTGGCAAGCGAGGACATATTGGTAGAAAAAAACTGACCGCGGCCTAATTGCTCCAAAGCACGCCTGAGTTCCGGCTGAAAGATAACCGCTAAAGCCACAAAGATGACCGCCCAGGTCTGCTCTAATATCCATTGAATGGTATTAAATCCCAATAAATCGCTGACATTGGAGGCGATAAGTAAAATAACTATGCCCTTGATGAGTTGGACCGCTCTCGTCCCTCTAATTAGCATCAGTAATTTATACAGGACATAAGCAACAATTGCTATATCCAGTATGGAAGTAATTACCGATAATGTCGTCCACTCGTGTACTGAGGGAAAAAGCAAATCCAATACACCTCCTGCCATAGCTTTATTGTATCATAAAAAACATAAATAAGGAAAATTTAAAGAAAAATTAATCTGAATCATTTTTTCGACAACATGCCAGGAAAACCCTCCTAGACTTTGGCTTGGCTTGCAAAATTTTGCAATTTGTCGAAAATATTTCCTTTTTCTCAAAAAGCTTTTTTTAATAATTTATTTAAATTTTTTTCTATATTATTCATAAGAAAAATAGCTTTTTTTTAACACTTTTACAATATAAAATTTAATAAATTTTTTATTGTTTTCACTGCTTGAGCCCAAAAAGATGTTTAAAAAAATCCCTTTTCATAGTATAATAAAGCAATATCATTAATATGTAATAAACTTCATTAGCTATAAAAAAATATTGGGGAAACGATGAAAACTCAAAATTTAAAGGTCAATAATAACATTGCAATTTTCACCCTGGTTTGTCTTTTGATGGGTTTTATTGTCATGTTCTCACTTAAGGCGAATAGCACACCGGATACCACTTCTGAAGACACCCAATATCAGACCTTGATCAATTATGTCAAAACTCTCGAAAAAGAAACAGCAGCCCTGGAAGATGAGATTATTTTAACCAGGGGTAAAATTGATGCCATCCAACAAGGCCAGGCCGGTGAGCAAGACAAGCTCGCCAATCTCCAAACAGTATTGGATGAAATGAATCTCGAAGCAGGTTACACCGAGGTGACAGGGCCCGGCATCATTATTACTTTAGATGATAATACCAAAGGTGCGGAGATAGCCAAAAAGAACAACCCTTCTTCTTATTATGCGGAAGATTATATCATCCATGATAAAAATCTCCTCTATATTGTTAAAGCCTTGGCCCAAAATAGCGAGGCTGTCTCCATTAATGACCAAAGGATTGTTGATTCCTCAAATATCCGCTGCGTAGGCACACTAATCATGGTTAATTCCTCCCGTCTGGCACCACCTTATGAAATAAAAATCATTGGTAATCAGGATCTATTAGAATCGGATTTTCTCAATTGCGAGGAATATCTTACCTTAAAAGTAAAAGATATGCCGATTAAAGTGGGAAAATCGGATAATCTTACTATCCCCGCCTATACCGGCGGATATAACTTGGATTATATACAAAAAGCAGAATAGAAAATATAAGGTCTGGTCTACCAATAAGGAGCGATAAAAAATGTGGCTACCACTTTTAGGGTTAATCGTCGGTATATTATTCGGTTCTATATTCACCTTTGCCGTACCGGTCGTCTATGCTAAATATTTATCTGTAGCAGTTTTGGCTGGTCTGGATTCTTTAGTGGGCGGCTACAGAGCAGTTTTGGAAGATAAATTTGACGGTCCGATATTGCTATCCGGCTTTTTTACCAATGCACTTTTTGCAGCTGGGCTGGCATATTTAGGTGATCTTCTAGGACTTGATCTATACCTGGCTGCGGTAATTGCTTTTGGTTTAAGACTTTTCTCCAATATCAGTTTTATCCGCCGTAATCTTATTGCCAATTACCGTAAAAAAAAGGCTGCTCAGCAAGAGGCTGTTTTAGCTGCGGCAGTTGAAGTTGCCGCATTAAATGCTTTACTCGAAGAAACTCCCACCGTTGCAGCATCAGAAACAGTTAAACAAATAGATAAAGAAATAGCACCAGCGAAAAACGAAATAATTGAACAAAGCATCCTAGCCTCAGCTAATGGCCTGGGGGATGCTACACGTTTAAAAAAAGATCGACGCTTACCTGGCTCAAAAAAGAAGGAGCCAAAATAAACACAAGCAGTTTATAGTAATGATTTTTTAGTTATTCTGATATTGTTAGGAGCTCCGATGAAAAAACTTAAATTTCACAGCTGGCAGATACCCTTAACTGCTACATTTCTCATATTTGGCTTTCTGATAACTACTCAATACCACACACAGGTGGCACTGAGTAGTGCTTTGGAGTCCCAATCAGCGGATGATTTGAGCATGTTGGTTATCAGCTTAAGTGAAAAGAAAGACTCTGTTGAGGCGGAGCTATCCTCACTACAAAGTGACTTAAACAGCATTGGGGAAAAAACTCAGGCTGGTCAATCCCTCGCCGTAACTCTGGAAAATCAAATCAAGCAATTACAAATGATTAATGGCACAACAGCCGTACAAGGGCCGGGAGTTAGCGTAACGATTACCGGCGACCCTCATTTGATGTATTATGATCTCATCGATCTGGCCAATGAACTCTTTGTTTCTGAGGCGGAGGCCGTGTCGATCAATGATATCCGCATTAAATCGACCACATTAATCAGCGAAGAGGAAGACAATTACGGTAATTTAGATATAACGATAGATGGAAAAAGGCTTTTATCCCCTATCGTAATTAAAGCAATAGGCAAACCGGATACTCTGGAAACAGGCTTAACCTTTTCCGGCGGTATTATAAATAATCTCAATGTCTTATATCATATCTACCCTATAGTTAAACAAGAAAAGTCCTTGCACATACCCGCTGCTTATATCAAACCACATTATTATATGACCAAAATTCCTACTGAGACAGAAAAAAAGCAAATATCAACTAATAAGCAGTAAATATTCTCTCTTTAATTAAAAAAGAAATCCTCTATTGTAATTCAATAGAGGATTTTTATTATTGAATGCTTTATTTCTTTTTTACTCTGGAAGTAACATATCGTCAATTCCTTTACCGCCCAAAACCATAGGCAAAACATGGTCTTCTTTGGTTATCTTACATTCGATCAAGGTCGGTCTGCCATTATTTATAGCTTCTTTGAGTACGCTTTCGGATTGATCATTACTGTCAATGGACAACGCCTCAAAACCATAGGCTTCGGCAAGCTTAAGAAAATCAGGATTACCTGGCATGTCAATCGCAAAACGCTTACCTTTGCAATAGATGTCTTCCAATTGGAGAACCATGCCTAAACAATTATTATTGAAGAGAAGTATTTTTACCGGTAGCTTCTGCTCTTTAGCGGTAGCCATCTCATTTAAGCTCATTTGTAGACTGCCATCACCACTGATGCAAAAGACTAATCTCTCAGGCGCGGCCATTTGCGCACCAATAGCTGCAGGCAGGCCATAGCCCATAACCCCTAAGCCACCGGAAGTTAGAAAATCTCCCTTTTCTGCTCCCTGATAAAATTGGGCGGCGATCATCTGATGCTGTCCGACATCAGTGGTTATGATTGCCTTATCCCCGACTAATGAGGAAAGTTTGTCAATAACATAGCGGGAATTTAAACGAGGAATATCCATCATCCGGTTCATGAGCTTATTTTTTTCTTTCAGCTCTTTTATACGTACAGACCACTCTTTCTTCTCGGCGATAGCATCAGGCAACTTTTCAATAATCCCAGCTAAAACTTCTCTGACATTACCGACAATAGGGATATCCGCAGAAGCGTTCTTGCCTATTTCTGCCGGGTCGATATCAATATGGATGATTTTGGCCTGAGTCGCAAATTTGCTTACTTCATTGGTAACTCTATCGCCAAAGCGCGCACCGGCGGCAAGCAAAACATCACACTGGCTAACTGCCAGATTAGCACCTGGCAGACCATGCATACCAAGCATCCCTAAATAAAGGGGGTGCTGGCTAGGAAATGATCCCTTACCCATAAGGCTAGTTACAACAGGTGCGGATAATTTTTCCGCTAATTCCAGAAGTTCATCCCAGGCCTTAGAGGAAATAATACCGCCACCGGCATAGATCAAAGGCCTTTGGGCTTCACTAAGCAAAGCAGCAGCCACTTTCATTTGCGTAGGATGACCTTTATAAACAGGCTTATAACCTGGCAAATTGACCTTTTCCGGCGCTTTTGCAGAACAAGGAGCTTGGGCAATATCCTTAGGAATATCGACCAAAACCGGGCCGGGGCGTCCGGTTGAAGCAATATAAAAAGCCTCCTCGATAATACGGGGAATGTCATTGGCGTCGGTTATCAGATAATTATGCTTAGTGATAGCATGGGTAATACCGGTAATGTCTACTTCCTGAAATGCATCGCTACCTACCATTTTGGTGGGCACCTGACCGGTAATAGCCACTAAGGGGATAGAATCCAAATAAGCGTTAGCTAAACCAGTTACCAGGTTAGTTGCACCTGGGCCCGATGTCACGATGCAAACACCAGTCCTACCGCTGGTCCGTGAAAAAGCATTGGCCGCATGCGCTGCCCCCTGCTCCGTACGGGTTAAAACATGATGGATGGAAGAAGTACGCAACTCATCATAGACCGGCAAGATCGCTCCGCCCGGATAACCAAAGACTACGTCTACTCCATGCCTTTCTAAAGCCTGAATTAATGCCTTTGCACCTGTATTTGCCAATTCTTCCACCTCCTATTTCAATTTACTTTTATCGCCGCGGACCATAGCTATCTCACCGGTACGGACAACTTCTTTTATACCAAAAGGTTTTAAAGCCTCTTCGATAGCAGCAATCTTTTTCTCAGAACCGGTGGCCTCAATGATCATCGAATTAGTGCTAAAATCAAGGATATGAGCGCGGAAAATACCTACGATCTGGATGATCTCAGAACGTTTGGACTGATCAGAGGAGACCTTAAAAAGCGCAATGCCTCTATCCACGTATTCTTCACCGGTAATATTATTGATCTTCAAGACTTCTACCAACTTATGAAGCTGCTTAGTAACCTGTTCAATAATATCCTGGTCTCCCTCTACCACAATGGTCATACGGGAGATATCCTTGCGGTCAGTGGTGCTGACTGAAAGGCTCTCAATATTGAAACCGCGCCGACTGAAAAGACCTGCCACTCTGGCAAGTACACCGGTACGGTTTTCGACTAATACAGATAGTGTGTGCCTCATGCTCATCCTCCTGTTCCTTTTGTCTTTAACTTTAGCTTTATAACTAAACTTAAATTATGGTTATCGCACCTTGCGCAGCCGAGCTGACTCTGCCAGCATACTTGGCCATATAACCTTTACTGATCTTGGGGGCGGGTTTTTGCCAACGATTGCGGCGTTCCTCGATAGTAATTTCATCTACTAAAAGTTCTAATTTCCCTGCCGAGATATCGATCATGATAGTATCCCCTGGCTCAACTAAAGCGATCAAACCACCTTCGGCAGCTTCCGGCGAGATATGGCCGATCGATGCGCCGCGAGTAGCTCCGGAAAAGCGTCCGTCAGTTATCAAAGCCACTGAATCGCCTAGCCCTGCGCCTTGTACCGCCGATGTCGGCTGAAGCATTTCCTGCATCCCAGGACCGCCTTTAGGCCCTTCATAACGGATGACGAGCACATCGCCAGGCTTGATCTTGCCTGCAAAGATTGCTTGCGCAGCTTCTTCTTCTCCGTCAAAGACCACTGCCGGACCGCTATGTTTCATCATTTCCGGCAATACGCCGGCTTTTTTGACTACCGCGCCGTCAGGAGCCAAATTGCCTCTGAGGACTGCCAAGCCACCGACCTGGCTATAGGCGTTTTCCACGCTTCTGATGACACTGTCATCACTAACGGGGCGTAAGTAATCACGCATCGGTGCTCCCATGACGGTCATCACTGAACTATCAATTAAGCCAATCTCAGCCAAACGACCCATTATTGCATAAATACCACCCGCATTATCCAGGTCTTCCATATGATGATGACCGGAAGGAGATATCTTGCATAAATGGGGAGTCTTGGCGGAAACTTCTTCTGCAATAGATAAATTTAGATCTATACCTAATTCATTGGCAATAGCTGGCAAATGCAAAAGGGTATTGGTAGAGCCACCCATGGCCATATCGGTAAACAAAGCATTACGGAAAGCAGCTTTTGTCATAATCGCTGAAGGACGGATATCTTTTTCCAGCAATTGCATCACCTGCATACCGGCTTTTTTAGCCAAACGGATGCGTGCAGATTCTACAGCAGGAACTGTGCCGTTACCTGGCAAGCCCATGCCTAAAGCTTCGGTGAGGCAATTCATAGAATTGGCGGTAAACATCCCAGAACAACTGCCGCAGCCTGGGCAAGCTCTTTGTGCCATTTCTTCCATTTCAGCCTCTTCCATCTTGCCAACGCTTACAGCTCCTACCGCTTCAAACATCGAATTAAGGTCGAGAGTTTTTTCGCCCATATGTCCTGCCATCATGGGACCGCCGCTGATGAAGATACAAGGCAGATCAAGACGAGCTGCAGCCATCAGCATGCCGGGAATTATCTTATCGCAATTAGGTATAAAGACCAAGGCGTCTAAAGCATGGGCCGTAGCCATGACTTCCGTGGAATCGGCAATTAATTCTCTGCTGCCTAATGAGTATTTCATCCCAGCATGGCCCATAGCGATACCGTCGCAAACACCAATGGAAGGAAATTCCAGGGGGGTACCACCTGCCATTCTCACACCGGCTTTTACAGCCTCGGTTATTTGATGTAGATGTATATGTCCAGGAATAAGCTCATTAAAAGAATTGACAATGCCCACAAAAGGCCTGTCCATTTCCTCTTTTGTTAAGCCAAGAGCATACAGCAGCGAACGATGCGGCGCTCTGGTCATTCCCTTTTTCATAAAATCACTATTCATATTAAGGCCTTCTTTCCGGCTTTTTATCAGAACTTCTGATAAAAGCTTATTTAATAATAAAAGCGTCCTTTTTGTGAGCGCTTTATTTTTAAAAGCATTAGATTGAAAAGTACTAATCTAAAAATTAGAGGGTTTTTATTACGGCAATTTCATCGCAATAATCGTACTTGGGACAATTGAGGCAATCCTGCCATATCTTTTGCGGGAGTAAATCCTTATCAATACGTTGATAATTGCAATTAAGGAAAAACCCCTCCTGATAAGTGAGAGCAAAGACTTTGGAGAGCCCCAATTCCCGAGCTTCCTCTTCCAACTGGGTAACAATTGCCTTACCAATACCTTTCTTTTGCTGCTGTGGAGAAACAGCTATCGAACAAACTTCCGCTAAATCGGACCAGAATATCCGCAAAGCTCCCACACCGACCAGTTCACCGGCCTCTTCCGCAACTAAATATTGGCGTAAATGTTCATATATGTAAGACATGTTTTTGGACAACATCAAGCCGTCCTTGGCATAATAATCGATCAACTCATATATTTTTTCCACGTCATCTATTTTTGCTTTTCTTACTATCATACCTTGATAATCATTTACTATATTATCTTTTTCCAAACCATCTTTAACCATTATTTTCTCCTTTAAAAATATAGCAAAAGAACTTTATTCTATATATAATATATTATTTTCTTAAGACAATCAACTATTTTGATTATTAAAAAAAGAGAACTCCCCTAAAAAAGAAGAGTTCTCAATTTATGTCTTAATATATTAATGTCGCAAATTCTAGTTATCTTGAGTTTTTTGATGATGCCATTGCACTAAAAAGGCTTCTTTGCCGCGCAAGACATGTTCTCTGGCAGTAGTTTCGGCCAATACTCCATCCTGCATTTCTATTGCCCTAAGGATCTTTTCATGCTCTTGCCAAGCATGTTTAACCCGAGTAGGTTCCTCCAGTGAATAAAGATGAAAAAGTGATATATATTGATTGCATTTTTTTAGCAATGATACCGCCCTTTTATTTTTACAAGCAACATAAATGGCCTCATGCCATTGTGTATGAAATTCAAAACGCTGTGCTTCATCTCCATCATTAATACTTTGGCGCATTTTTGAAAGCAATGTTTGCAAGCGCTCGATATCTTTTTTAGAATTTTTTTCTGCTATTACACGTACAGCATACCCTTCAATGATAGCACAAAGATCATAAATTTCTTCTATATCCTTGATATCTATCTGGCGGACTTCCATACCACGGCGGCGATGATACTTGATTAAACCATCAAATTCAAGCTTACGCAAAGCTTCCCTTACAGGAGTACGGCTGACACTCAGACAATTAGCCAATTCTTCTTCTAAAAGTCGTTGGTGTGAAGGGAGTCTGCCGCTAATAATCTCTTCTCTTATATACATATAAATCAAATCACGTAAAGGATACTCTTCATGTTGAACACAAAAGTCCGCAAAAGTACTAAGAATAGGATCAGATGTATTCGCCATATATATTCACACCCCCTTATAATATGCTTAAGCTTTTTCTTGTCTGCTACCTGGTTTGATTGCCGGAATCCCTTCGGCGCAGAGAGGACATTCTTCCGGCAAATAACTTTGAATCTCTATAGAAATCAAGGCCTTGATCGGTACTCCCAAATCGACTTTACCGGCGCTCCTGTCAGCGATAACGCCTACGCCGATAACTGTCGCACCAAGTTTACGCACCGTATCAATAACTTCTTTTGTAGAGCCACCGGTGGTGATAACATCTTCTACGACCAACACCCGGTCCTGAGGGCTAATGCTAAATCCCCTGCGAAGTGTCATTTCCCCATTTTCCCTTTCGGTAAAGAGAGATTTGACTCCTAAAGCCCGCGCGACTTCATATGATACGACAATAGCGCCTATAGCCGGGCCAACCACGACGGTCGGGCAATCGTCTTCAAACTTTGAAGCAAGTTGCGCGCAAAGAGGCTCGGCAACATCGGGATATTGAAGCAAACGGGCACATTGCAGATATTTTGCAGCATGGCGACCGGAGGTTAAACGGAAATGTCCTTCTAGAAGCACATCTCTTTCTTTCATAATGTTAAGTATTTCTTCCTGAGTATACATAAAATCCCCCTTATATCTTGTCCTAAAATAATAAGCTTAATTGATTGACTTATTGTAATAAATAGCAGCTGAACATTTTGTATTAAGTTCTCATATAAGGTCGTTTTTTCCTGCTAAAAATAAGACCAAAAGTAAAATTTAACGAATTTGTTAATCCCTTAGACATATTGACACATTAACGTAGAAACGGCTATAATGGCTATATCTTGTGCCGCTTGCAATAAAAAAATGTGTTGATTTTCAAATAAAAAATGAGCAGGAGTTTTCTATGAGAATAGACTGTTTTTTTAATCATCAAGCATTTGCCGTCAATAAACCGGAGGAAAAAAATGCCATCGCCATTGATGTGTTGCGGGCTACCAGCAGCTTTATTATAGCGCTCGCCAATGGAGCAAAGGATATTACTCCTTTTCAGGAAATAGAAGCTGCTAGGGCGGAAAAAGCTAAGAGACCTCAAGATATTCTCTCCGGCGAAAGAGAAGGTAATATCATACCCGGCTTTGATATCGGTAATTCCCCTTATGATTTCTCGCCAGCAATGGTTAAAGGACGGGCCATCATCTCCTGCACAACCAATGGCACCAGCGCTATTTGCGCCGCTAAAGAAGCCAAGAATCTTTGGCTAGGTGCCTTATTAAATGCTCCGGCTGTCGCAAAAACAGCCTTAAAAGAGCAAAGCGACCTGGTAATAGTTTGCGCCGGAACTACCGGCTCACCTTCTTTGGATGATATCTTGGCTGCCGGTGCAATAATCAATCATATTATAAAAGAAAAAATAGCTTCTTTAAATGATGCCGCTTTAATTGCCAAACAGATTTACGACTTATATGCGGCCGATCTTTATGAAGGTCTTTTGCAGGCAGAGCATGGAGCAAAACTTCATCGTATAGGCAGGGGCAGAGAAATTGAATTCTGCGCTCAGGAAGGAATATATAATATTTGTCCTTATTTTGATAAAAAAAGAGGAGTTGTTACTCTTTAATAATATAACATAAACATAAAAACCGCCTTTTAAAGGCGGTTTTTTTTTATTAAAGTACTAACTTGCCACCCCTGCCGCAAAGGCTGCCAGATTGACTTCCAAAAAGCGCGCATTGACTGTCGTCTTAATAGCTTCGATCCATGCTTCCTGCGGTATAGAAAGCAAGGTGGATAATTTACCTAAAAGAACAACATTGGCGCTTTTAGCATTCCCGGCACCCATAGCTAAGCCTAAAGCATCAAGGAAATAGGCCTTCGGCGCTTCTTTGGTAATAGTTTCAACTACATCAGAAGGATATTCGGCTACCCCGGTGATCACCGGCATGGGGAAAATTTCTTGAGTATTGACAATGACTACGCCGTCTGGAGCAAGCCAACCTAACCAACGCAGTGCTTCCAGTTTTTCAAAAGCGATGATGATATCAACCGTGCCGGGTCTAATAATAGGAGAAGCTACTTTTTCTCCAAAACGCACCTGTGTAACTACACTGCCGCCTCTTTGGGACATGCCGTGAATTTCAGAAACTTTGACATCAAAACCAGCGTCGATAACTACTTTTGCTATGATACGGCTGGCAAGGATAGTCCCCTGCCCACCTACACCAACGATAAGGATATTGCTAGTCTTGCTCATTTCGCTCCCCCCTTTTCTTCCAAATTAGCTTGTGTTTTTGAGCTAATGGCGTCTATTGGACATACCTGCGAACAAAGTCCGCACCCCACACATTGATTGGGGTTAACAAAAGCTTTATTATCTTTTTTCTCCAGAGCCGGACAACCTGTCTTTAAGCAGATAAAGCAACCGATACAGGTTTCGTTATCTACATTAAAGGGAATAGGTACTGACTTTTTATCTAGAAGCACGCAAGGACGGCGGGATATAATCACCGCAGGCCCGTCAAAGTCCAGAGATTCTCGTAGCACCTTGGCAAAAGCTTCCACATCCAAGGGATCGACTACCGTCACCTTCTCCACACCGCAAGCTTTGACCATAGCTTCCAGGTCTAATACTGGTGATTGAGCACCCTTGGCATTATAGCCGGTAGCTGGATTATGCTGATGCCCAGTCATCGCTGTAGTGCTATTATCTAAGATAATCGTGGTAACTGCCGATTGGTTATAAACTACATTGATTAGGCCCGTGATACCGGAATGGATAAATGTAGATTCTCCCAGTACCGCCACCGTCTTTTTAGCAAATTTACGCCCTTGGGCCTTTTCCAAGCCATGGGCTACACCAATGGATGCTCCCATGCAGATGCAACTATGCATGGATGAAAGAGGCGGCAAGCAACCTAAAGTATAGCAGCCGATATCGCCGGAAACCACAAGCCCTAGCTTTTTCATCGCGTAAAATGCACCTCTATGAGGACATCCGGCGCACATTACTGGCGGGCGGCCGGGGATTCCGGTCCTTTCGGCACCAGATGTTACTTCTGAACCCATAATCTTTGAGGTAATATCATCGGGGAAGATTTCTCCCAAAGGAGAGAAAATATCACTACCGGAGACTTCGATACCCCAGCTTTTGATGATATCTTCAATGAAAGGGTCAAGCTCTTCTATAACATAAAGCTTTTTCATCCGCGAGGCAAAATTAGTAATAACTTTGCGCGGCAAAGGATAGACCATACCTAGCTTTAAGACGCTGACATCAGGCATAGCTTCTTTGACATATTGATAGACAGCACCGCTGCAAATGATGCCTATATTGGTATCCTTTAATTCCACAGTATTGAGCCGCGAAGTTTCTGCATATTCGGCCAAATCTTCGAGATGCTGTTCTACGACTTCATGCCGGCGGCGGGCATTGGCCGGTATCATCACATATTTGGCCATGTCATTTTTGTATTCTCGCAAAGCAACATCTTCTCTATCCCCTGTTTCCGCCAAAGATTGACTATGGGATACTCTGGTGGTCAGACGTAAGATTACCGGCGTATCGAAGTTTTCGCTCATCTGCAGAGCAATCTTGGTATACGCTAAAGCTTCGGCGCTGTCGGAAGGTTCCAAGACAGGCAACTTAGCAGAACGGCCATAATGACGGTTGTCTTGCTCATTTTGCGAGCTATGCATACCGGGGTCGTCGGCGGAGACAACCACTAAACCGGCATTGATGCCGGTATAAGCCGCTGTAAAGAGTGGGTCAGCCGCCACGTTTAGACCCACATGCTTCATCGAGACCAGCGATCTGGCACCACCTATTGCCGCGCCAAGGCCTACTTCCAAAGCCACTTTTTCATTAGGCGTCCATTCAGCGTGAATTTCTTCATATTTTGCCGCATTTTCCGTAATCTCGGTGCTGGGAGTGCCAGGGTATGCCACAGCGACTCTGCCTCCAGCCTCCCAGAACCCTCTGGCGACTGCTTCATTTCCAGTCAATAGCTTCTTTGTCATTATTATTCCCCCTAAACAAGCATTTTTTGCTGCTTGGCTATTTGTTATTTTAGTTTTCCTCTTGGTTTCTGCAATCATATACTCTTTTGCTTTTGCCGGAAGTCCTTTCCAACGTTAAAGGCTCAACTAAGCGCACTTTGACATTGATGCCCAAAATATTGTGCAGCTTTTCTTTAAAGTGGATAGCCAGGGCTTCCAGCTCGGAGTATCGTTCCAAGAGGGTGTCATCGGAAAGTTCGACCAATATTTCCAGCTCATCTAAGTAATTACGCCGGTAAACATTGATCTGGTAATGGGGACCAATGCCATCAATGTTTAATAATACACTCTCGATCTGCGAAGGAAAAACGTTTACGCCTCGGATAATGAGCATATCATCGGTGCGACCGGTTATCTTTTTCATTCTCGCAAGTGTCCGGCCACAAATACATTTTTCCTGATTGATCGAAGAAATATCCTTAGTACGGTAACGAATTATCGGAAAAGCTTCTTTATCAAGACTGGTGAAAACCATTTCACCTTCCTCACCAGGTTCTAAAACTTCTCCCGTTTTGGGGTCGATGGTTTCGGCGATAAAATGATCTTCCGCAATATGTAAGCCAATTCCCCAAGGGCATTCGCCAGCCACACCCGGTCCCATCACTTCACTTAAGCCATAATTATCTGTAGCCAGAAGCTGCATCCTTTTCTCGATTTCCCGGCGCAGCTCGTCGGTCCATGGTTCGCCGCCAAATAGGCCTATCCTCAGCTTCAACTTAGCCATATCGATACCCATTTCCTCAGCCTTTTCCGCCAGGTACAGTGAATATGATGGAGTAGAAATGAGGGTTGTCGTCCCAAAATCCTGCATGACCATTAATTGTTTTTCCGTATTGCCACCGGAAATAGGAATAACTGTCGCGCCAACCTTTTCCAAACCATAATGCAGTCCAAAACCGCCGGTAAAAAATCCGTAGGAAAAAGCGACCTGCGCTCTATCGGAGCAACCCACGCCTGCGGAAGTAACTATCCGGGCAATCAGATCAGACCACATTTCGAGGTCGTTTTTTGTATAGCCTACAACAATAGGCTTGCCGGTAGTACCGCTTGATGCATGGAGACGGATAACCTTATCCATAGGCACGGCAAAAAGTCCAAAGGGGTAGTTCTGGCGTAAATCATCCTTCACCGTAAAAGGCAAAAGGCGTAAATCCTTAAGCGATTGTATATGAGATGGCCTAACCCCACAAGCATCCATCTTGGCGCGGTAAGGAGGCACATTATCATAAATATAAGCCACCATTCTTTTAAGCTTATCTAATTGTAAACTCTCCAGTTTACTCCTGGAGATACATTCTATTTCTTTATCCCAAATTTTCATAACGCCTTCCTTCCTACCTTTTTTCAGGTTATTATTCTGTATTAATTCTGGGACCTTTGAAAAGGTTTGCTACTATATGATGCTTTATTGGCGTCGCCTTCCGTACTACCCAATGATTATAGTATTTCCCATTATTTAATAAAAGTTCCAAAAAATACAAAAGCCAAAACCTTCAAGAGCTGCTTCTCCATTTGCCTATAAAATATCACTAACTAAAGCAGTGAACTCATAATAGGCAAATCGTGCGAACAAACTGTTCGCTAAAGAATAGTCTTTGATAGTTCTGGTTTTCCTAAAAAGGCTCACCGTCTGTCAATACATCGACGTGCAGCCTAAAAACACCTTATACATTTCAATGCCGTCCTTCCGTTCTCTTTCCCTTATTACCCTCTTATCCTCTTGCCTCTCATTAGGCAAACCAGATAAAAGCCATCCTACCAAAACACCGAATTACATACTACTAATTACTAAATCCCAAACTTAATGGGGGTTTTTATTCTATACTCTCTTCTTTAATTTCTTTTTTTCGACAAAAGAAAAGTAATATCTTTTTTATTTTAAAATAAATGGAGCTTAAATGCAAGAATAAATTTTATTTTAAATTATTTTTTTGTATTTGGAGCCATTTTTCGCCAGCATTAATCGCCACCTCTACCGCCTCAGGGGCTGGCCCTCCATAAGTGTTGCGCACCTGTACACAATGACTGATAGCAATCACTTCATAGATATCTTTATCAAAGACATCTGAAGCGGCACGTAATTCATCTAAACTCAAGTTCTCCAGGCTGCGGCCTTCTTTTTCGCAATCCAAAACCAAGTGACCCACGATTTCATGCGCTCTGCGGAAGGGTACTCCTCTTGATGCCAGATAATCAGCCATATCGGTAGCATTGATGAAACCGCCTCTGGCACTTTTTCCCATAGCATCTTTATTTACCCACATCGTCGCCAGCATAGGCGCAAAAACTAACAGGCATTTTTTTACAGTGTCAATGGCATCAAAAAGCGCTTCCTTGTCTTCCTGCATATCTTTATTATAAGCAAGAGGCAGGCCTTTCATCACTGTCAAAAGGGTCATCAAATCGCCATAGACACGTCCTGTTTTGCCACGTATCAGTTCGGCGACATCAGGGTTTTTCTTTTGTGGCATGATCGAAGAACCGGTACTGTAACCATCATCTAGAGTGATAAAACCAAATTCATTGCTCGACCAAAGGATAATTTCTTCACAAAAACGCGACAGATGCATCATCATAATAGAGGCAGCGGCGGCAAACTCGATGGCAAAATCCCTATCCGCAACGGCATCGAGAGTATTGGCTGCGACAGCTGAAAAGCCAAGTTCAGCGGCAGTCTGCTGTCGGTCAATGGGAAAAGTTGTACCGGCCAGCGCACAGGCACCCAAGGGACAAACATCGGCACGTCTCCTGCAATCAGCTAAACGCTCGGCATCGCGGCTAAACATCTGAAAGTAGGCCAGTAAATGATGGGCAAAGGAAATCGGTTGGGCTTTTTGCAAATGGGTATAGCCGGGCATAACAGTGCCCTTATGTTCTTTAGCAAGTTTAAGCAGGGTGGCCTGGAGATCGTAAACCAGTTCCTGCGTGGAATCAATCTCCTTTTTCAAATATATGCGGATGTCCAAAGCCACCTGGTCATTACGGCTTCTGGCAGTATGCAGTTTCTTGCCTAAAACGCCAATCTTTTCTGTAAGTAAAGATTCCACATTCATATGGATATCTTCCGCCGAAACTTCAAAAACAGCTCTTCCGGCATGGATATCATCCAAAACCGCATTCAGTCCGGCAATGATCGCCTTAGCCTCATCCTCGCTGATGATGCCGGTATTCCCCAGCATGGCGGCATGAGCAATGGAGCCCCTTATATCTTCTTCATAAAGACGCTGGTCAAAAGAAATGGAGGAATGAAAATCCTCTACCAGAGAATCAGTATTTTTATCAAAGCGTCCGCCCCATAATTTCATGCGATCAATCCTTCCCAATAATATCCGGCATGTATTGCCAAATTTATGCAACTAAATAAAATAAATAAATGTTATATTCCGACAAGCTTTCCCTTTTCCTGCATAAAAAGTCAATATAAATAAAAAAGCTGGCTTAAGCCAGCTTTTCTTCAACATAGGCAGCTATGTCGCTAACAGTTTGCATATCCTGGCCGTCCTCGATAGAAATATCGAATTCTTCTTCAATAGCCATCATGATTTCTATCATATACAAGGAATCAGCATGTAAATCTTCAAAGGAGCTCTCCGCTTTAACGTCCGCAATATCGACTTCCAGCTTTTCCGCAATAATCTCCCTGATCTTATCTAGCACCATAATTTTATCTCTCCTTATTTATCAATAGTTTAATAGTTTTGGCAAACCCAAAATAAATACAAAAAATATGGGCAAGCCCCTAGTTACTTCTTTAGGTGAAATTATAAGACATATATACTATAAAAGTCAAGCCAAAAAGCTCGAATGGTTTTATAAAGCTTCGCATACGGCATCGCCCATAGCGCAAGTGCCCACCAGAACTTCTTCCTTTTCTCCCCGATAAAGATCGCCGGTACGCAAACCCCTTTCTAAAACATTGCTAACCGCTTTTTCGATCATCACCGCTTCCTCAAATAGTCCTAAAGAGAAGCGCAAAAGCATTGCTGCCGAAAGAACCGAGGCCAAAGGATTGGCAATATCACGCCCTGCCAGATCGGGAGCACTACCATGAGCAGGCTCATATAAACCGCCGCAAAAATCCGATAAAGATGCCGAAGGCATCATGCCGATGGAGCCGATCAAAGCCGAAGCTTCGTCAGATAAGATATCGCCAAACATATTAGCAGTCAAGATAACATCAAAACGTCCCGGATCAATGATCAGCTGCATGGCGGCATTATCGACATACATATAATCTAATTTTACATTCGGATACCCATCCGCCATCTTCCCCACAACCTCCCGCCATAAAGAAGAAGTTGCCAAAACATTGGCCTTATCTACCAGGGTTAATTTACCGCTGCGGGCTGAAGCAATAATAAAGGCTCTTTTGGCTATCCTTTCAATTTCAAAGCGGGAATAACTCTCTGTATCATAAGCAGAATCTTCATCTCTGTCTCTCTTGCCAAAATAAATGCCGCCGGTCAATTCCCGCACGATCATCATATCCAAAGGTCCGCTCCTTTTGAGGGGAGAAGCATAGGCCAAAGCGGGATAAAGAAATACCGGGCGCAAATTAGCATAAAGCCCCAGCTTTTGCCGCAGCTTCAGGAGACCGCTTTCCGGTCTTTGACCGACAGGGATATGATCCCAGGCCGGACCCCCTACAGCACCTAAGAGAACGGCAGAAGCTTCTTGGCAGGACTGTAAAGTTTCTTCGGGACAAGGGTCATGAAATTTATCAATAGCTTCTCCGCCTATGGCAGCTTCCGAAAAAGTAAAATCTATGCTTCTTTTTTTGCCCAGTGCTTCCAATACTTTTTTTGCTTCATATGTTATCTCCCTGCCGATACCATCGCCGGGGAGTAAAAGTATCTTATAACTCAATATAATCACTTCCTAACTTATTTTTTACTTTAAATTATAAAGAAGTTTTGGCTAATTTCTGCCTCGTATAATTGACTAAACCGCCGCAGGCAATCAATTCCTGCATAAATGGCGGGAAAGGCTTGATCTGATAGCTCTTTTGTTGGGTATTATTGATAATCATTCCAGAAGAAAAATCTACTATGAATTGATCGTTATCTTTGGCATCAGCAACCGCTGCTGGACATTCGGCAATCGGCAGGCCGACATTGATCGCATTACGATAGAAAATACGGGCAAAACTGCTGGCAATTACACAAGAAACACCAGCACCTTTGATCGCAAATTGCGCATGTTCGCGAGAGGAGCCGCAGCCAAAATTAGCACCGCCGACAATGATATCTCCCTGGCAAATTTCCTTGGCAAAATCAGGGTCCAAATCCTTCATACAGTGTTTGCCCAACTCAGCGGGGTCGGCGGTAGAAAGATAACGCGCCGCGATGATTATATCGGTATCTATATTATCTCCATATACGAAAGCTTTGCCTTCGTAGATCATTTGTTTATTAGTCATCTACTTACCTCCTCTTTAATCAGCATATCTTCTGGGGTGACAGAGTCTTCCCGCGATAGCAGAAGCAGCGGCCACTGCCGGTCCGCTCAAATAAATCTCGCTTTGGGCGTGCCCCATACGGCCGATAAAGTTACGGTTGGTGGTGGCTACGGCTCTTTCCCCTGCCGCCAAAACACCACAATGACCGCCCAGACAAGGACCACAAGTAGGCATGGTAACGATGGCACCGGCTTCCACAAATATGCTCATCAGACCTTCAGCAATCGCTTGCTGGTAAACCTCTTGCGAACCAGGCATTATCAGACAACGAATATGGGGATCTACCTTGCGGCCTGCCAAAATTTGCGCTGCTTGACGCAGATCCTCGATCCTGCCGTTTGTGCAGGAACCGATGACGCATTGGTCGATAGTGATATCCTCTACTTCTTCCACCGGCTTGACGTTGGAAGGCAGATGCGGACAGGAAACGCAGAGGGGGACTTCTGCTAAGTCTATATTTATTCTTTGTTCATACTTAGCATCACTGTCTGCCTGATAAGCAATACCGCTATTATTGCCCTTACCTCTAGCGTAGGCAAAAGCGGCTTCGTCAGCAAGAAAAATACCGTTTTTAGCTCCTGCTTCGATGGCCATATTAGCAATGGTCAAGCGGTCGGTGATCGTCAAATTGCCTACACCTTCGCCGCAAAATTCTAAAGATTGGTAAAGGGCTCCAGATACTCCTAAAATTCCTATCAGGTATAATATTATATCTTTGCCTGAGACCCATTTATTCAACTGACCACTAAGTTTCACTTCGATAGCCGAAGGAACCTTCAGCCAGATGGAGCCTGTAGCCATACCCACCGCCAGGTCTGTAGAACCTACACCTGTAGAAAAAGCTCCTAAGCCGCCATAGGTGCAGGTATGCGAGTCGGCACCGATAATCAATTGACCGGGAGCTACCAGACCCTTTTCCGGCAGGATCACATGCTCGATACCACCGATTCCGATCTCATAATAATGTTTTATCCCTTGTTCACGGGCAAAATCACGCATGATCTTGGCTTGTTCCGCGGATTGGATATCCTTATTGGGGACAAAATGATCCGGCACTAAGGCAATCTTTTCTTTATCCCAAACATCTTTTGCTCCTAAGGCCTTGAATTGCCCGATAGCGGGGGGAGCAGTAATGTCATTAGCCAGGAAAAGGTCGGCCTCACAAAAGATCAATTCTCCCGCCTCCACGCTTTTCAGACCAGCATGGGCGGCTAATATCTTTTGTGTCATAGTCATTGACATAGTCATATCCCCCTATTTTCCTAAAGTTATACATTCATTGAAATCGCTATCCACATCGGTCAGCGCTCTGTTCAAAGCGTTGATATAAGCCAGGATACTGGCCTCGATAACGTCTGTGCTGACACCTTTGCCCATATAGATATCGTCTTTATATTTGATACGCACCGTTACTTCCCCTAAAGCATCATGCCCTTCGGTAACGGCCTTTAAAGCATAGGATTCCAAAGAGATATCTAAGCCCACCAGACGTTCAATTGCCTTGAAAGCAGCATCGATAGGACCATCACCTATAGCTGCCTCATCCATGCTTTCCTCGCCTTTAGTCAGAGTAATAGTGGCGGTCGAAGTAGTCTTATTACTGCTGAATATCTGATAATTATCAAGTTCAATAATATTGGGAACTTCCGTAACTTTACCTTCGATGATCGACTGGATATCGCGGGCCAAAATATCTTTTTTCTTATCGGCCAATTCTTTGAATTTCTCAAAAGCTTTAGCCAATTCATTCTCCTGTAAGCGGTAACCCAGCTCTTTGATCTTTTCTTCAAAAGCGTGTTTACCGGAGAGTTTTCCCAAGACCATAGCGTCGACATTATAGAGGCCGATATCCTCCGGTTTCATGATCTCATAGGTATTACTGTTGCACATCACGCCATGTTGATGGATGCCAGATTCATGCAAGAATGCGTTGGCGCCGACAATCGCCTTGGTTTGGGAAATTTCAACACCGGAATAACTGCTGACCTTACGGCTGCTGTGGACGATCTCTTTAGTCATGATATTATGGTTTACCCCATAATAATTACGGCGGGTCTCCAAAGCCATGACCACTTCTTCCAAAGCCGCATTACCGGCTCTTTCACCCAAGCCGTTGATGGTGCATTCCACCTGGTTGGCTCCGGCTTTGATGGCTGCCAGAGAATTGGCAGTCGCCATACCCAGGTCATTATGGCAATGGACAGAGATATCGGCTTTTTCGATATTGGGAACATTTGCAAAGATTCCTTCGATCAGCTCGGCAAACTCACGCGGTATGGCGTAGCCGACTGTATCGGGAATATTAACTACCGTAGCACCGGCAGCAATAACTTCTTTGACCACCCGGTATAAAAATTTCGGCTCTGTACGACTAGCATCTTCGGCGGAAAATTCCACATCGGAGCAGAAACCTTTGGCCATCTTAACTGCCGCTATCGCTCTTTCGATGACTTGATCTTCAGTCATTTTTAGTTTATATTGCATATGCACCGGGGAAGTAGCGATAAAAACATGGAGGCGCGGAGATTCAGCTTCCTTTAAGGCTTCCCAAGCTCTTTCGATATCGGCATTCACCGAACGGCAGAGACCGGCAATCGTGCAACCACGCACGATTTTGGCAATCTCACGCACCGCATTGAAATCTCCCGGCGAGGCATTGGGAAAACCTGCTTCAATTACATCAACGCCTAATATTTCCAGTTGTTTAGCTATTTCCAATTTTTCACGAATATTTAAATTGACCCGGGGAGTTTGTTCACCGTCTCTCAAAGTCGTATCAAAAAATTTTATTGTTCTGGTCATTTTACATTCTCCTTTTCTTTTATATCAATTAACTTTTAAATTTAGTAAATAAAAACAAAAAGCCCCTGCATAAATGCAGGGGCGAAGCTACGCCACACGGTACCACCCTGTTTCAACGCCAAAAACTCGGCGTCCTCAAAACCGTAACGTGGTTAACGGCCTTTCCTACTGATTTCAAAAAGGCAGCTCCGGAGTGAGTATTTTACCGTTTTGTAACCGGTTCGCAGCAAACACCGGCTCTCTTGATACTCTGCGGCAAAAGCTCTCCATCTCAGCTTTTAGCTATATGAGACCCTGCCCTCTAGGAGCAGGATGCCTAGCAACAAGCTCGTAAGTCGATATTCTTTTATCGTTTGTAGCAACAAATTTTTCATTTTGGCACCCCTCCTTAAAAGCAAAATTTGGTATCCCAATAGCTTATTTAGTATCATATGCGAGAAAAATGATTTTGTCAAGTATTATTTATCAGGGTTTATTGATCCTCTATTTTCATGGCGACTGCTAAGCAGTTCAAGGCAATTGTATAAGACTTCGCGCCATGACCGCTGATCTGTCCCAAACAAAATGGCTCGATAACTGATTTGCTACGATATGATTCTCTTTGGTAGATATCCGACAAATGAACTTCCATGGTCGGCAAATCGACCGCTTCAATAGCATCGGCAATAGCATAACTATAATGCGTATATGCACCGGGATTGATGATGATTCCCCAACAATCACTGGCTGCTTTATGGATGCAATCAATGATCGCACCTTCGCTGTTGCTTTGAAAAAATTCTAAAATTATGCCCAGCTTATCAGCCTCTTGCTGTAAATTAGCATTAATATCATCTAAAGTCATATGACCGTAAATCTCAGGCACACGGCTACCCAAAAGATTGAGATTCGGACCATTGATGACCATGATCTTTTCCATTAACATCACACCCGTTCCTTTAATTCCCAAAATAAGACCTAATTATATTTCTATAAAAAGTTTAAGCCTCCTGCAAATTTTGCATTTTACCCTTTTATCTGCTATGATGAAAAAAATATGTATTATATTGTATTTATCTAAATGCAGTAAAAGGATGTCAGATATATGAGTAAAAATTTCGCCGTCATCGGCGACCCCATTGAACATAGCCTTTCACCCATAATCCATTCATTATTATTTAAACGGTATGACAAGGATGCGACCTACCGTGCAATCCTCCTGCCGACAGGGCAAGCATGCCAATTACGGGAGCTCATGCAAAAAGAAGATCTGGCAGGGGCCAATGTTACTATGCCCCACAAGCAGGCTGTTATTGCCTTTCTAGACGAAGTTGATAGCAATGCCCAAAAAATGGGCAGCGTCAATACCATTGTAGCACATAATGGAAAACTATGCGGCTTTTGTACTGATGCTGCTGGACTGCTGTTATCGCTAAAAAGAGCAGGTGTGGATATAAATGGCAAAAGAATACTGATCTTAGGCGCTGGAGGTGCGGCCTCGGCAATCGCTCATGCTTACGCTCCCCTTGCCTCCTCCATTTCCATCAGCAACCGCCAAATACAATCCACAATCGCTCTGGTGAAAGAATTGCAAAAAGAAGGTTTTTGTGCTGACGGCGGCTCTTTGGAAGAAAAAGAACTGGAACAGGCCGCAGCCCAGGCTGATTTAATCATCAATGCCACACCCCTGGGCATGAAAGGCAAAGATGATTTTGCTAGCTTAGACTTTTTGCAATATTTGCCGCCGCAAAGCGCCGTTTGCGACCTCATCTACTCTCCTCCCGAAACAAAACTGGTCCAAGAGGCAAAAAGACTGGGACATATCGCTGTCGGAGGACTTGGCATGTTGGTTTATCAGGCCATACTTTCATTTTCCCTCTTTTGGGATATGCAGCTTGACCCCGCAGAACAGGAAACAGCGGCTAGTCAGGTAATAATGGAATTGCTTCAGTTCATAAAATAATTAAGTTTTCTTTTACCTTACTTCAAAATTAAGGAGGCTAAAAAATGTGGATCAGAGCTGAATTGAAAAAAAGAGCTTGGACAGGTTTGAAGGAATATTACTGGATGGCCTTTCTCATCAGTTTAGTTATGTACATAACCCAAGGTAGTATAACCTGGACCAAGGACAGCAATCCAATGATGGACCACTATCCAATGTTATACCCCCATGTTATTATACCAATAGTAGGATTAGCAGTAATCATAGGTATTCTTATTTATCTATTTTTAAGATGTCCAATCGAAGTTGGTGGCAGAAAATTTTTTATTAGATCGGCCGAAAAAGCAGATAACCAAAAATGTTTTAAATTTGCTTATGACAGAAATAACCTTAAAGGCATTATACTTACATTGCTACTTCGGGATGTGCAAAATGTTTTATGGTTCCTGCTTCTGATCGTCCCCGGAATAATCAAAGCCTACGCCTATAGGATGGTCCCCTATATCTTAGCCGATAATCCAAATATCGGCTGTAAAAAAGCTATCGCCCTCAGTATTAAAATGACTAATGGGCAGAAATGGAAAATATTTGTCCTGGATTTATCTTTTGTTGGCTGGTTCTTGTTGGGTCTTCTGGCAGTAGGTATCGGAGTAATCTTTGTCTTGCCATATTATAATGCAACTTGCGCGGAATTATATTTAGTTCTCCGCAAAAATGCGCTGGAAAACAACTTTTGTACATATGATGATTTATTACTAGATAATCCCGACCAATTAGAGCCGCCGGATAATCCGGAATATATCATATAACTTTGACTATAAAAGCAGCCTTTATAGGCTGCTTTTATAATATGTTTCTAAATCTGTTAAAGCTTTTGCAAAGTTATTATTTATGATAATTTTATCGCAAGATTGCCGGTATAGCGGTTCACGCTGCAGGAAAAGCTTCTCTAAAGCACCATCCTCACGCAAAAGGGGCCGGTCTTTGGTATCTAAATCAGCTTTGCTAAGCTCCTCTAGAGTGCGGTATATGTAAACGATGCGTCCTGTTTTACGCATCAAATCCACATTTTCCGCAGCCAGGATGATACCTCCGCCGGTGGCGATGATCCTTTTTTCTCCCTGGGAGGCAAAAAGCAGGGCTCTTTTCTCCCATTCACGGAAAAGCTCTTCCCCTCCCTGATCAAAGATTTCCTCTATTGCAGCTTTTGCCAGATCGCAAATCAAAAGGTCGGTATCGCAAAATCCAGAACCGTTCTTTTGGGCTAGCTTTTTCCCCAAGGTGCTTTTGCCGCAGCCGGGCATGCCTATCAAATAAAGATACGACTTATCCATTTCACATACTCCTACCGCAAAGTGGAGCATAAGCCGCTACTTTTTTCATCAAAGCAGCGAAACTTTCACCATCAAGCGCCTGCTGGGCATCACAGAGAGCCTGGGTCGGGTCATTGTGGACTTCGACCATGATGCCATCCGCCCCTGCTACTACAGCAGCCAAAGATAAGGGCTCAACCATCCAGGAGATGCCGCAGGCATGCGAAGGATCGACCAAAACTGGCAGGCCGGAAAGACGTTTGGCAGCACAAACAGCTCCTAAATCAAGCGTATTGCGGGTATATGGCTCAAAGGTACGGATGCCTCTTTCGCATAAGATTATCTGATGATTGCCGGTATCCCAAATATACTCGGCTGCCCGCAGCCATTCCTCGATAGTGGCGGAAAGGCCTCTTTTCAAGAGCACTGGCCGCAGCGTCTTGCCAACCTCTTTGAGCAGTTCAAAATTATACATATTACGCGCACCGATTTGCAGTATATCTGACGTCTCGGCAAAAAGCTCAGCCTGAACAGGAGAAGTTATCTCGCTGATGATCGGCAGACCGTTTTGGCGTCCGGCCTCAGCTAACAAACGCAAGCCCTCTTCTCCCATCCCTTGAAAAGCATAAGGAGAATGACGCAGTTTATAACTACCGCCACGCAGGATATGAGCTCCTGCTTTTTTCACTAGGGCGGCAATATCCATAATCTGTTCTTCGCTTTCAACCGTACATGGCCCGGCAATCACCGTCAGATTTCCCCCGCCGATCATTAAATCACCAACTGCAACCGGCTCGGCATATAGACCTTCCCTCGGGTGGCGCAAACGGGGTTCGGTCAGAGGAACTACTTCATCAACAATAGCGTATCCTGCCAAGAAAAGCGGCGGTATATTGGCACCGGAAATGAAAAGGACGGTTCGCCCGCTTTGGCAATAAGAATTAATCTCACATTCAAAAAGTTCTTTAAGCTTTTTGACAAGGGCATTGATGTCTTCTTCATTGATATTCTTTTTTAATAAAACTATCATTTGTTTTTTCCTTTTTAGCTTTTATGCCGACTTGTTATCTTAAATTGTATTTTCTTTAATCTTTAACAATTTATCCTTATTTTAAAACTTAATACTACAAAACAAATTATAATCTAAATAATAAGCTACTTCAACATGAGAAAAATATAAGGCTTCAATATGAAGCCTTATATTATATTTGCTTTAAAAACTAATTACCTGGCTTAACTAGCGTAGCCTCATATATGCAATGGGTCGGTGGTTTGGGAGGCACAGGGCTGACTTCAAAGATCAAAGAAGAATCAACCTCCATCATATTGGCAATTACACAGCCAATATCTATCTGCTGCATTTTATCTATCATAGGCAGTCTCAAAGGAGCTTTTCTACGGAAAACATGAATGCGGTCAGCTTCAACAATAAAGCGCCAAGGCTGCAGATTGATCCCCGAAGGAGCAATGCGGGCGGCTTCCATCACAGGCAGAAGATCTTGAGGAATATTACCTCCTTCAACTAAAACATCAAGCGGTTTTCTTTTGAATTCTTCAATCACCTGCCGCCATAGTTCGTCAGTTTTGCCGCAGGAAATAGAGATAATATAGGGCAAGGCAAAAAGGTCATCGCTTTTACATTTAGCGCCACCCTGCCAGCAGGAACCAATATCCATTTTTGCTAATTCTAAAATAAGCTTTTGACCGATATAGCCTATATTAACCCTGCATCCTTTATCTATCTCCGAAGTAAGCACCAAATATGCGGGAGCGGAGACTACTAGCCTTTGCTTGAGTTTCCCGGCAAATTCTTCGGCAGATAAGATTTCAACTGCAAATTTGATTTGCGGAAAAAGCGGCTCCAAAGTTGCTATTATATCTTTTATAGCCTGAATCTGTGCTTCATCTAAAGGCTCAGGAAGATATTTTCTTATTGATTTACGGCGGACTGTAACATCTGTCGCAGGCAGATGACCATCATTATTTTCACCCTCTAGCATAAAAAGTGCTGCCCCCTTTTAATTACAATGCTTAATCTATGTTTATTTATGACCATTATAACATAATCCATTTTATTACCAATAAGGAAATAACAAATTTTTATTACTGTATAAGAGGTAATCTTGACCTAATATGTCTAATATGCTAAGATCTTAAGGTCTTCGGGGGTTTATTTGCATAAAAAATCTTATTTTCTATAATATGTGCAAAGTTATTTTATTTAATTTTAAAATGTGTATAATAAATTTATAACATAATTAAAAAATAATTAATTTATTAGATAAATTGCCGAGTTTTAAAAAGGAGGCTATATAATGCAATTGGAAGACCTTAATTTATCAGCTAAGGATATAATGGAAATGGCTGATAAATATATGATTGGTGCTTATCCGCGTTTCCCCTTCGTTGCGGTAAGAGCCAAGGATCAATATGTCTATGATCAGGATGGTAATGCCTGGCTCGATTTTTTTGGAGGAATCGCTGTTAATAGCTGCGGTAATTGCAATGAAAAGGTAACAAAAGCTATTTGTGAACAGGCCCAGGAACTTGTCCATACAGCCAACTATCCCTATACTATTCCCCAGGCTGTACTCGCTAAACGAATCTGTGATGCTATCGGCATGGATCAAATCTTTTATCAGAATTCCGGAACTGAAGCTAATGAAGCTATGATCAAAATGGTCAGGAAGTTTGGTATTGACAATTATTCACCAGATAGATTCCATATCATTACCGCCCAAAATAGCTTTCATGGACGCACATATGGCGCTCTTTCCGCCACCTACCAGCCGGAAAGCTCACTACACACAGGATTTAAGCCTCTTTTGGAAGGCTTTGATTATGCCGAATTCAATAATCTGGAATCCTTTAAAGCCGCTATCACCCCTCAAACCATCGGCATAATGATTGAACCAGTGCAAGGAGAAAGCGGCGTTTATCCGGCCACCCCTGAATTCCTCAAAGGCTTGCGCCAACTTTGCGACTCTAAAGGGTTAATACTCATGTTTGACGAGGTGCAAACCGGCTGGGGACGTACCGGCAGCCTCATGGCCTATATGGGCTACGGCATAAAACCGGATGTTGTTTCTATGGCCAAAGCTATGGGCAACGGCATTCCTATCGGTGCTATCTGCGCCAATAAAAATTTGGCATCAGCATTTACCCCAGGTGCTCATGGCACGACTTTTGGAGGCAATGTTTTGTCCTGTGCTGCTGCTTATGCTGCTATCGGCGAAATTATTGATCGTGACCTGTCTGCTAATGCTGCGAAAATGGGCAAATACTTTATGGATATCCTGCGCTCTATACCTCATGTCAAGGAAGTCCGCGGCAAAGGTTTGATTATCGGTATCGAATTTGATGCTCCCGTAGGGATAAACATCAAACATGGTTGCCTGGATCGTCATATGCTAGTCAACTTGATTGGACAATCAATCATCCGCTTGGTTCCGCCGCTGATCATCAATGAAAGTGATTGTGATAAAGCATATGATATTTTAAAGGCTGCTGCCGCCGAAGCTTATGAAATAGAATAAACGAACTAAAAATCCCGCTTATAAGGCGGGGTTTTTTATTGGCTAAATAAATATAAAGTTGCTAAAAATAGAGGTACAAGTTAAAATAAGGATATGTTTGGCAAAAACAAACATTACCTATAAAAGGAGGCCAAATCCATGGAAATAGGCAAAAACATGAAGATAATTGATATAAGCCAGGAGTTTTTTTCCGCTCCACTTTATCCTGGCATGACTGCCCCCCAGAGGGAAGCATTAAATGATATTAACAAGGGAGCGCTTTATAATGAAACCATGATTTGTGCCTCCGTACACACAGCTACCCACGGCGATTCCCCTCTGCATATTATCCCCGATGGTCTCTCCATCGACCAAATGCCCCTGGAAGCTTATATAGGTCCTTGTCAGGTAATAGAAACTAATGAAACGACAATTAAGCGGGATTTCTTAGAAAAGGTTATTTCCGACGACTGTAAGCGTCTCTTGATCAAAAGCAACGGTAAAGCGTTCTTTACCGAGGATGCTGGCCTGGTGCTTCAAGAAAAAGGCATCATTACTATCGGTACAGACTCTCTTACTGTGGCTCCTTTTGATGATATGAAGCCGGCTCATATGACCATTCTGAGAGCAAACATTGCCATACTGGAATGTCTTGATCTATCACAAGTGGTGCCAGGAGAATATTTCCTTTGCGCCCTACCCTTAAAAATTGCCAATTGCGACGGTTCCCCTATCAGGGCTGTCTTAATGTATTGATCAATAAATATAAAAAGGACAGAGAATATAACTTATCAAAACCCCCTTTAGATAATCTGGGGTTTGTCAGTGATCTGAGGCTGCTCGAAAAGAGCAGCCTTTATTTTAAATAATCGGCATGCTTTTTATCAAATCATATATGTAAATTTGCTGCTTCAAAGTAGCTATCTGCGGAAATAATTACACCGATATATAAAAACAAATAGGGACAATTTAACGTCCCTATTTGTTTTTATAAAATGAATTTATGATGAATGTCTAATAAAATAAGTAAGATAAAAGTATAATTCCTTTATTTTGCAGTATCGGTTGTTTATTGTAAAATAAAAATGTAGAAAGTTGCAAAGCAAAAATCCATAGTATTGCAAGTTGGAAAATGCACAATATTGCAAAAATCCATTGCGGGCAAAACTCAAGTCAATTATCCTTGTATCTG
>Ga0209016_1000193_pt1 | contig 85484 bp, 71 predicted proteins | sample EPASupsiteSAE305_FD_187265 | JGI IMG/M metagenome (GOLD analysis project Ga0209016, IMG submission 187265) | Bioremediated contaminated groundwater microbial communities from EPA Superfund site, New Mexico - SAE3-05 (SPAdes) (version 2) | ecosystem: Environmental > Aquatic > Deep subsurface >... | reverse complement strand
GCAGTGTTTGCTGCGAGTCAGCACTATAACTCGTTGTTGCCTTCGATGTCAATCACTTTTTTTGTGACCCGTTCGAAGCGTTGCTCGCCGCACTCTTCAGCGACAGAAGCAACGAGGCGCGAATATAGCTGGAAGTGGTGGTGTGTGTCAATAAAAATAATGAGTTAAGGAAAGTAAATAACTTGGTTTATAATTGGCATGCTCAACAAGTAAGGAAAAACAGACACAAGGATTGTGTGGGAGAAGTTCTCTTTTTAAGTCTCCGGACTATTAATCCATCGGGAAAGCGTTTCGACGATTTTTTCTGCCTGGGCGATGGAGGAAATATTAAATTTGGATTTCGTCTGATATTGCCCGTTTCTTTTCTGATACCGTCGGATGGTAAATTTATCCGGACTATATTGCTGCGTGCTTTTGTCAAAATCACGGTAGCGGAAAAGGATGGTCGTCCAGGAACCTTTCGAAAGAATTTCCTTGTCAACTTCCTGCACGATAAGCAGGCCGTCCTCCTCAAAATTTACGGTCAGATCTTCTACATTTTCAGTCATATTAACACCGAGGTAAGGGGGGAGTATATAATGGTCAATATCAAAGCGCCTGAATCTAGCGTAAAGCATGTGAAAAGGCAATATCGCAAGTCTTTTGCCGGTAAGTGCACCGACAATGTTTCTCGCTTTAAGGAAAGAGTCAGTATTCAAATTCATATTTTATGTCCCCGCCACTGTGCGATGAACCAGTTTCCGTGAGAAAATAAAACCCTTTGCCTAGCGTGTAACGGGTGTTGAAACTACCTGATTCCTTGACGAGATCCTTTCCGTAGCTCACATAGAAATCTGGGGTCAGCCAGCTGCCAAAAACCAGGGAAAATGAGTCGTAATCGTCCCCCGTTTCCAGCTTGATTTCGTCGATCATTGTGAGCTTTTTTATCCCTTGCAAATAGGGCACCATACCGCCTAGGCCGATTTTTTGGGCCGATGTCCCTATAAATCCGGTTTCTTGCCTGGTCTCACCTCCGATGGCGGTGCTCTCCAGCAGATTTGAAATAATAGCTGACTGTTCCATGGAGGGGCTGGAGTAGAAGTGCATTTCCGGACGCTGAAGAAAGCCATCGATAATAACTCCAGTGGTCACCTTCTCATGCTTTCTTTCGCTGCGAAGCTCGATGCCTGGATTTGTCAAGGGGCCGCCGGTGAAAAGCAGTCGGCCAAGGTCAATTTTCAATCGTCTGCCATACACAGTAAAGGAACCGTTGTAGACATTGAGCGTGCCGTTGCCGACCTGCGGCCGGCCGGGCTGGCTCTTAATGGCCAGCTTGCCGCCTATGCGTCCCTTTAGACCGTATGCGTCGATATGGACATCATCACCAATCACGACTGAAATGTCGGAATACAGCGGCACTTGCGGTGCTGTAGAGGAAGTGTTTTCCTCGTCGATGACAACCATGTCGCTGGATGGTGCAGTGGCATTATGCAAATCAATGGAAGTAATCCGGGCCCTAGGGATAGTCATTGTCCCACGCACTTCTGTCTGTTGTTTGCTTAAAATCAACAGGAGGTCGGGGGTGGTATCAAGATCGATTCCAGGGAGATGCGCGGCTTTGAAGTTTTCACCTAAGAGATGGATAGTATGGGGCCCAGAGAGAAATTTGCTGAATTGCAGGGTGCTTTCCGCCCGGAGAAAGCCCTTGCCGGAATGGGCCATAGCGAGCAAACGGGCGTCTTGGGCATTAGCTGTCATCTTCACGATAAGGGGGGACAGAGTGATGCCGAGCGGCGGTATTTCGGCCTGGCCGTTTGTCAGCTCCATCTGACCGTTAATTAAAGGGGCGGAAGGTGTACCGATTACCGTGTATTGTCCGTGCAAGGCTCCTGAAAGGGTGATCATCTGGTCGGTCAGCACGGTTAGGGGGCTTAAATCCTGGACCCGGAACTGGATGGAGCCGTGTATCGGAGTACGTAGCAAACTTTCCAGGGTAAGCTGGCTATTGGTGCTTGCCCATTCTGCATGAACCGTACTGTTATCCGTTAGTTCGCTGTCCAAAACCGCTTGTAGCCGGTTATCCGTGTAGCTGGCTTGCAGTCCATTCTTTTTCCAGATTACATGATGGGCGGTTCCGTCTGCCAGGGGGATGCGTAGGCTCATATCCTTGCTGGTGGACCATAATTTTCCAGAGAGAATCCTGGATTGCTGGCCAGTCAGGTCGATGCTGGCATTGAGCTGACCGGTCAGGGACCAGGGGAGCCTCGCTCCCCCCGCATGGAGCAGTTCTAGGGGCAAGGCGGTGACATCTCCGTGCAGTTGCCAGGTGTTTCCGGACGACTGCCAGGAGCCGTTCGCGCAAAGGGTGGCAGAATTGGACGATGCAAGACAAAGCTTGCTGATATCCGCTTTTTCGGCGGAAAGGGTAAGGGGGGTGAGCTGCCTTTGCCGCCAGTTGCCGAGACTTTGGCTGGTAAAATGCGATCTGTTGAGTGTGGCCTGCCACAAGTTGTCCTTGAATGCGCCTTGAAGGGCGAACCCAGTGGAAAACTCGCTGTTGTGACTTTCGAATTCGAGACTATGGTCAAGCAGCGAACCCTTGAAGTGCAGCTGGCTTGAATCCATGATGGTGGAGCCAAGTTGCAGTCGCTCTGCCCGTACTTCAGTGTTGAAAATGCCATCGCGGGAGAAGGGTCCCTTGGCCTCCAGGGTCAGCTTTTGAACACTTTCGCCCCCAACTCCCACATTGCTTCCGATGAGTTTGAAGTCCACCTGGGGTTTTGCCGGTTTACCGGTAGCGCGGCCTTGGGCGGTCATCTTGCCGCGAGCACCTGGCCAGAGTTCCGCCAAATTGTTGGAATTAAAGTGCAGCGTGAGGTCAATGGTCTCAGCGGCCTTGCCGTTGATCCGCAGGGCGGAGTTGCCGCTTTTCAAGTTCAGGTGGGGAATCTGCAATTGTTTTTCTTTGAGCAGGATTTTACCGTCCCCGGCCAGGGGAAAGCCGCGTAACGTTCCTTGCAGAGTAGGCAAATGTACGGATGCGTCAAGCCCTTGTGGGGAGGCTTGTCCGTAACTTGTTAAGGAGATCGTCAGATTTCCCGGCCAGTCAGCAAGGAAAAGTGCAGGGTCAAGGTGGGTGCCGCTGAGCTCCACTTCCCAGGAGAAGGCAGGATCCCAGGTCAAATTTCCCTTTGCCGAAAGTTGACTCGTGCCGTGAGTGAGGCGGAAGGTGTTGATCCGGAGTCCGTCTGCATGACCCTGGATTTCGGCGGTAAGGCCACTGGGCTCCTTGAGGCGGGGCAAGCCCGCCAGGGATTCCAGGTGCAGGGAATAATCATCCAGGCTGCCGTGGCCGTCAACAACCACCTTGGTAAAGCGTTGCTCCGGCCATTCCCGATGGATCTCGGTCAGCGCTATCATCGGGCTTTCTGCACGCGCTTGCCAGGTAGTCCTGCCCAGAAGATTATTGAGGCTGCCGGAGAGATGTACTGGAAAGGGAGCGTGGATATCGGCATCGATACGCAGTTCGTTGAGCGGTCCGGTCACCGTGCCGCGAGCGGCAATGGGTTGATAACCATCCGGATGCACATGAGATTCCATGGTCAATTGCAGCGGGTAATCATTGTTAGTGAGCAATTGTCCCTTGGTCCGGATAGTGGTTGTTTCATTGGAAAGCGCCAATTCGGCAACGTTCAGGGTTTGTCTCTGGTAGGAAAGGTCCTTGATCGTTCCCGTCCGAATTCTCCACACTTCTTTCTGCTCGGAGAAGATCGCGATGGTTTCCGCGGTAACCATGTCAATCTGCAGAATGCCCGGCAAGGAGAAAGGCGAGAGAATGGTTTCGGTGTTGCTTTCGCCAAGCAGGATCTGAACGTTCGCGCCGCGGATAGTATGGATGTAGATCTGGCCATTGAGTAGTTGTGTGGGCTCCCAGGTCAGGTGCAGCGTATCAATGGTGACGGTGTCGATTCCGTCGGCATAGCGAATGTCCCGCAGGTGCAGTGTTCCGAAGAGGGAACCGGAAGTGGAGCCAATGGTCAGGAGGTTCGCGGTCAGGCGATTGCTGAGCAGAACCAGGCAGTGCAGGCCGGCATTGGTGGCGGCAAGGAAAAGGAATGCTGCCAGAATCAGAAAGAGGGAAAAACAGAGCAGACGGCGGAGCCATTTGTTCATCAGAGGTCGGCTCCCATGGTAAAATGGATGCGCCAGGAGCCTTCCTCGTCAAGGGCTTTGGCCAAATCTAGACGGATCTGGCCAAAAACACCGCTCCAACGGACACCGACACCGGCACCTGAATGCAGGGTTACATTTGAGAAGGTGTTCGTGGCCGTGCCGCTGTCATAAAAAAGAGCACCGCTCCAGGCATCGAACAGGGACCGTTCCAGTTCAACACTGTAGGTGAGCAGGTTTTTGCCGCCCAGAACGTCACCATCCTGGTTAACCGGACCGATGGTTTTATAGCCGTACCCTCGCACACTCTGGTCACCGCCCGCGTAATAGCGCAGGGTGGGCGGTAAAATGTAGATATCGTCGACCAGGGTGGTGCCGATGTCGGCCCGACCGATCAAACGCCACTGGTCAAAAGGGGTATAGATGCCCTTGGCCCGCAGGGTGGTCTGGAGAAAATTGGTGTCGGCCAGGACGGTTTCTTCGCTCCCGATCACCGTGGCGGTGAATCGGATCCCCTGGCTGGTGGTGATGCGGTCATCGGCCCAGAACACGCTGCCTTTGAGGCCCGGGATGAAAAGGGTGGCCTGGCCGGTGTCGGAGCCGGTGGAGTAGCGTTCGTCAAGAAATTGGAGGTAGGTCGAATATTCTCCCCATTCCCGGAAGTGATCGTGACTGGCGGTGGTGTTCAAGGTTTCGGTGTCAGTATTGTCAAATTCCTCGGTGACGTATTTGCCCGCCAGGGCCAGGCGGTCTTTCTTGGGATCGCCGATGGGGATGGTGTAGACCCCGCTGAGATTGCTTTGGCGTTGGGCCGGCTGCAATTGGACATCGAGTTGGTGGCCCAGTCGGTTGATGTGGCGGTTGGTGTATTCCAGGGTGCCCCGTGCACCGGTGTCGGTGCCATATCCCAGGCCAATGCCGTACTTGTTGGCAAGATTGGGTGTGAGCACGACCTTAACCGGCACCTTGAAGGCGACGGCCTTGTCAATATCGTATTCGAGATCCACGGTCTTGAAATAATCGGCATTGAACAAGGATTGCCGTAATCGGGTCAAGGCTTTTGGCGAAAATGGATCGCCCTCGCGCACCGGGGCTATTTTTTGCAGGAGAGCGTGGTCAATAAAATCGGCGTCAAACGTGAGCGGGCCAAAGAGGTAGCGGGGGCCGGTGTCGAGGTGCAGACGCATAGAGGCACTGAGCGATTTTTTGCTGATTTCGACTCGGTTGTTGCGAAAAACAGCTTGGTGATATCCCCTTTCAAGGGCTGCGGCAATGAGCTTGTCCTTGCCGTCTTCGTATGTTTGGTGGTCGAGAACGTCTCCCGGCTGGAGCGGGAAAAGATTTGCCGCCTTCCGAAGAGTGTCATCGTCTTCCCCTGGTCCGGAGAGCAAAATCTCTACATTTTGAATGGTGACCGGAGGGCCGGTGGCAACAGTCATGGCAACGTGGCGGCTGCCGTCCTTCCACTGGTGTGTCAGCTTGATCTCGGGGGTATAGTAGCCAAAGGGCTCCAGAGCCTTGGCCGCTTCCTGTCCCGTCTTGCCGTAGAGCCGGTTGAACAAGCCTTCCGGGAGCGTTTCGTTTTCCGGGAGCCTGGACAGGGAAAGATGGCTGCGGATATTCTGGCGCTGGCTTTCGGTGAGATCACCGGAAATGTCGATGATAATGGAAGCGCGAGGAGAAGTCGGGCTCGGCCTGGCAGTCATCGGCAACAGCAGGCAAGCAAGGAGGCCGGCGACGAGGACACGGATCGGGAAAGGGGGATGGAATAATTGCCAAGTCTGGAACGCGCGCCGTCGCCTTGGCCGGCAAGAGAAAAACCGGGGCAAGCATTTGAAGGACAGGGGTATGGACATGCCGGAGTCTCTGGAACAGCCGGTTTGTGGGATTCTTGATCCCCTTGAGGGCAGGCTATATCGTCTGCCGGATAGAGCCTGAATTTAATATTATATTTTTCTTTTTGAAAGATTTGTTTTGCGCGGCTCCAGTGGAAGGAGCCGCGCAGAGGAAAGGGACGATGCGTTACTGTTGCACAAAGGTTAGACGATTATCCTGGCCCCGGTCGATGAGGATATGATCGCCTTCGACAAAATGGCCTTCCAGGATTTCAAGAGCCAGGGGGTCTTCGATGTAGCGTTGAATCGCCCGTTTTAGTGGACGGGCGCCGAAGGCCGGATCGTAGCCAATGTCGACCAAGAGCTGCTTGGCCTCCTTGGTCAGGGTCACTTTATACTTATGCTCGGCCAGCCGTTTGGCCATCCGTTTGATCTGAATGTCGACAATTTGGGAGAGGTTGTCGCGGGTCAAGCCATGGAAGGTGATGATCTCGTCAACCCGGTTGAGAAATTCCGGTTTGAACTGGCGATGGAGCAGGTCGTCGATCTGCCGCCGCATGGTTTCGGGATCGGTCTGCGCCAGCTCCATGATGATATGGCTGCCGAGATTGGAGGTCATGATCAGAATCGTGTTCTTGAAATCCACCGTTCGTCCCTTGCCATCGGTCATCCGGCCGTCGTCGAGGACCTGCAGCAGAACGTTGAACACATCCGGATGGGCCTTTTCAATCTCATCGAGCAGGATAACCGAGTAAGGCCGCCGCCGTACTGCCTCAGTGAGCATGCCGCCCTCATCGTAGCCGACATAGCCAGGAGGGGCGCCGATCAGCCGGGCCACCGAATGTTTTTCCATGTACTCGGACATGTCGATGCGGATCATGGCCTGTTCCGAGTCAAAGAGGAAATCAGCCAGGCTCCGGGCCAATTCGGTCTTGCCCACGCCGGTGGGGCCAAGGAAAATGAAACTGCCCAGCGGCCGGTCCGGATCCTGAAGACCGGCGCGAGCCCGGCGCACCGCGTTGGCCACCGCGACAATTGCTTCCCGTTGGCCGATCACCCGCGCGCCGAGGGCACCTTCGGCCTGCACCAATTTTTCTTTTTCGCCCTCCAGGAGCCGGTCCACCGGAATGCCGGTCCATTTGGCGACCACGCTCGCCACGTCCTCGGCAGAGACTTCTTCCTTGAGCATCGGGTTCTTTTCCTGGATCTCGGCCAGCCGGGCATTGGCGGCTTCCAGCTCCTTGGTCAACTGGACAATCCTGCCGTACCGGATTTCCGCCACCTTGCTCAACTCGCCGGCCCGCTCTGCGCGCTGTTCCTCCATGCGGGCTTGGTCGATCTTGGCCTTGATGTCGCGGATCGACTGGATGATGTCCTTTTCCAGGGTCCACTGGCCCTTCATCCCTTTGAGCGAGTCGTCGAGATTGGCCAAATCCTCTTGGACCTTAGCCAGGCGCTCTTTTGAAGCGGGGTCTTTCTCCTTTTTCAGTGCCTCTTTTTCAATCTCCAGTTTGATCTTTTTTCGTTCCAGTTGATCGATCTCGGTGGGCATGGAGTCGATCTCGATCCGCAGGCGGGAGGCGGCCTCGTCGATCAGGTCGATGGCCTTGTCCGGAAGGAAACGGTCGGTGATGTAGCGGCTCGACAGGGTCACCGCGGCCACGGTGGCGGCGTCTTGAATGCGCACCCCGTGATGGACTTCGTACTTCTCTTTGATGCCGCGCAGAATGGCGATGGTGTCTTCCTCGCTCGGCTCCTGCACCAGCACAGGTTGAAAGCGGCGTTCCAGGGCGGCGTCTTTTTCGATGTATTTACGATACTCGTCCAAGGTGGTGGCGCCGACGCAGTGCAACTCACCCCGCGCCAGGGCGGGCTTGAGCATGTTGGAGGCGTCCATGGAGCCCTCGGCGGCGCCGGCGCCGACCAGGGTGTGGATCTCGTCGATGAAGAGGATGATCTCGCCCGCCTTTTTCTCGACCTCCTTGAGCACTGCCTTGAGCCGGTCCTCAAATTCGCCCCGGTACTTGGCGCCGGCCACCAGGGAGCCGAGGTCCAGGCAGATAACCTGTTTGCCTTCCAGGGTCGAGGGGATGTCGCCGTTGACGATGCGCTGGGCCAGACCCTCGACAATCGCGGTCTTGCCGACGCCCGGCTCGCCAATCAGCACCGGGTTGTTCTTGGTGCGCCGGGAAAGGACCTGGATGATGCGGCGAATTTCTTCATCCCGCCCGATCACCGGATCGAGCTTGCCTCTGCGGGCGACATCGGTGAGATTGCGGGCATATTTCTCCAAGGCCTGATACTTGTCTTCCGGATAGGGATCGGTAACCCGCTGGTTGCCGCGCACCGTCATCAGGGCCTTGAGAAAGGCCTCGCTGGTGACGCCCTGGCGGCTCAACATGGCGGTTACCTTCAGCGACCGGTCGGCCAGCATGGTCAGAAACAGGTGCTCCTGACTGACGTATTCATCCTGCATGTTGGCTGCGGTTTTGAAGGATTGATCGAGCAATGTTCTGAACTGCTGCGAGGCGTAGGTCTGGTTGGCACCGGTGCCGCTGACCTTGGGCAGGGCGCTGATCAGTTGATTGGTTTCACTGAGGACCACACTCGGGGTAACGCCCATCTTTTGCAGCACCGGAACCACCACGCCCTCAGGCTGTTCAAGAATGGCCTTGAGTAGGTGTTCGGGTTGAAGCTCCTGGTTGCCGTTATTTTGCGCCAACTGTTGCGCGGCCTGAATGGCTTCCTGGGATTTAAGGGTGAATTTGTCAAGCTGCATATCCTTCTCTCCTTACCTGCCTTGTTTGTTGTGAAAAACAGGTTATTAATTCATCGATTGGAAAAGATGATAAGCTTGAAAATTGCCGTGTCAAGATTTTGGCACGGCGCGGCGGATCTTTTCTTCACCAGGTGTCCAAATAAAAAACCCCCCTTGCCGGTAACGGCAAGGGGGGTTTTATTGCCTTGGAAGGCTCAAAACGGTATCAGCCGCAAGAACCACCGCATGAACCGGAACTGCAACTGCCTCCACCACCGAGTGGATTGGTCGAGGTGATCGAAAAACCGGAACGATACCCGGCTTCCATGAAGTCAACCTTGACGGCGCCGCATTTTTCCAGGAGATCTTGGTCTACAAGAAAGGTTAAACCACCTTCCTCAAAAGTTTTGTCACTGCTTTTTGACTCATCCAGAGCCAAGCCCAAAGATGGGCCACTTCAGCCACCCTGCATCAGGGCAATCCGGATCGCTGAACTGATTTTGTTCTGATCCAGATATGCTTTCAGATTACTGACTGCTAAATCTGTTACTTCAAACATTTAAGCCTCCTCAAAAGAAAAATGCTTTTACCTTCCGTTGCACAACCGCTTTATAGATTTAAAAACAGGAGCCCCGCGGTGCGGAGTTAACCGCAGGAGCCGCCACAGGAACCACCAGAACAACAACTGCCACCACTGCCTAAAGGATTAGTGGAGGTAATAGAGAATCCCGAACGGTATCCTGCATCAACGAAATCAACCTTCACTGTACCGCATTGCTGCATGAGCTCCTCATCGACAAGAAATTTCAGGTTGTTTTCATCAAAAACCTTGTCGCTTTCTTTTGGTTCATCCAGAGCCAAGCCCAAGGAAGGACCACTGCAGCCACCCTGCATCAGGGCTATACGGATTGCTGAATTGATTTTGTTCTGATCCAGATATGCTTGCAGATTATTAACTGCTAAATCTGTTACTTCAAACATTTAAGCCTCCTCAAAAGGAAAATGCTCCTTTGGCGAACCGGAAGGAGCGAAAGGGTTACATTTTGAAAATAAGGCTCTGAAAAGCTCAAGTCAACCCAAGATGCACACCTGGAAAGGGTTCAGGGGATAAAAATAATCATTTTACCATAAAGTACTATGAGGGCAAATCATTCCTGTGGGAAAACGCCAAAAAAGAGCCGGCAGCGATTATCAGTCTCCACACCACGGGTTTTCAACTAGTAGAAGGGATACTTCGGGATAAAAAACAGGACCCTTCATGGAAAAGCATTGTCAAACAGGATGCAGGTTTCTACAATTACTCATTGAAATTGCAGCAACAATGGAAACCTCTACCGACGAGAGCGCCTCATGCGAGAAAAAATACTCATATCCACTGGCGGTGGTGATGCACCAGGACTGAATGCCGTTATTTTTGCCGTGGTCAATTCCGCGACCAGAAAAGGATGGGAAGTCTACGGCAGCAGAGCCGGGTACGGCGGACTTCTTGATCGTGACGACCTGATCCGGCTGACTCCGGAGGATGTGGAGGGTATTCTTTCGCAAGGCGGCACCATTCTCGGCTCCACCAACAAAGGCAACCCCTTTGCCAAACCGGTGGAAAACCTTGCCGGTGAAATGCAGATTGTCGATATTTCCGATAAGATTCTCACTAATTTCAATAGGATGGGGTTTTTTTGCCATATTGCCGTGGGGGGCGACGGCAGTCTGGAGATCGCCCATCGCTTTGCCCAGAAGGGCATGCCGGTGATCGGCGTACCCAAGACCATCGACAACGACCTCGAAGCGACGGATCGGACTTTCGGCTTTGACACCGCCGTTTCCACTGCCACCGATGCCATTGACAAACTGCACTCTACCGCTAAGTCTCATGACCGGGTCATGGTGGTCGAGGTAATGGGACGTGATTCTGGCTGGATTGCTTTGTATTCGGGTATTTCCGGGGGCGCTGATGTCATTTTGATCCCGGAAATACCTTTCAAGCTCGATTCCATTTGCGCTAAAATTGCCGACAATGAACTGCACGGCAAGCATTATTCGATCGTGGTGGTGGCCGAGGGTGCGCGGGCTGAGGACGGCGAAGTGATCAGCAAGGGACAGGGGGAAGTCGGACGATCCGAGGTGGTGCTGGGTGGAATAGGTGAGTGGGTGGCCAACCAGATCCGCCTGCGTCTGGGCAAGGATACACGCTCCTTGGTTCTGGGGCATCTGCAGCGCGGCGGCTCGCCCACAACCTTTGACCGGCTGCTGGCATTACGCTTCGGTGCGGCGGCGGTCCGTTTGGCCGAGGCTGGAATCTTTGACCACATGGTGGCCTGGGTCCCTCCGAACATGACCTCGGTGCCGATTGCCGATGCGATTTGTCGTCGGAAAAAGGTCGATTTGGAAAGCGACAAAGTCCTGACGGCCCGTGATATCGGCATCTGTCTGGGCGACTGAATGTTGCCGACCCTCTGTCTGTGATTGTATGACAACCGCTGAGCGCCTTCTGGTTATATATGACCGGATGTTTGCCCAACTGGGACCCCAGCGCTGGTGGCCGGCGGAAACACCCTTCGAGGTAATGGTGGGGGCCATCCTTACCCAGAACACCAGCTGGAGAAATGTCGAACGGGCAATCGCCAATTTGAAAGGGGTCGGACTGATGTCGCTGGAGGCGCTGTCCGCCCTGCCCATCGGGCTTTTAGCTGAATACATCCGGCCGGCCGGCTATTACAATATCAAGGCCGGCCGGCTCCACAATCTGCTCACCTTCATCAATGAACACCACGGCGGCGACCTGCAGGCCTTTCTCGATCAGCCGCTGTCGGCTTTCCGCGAGCAGTTGCTTTCCATCAAAGGGATCGGCCGGGAAACTGCCGACTCCATCCTGCTGTATGCCGCCAACCTGCCGATTTTTGTCGTTGATACCTACACCCATCGCATTCTGGTGCGCCACCAAGTCATCGACGAGGAGTTCGGGTATGAGGCTATTCAGGAATTGTTCATGGACCATCTGGCCTGCGATACCCAGCTGTACAACGAGTATCATGCCTTACTGGTACGGGTGGGCAATGTGTACTGCAAAAAGAACAACCCCGATTGCGCGGCTTGTCCGCTCCAGGGGCTCTGAGAGGGGAGAGTTACTGGGTTGTCTCTTCGACTGGACGATTCTGTTGCGGTGACATTTCCTGGTGTTGACGATTATGCCAAAGCAGCTTGCGGCAGATGCCGCGAATCATGCTCGCCTCCTTTTTTTTCAACCTTACCCGCCCTAAGAATTGGCGGATATTACGCATCCAGTAGATGCGGTTGGTGTCGTGGAGGAAGGTGACTCCGGTCAGGGTTTCCTCGATATGCTCATACATGCCTTCCAGGTCGAAGGAATTGGCAAATTCCGATTTGGGGATGGCGGCAAAGGGATTGGTGTTCACGGCAGTATACAGCTCGTAGCAGTGGATGGCCACCGCCTGGGCCAGATTGAGGGAGGAAAAGCCGGCAGTGGGGATGGTGGAGGCAAACTGGCAGAAGTCGAGATCCTCGTTGCTCAGTCCCGTGTCTTCCGGGCCGAACATCAGGCCGATCCGGTTACCAGCCAAAAGCGGGGCAATTTCAGCCATCACCTCGCGTGGCGTCTGATCCTGCGGCCGGTGCCGGCCTTGGCGGGCTGTGGTGCCGACGATGAAATGGAAGGATGCCGCCGCCTCTGCCGTGGTCCGGTACACCCGCATCTTGCGGATGAGATGGGCCGCCTTATGGGTCGCCATTTTCAGCATCCGCTCCTGATCGAACGCCTCGTCGCTGACGACCAGGAGTTCAGCAATGCCGAAATTGGAGGCAATTCGGGCCGAGGCGCCAATGTTCTCCGGAAACTTGGGCCCCACAAGGATAATGCCAATCTGGCCAAGGCAATCCACAGGTGTCTGTCTGTTCACGCTCTCCACGTTGCCACCGAATCAATGCCCGGTGGACTGCTCCAGTTCCAAGGTCTTTTTCGCCGATTTTTCCGATCCCGGACTGCTGGAGGTCATGCGCTTGAAAAAGGGAATGATGCCGCGCTCCGCCCGCTTGATTTCTTCCTCTGCTTCCTTGATCGTGATTTGCCAGGCCGGGGCAAAACCCGGTGATTTTTCAAACATAATCTCGATCGCCTTCTGGTAGACCTGCACCTGGCGCAGTTCCTGGCGTCCGGGTTTCTGGTTCAGTACCTGGACCATGTTGCGCAGGTTGTCGCGTTCCTGTTTGAGTTTGTCTATCTCGCCTTTACGGCGTTCGTTTTCCGCTGAGTCTATCTCCAGCTTGGTGTGCAGGTGCTCGCGGAGCTTTTTGAGATTGCCATTTAATTCCCTGGCCTTCAGCCAGCCTCGTGCCCATAGGATGGCGGCGATCAACAAACCGATGCACAGGCCGCGCAGAAAGGGATTGGCGAGGATGTCCGAGATCCAGCTACTGTTTTCCATGGTGTCTACCTCAGAGAAATAATATTATGCGGAACAGGAGCGGCCTGTTCCGGCATTTCGACAGGGTGGCGGTATTTAAAGCAACCATTTTTATTTGAATTACCGATATTCGTCAAGCAAAACCAAGGCTGCCCGACCCGGCCATTCAGTCGTCCTCGGTTTCTAGTGCTTTGGCTGCGGTAACCGGAACGAGGGAGAAGCTCAAGCGTTTATTAAGCAGGTCGACATGGTCAAGCCGTACTTGCACGCGATTGCCCAGTTGATACATCCTGTTGCTTCCCTGGCCGATCAGGCGGTAGCGGCGACTGTCGTGCAAATAATAATCGTCGGTCATGCTGGTGAGGGGCACCATGCCGCTGATATAGCTTTCGTCGAGCGTTATGTAGAGCCCGAAGGCGGTGACCCCGGAGATGATGGCCCCAAAGACCTCGCCCTCCCGATCCATAAGGAAAAGGGCCGAGCAGCGGGCATGGACATTGCGCTCGATATCAATGGCCTTGCGTTCACATTGCGAAAGGTGCAGGCCGGCCTCACCCAGTGTTTTGCCCTCGCTGGGAATCGGTGCGGGCGCCTGGTCTGTCTGCCCGGTCAGTAAGGTTTGCAACACCCGATGGGCAACCAAATCGGGATAGCGGCGGATCGGTGAGGTGAAGTGGAGGTAGAATGACGCGGCCAGACCGAAATGCCCCATGTTTTCCGGGGAATACCTGGCCTGCTGCATGGTGCGCAATAACAGATTGTTGACGATGTACTCGACAGGCGAATTGTGCGCCTGCTTGATCACCTGGGCAAACCAGGCTGGATTGACTTCGGATTGGGGCAAATACAGGCCCAGCGCCTTGGCGGCGTCGGTAAAGGTCTCCAGCTTGACCGGATCGGGTCGTTCGTGGATACGGTATAGCACCGGTGTTTTGGCCTTGGCCAGTGTTTCGGCTACCGCTTCGTTGGCGGCCAGCATGCAATCCTCGATCAGTAGATGCGCCTGGTTGCGTTCGGCCAGGGTAATCGAGGTTACCTGGTCGCCGTCCAGGGTCACCTGGGGCTCAGGGATATTGAACTCAAGGCTGCCCCGTTCGGAGCGGCGGCTTTTGAGCAGGGCGGTCAGTTTTTTGGCCAGTTCCAGCATCGGCACCAGATCGCTCTCGGCGGCACGGGCTTCCGGATCGCGGAGGTAGAGCAGTTGGTTGACCGTGGTATAGGTAAAGCGGCGCCGGCTTTTGATCAGGCTCCGGGCGTACTGTTCGTCAGTCCGTCGTCCCTGGCCGTCAAAGCTGAGGATGGCGGTAAAGGCGGGCCGGTCTTGATCGGGAACCAGGCTGCACAGGTCGTTGGACAGACGTTCGGGCAGCATGGGGAGAACCCGGTCCGGCAGATAGACGCTGGTGCCCCGCAGGTAAGCTTCACGGTCGATCGACGATCCCGTTTGCACATAGTGGCTGACATCGGCAATGGAAACGTAGAGGATAAACCCGTCGCCTTCCAGTTCGACGCAGATGGCGTCGTCGAAATCCCGGGCCGTCTCGCCATCAATGGTTACATGGGGGATGTGGCGCAGGTCGATGCGGCCGTCGGTGCATTCGCTCACCGGAGCGAGCCGGGCCGCCTCCGCCTCGACCTCGGCTGGAAAGGTTTCCCGGAGCGAGGACTGCATGATGGCCATGCGGATCTGGGTGCTTGCCGTGCGGAGGTCGCCAAGAATTTCCACGATGCGGCCGGTCGGTCCCTGCCGTTCCGAACCGTAATCAGTGATTTCCGCCATTACCACCATGCCGTCGCGGGCCGCGAGATCGTCCCCCCGGTGGATTAGCACCGTGTAGGGCAAACGGTCGTCGTCCGGGGTGACGTAGCCGCCGGCGCCGCTGGCGGTGAAGATGCCACAGAGCCGGGTGACGGCGCGGCTCAGGACCTGGAGCACTCGACCTTCCCGTCGGCCCCGGGTTGTGGCGGTGACCGCCACCATGATGGTGTCGCCCTGGCTGGCGCCGCCCAGATTGTGCGGCGCAATGAACACATCCTTGCCGCCTTTTGCCTGTTCGCCTTCAAGAATGGCAAAGCCATACCCTTTGGAGGTGAGGTCAAGGGTGGCGCGCAGGGATGTCGCCGGTTTGGCCGCTGCCAAGAAACGTTTGCCCTTTTTGGCGATTGTGCGTTCTTCGAGCAATTGTCCCAGAGTTTGGTGGAGCAGGGGGAGTTGGGGCGGGGCAAGATGGAGCGCTTGCGCCACTTCGGCTTCGGTCATCGTCTTGCCCTGTTCGGCAAGTAGCGCCAGGATGGACGAGGGAAGGGCGCCTGCCGTGGCATTCGAGCGTCCCGGCTGATGCCGTTTTTTTCTGGGCGGTCCCAGCGGTTTGCGTCTGCGGTGAAATTTTCCGGCCATCTCTTTTCCGTTTCCTGTTCAATGAGTATTTTGGCATTTGCGGACACGCGAATTTCTCTTTGTCCACGGGATACTCTCTGCTACAGTGCAGGTTCGCCTTTTTTGTCTGCACCGAGCATACACTATTTTGGCGGTAAAAAAAGAAAAAGCCAGGGAAATGGGCAGGACACCAGATGGAGTACGTCACATACGATCTTGATGCATATCGCCAGGCCATGCATTCTTTCATCGGCGATGGACCGGAGACCAAGGTCTTCTGGGATGCGCTCGATTTTGCGTTTGAGGCCCACGGCAAACAATGGCGGCGTTCCGGCGACCCCTACATCATGCATCCCTGTTCGGTGGCCCGGATTCTGGCCGAGGAATTGGATATCCGGAATCCGGAAATCCTGGCGGCCGCCTTGCTCCACGACACGGTCGAGGATGTGGCCGAGGTCACTGGTGAGGTAATTCGCAAGAAATTTGGTCCCAATGTGGAGGCGATCGTCGAGGGCTGTACCAAGGTCACCCATTACACCGGCGACCGTCAGACCTTCAAGAAGCTGGTCCACCGCAAAATTTTCAGCGGGGCGGCGGCCAAACTGGAGGTGATGATCGTCAAGCTGGCGGACCGTCTGCACAACCTTCGCACCCTTTCCAGCATGCCCAAGCACAAGCGGCAAAAGATCGCCGACGAGACCCTGGATATTTATGCCCCGCTGGCGACCATCCTTGGCTTGTTCGCCATCAAGCGGGAGTTGTACAACCTGGCGCTGGCCTACAAGTTTCCCCGACAGGGCAGCCGGTTGCAGATGCATATCAACAGCCTACGCAACGATCCGGCTGTCTTGCAGATTGTTGATAATGTGCAGAAAGCGATTGAACGGGAAGGGCTAGAGGGTAAGGTTGCCCTGCGCACCAAGGGCTTGTGGGGATATTTTGATGTCCGCAATCGCATCTTGATCAAAGAGATCGATAGCCCCCAGGAAATTCTGATGCTGATGCAGACCCGGAGCGGCTGTTATCAGGCGCTGGGGGTGCTCAACGAAATTTATCCGCCAATTCCCCGGTCCATTCGCGATTTTATCGCCAATCCCAAGCTCTCGGGGTATCAGGGGTTGCACGCTCGCCCCAATATCGATGGCCGCAAATACTTGTTCAAGATCCGGACCATGGAGATGGCTCGCCGTGCCCAGCGCGGCATGGTTCGCGACTGGGGCGGGGACAGTAAGGCGAGCAGCAGATTCTTCAAGGAAATTCAGGAGATGTTTGATATTCTCGGCAGCGATGATTCCGTCAGCTACCGGGATATGATTGCCGCCAGCGGCCGCAAGGAAATTTATACCTACACGCCGCATGGGGACCTGATCTCTTTGCCGGTCAACTCGATTTTGCTCGATTTCGCCTTTCGTGTCCACACCGCCATCGGTCACACTTGTATTGGCGGCATGATCGGCAACCAGAAGGTCGGGCCCGGTCATCAATTGCGCGACGGCAGTGTTATCAAGGTTATCCGCCAGGAGGGACCGGTGAATTTCGATCCCGCCCTGCAGGAACTCTGCCAGACGCCCAAGGCCCGGTCCGAACTTTCCAGGGCATTTCGCCTGCGGCGGGAGGCGGTGTCCCGTCAGATTGGCGCATCCCTGCTGTCGCAGGAATTACGGCGTTATGGTGTTCCCTTTGAAGTGGTTGAAAAGGAGGGGATGGCCGATATCCTCGTCTATTTCGACATCGATTCTATGGAGGATTTGTTTCTGCAACTGGGCGAGGGCAGGGTCCGGCTGCGGGAGCTGATCTATGAGATCCGGAACGGGCTCTATGTCGGCCGGCCGACCTTGTTTCAACCCACGGGCGCTTTCAACCGGGTGGATTTGGGCACGCTCGATCCGGTAGTGATCAAGTCATCTGCCTGCTGCAAGCCCGGACCGCTTGATAAGGGAGTGATCGGTCTGCTGAGCGAGCGCGGTTTGTCGCTGCACCGTAAGGACTGTACCCAGTTGCGGAAGATCAATTTCCAGCGGGAAGATGCGGTGGAGGTTCGCTGGAAGCTGAAAGGCACGAGAATCGAAAAGAATCAGCGGATCATCGTTATGCAGGCGACCCGCAACCGCTTGTTCATGCTGCTTTCCGTCGCGCCCGAGGAAATGAAGGTGATCGAGATCGTCTACCTGGGCAAGGGGGCGACGCTGGTGGGCGATTGGGAGGTGAATTTCCAGGTAGCCAACCTGTATGGGCTGAAGAAGGTTGAGCGGCATTTCTCCCGTTCCGGCCTGCGCTACGAATTTGAACTGGAGCAGTAGGAGAGCGGAGACACGGCCGCCATGTTTTTCCCGGCTTTTTTGTTGGACGCGGTCGCGGGTGGCGTTGTTGTGACTGTAGCAAGCTGGAATATAAAGAATTATTTTTGGTGGCAAAATGGGGCGCAGGCCAGGTGGTGCCAGCGCTGCTGATGTGTGGGCTTTTTATTTGGAGGGCGTTTGTTCTGGCCTGTCGTTTCCTAGGGCTCGGAGAGGCGCCATTTTTTTTGGGGCAGGCACGGGCCGATATGGGTGTCCAGTTGTGCCTGAAAGAGTTCTCGAGAGAGTTCTCGGGCACCGAAACGGAGCAGGTGCTCGGTGGTCATCTGGCAGTCAATCATCGCAATCCCCAGTTTCGAAGCCTGCCGCGCCAGCGTGGCCAGGGCCACCTTGGAGGCGTCTCTGACCCGTGTGAACATCGATTCGCCGAAAAACACCCGGTCCAGGCAGACGCCATAGAGGCCGCCGGCCAGTTGTCCGTCCCGCCAGCACTCGATGGAGTGGGCAAAGCCAAGTTCGTGCAGGCCGTTGTAGGCCTGCCGCATTTCCGGGGTAATCCAGGTGCCGTGCTCTTGACGGCCGGAGGCGGTGGCGCACCCGGCGACCACCTCCGCAAAGGCAGTGTCAGCGGTGACGTTGAAGGTATGGGCGCTAAGAACCCGTTTCAGTCGTCTGGGTAGATGGAATTCTTCGGGAAAGAGGACCAGGCGCGGCGTCGGCGACCACCAGAGAAGCGGATCCCCCTCGGAAAACCAGGGGAAAATGCCCTGGCTGTACGCCATGATCAGCCGGGCCGGGTGAAGGTCGCCGCCGATGGCCAGGAGGCCGTCGGGCTCGGCGAATTCGGGGGAGGGGAAAATCGGCTTGTCGATCAGGCGAAAAACAGGCATGAGCATCCGGGCAAAGGGAAAAAGGGGTTGCCAGGAATCCTACCGCGGTCATAAAAAAAGGCAAGCCCGAAGGCTTGCCTGGTGGGCACCGGATGGTGAGAGCGGTTAGCTATTGTGCCGCCGGCGAACGATGCTGGCCAATCCGAGGAGACCGGTGCCAAAGAGCATCATGGTGGCCGGTTCCGGGACGGGGCGGAAGGTTAGTTGATAATCTTCGGTCTCGCCTTGAGATAAATAGCCGGTGGCGCCAATCAGGGAAACATGGTTACAATGAACCCTTGCCCGCAGCCAAGTGGTGGTGTCGGCGGTGTAGGTATCCGGCACGAGCCAGTCGACTAGGAGCTCCAGGTAACGCGCGTCGCTCAAGTCGTTAGGGGTTTGGTATCTGTCACCTATGGTATCTATTTTTTTATAAATGAGTTTCTCGGTGGCCATGTCGAAAGTGAAATCGAGATTTGCATCGACAACGGCCAGCAATTGGTCGTAGGTGTGGATACCATTGTTGCCCTGCCAGAAGTTAAACTTAAAGGTAACCGTTTGGCCGATGATCAGGGCGTCATTGCCGTAGGTCTGGCGTCCGTCGACTGACCAGGTGACGCCGTCGTCATTTCCGTTGACATTGCCCAGTCGCTGCCAGATGCCTTTCTCGTTCGAGGCTGCTTCGTATGGAGTTGGAGCATCGCCATGGTCAATATCCGCCATGGCGATGCTGTGGGCGCACAGCAAAAGGGCTGATAGGGCTAATCCGGTGTATAATTTGTTCTTCATTTTTCTTCTCGTTTTTTGGTTATGTTCATATGCCACCGATGGAGGCTGGTCCTGGCATTTTCAAGGCTCTCGTAATTCTTTCTCTAGCAAAATGTGAGCCATAATATTTATTGTTTTATATCAATATGTTACGCGAAAGCATAATGCGCCGACGCAATATTTCCGGAAAACTGGTGGTTGATCATTGTTTTTGTCCGGAATTTCGGAAATGACGTGGGTGTGGTGTTAGTGCAGGAGAATAATAAAATGAATTGAAGGGTGTGGTGTCTGCGGTAAAGAACCGGTGGGGCTTGACAGGAAAAACAGCAGTCCGAAAATCCGGAAAATGAATTTGAGTGTTATCTACTCGGTTTGTTGATGTTGGAACTTTTCAGAAAAAGCGGAAGTTGGGCGGCATGAGGTTTGCGGGGTGCCCTGATGCATTGATAATCAATTGACTTGTTTCTGTTTTTGCGGCACCATACCTTATGGTCAGAGGGTGGATTGTTGTTTGCCATCAAGGAACAATACCAACTATTTTTTCGTCATACACCCGAGGGGCTCTCGTAGCAACGCATGTATCTCGAACATTTTCAGCTCACCCATTCCCCTTTTGCGGAAGAACCGGACCCGGAGGTCTTTTTTCCCGGTGCCCGGCGTGAGGAAATTTGCCAATCGCTGATTCTCGATGTCCTTGCCGGTAAGCAGTTGATCAAGCTGGTGGGCCGGGAAGGGTCCGGCAAGACCTTGCTGTGGCGGATGATGGCCGACCGGCTGCCCTCCGAGTATGAGGTCATTTTTCTGGACAGCCCAACCGGCTCTCTGGACGATCTGTTACGGATCTTCTGTGTCGACCTTGGAATGGATCCCCGGAGTACGGAAGATGATGTCAATTATCTTGAGGTATTGCACCGTCTTCTGAAAAGGAAAAGGTCCGACCAGGTCAAGGTTGTGCTAGTTATCGACGAAGCGGAAAAACTTTTTCTGGCCACCTTGGAGCGGTTGCTGCTCCATATCGGCGACCGCGAACAAGACTTCGGGTTGACCACTATCCTGGTCGGGCGTCCGATATTTGAAACCAACCTCGACCAGCTGTCTGTCTTTTGCGCCGCTATCGATATTCATGCGGGCTATTTTCTTGAAGAGCTTACGGAAAGCGAGACGTTGCAGTATATCCGGTATCGTCTCAATGCGGCGGGCATTCCCCGCGAGCAGTATGAGGACATCTTCACCGAAGGGGCGGTGGCCAAAATATTCAAGGCGGCCCAAGGCAATCTGCGCATGACCAATATCCTCGCCGAGGAGACCCTGCGGGCTTCCTGCGCGGAAAAATCATTCATGGTGCTGCTCGACCGGGTGGAGCCGGAGTCGCCGGAAACCGAACCTGTTTTCCGGCTGGAAAACAAGGTGCTCGAACTCTATGAATTGCTCCGCTACAATCGATTTGTTGCTGGCGCCCTCGCTGGGGCGGTGGTCGCGGTTTTGCTGACTGGTTTTCTGCTCATGGGCAACAGTGGCGGCAAGGCTCCGCCTACCGACCAGACGCCGGGGAGTCAGGAGGCCTCCTTGCCAGGAAAGCAGGCCGGGACATCTGGCGAGGTTGCTGGATCCCCGGTGGCGGCTTCGCCTGGTTTTGCGGGCGGATCATCTTCTTCTGGGGAAGTAGAAAAACGGGACGGCGCGAAATTGTTCCGGGAACGATTGGCGGCCAGCGCCAGTTGGCTGACCGGGATGCACAAGGGCAAGTATACGGTGCAATTAATGATGCTGGTGTCAAACCAGGCCCAGGCAAGCATCGCCGACACGCTAGCCCAGGATGATTACTACCAGATCCGGGAGCAGTTATATATTTTCCGAAAAAAGACTACCCCGGCCACTATTTTTGTTTTCCATGGCATGTACGACAGTTTGGATGCTGCCCGGGAAGCGCGAAACAATATGCCGGTTTTTCTCCGCAAGCATCATCCCTATCCGCTTGCCGTTGATGACGCCCTGAAAAAACTTCAAAACTGAGGTCTGGTCCGGCCAGTTCTATGAGGTCGCCACCCTCTTTTTCCTCCATTGCCACCACACGAGTCCCCATGGAACTTCTTCTTGCCAACCCACGCGGTTTTTGCGCCGGGGTCAACCGGGCGATCGCTATTGTCCATCAGGCCTTGGAACGGTATCAGTCGCCGGTGTATGTCCTTCATGAGATTGTCCATAACACCCATGTGATTGAGGAGTTGCGGCAGCGAGGTGCGGTCTTTGTCGAGGAGTTGGAGGAGATTCCTCGCGGGGCAGTTGTTATTTTCAGTGCCCACGGCGTCTCCAGGGCTGTGGAGGAGCGAGCGAGGGACCTAGGACTACGGACCATTGACGCGACTTGTCCACTGGTTTCAAAGGTGCACCGGCGAATGATCCGTCTCCATGCGATGGGCTACGATGTCCTGGTAATCGGCCACAAGGGGCATCCCGAGGTTGAAGGTACCTGCGGTCAGGCCACCGGACCGGTGCATGTAGTGTCCAAGTCCGCCGAGATCGCCGCCCTGCAGGTGACCGATCCGGCCAAGGTTGGGTATGTCACCCAGACCACGCTGAGCGTCGACGACACCGCCGATCTGCTCAAGGACTTGCGCCTTCGCTTTCCCCTGATTTCCGAACCCGAGCGTACCGACATCTGCTATGCGACCAACAATCGCCAGGCGGCGGTGCGGCAACTGGCGGATGCAGTCGATCTGGTCCTCATCGTCGGCTCGAAAAACAGTTCCAATTCCAACCGCCTCCGGGAAGTGGCCGAACTGCGGCACACCCCGGCGTATCTCATCGATCATGCAGGGGAAATCGATCTGCGCTGGTTTAAGGGCGTGGGTCGGGTGGGGATCAGCGCCGGGGCCTCGGCGCCCGAGCATCTGGTGATTGAGGTCGTGACCTGGCTGCAGCGGCATGGCGCCGGTGCGGCTGTGGAGATGGCCGGGGAAGAGGAGCACATCAGCTTTTTAGTGCCGGACCTGAATGCCTAATCGTTATCGCCATCTCATCGTTGCCCCGCGCTCCCTGTCTTTTAAAGTGCGAGGCGTCAGTGTACCAGCCGGCGCACTCCCACCATCTCAACTGCTTTCAGAGCGTCGTTGCCGCATTGGGTAAGAGCGGCAAAGGTGGCCTGGTACGGGTGCCCGATGCCGACCGCCTGTCCCTGGCGCTCTGCCAGAGTGACCAAGAGATCGATCTGGCGACAGATGGTGGTTGCTTCCTGGACGTTATCGAGGAACAGATGACGCCGGGTCGAGGGAAGGTGCAAGCGGCGTGCCGTTGCTAGCCCCTTAGAGGCGGCGCTGGTGAAGGAATCAACAAAGAAAAAAGAATGATCTTTCAATGTGTTCATCACCGCCAGCATTCCTTTGCCGTCCTCGCTAAACCTTGACCCCATGTGGTTGTTGGCTCCAGTCGCGTGGGGCATCGCCGTCAGCATCTCCTCGATTTTCCTGCTGATCTGATCCGGGCTGTCCGTTACCAACAAGGTGCCGGGTTCTAGCTGCCACTTTTTTTCCTTGGGTTCCATGGGCAGATGGACCAGGATTTCATGCCCGGTTTGCCTGGCCAGAAGCGCCAGCTCCTCGGTGAACGGCGCGTGCGGGAGAAAGGAAAAGTTTAGTCGGGTCTCGAGTTGCAGAAACTGGTGGCCAAGCTGCCGGTTGTATCCCATATCGTCGATGATGATGGCGACCATTGGCCTCTTTGGCTTCTGCAGCGGCTCAGCATCGTCGTCCGCTGCAACCGATGAGGGAACTGGTCTGTATTCCTCGGCCAGCAACGGCTTTTGCGGCTCGGGTGCAGCCACCGCGGCGGTCTGGGGCGAGGATTCAGCGCTAGTTTGGACTGTCGGCTGATTTGCGGTTTTCGGCGGCTCAGGCGGTTCGGGAGAGCGGCAGCCGGTCAGAGAGAAGAGGCTCACCGCGATGAAGAGGAGGAGATGGCCTTTACATCGACAACGAAAAAGGAACACGAGGTTCAACAACACTATTTGTTGCGGCTCAGGACGTAATGGGCCAGTTCCCGCAACAACGGGACGCTTTGCGCCTCGCCATCGGCGTGAGTGAAGGAGGCAAGGGCGGCGACAGCCGTATCGATCAGTTGTCGCGCGGTGCCAGTAGCACTGGTGAAGCCGTCGTACCGGTCGATGAGGGCAACAAGATGCTGGTAGGCTTCGGGTAGGGTTCGGTCGCCCTGGATTAACCCTTCGATGGTCCGGCGGTCCTCGGCACTGGCGCGGTCAAGGGTGTGGAGCAGAGGTAGGGTGATTTTGCCTTCAACAAAGTCGTTGCCGGTCTTCTTGCCGGTGCTGCCGAAATCGCCCTGAAAATCAAGGAGATCGTCGACCACCTGGAAGGCGGCGCCGATGTTTTCGCCATAGGCAGCCAGGGCCTGTCGGCGCATGGGGTCAGCGCCGGCGAAAAGGGCGCCCAAGGCACAAGTGGAGGCGATGAGATTGCCGGTTTTCTGCCGGATTACCTCGAAGTAGTGGTGTTGTTGAGTTGTGATGTCGCCAGCGTGGCGGAGTTGCTCGAATTCGCCGTTGGCCATCGAGGCGGTGGCCCGGCAGAAAATTTCCAGCCCTTCGGCCCCGGTAAGCTTGCCGATCAGATGCATGCTGCGGGCATGCAGCCAATCGCCGGCCAGGATGGCGGCCGCGATTCCGTAGCGGGTCAGGACCGTGTCCTTGCCCCGACGCTGCGCCGCCCGGTCGATGACATCGTCGTGCACCAGGGTGGCTACATGCAGGTATTCAAACGCTGCGGCCAGAAGATAGAGGTTATCGTCATCCCGGCCGCAGCACCGGGAGCAAAGCACGGTGAGCAGGGGGCGGATGCGTTTGCCGCCGTTGAACAGGGAATAGTGCACCACCTCAATCAGCAGAGGGTCGCAATCAGCGAGGGCTGCTTCCAGGTCGCCGCGCATGGCGGTTTCGACCCGGGCGGCGACGGTTGCGGCTGTGCTGCGCAAATCAGGGGTGCGATCGGTCTCGGGTGTGGTCATGGCGGTTTGATGATTGGTTTTGCGGAGTGCCTGTTAACGGCCGGTGCGCTGGTTGTTGAAAAAAGCGGCCACCTCCGCCAGGTCGCGGCAGACCGGACTCGGAGGCAGGCTTCTGAGAAATTGCCGTCCATACCCCTTGGTGTACAGCCGGGTGTCCAGAATGGCGATCACGCCCCGGTCCTCGGCCGTGCGCATCAACCGGCCCACACCCTGGCGCAGAGTCAGAATGGCGCGGGGCACCTGGTACTCGTTGAACGGGTTGCCGCCCAGTGCTTTAATCCGATTCATGCGAGCCATAATAACAGGGTCGCTCGGGACTTCAAACGGTAATTTGTCGATAATAACCAGGCTTAAGGCTTCACCGGGCACATCAACGCCTTCCCAGAAACTGGAGACAGCAAAGAGTACCGAATCGGTTTCCCGGCTGAATTGGTGCAGCAGGACGCGGCGGGGGGCTTCGCCCTGGAGGAGCAGCGGGTAGGGCAGCCGGTCGCGGAGGGCACGATGAGCCTGGTCCATGGCGGCCAGCGAGGTGAACAGGGCCAGGGTCCGGCCGCCGGCGTGGGTGATCAGCGTCGCCATGCACTCATGCTGGGCCTGCGGGCAATCCGGCGCCGCCGGTTCCGGGAACTGGGGTCCGGGGATATAGAGCAGAGTGCGTCCAGGGTAGTCAAAGGGTGAGGCCAGGGACAGCGTGGGGGTGTCCTCCGGAAGGCCAAGGCGATCAAGGAAATAACGAAAGTTGCCACCGGTGGTCAGGGTCGCTGAAGTGAACACGCAATGCCGGACCAGAGCAAAGAGGGTGGACTGCAACTCCGTTGCCACATCCACCGGGGTGGCATGGAGGCTCAGGTTGCGGTCGGTTCGTTCGTACCAGTAAGTATGGCGGATTTCCTCCGAGGGCAGGTCGTCGAACTGCTCTGCGGTGATCAGGTCCAGGCGCGCCATGAGTTCCCTGGCTCGGGCTGCATATTGTTGCCAAGGTCCCTCGGTTGCGGTGAGTTCCTCCAGGCCCTGGGCCAAATGATCCAGTGCCGAACCGAGGTCGTCGCGCAGAACGCTGATTTCCGGATGCGCGGCGAGCAGTCCACGAAGTAAAAATCTCCCCTTCTGTACAGGAAAGGCGGCGGTAAACCGGTCGATAGCGCTGTTGAGGCGGTGGGCCGACATGCGGACGGCTTCGCGTTGCGCTCCAGGTAAATCAGCCTCAGCGCTTCGTTCAACATCGCCGCTTAAATCGAGCACCTGGTAGCGGGAAAAGGTGAAGCCAAAAAAGGTGGTAGCCACGTTTTCGACATGATGGGCTTCGTCGAAAATGACGGTTTCATAGCGGGGCAGGACCTCACCGTACCCGGTCCTGCGCACTGCCAGATCGGAAAAGAGCAGGTGGTGATTGACGATCAGCAGCTGGCTGGCGGCGGCATCGCGACGCAAACGGTTGAGAAAGCATTCCGCGGCCTCAGGGCAGTCGGCTCCCAGGCAAAAGTGGGAAAGACAGCAGATTTTTTGCCAGAGCGGCGATCCGGCGGCAATCCAGCTTAATTCGGATCGGTCGCCGTGCACCGTCTCGTTAATCCATTCTTCAAGGGCCTGTTCCTCGCTACCGGCAGAAAGTTCGGCTTGGCCACTGGCCTGCAGCTGGCGCCAGCGATAGAGGCAGAGGTAATTCTGCCGCCCCTTGACGCAGAGCGCTTTGAGATCGGGAGCGATAACCTCCTTGATCAAGGGGATTTCGCGTTGGAGAATCTGATCTTGGAGGTTGCGGGTGTTAGTGGAGACCACTATGCGGCTGCCGCTGAGCACGGCGGGAATCAGGTAGGCGAGCGTCTTACCGAGACCGGTTTCCGCTTCGACCACCAGGCAGGACGCCTGATCGGATGGACACTCTTCGTCCTCGGCGAGCAGTTGGGCCACCGCCCGCGCCATTTCCAGCTGACCGGGGCGGAATTGATACGGAGCGAGGTGGCCAGCGAGGAGGCCGTCGAGCCCGAAGAACCTATCCATGCGTGGCTGTTTCCAGAATATCGCGCACTATCTCGGTGACTTGAGGGGATGAATCGTGCAGCAGGGGCGGCAGGAAGGTCAAGGCCTCCTTGGTGGCGATGATACCGAGCACGCTGGCTGCCTCGCCCCGCACCCAGTCGACCGGATGGCGCAATTGTTCGACCAATCCCGGCACGGCCAAAGGAAGATGCTGCGGACACAGTTCGGTCAGATACTCAAAAAGCACCGATACCCCGACTCGCACTGAAAACCGTTCGTCTTCGAGCAGCTGTCCTGTCCATGCAAGATAGCGGGGTTCCTGGCGCATCATGGCAACGATGTTGTCGACATGGCCCATGGCAAGAAAATCGGCGATAACGCGCCGCAGTTCCTCGTCGCTGACTTCCAATGAACCCTCTGTTTTGATTGGTTGCTGCACCATGGCCCGTCCTGTTCGCTCAATTGCTCTGTCCATACCATGGACAGCTGCAGGCGGCAATCTGAGAATGGCAAGGCTGTCGGCTTGACACTTGTTTTCTTCATGAGTAGAACACCAGCAAAAGAACGTTCAAACGCATATAAAAAGAACACGGGCCTTATAATGATTGAACAGCAATTTCCCCGGCCTTCCTCGGCCGTTGCCGATGATGAACTGCTTGAAGAAGGTGAATGTATCGTTATTGTCGACGATTTTCCTGAAATCGTCGAGTTGGTGCAGGAGTTCTTGCAGCAACGAGGATTGGCCACGGTCACTGCCGGCACCGCCGACGAGCTGCGCCGCCAGCTGGCGAACCACAAAGCTGCCCTGGTGCTTTTGGATATCGGTCTTCCCGACGCGGACGGCACCACCTTGCTGCCCGAGTTGAAGCGGGACAATCCAGACTTGACAGTGATCATGCTTTCCGCCGTTACCGACCTGCAGACCGCACTAGCCTGTCTCAGGTATGGCGCCGACGATTACCTGACTAAACCGGTGCAATTCACCGAGCTTCTGGCCACGGTGCACCGGGTCCTGGAGAAAAGGCGGCTGACCATCCGCAATCGCCACTATCAGCGGCAGATTGAGCAAGCCACTTTCCGGATTCAGCTGGCCCATGAATTGGCCATGAAAATGAATACCGCCTACCTCAGTACGACGGAACTGAACAATATTCTCCATGCCATTCTGGTGGGCATTACCGCCGAGGAGGGCTTGCAGTTCAACCGGGCCTTTCTTGCCCTGTTCGATGAGTCGGGGGCAACGCTGGAGGGACGGCTGGCCATCGGACCGGGCAACCGTGAGGATGGCCGTCGCATCTGGGAGGACGTCAGGCAACAGGAACTGAGGCTGCACGATCTTTTTGCCCGCGCTCAAGGCGATGGCGAAGAGATCAATATTGAGGTCAACCGGATAGTGCAGGCCTTGAGCGTTGAGGCGACGGATAGCGAACATCTCCTGATCCGGGCGGTCCGCAACCGGCAGTCGATCAATGTGGTCAACGGGCAATGCGCCTATCCGGTGCCCCTTGAATTGCTGGGGCTGCTGCAAGAGGACAGCTTCGTGGTTGTACCCTTGTTTTCTCCCAGCAGGGCGCTGGGGGTAATTATTGCGGACCATTTTGTCGACCGTGGGCTCATCAGCGAAGAGCAGATTCATGCGCTGGAGAGTTTTGCCAGCCAGGCCAGCCTGGCCATTGAGCATTGCCGCCTCTACATCGCCATGCAACATCAGATCAAAGAACTGGAAGAGGTGACCAACGAGCTGCAAAAGAACAAGGATTTGCTCGTGGAAACGGAGCGGTATTCGTCGCTTGGCCACATGGCGGCACAGCTGGCGCACAGCATCCGCAATCCAATTACCGCCATCGGCGGCACCGCTCGCCTGCTTGCCCGAAAAATCGACAACCAGGAGTGGCTGCAGTTTCTCTCTATGATGGCAAGCGAGGCGGAAAAGATCGAAAAAACCTTGGAGGATCTCACGAATTTTGTCGAGCAGGTCAAGCCGGCCCTCGAGCGGCTGCACCTTCTGCCCCTGATCCGGAAAACATTGCTTCTTTATTTCAAAACGCTGTGCGGCCGGTCCATCCGGCAGACCTTGCTTTTTCCGGAAAGCGATCCCGTGGTCGATGTGGACGCTAGGCTGATTCAGCAGGCCCTGGCGCACCTAATCCGCAACAGTATCGAGGCCATGCCCCAGGGAGGAGATTTGACCGTGGAGGTTCGGCCGGAGGAGAGTCGGGTGCTGATCATGATCCGCGATACCGGCAAGGGCATGAGCAAGGATAGTATGGGGCAGGCGATCGACCCCTTTTTCACCACCAAAATGATCGGTACCGGCATGGGGCTGACCCTAGTCAAGCGGATTGTCGAGGATCACGGCGGCGACTTGATCCTGGAAAACGGCGGTAACGGCGGCATGCAGGCAACGATTGTGCTGCCGGCGGTGGGGTAAAAAAAGACGCGTCCCGGTCGAGGGACACAGACGGTTCGGCAAAGACAAAAAAAGCGGCGGGGGTTAATTACCCCCGCCGCTTTTTTTAGGCAAATAAAGCTGTTCTACACGATCTTAGAACTTGAGCTCAAAACGGGTCAGAGCACCAAAGACGCCGTCATCTTCCAGGGCAGGATTCTCGAACTCCGGAGCCAGGTAGCCGGCGGAGAAGAAGACGTCAGCACCCTTGCTGATGGTGTACTGCAGCACTGCGGAAACTTCCCAGGCGTTGTCAAGTGCGTATGGGTTGAGGGAAGAATTGCTTAATGCATTTGAAGCTGTGTTGGGACCATCTTGATTCGGTCCTTTGAGATCCCAAGCATCGACCTCAGCATAAACCAGGTTACCGGTCAGCTTGAGGGCTTCGCTGATTGAGTATTCAGCCACCAGGCCGCCCCACATCCAGTCGCCGGTGTCGCCGATGCGGACGGCAGAAATGCGGCTGTTATCGGCCGAGCCCATCATGACGAAACCAAAGGCGCGGTCAGGCTGGAAGCCGCCATCGGTGAAACCCAGGTTCAAGCCGATGTTGAGTTTGTCAATCTGGAAGTTGGGGAAAACATAACCACCGAAGCCGACGTCATCGGAACCAATACGGTCGATGCCGCTATCTACTGCACCAATTTGATAGGTGACATCGGTGTCTTCTTCCCAAGAGTTGAAGTTGTTGATGCCCGAATCGGTGACACCCAACTCAGCAATCAAGCCAAAGGCCCCGGCTCTGCCGCTGGTGTAGAGGGAGCCAAAGAACCCTTCGTTCTGATAGTTCAAATTTGATAAAATATAGTCTTCCCGCCGCTCGTCATCCTGATAACCGAGCATACCGCCGACAGTCCAATCTTTGTTGATTTTGCCCTTGACATGCACACCGTAGCGCATGGCGTCGTTGTCTTCAATCCGGTTCAAATTTGAGGCGGCATAATTCTGGGACTCTTCCATCCATTCGATGAAGGGATTAACGGTAACGCCGCCAAACTTCATGATACCGCGGCCACCGGTCAAATGAACGTCATCATAGAAAAAGTTGTGGGTCACGCTCATCGGGCCATAAGTGGAGCGGTACTTGCCAAGCTCTAAGGTGAACTGGTCGGAAAAAGGAATACCGACATGGGCAATGTCAACCCAGATGTTGCTTCCGCCATACTCGGCCGGGTTTGGATCCACGTCGAGATCGCCCATCAAGCTTTCATACATGCGGATACGGGCCTTGGCATAGGCGCCGCCCGCGGCGGTACCCGTCATGTTCAAACGGACACGGGAATCCATGTTGACCTGGGAACTGTCGTTGTTCCTGTTATTGGTGGCAGTAATATTGCCGAAGTCACCATAATTGTCGTCGGCATACCACAAACGGACACGAGCATCACCGTTGAAGACCACGCCCGGTTTTACTTCAACTTTTCCAGGGGCGGGTGCAGCTTGCTCTGCGGCTGGAAAATGCACAGCGTGCACCGTGGCGGCAGAACCGCTCATCAGCATCAGGGCCGCGCCTGCAACAAGTACTTTTTTCATATTCCTCTCCTTGGTATCAATTGTTGAATGCGTGTTTCCCCGACTGCGAGAAACCTTTTTGTACTCTCATCTATGGGATTCACGATAGAGTAACTTTACCTAGGCGTCAAGTTTTTTTTACTCATAGTAAAAAAAATTTTACCGGAAATAGGGCCAATATATCACTATTTGCCGCTGTTGTTGCTCTGGGCAATGGGGGATGTTTCGGGGAGAAGGGAGGGGGTAGGAGCGGGCCACGCCTGCGATGTTTCCGGGCGGTTTGGTTTCGCGGGCGTGGCCCGCTCCTCCAGGTTTTGCTCGGGTAGATGCGGATGCAGCCGCGGTGATTTGCCATCTGCCGCTCAAAACAGCTTGTCTTGAGCAACAGATGGCGCTGTTCAGGTCATTGTCCCGGTGCCTTCACCCGCAGGGTGTAGCTGTTGAGGTAGGTGGAGGACGATTGCCAGAAGACAAAAGGATAACTGGTATCCGTCTCGGCAAAGAATACCCGGTACTCGGGGCTGCCCTTATCTGCCCCGAGTACTTGATAGTTGGTGATATAGCCGGGAATTTTTTTGGACTCCCAGAGGCGCACCAAGCTGGCGCGGTCCCATTTAAAGGCCGCGAGCGAACTGCCTTCGAAGTAGCGGAGGTTGGGCATGAAGGACACAGTTTCCAAGCGGTTGCGTCCGACCAGGATGTCGTTGATGGTATCGCCGTCGAGATCGGCGACCACGATGCGGGTCCGGACCCAGGTGGTTTCTTTATCAGCACTCGCCGCATTGTTGACGCTGGTAAGGGTGCCGAAGAAGTTATTGCTGGCGCCAAAGATTTCCGGGCTGGACCAGCGCACGTTGCCGACGGTATCGTAGAGGAGCAATCGATTATCGTTGCTGATGGCAACAACGACTTTGTTGCCGCTGCCGTCGAGGTCGGCCAGGACGAAATCAAAAATATTTAAGCCTTTGGGCAAATTCAGCCGTTGGCCTTCAGTCAGGGTGTTCTTGGCATCGAGGCGCATCTCGTGAATGCCGCCGCCGCCCAAGTTATCGGCAAGACTGCTCTGGCCGATGAGCACCGGCGTTTCGCCCGGTGAACTCATGGTCCGCAGGTACCAGCGGACATGCTCAAAGAGGAAGGTCACCTTTTTGCCGTTCCATTCCAGGGCGGAAGAGTCGGGCAGATCCTGGTTGCTGCCGCTGATGTAAACTTCCTGAAAGCCGTTTTTGTTGAGGTCGCCCAAGGTGACCGAATGGTAACGCAAGTGGTTGGGAAGATTGACCGTGGCCAACATGCGGAACTGACTGTCCTCATAGCGGTAAATCATCACGCTGGAGGTGGTCAGCAAGACGATCTCTTCCTTGCCGTCGCCATCCAGGTCGCCGGCATTCATGTCCATTGTTTCCACCGGTATATTGCGGCTGCGGAAACTGCTGGCCAGTTCAAAGGGGCCGCCGGGCTCGAGTCCGGAGGTCATGCCGGCAAATTGTCCTTCGCGGTAGGCCCGGTCGGGATGGGAGGTTTGAAAGCCACCAGTGCCGCCGGATTGCATGGTTGCGCTTTTCGCTTCGGGACGAACGTTGCCGAACACCGCGCCGCTGATGTCCCAGGCCAACTCATCGATTGCGGTCATGGCATCGTCGACGGCGTTGAAGCTCTGGATGAATTTTTTTGGTGTCTGGCCCGAGGTATGGGAGAAAACATAGCTGGTCAGTTCAAACTGGTTGTTCTTAGGCGCCAGCGAGCCCATGATCAGGTAGTCGGCGCCGGACTGGCGGAGCTGCTGGCTGAAGGCCGAATGGTCTCCGGATTTAAGGGCTTTGGCCATCTGCTCGGACGCCGACCCCTGGGCCACGGCAGCCACATTGGCCCGCGCTGCTAGCCGGCTGGCCAGGGTGCTGGCCAGGCCGTTTCGCAGGTAGGCATAGGAACCGGGGATTTCGACATCAAACGGCAGAACGACCACTTGGCGTTTTGCCGGTGCGGCTTTTTTCACTTCAGCCTGTCCTGTCCATGGGGCCATGAGCAGAACGCAGCAGCATATAAAAAGAAAAATTGCCGAAGTACGGACTCTGCCGCTGGCGGAAGAGGGGGTACGCGGAGGATTGACGTTCACGGTGGGCGCTCCTATTTCTGATGAATAAGGGGTTGTAAAAAAAACGAAGGGGTTATGCAACGATTGTGCGGGGACAATGGCACGACCTTCCCCCAACTTCCTGCGTTTTACGAAAAAAGGAAAGGGAAAACTGAGTCTGGGGGGAAAAACACTACGCAGCAGAACGGGTGCGTGGAACCATTACCTCCTGTGTATTGTTTGGCGACTCTTTTTTTCTGCCGATCGCTTGCTCAATTACACGCTGCCCGGTTCGTTGCTCCTGCAATCCGGCCCTCGCGCAGCAGGGGCAGGATTTGGCAGATGAATTCATGTGGTTCAGTGTTGTGAAGCTCACAGCCGTCAGTTTTGGCGATGTGACACGTTCATCCTCTGGCCAGATCGCTGCTCATACTCGAAGGCCCTGATAAACAGAAGGCCATTTCCTGCCCCACTGCCCTTGCTGTTCAGTTGTTCTCCCGCGATGACCAATGAATAGCCCTGATTATCCAGGTATGAGTTTTGGCAGTTTTTGACAGCACCATTAATTCAGCGCCAACCGTATTGACGGGGCGGTTGCGAAAGGTGCCTTGCGTCTCGGTGGTGGAACTCGCCCAGGCGACATCTCCGCTCACGGTGATCTGGTGTGGATTTCGGCGTGTTGTCACCGCTTGCGCAAACTGGATGTCTCCCGTCAGGTGGTGGGACAAGTATTCTTCGCGGGTTTCAAGGCCACCGCTTTCCAGGATCACCACGTCAGGGGCTAAGAGCTGTTTTACGCCATTCGAGTCGCCTGTCGCCAGTGCCTCGTGGAAGTTGCGCACTACCTGAGCAACAGCCGCTGCGTCAGCGTCCACTGCTTGAGCCTGCACCGGAAGAAATAGTGCTATGAGAATGACTAAAAGGATAAACACGGCGCCAGTTGCGATCTTTAATGATTTCATGATGTGGTTCCTCCTAAATATGGGATGGTTTCGACTTAATCCGGCACCTCAGTCACAAGGTTGAAAGTTACCAGTTTGGATAACGGGTTGAAGCAACTGTCAAGCTTAATGCAGTATCCTCTATGTTGCATGGTAATGAACAAATTGAAAACCACAAGATAGAAATCCTCAACCGGGCGGAAGTGGTCGCTGTGATCAATCAATGCGCACCCAAAAGGGAGCGGTAACGATCTCGCCTCCCCGGTTGAACTGACCAAAAAGTTTGTACCATCCCGCTTTCGGGAATACCGCCATGAATTGGATTGTACTCTTCTTGTCTGTCTGTAAGGCGTGGGTGTGAAGGTAATCGGCAACAGCCAGGGGGTTGGCCTCATGGATGATCACCAAGTGCCCCATCTCTCCTAAATACGGCTGCAGATCGGTGAGTGGCGATTGATCGGCCGCCCGTTGCAAGGTGAAGCCAAGGATTGTTTCTTCGTTAGCTTTGATGCCAGCCGGATTGGTATGCAGCGTAACAAGGGTATCACCCAGCACTTGGGAGCGGGTCGTGGATTTGACCGGGGTAGGCAATGCCGTGCCGGAGGCGTCAAGAGTGAACATCGAGATCTGCCCAGGCTGCCCGCTGGGTTTATAGTCACAAAAATAGCTGTACGATCCACCAGCGGGCAAAACTGTCTGCACGGTGAATTTTCCTTTTCCTTGGTATTCCGGATGGATATGATCAAAAAAGTGGAGGTCGCTGCTGGCCACAATCAGATGCATCACTTTCTCGTGGACGATATCGAAGTGTTCGACCTGTTCGCCGGTATTACCGGTGATTTCGATGGTCAAATCCACCGGTTTTCTCGCCTCGATAGTTGCCGATAAGGAGGGCTTGGCCAGGAATTGCTCCAGGTTCTTCTTTGGTGTGGCATGATGTTCATGCATGGACTGCCCCTGATGCCCTTCTTCCGTCCAGACTGGGTTGCTCCAGGCCGCCGAGAGCATCAGCACTAGGGTCAATACCCTGTTTTTCTTCATGGCAATCCTCCTCGTAGGTTGGTGCGTCCACCCTCAGGCGCAGCCGTACAGTTTTACTTGCCAAAATTAAGTGCCACGTTACCGGGCGTATATTCAGGTTCGGACAATGAGCATCTATTTTATCATTGAGGCTTTTGCCAAAGGCTCCATTGAGTTTTAAAAAGTATGGCAAGCAGTACGAAATAACAAGGGGGAACACCGGACGTTGCTGCAACGCTTGGGGACTTGCAAAAACTCAAAAATTGAACAATGCGGTCGTGTAATTCCCGTCAGCTACGAAATGCGGAAAGGTCCCATTCGGATCTTTTGCGAAACCGTCAAAGCTCGGAACTATTGTGAATGGCGACAGTGAAGCAAGAGGCTTTATTGAAGGAGTTCGTCCGTTACGGAATCAGACCTCAACGAATGCAGCATAGCGCCGCCTCTTTCACAGACCCTGCAGAGGGAATGGAACCCTGAAATAAGTCCTGCCAGTCCTAAACAGACATAATTGGAAAAAAATGAACAGGGAGGAGAAAAAAAGAAAACCACAGGGGGCGATGCACAATCAGCCACTCAATCCTGAAGGCCCGGTTCCGATCAGCCGGGTGGCGATCAGACCGTAAAACGCACTGTCGCTGGTGAAGAGCCATCCGAGGTGGGACTGACAGGTGGCGCAGAGAACGATTTGCCAGCGGTAGCCCGAAAACCAAGTGAACTCGGCAGATGGATTGCCACGGGGGATCGCGCCTGGAACCAGACGGAAGCAGCGGATCTCGAAAGCGATACCGGCGGGATTGAAAAAAGCATGCAGGTGACGGCCGTTCATCGCCATTGCTTGCCGCCGCCTGGTCACTTCGGCACCGCAGATTCCGCAGAGGATGGCCTGGTCATCCTGTTCCTCGAGCGAAGGGCCGACTTGAGAATCCGGCGGGCGGGCCACCTTTGCAGAGGGCAGGTGAATCCGGCAGGAGCGCGGATCAGGTGTTCTGTCGTGTTTTGTCCTTGTAGTGGGCAACAATTGCCTGCACCATGTCGCTGATGGTGTACCGTTCGGGCTGAATATCAACCCGCAGGCCGTGCTCTCGCAGGGTTTCGGCGGTAATCGGCCCGATGGCGGCGATGGTCACCTGGTCAAGCAGCCGGTGCAGTTCTTCGCTGTTGGCGGCATCGATCATGGTGAGGAAATTGGTGACTGTCGAGGAACTGGTGAAGGTGACCAGATCGATGGAGCCTTCAAGCAACTGATCGCGCAGTTCCTCTTTTGGTCCTTGGGGCGGCACGTTACGGTAGACCGGGGCGATGGTCACCGTGGCTCCGGCATCGGTCAGCATTTCGGGCAGAATTTCGTTGGCCTTCAGGGCCCGGGGCAGAAGGATGCGGCTGCCCTTGACTTCGGTCCGGACCAGGGACTCGGCCAGCCCTTCGCCGGTGAATTTTTCTGGGAGCAGATCGGCCTTGACCCCATATTTCAACAGTTCCTCGCCGGTGGCCTTGCCGACCACGGCAATTTTCGTTCCGGCCAGATGGCGGCTGTCAAAGTCGAGGGCAAGCAACCGCTGGAAAAAATAGGTGACCGCGTTGAGGCTGGTAAAGAGTAGCCACTGATAGCCGTCAATCTGGGTAATGGCCTGGTCGATGATCCGGTAATCGTCCACCGGCTCAATGTGGATGGTCGAATACTCGAGGCATTCGGCCCCGTGCTCCTCCAGTTGGGCGACCAGATCGCTGGCCTGTTCGCGGGTCCGGGTGACGATAATTCGCCTGCCGAACAGCGGTCTTTTTTCAAACCAGTCAATGGTGCTGCGTAGCTTGACCACCTCGCCGATGATCACCAGGGCCGGTGGCTTGATATCGGCCTGGGCCACAACATCACAAATAGTGGCCAGCGTTCCGACCACCGAGCGCTGCTGTGGCGTGGAGGCCCAGCGGACCACGGCGACCGGCGTTTCCGGCGAGCGGCCGAAGTCGATCAGTTTCTGGGTGATGCTGGGCAGGGTCTTGATGCCCATATAGATGACGATGGTGCCGACGCCGGTGGCCAGTTTATCCCAGGAGATGTTGGAAAACTTCTTGGTCGGGTCCTCGTGGCCGGTGACAAAGGCGACCGAGGCGGTGTATTCGCGGTGGGTGATGGGGATGCCGGCATAGGTAGCGGCGGCGGTTGCCGAGGTGACGCCGGGAACCACTTCGAAATCGATACCTTCGCTCACCAGTTCCTCAATCTCCTCGGCCCCCCGGCCAAAGATGAAGGGGTCGCCGCCTTTGAGACGGACCACCATCTTGCCCTGCTTGGCGAGCTCGACCAGAAGTTTGTTGATGCCTTCCTGCGTAAAGGCGTGCAGGCCGCCGCCCTTCTTGCCGGCATAGATCAGCTGGGCATTTTTGGGTACATAGCTGAGCAGCTTGGGGTTGGCCAGGTAATCGTAGACCACCACCTGGGCGTGTTCCAGCAGGTATTTGCCGCGCAGGGTGATCAAGCCGGGGTCGCCCGGACCGGCGCCGACGAGATAGACTTTGCCGTTCGCGGGTTGTGGAGTGGAATCGTTTGTTGTCACTGGGATCGTTGTCTGTGAGGAAAAAAGAAAATGGTTATTCGGTTGCCGAGGATTGGGCGCAATAGACTGCGTCGAGGATGGCCTTGCCGCCCCTGGCCAGCAGGGTTTCCGCTAAGGAGGTGCCCAGGGATTGAGCTTGATCCACCGGGCCGGTTGCTGTTTCCTTGAGGATGCGACGGCCGTCGACAGCGGCAATCAATCCGGTTAGGGTGATGGTGTCATTCGACAGGCTGGCGTGGGCCCCGATCGGCACTTGACAGCCGCCCTCAAGGCGCAGGAGAAAGGCCCGTTCGGCGGCAACGGCAATCGCTGTGGCCGGGTGGTGGAAAAATTGCAGCCCCGCGAACAGCTCGGCGTCATCGCGGCGCAGCTCGATGCCCAGGGCACCCTGGCTGATGGCTGGCAGCATCTGTTCCGGTTCGAGCAGAGTGGTTATCCGCTTCTCCAATCCTAGCCGATGCAGTCCGGCGCCAGCTAGAATGATGGCATCAAAGAGGCCCTCGTCGAGCTTGCGCAGCCGGGTGTCAATGTTGCCGCGCAGATCGATGATGTTGAGATCAGGCCGTAATGCTGCCAACTGAGATTTGCGCCGCAGGCTGGAAGTGCCAACGGTGGCGCCGACGGGCAGCGCTTCGATCGAGGCATATTGAACGGAGAGAAAGGCGTCCTTCGGCGTTTCCCGCACCGGGATGATACCGATGTGCAATCCCTGCGGCAGCTCCGTGGGCACATCCTTCATCGAATGCACCGCCAGATCGACCTCGCCGGCCAGCAGCGCATCCTCAATCTCTTTCACAAAAAGGCCCTTGCCGCCAACCTTGGCCAGCGGAACGTCCAGAATCCGGTCACCCTTGGTGGTGATCTTCACCAATTCGACTCGGGTGCCCGGATGGGCCTGTTCAATCTGGTTTTTGACCCAGGTGGATTGGGTCACGGCCAGCAGGCTGGCGCGCGTCCCTATGCGCAGCGATGTTCTCATGCACCAGTCCTGTTGCGATGGCGGAGGTGATTCGTGGTAAGTACGGTAGCGGCCATATACCGCCTGCGCGGTTATTTGTCAATTTCGTCGAGAATGGCGGCGGCGAGCAGCGGCAGCATCAACTCGTGGTGGCCGGTGAAGTTGAACCCCTTGCCGCCCTCAAGGGTGGGCCGGTGGACTACGTTGGTCGCCGGCCGGTAGTGGCGGATAAAATCGAAATTGGCGGTGGTGAACTGCTTGACCTGATGGCCGAGGTTGCGCACCACCGTCAGGGCCTTGAGGAAAACCTCGGGCAGGAGCACGGCCGAGCCGACATTAAGATAGACCCCGCCCTCCAATTCGCTGACCAGCCGGCAGAAGACCCGGAAATCGTGGTGGCCGGCCTGGCCGATGGCCGCGCCGTTCGCCGAGGGATGGATGTGGATGATGTCGGTACCCATGGCCACATGGACGGTCATTGGCACACCCAGTTGCGCGGCCATGGCGAGCAGGCTCTGGTCGTTGTGGGGAAAACGGTTGGCTAGCAGGGTCTCGCCCACGGCCTGGCCAATGCCGATGCCTCGCTGCGCCCCATCGATGATGGCGCCGTTGAGCACCTCGCCGGTTTCCTTGGCCGCGCCAAAGGCTCCGGCCCCGAGAACGTCGGCCACTTCCTCCGAGGTCCGGCCGACCATGGCGATCTCGGCGTCGTGGATGATGCCGGCACCGTTCAAGGCGATCGCGGTAATAACTCCCCGCCGCATCAGGTCGATCAGGATCGGATTGAGCCCCACCTTGATCACATGCGCCCCCATGCCGAGGATGATTGGCCGGTGTTGACGATGGGCCTCCCCGATCCGTTGCACCAGGTCCGGAAAATCGACCCCGGCCAGCTGGGCGGGCAGGGACGCCAGCAACTGGCGCACCGTCATGCCCGGCTGTACGGGTCTGGCAAAATCATCGATGGTGACCTTGGAGTGGCGGCCATGGACCGAATAGGTGTGCAACCCGCTGAAATCAAGAGGAATGGGAGGGTAAGAGGCCATGGCTAGCAAGTGCGCAGAAGTGAACGGGCTAAGGAATCAGAGGGTGCCGAACATTTGTTTTTCAACGATTTCACAGAGCATGTGTTCCAGCCAGAGGTGCGTTTCCTGAATATGCGGGGTGGAGTCCGATGGCACGTTGAGTACCAGGTCGCAGAGAGCGGCCAGATCACCTCCTGGCCGGATGGTGCCGCCGGTGAGGGCCACCGTTTTCATGCCGATTTCCCGCGCCGTCTGCATGGCCTTGACCACGTTGGCCGAGGTGCCGGAGGTCGAGATGCCGAGCGCCAGGTCTTCCGGTTTCCCCAACGCCTGAATCTGTTTAACGAAGATCAGCTCATAGGAAAAATCGTTGGCAATGGAGGTGAGCACCGAGGTGTCGGTGGTCAGGGCCAGGGCCGGTAGGGGGCGCCGGTTGATCAGGAAGCGGTTGACGAATTCGGCCGCCAGGTGCTGAGCGTCGGCTGCGCTGCCGCCGTTGCCGAAGATCATCAGCTTGCCCCCATCCTCGAAGACCTCCCGGATCCAATCGGTCAGACGGATGATGTCGTCAGCGGCCTCTTTGACAAAGGCCTCCTTAGCCATGATGGATTGGACCAGGTTGGTCGAAAGGAGTGTTTTCATGTTCCCAACCATAAAAGAAAACCGGAGGCTGTCAAACAAAAAAACGTTTCCGCACCCAAGGGCACGGAAACGTTTGCACAAATAAATGGAGCCGGAATGCTTACGGCAACTGCTTCATGATCAGTTCGGAAACTTCCTTGATGTTTTTGGAACCATCAACGGAAATTACCGAGGTGTTCGGCAGTTTTTTGAAGTAGTTGACCGCGGCCATGGTCCCGGTGGTTTCGTCGTAGTAGATGTTGTGGCGTTTGTTGATGGCCTCTTCATCCTGATCGTCGGCGCGGGCGGAAAGCTCGCCGCCGCAGACGCGGCAGACCAATTTACCGTCTTTCTCGACCGGTTTGATGGCCTCAAAGGCGATGTGGTTGGGATGGTTGTTGTCGTTGGCGCAGAGGCGGCGGCCCATGATGCGGTCTTTGGCTATCTGGCGATCCAGCATGATTTCAAGCACATAGTCAAGTTTCATGCCGGCATCCTTCAGGGCCTTGTCCAAGGCTTCCGCCTGGGCCAGGGAGCGGGGAAAGCCGTCGAGCAGCCAGCCTTTTTCCTTTGATTTGCCGAGGGTTTCAAGCACCATCGGGATGGTGATCTCATCGGGGACCAGGTCGCCGCGGTCGATATATGCCTTGGCTTTTTTACCCAGTTCGGTGCCGCCTTTGATGTGCTCGCGGAAAATGGCGCCCGATTCGATGTGATCGATGCCGTATTTTTCTTTGACGATGGCGCCCTGGGTGCCTTTACCGCTACCGTTCGGTCCGAAAGTAAGGATGTTCATGCCGGCTTCCTCCATGTTTGGTTCAAAGAATGATTGGATAACATCTTTATATAGTTAATGAAAAAAAGGGTCGGAAAATGAATGACCTCTCATCAGCGCGATGAATATACTGTACCTTGGGTGAATGTGCCACGAAAAATGATGGTTTGGATCAGGCGAAGTGATGAGAGCGGCTAAGGTCAGTATTCCGCTTGCTTATTGTTTGGCTTGCATCGTGGGTTGGGGAAGGGGGCGAACCAGGCCGGTGGCCGGTTTTTTTTTGGAGCAGGGCGGAACCAGAGCATACTTTTTGACAAGGTAAGGGAAAGAGGGTAGAAAATGGCCCAGATGCGTCTCTTCTTCAATTTTTTCGGGTGATGACAGGTACAGGTATGAAGGAAATCAAGGTCGGATTGATTGGGTTTGGCACGGTGGGCAAAGGGTTGGCGGAAGTGCTGCTGTCGCAGCGGGAGCGTCTGGTCAGGCGCACGGGCATGACCATCCGGCTGGCGGGTATCGCTGATCACGGCACGAGCGCTTTGCCGGAGCGGTTCAAGGATGTCCCGCTGACCCGAGATGCCATGGCGCTCATCAATAATCCAGAAATTGACATTATCGTCGAGCTGATCGGCGGCATCGAACCCGCCAAGACCTTCGTCATGCAAGCGATAGCGGCCGGCAAGCATGTGGTCACTGCCAACAAGGCCCTGTTGTCCCAGGAAGGTGCGGATATCTTTGCGGCGGCGGCCAAGCAGGGGGTCGAGGTCGGCTTCGAGGCCAGCGTCGGCGGCGGCATCCCGGTGATCAAAGCTTTGAAGGAAGGATTGGTGGCCAATAAAATCCTGTCGATCATGGGGATCATGAACGGCACCGCCAATTACATCCTCTCCCGCATGACCGATGAGGGCATTCCCTTTGCCGAGGTGCTCAAGGACGCGCAGAAGCTCGGGTTTGCCGAGGCCGATCCCACCTATGACGTTGAAGGGATCGACACCGCCCACAAGCTTGCCATCCTGATGACCATTGCCTATGGCACGCCGATCACCCATAAACAGATCGCCACCGAGGGCATTTCTCAGATCGAGCCCATGGATATCGAGCTGGCGCGCGAATTCGGCTGCCGGATCAAGCTGTTGGCCATCAGTCGCAATCATGGGGACCATGTCGAGGCCCGGGTGCATCCCACCATGGTGCCGCAGAATCATCTCCTGGCCTCAATCAACGGAGCCTACAACGCCATCCATTTTCAGGGCGACACCGTGGGCAATGTTTTGCTCTACGGGCTGGGCGCGGGGATGATTCCCACCGGCAGCGCCGTGGCCGCCGACGTGGTCGATATCGCCCGCAACATTGCCTGCGGCTCGATCGGCCGGGTGCCGGCGCTGTCCTATCTGCCCGAGCAGATGCAGCCCCGGCGGATTACCCCCATGGACGAACTCTACGGTCCCTATTATTTCCGGTGCACCGTGCTCGACCAACCCGGTGTCCTGGCGTCCATTGCCGGCATCCTCAGCAAATATGAGATCAGCATCGAATCGGTGATCCAGAAAGGGCGGAAAAAGATCGGCGCCGTGCCCTTGGTGGTCGTCACGCACAGCGCCAAGGAATCGGCGGTGAGCGCGGCGCTCAGCGAGATTGGCCAGTTGCCGACCGTCACCGCGCCGGTGGTCAAGATCCGCATTCTCGAGGAGGAGTGATCCCTCTTTGGGATACGCTTGTTGTGATCCTATGAAATATATTTTGCTGATCGGCGACGGCATGGGCGATGTCGCTATCCCGTCCCTCAACAACCAGACGCCGCTGGAAGTGGCGGCAACCCCGACCATGGATCGCTTGGCCCGCCAGGCGGAGATGCTGCTGGTGCGGACTGTGCCCGAGGGGTATCCGCCGGGGAGCGATGTCGCTAACCTGAGCCTGATGGGCTATGAGCCGGAGCGCTATTATACCGGCCGGGCCCCGCTCGAGGCGGCGAGCCTGGGCGTTGAACTGGCGGCGGAAGAAACCGCCTTTCGCTGCAACCTGGTCCATGTGGACCGGCCGGGCGATGGCCGCCTGATCATGGTCGATTACAGTAGCGGCCATATCACCACCGAGGAAAGTCGGCAATTGATCACCGCGCTGCAGGCCGAGTGCGGCAACGACCGCTTGGCCCTGTATCCCGGTGTCAGCTACCGCCATCTCCTGGTCTATCGCGGCGCCCTGCCCGTGGGCTTCACCACGGTGCCGCCCCATGATCACTCCGATCAGGATGTAGCGGGATTCTTTGCGAAGTATCAGCAGATGGAGGCATTTGGTCCCTTGCTGGCGCGGGCATCTGCAGTTTTGGCCGATCATCCGGTCAATCGAGAGCGGGAGCGCCAGGGCAAGCGCACGGCCAATGGCATCTGGCTCTGGGGCGAGGGCAAGCGGCCGGCCATGGAAACCCTGGAACAGCGGTTCGGCATCCGCGGCGGCTTGATTTCAGCAGTCGATCTGCTCAAGGGGCTGGGCGTGCTCGGCGGGCTTGCGGTGATTGATGTTCCCGGCGCAACCGGGTACCTTGACACCAATTATGAGGGGAAGGCCCAGGCGGCGCTTGCGGTGCTGGCCAAGAACGATTTTGTCCTCGTGCATGTCGAGGCCCCGGACGAGGCCGGCCACCAGGGACTGGTGCGGGAGAAGGTTCAGGCCGTGGCTGATTTTGACCAACGCATCGTCGCCCCGATTGTTGAGGAAATGGAGCGCCGCGGCGAACCCTTTCGCCTGGTGGTGACCATGGATCACTACACGCCGATTCATCGCCGCACCCACGAGGATTGGCCGGTGCCAATGTTTCTCTACGATTCCCGAGGAGTTGCCGTGCCTTCCGGTCGGACCTACACTGAGGCCAATGTGCTAGCCGCGGTTCGCGAAAACGGCTTGGAACTGCCCTCGGGCGCCGCCTTTTTCCGCCGCTTTGTCGAGCAGGAGGTTCGGTCGTGAGTAAGTTGGCGGTTGCTCTGGAAGAGCCGGTGTTCACCACCACCTACCGGGTGATCTACGGCGACACCGATGCAGCGGGCGTGGTCTATAATGCCAACTATCTCCGCTACTTCGAGATCGGGCGTACAGAGATGATGCGTGCCTGGGCTCTGCCTTACAGTGCCATTGAGGCAATGGGCTGCATCCTGCCGGTGACCGAGAGCTATCTCCGTTTCAAGGCCCCGGCGGCCTACGACGATCTGCTCACCATTGCCACCTCACTGGTGGAAGTCAGCAAGGTGACCTGCCGGTTTCATTATGCCATTACCCGTAAGTCGGAGGATGGTCGCTCAACCCTCTTGGTGAAAGGATTTACCAGTCATGCCTGTGTCAACCGGCAGGGAAAACTGACGCCTTTCCCGCCGGTTGTCATGGAGAAGATTTCGGCGTTGCTTAAAAAAGGCAAGGCGAGCCAAGAGAACGGTTGACTTTATTATCCAATAGGTTATTATGGCTGGATTGCAACGCGGGGTGGAGCAGTCTGGTAGCTCGTCGGGCTCATAACCCGAAGGTCACAGGTTCAAATCCTGTCCCCGCTACCAAACACATTCAAGGACTTACAGCACTAGCTGTAAGTCCTTTTTTTGTGCTATTCTGTGTAAAAAGATTCAAGCAATGGGCTTGGCGATTGTACATGGCATCGTCACCTCATCTGGAGGCTTTATTACCTGTGAGAGTGAGGCTGGAAAGGGTACGATTTTTAAAGTATTTCTCCCTGCTGCTGAATGTTCAATTGTCGCACCCGTAGAGCAAGTAGACGCCGATTTAGCTGGTAAGGAACGAATCCTTTTAATTGATGATGAGGAAATTCTTGTGGAAATGGGACGAACGATGCTGGAGCGACTCGGTTATAAGGTAACAGTTCGAACCAGCAGCATTGATGCCCTTGTAACGTTCCAGAATCAGCCTGACAAATTTGACGCGGTTATCACTGATCAAACAATGCCAGTTATGACAGGCATCGATCTTGCGCGGCGAGTTTTACAAATTAGGCCCGATATTCCAATTGTCTTGTGTACCGGTTATAGTAGTCGTTGTAAACGAAGAGCAGGCGCGAGCATGTGGAATTAGAGAATTTGCTATGAAACCGATCACAAAAAAAGGGTTAGCTACGATACTTAGAAAGGTTTTTGGGGAACGAAAAGAAACTGGCTAACCCAGCACAATTGGTACGCCGTCCATTAAGTTGTAACTACTACAACTTATCATGTGTAGTCATAGACCGCTCAATCTCTTGGCCGCAATTAAGCTGAAAAGCCTTTTTATTTTTTTCTCATTCTTTCTGCAAATGTTTCTATGATTACGCGCCAGCTTACAATGGACCCGACAGATTACCAAACAATCCGGCAACTGTTTGACGACTACCTGCGAATGTATGCTGGCCGCGATGATCGGCTCACCACGTATTTCAGCGAGGATTTTTCAGGCTTTACCGGAGGTGGAGATTTTCTGGTGAAAACCAGGGAAGAATGGGTCGCGATTACCCGGCAGGATTTTGCCCAGGTCAAGGATCCGATCCGCATCGATCTCAAGGACCTGGCTATCCAGTCACTGGCTGACACGATTGCTGTAGCGACCGGATTTTTCACCATTCATCTGCCCATTGAAGACCACATCCTCTCGAATGAGACGGCACGCTTGGTCTTGATTTTCCGTTTGGAATCAGCAGGCTGGAAAATCTCACACAGCAGTATATCCATCCCCTACCACCTGGTTCGGGAAGGCGAAATCTATCCGATGAAGGAACTGGTGGACCGGAATCAGTTCCTGGAAAAGCTGGTTGCCGAACGGACGGCGCAACTTTCGGAAGCAAACGAAAATCTGCAACAGGCAAATGAAAAACTAGCACGCGAGATTGAAGAACACAAACAGACCGAAGCGGCGTTGCGGCGGGAACAACTCTTTTCGAAAAAAATAATCGAGAGTCTGCCCGGCATTTTTTACCTCTACACCTATCCCGAACTGAGATTGATACTTTGGAACAGGGAACACGAATCGCTCCTCGGTTACGGGGTTGGAGAAATCGCAGGGCGTCATATTACAGAGTGGCATGTACCCGAATCCGAAGACGCCATTCTGAACGCAATTGAAGTTGCGATGACTCAGGGCAGCGCTTCGGTGGAAGCGTCTCTTTTGAGGAAAGACGGGAGTTCAGTGCCCTTCATCCTCACCGGCATCAAGTTTGAGGTACAGGGGCAGCGTTATTTGATGGGGCTTGGGATTGACATCACTGATCGCAAGCGGGCCGAGGCCGAAGCCGAGAAACTGCAGATTCAACTGACTCAGGGCCAGAAAATGGAGTCGGTGGGCCGGCTGGCCGGCGGTATTGCCCATGACTTCAATAACATGTTGGGAGTGATTCTGGGATATTCGGAATTAGCCCTTGAGCGAGTGGAGGCAGGTCAGCCGATGTATTTGGCGCTGCAAGGGATCCAGCAGGCCGCGCAACGCTCAGCAGATCTGACCCGGCAACTGCTGGCTTTTGCCCGCAAGCAGACTGTAGCACCCAAAGTCCTCGACCTTAACGAAATCGTGGCTGGCATGCTCAATATGTTGCGACGGCTTATCGGCGAGAACATCGATCTCGCATGGATGCCGAGCGAAAGCCTGTGGCCGATCAAAATGGACCCCACCCAGATCGACCAGATTCTGGCCAACTTGTGTGTCAACGCCCGGGATGCCATCGGAGATACAGGCAAGGTCACCATTGAGACGGGCAACGTGTTTGTTGATGAATCCTATTGCGCCGATCATGCTGGCTCTGTCCCCGGCGAGTATGTGCTACTGGCGGTTAACGACAATGGCCGTGGCATGGACCACGAGACGCTCTCGCACTTGTTTGAGCCATTTTTCACCACCAAGGAGATGGGCAAGGGAACCGGTCTGGGGCTGGCCACGGTCTACGGCATCATGAAGCAGAACAACGGTTTTGTCTATGTTTGCAGTGAGTTGGGTCATGGGGCTACCTTCAATATGTACCTGCCTCGGTACGTGGCCAAGAGTGAACGGGCAGCGGAATCAGAGGCGGCAAAACCGGCAGCTCCCGGACACGAGACCATCCTGTTGGTGGAAGATGAGCCCATGGTTCTCGAGATGACAGCGGTGATGCTCGAACGCCAGGGATACACTGTCCTGCCTGCAGTCTCACCGGGCGAAGCCATCCGCCTGGCCCGAGAGCATGCCGGAGAAATTCACCTGCTCATGACCGATGTGGTCATGCCGGAGATGAACGGCCGTGATTTGGCCAGGAACCTGTTATCCCTCTATCCTGATCTTAAACGCTTGTTCATGTCCGGTTACACGGCCGACGTCATTGCTCATCACGGCGTACTGGAAGAGGGGGTGCAGTTCATCCAGAAGCCCTTCACTATGCAGGACCTTGCCGCTAAACTGAAGAACGTACTGATGGACGGGGAACCCGATTAAGGGCAGAGCAGATTATTTTGAAAATTTTAAAAAAAATAATCTGTTACGATTATCATGAGGCAAAATTTCTCTGAAAGATGACAACCGCATTGTTTGACACGTGGACAGACAAATACGACCGCTGGTTTGAAACCCCAACAGGTCGACTTGTCAGAGCATATGAATCAACCCTTCTGCTTGAGTTCCTGAACCCACATCCTGGTGAAAGAATTTTGGACGTGGGATGCGGTACCGGTATTTTCACACAAGATGTCTTGGATTGCGGAGCCATAGTGACCGGCATCGACCTGTCAGTTCCCATGCTGAAAAAGGCTATTACCCGTTTTGGTAGCACCAGTTTTACAGGCCTCTGTGCCGACATGTACGCTTTACCTTTTCTCAGCAATAGTTTTGATAAAGTCTTTTCAATGACGGCGATTGAGTTTGTTCCTGATGCAGGAAGGGCGATTGCCGAACTTGATCGAGTTACCCGGAAAGGCGGTCGGGTTGTGGTGACCACGCTCAACAGTCTCAGCCCGTGGGCAGAACAACGGCAACAGAAAGCTCAAAACGGCCATTCCTTGTTTCAAAAAATATATTTCAGGTCCCCGGATGAGATGTGTTTGATCGTTCCTGGAAGGTGTGTCATCAAGACAGCAATTCACTTTCAGAAAAATGATCCTGTTGCCAGTATCCCTGAAATTGAAAGAAGCGGCAGCCAGAAGGAGCAGAATACTGGCGCTTTCCTGGCTGTACAATGGGATAAGGCTTGAGCAAGATACTCTATGCGCCCGCACAGAGTGCTCCGTTCAGGAGAGCATAACAGCAAGGAGCTAGGTTGATATGGCGCTACCCAAAAAAATCCTCAAGAAAAAGTACGCAGAGAATTTTTGCATGATCATGCTCAGGGAGCACCCAAGCATGACAGAAGCCATCAATATGGAAACAGTATTCTACTTTTTTAATGCGGGGATCGAGGTGAATGATGCAGTGAAAAAATACATGGAAGTAGGTGGTTAGTGAGCATCGCCTGGGGGTGGGGTCAACTTTTTTCCGGGGCGATATGTATCCCTGTGTCTCCAGCCTCTGCCATTGAACAAGTCGGGCAACAAAAAACCCGCAAACCTTATCGGCGTGCGGGTGCTCTGCTGTTTTGTGGCAAATTAATAAAACTGTAGTGTTGCCATTGGGTTATGTGAATTTACCCCGTGCGGCTAGTCAACTTTTAATGCTGGCAGACATGATTTGGATCATGAGTGTGCGTTGAGCAAACATCCCCGCTATACACAAGTTCGCCCTGCAAAAACAACTCCACGGCATTCCTCACCGTTCCAGATGCGCCTTTTATCGTCTTGATCCCATTGTTTGCCAAGACATTAACCGCTCCGTTACCTATCCCGCCGGCGATTAAGATTTTCACCCCATTTTCAGCAAGCACACTCGCCATGTTCGACTTGCATCCACATCCAGCCGGTGAATCCATATACTCTTCCGCTACGATGGTTTTGTCGTTAATGGTGAAAATTGAATATTTCTCACAATGGCCAAAATGCTGGTCTATCTGATTCCCAACTGTCGGAACTGCAATTTTCATACTATCCTCATCTTCATTTTTAAGGCGGACGTTGCCGCCAGTTATCCGCAATGCTTTTCGGTTTAGAATAGCATTGGCTATTTTATATCGGGCGGATGCAATGATGCGGCCAAAAGTCTGACGTGAAATGCCCATCGCGCGAGCAGCGGCAACCTGATAGAGCCCCTCTGCATCAGAGAGTCGCAGGGCTTCGAGTTCGTCGAGACTCAGAATGATTTCCTCAAGTTGGTTCAGTGGTATTCCGTTGGGTATAAAAACTGCACACTTGGAAAAGTTGTTGATAGTCTTCTTGCAACAGGGTCGTGGCATATTCTGGCTCCTATGATTTCGCAAGATAAGAGCATATGCTCATTATGGCAAGGGGCAAAATTATCCAACTATGAAAGTCGGGGGATGGTTTTGGATGCTTATCAGTTCGTAACTTGCTTATTCTGCAAAATTAATGAAGAGTGGAAGATTGTGGCAGAGCTTAAGGTGAGAATTTTTTGACCCTAATCTGGAGGGAAGATGCCGACCGGTCCGGATTCGAATACTCTAGGCTACCCGGGAATTGTGGGCGCTGACAACGGACGCCAGGAGATGCTTGCGTGTCGCTTCGATACAAGTTATCATAATTAAACAAAGTGCTTGAAGGTAAAATGTAGTGATCATGATTGGTTATCCGCATCGTTATTCTGCTGTGTCATGAATATAACTGGGGGAAAGAGCACATGGAAAAGAAGAATTGGGCGGATATTCCTTCGCTGGATGGCTTGGAAATGGATTGGGAGTATGAGCCGGACACCCCCCATGGCAAACGTGCCTACGCCCGGATGGATGAGAGGGAATTGGCGCGATTGTTTGATGGGCAGCGTATTCTGGTGAAGGTTGCCACTGCGGATGCGACCCTGACCGGTTCGCTGCACAATATTTGCGAGGGCGGCGTCGCCATCAAACTCGACCGTCGGATTTCCGAAAACCAGGCGGTTAAGGTGGGCTTTTTTCTCGGCACCGAAAAAATTATTTCCGGTGCCGTGGTCAGGCATGTACAAGGCCAGAACAGCAGCTACACAGCCGGGATGAAGTTTGTCGGACTTGGCCGGGCTGAGCGTCAGCACATTTCCGGGATCTATGCCTCCAAGGTCCTCCGGCACGCGTTGTAACGCTCAGTTGTTTTCCGCATCCGCTTTTTGGGAAAGCGGCCACTCTCTCCTGGGGTATTCCGGCTCCGGGGCGTTGTTTAGTTTGGATTGCCGGGTGAACGGCACACGGCAACAGTCAGGCGGGAAACGCAGACCAAATTGCCCGCTTCGTTGCGGATGGCGATGTTCCAGACTTGGGTGGTACGGCCTTTGTGGAGCGGTTCGGCGCGACCGATGACCCAACCTCGTTCAGCGGGCCGGACATGGTTGGCATTGATTTCCAGGCCAACACAGACCGTCCCCTCGTCAACGCTGAGATAGGCGCCAGCGCCCCCCAGTGTCTCTGCCAGGGCCGCGGAAGCCCCGCCGTGCAGCAATCCCATGGGCTGCATGGTCCTTTCGTCCACCGGCATCCGTGCCTCGATGTAGTCCTCACCCAGAGCCGTGAACTCAATCCCCAGGCTTTCCACCAGGGTTGAGGTGCAGGCCGATTGCAACTCTTGCAGTGTCTGGATTTTTTTCCACATGATCGCTATCCTTTTCTTCTGTTGCCGCACGGGCCATGACTCCGGATTCTGGTGCCTGGTCGCTCGTCTGTCCACTCTTAAAATCTATACTCCATGGATACCAGTTTTGCAGTGCATTTGTGGGCATGGTCAGCCCGCTGTTGCAGCAACAGCAGATGGGAAATGCAGTCGACGGAAACGATGGCTGCCTGAAAAGCGTTGTGGGACAATTGAAAACAGCTCGTTGTTGATGCGTTCACCTTTTGTCATTGTTTTTTCGTGCTGTTAGTGTCGTTGTCTGCTATAAGAAACAGTCGATTTTGGGGGTGATTTCTCTGGTAGAGAGATGTTGTTCCTCAATCAAATAGTATGAGCTCAGAGGGACTCGCGTGGCCAGGGACGGACAAGGAGAACCGCCAAATTTGCAGGAGTCACATTGGGGCGACCAGTTCCACTCCTGCGCCGAAACCTCGCCGGACCTTGTCGTCCGTTTGGGTCGGGATGGAAGGATTGTCGCGCTCTCTCCAGCGAGCAGGAAAATGCTGGGCGTCGCTCCGGAGGAGGTCATCCATCGCCATTATTTGGACTTCATTGATTCGAACGCTCGGGTCCAAGCCGAACAATCTTTTCTTCTCCTTCTTGGCGGGGTAAGTTCCCTTGATCTCACCCTCCAATTGAAGCATCGGAATAACGGGCGGATCTGGGTCGAGATCCGCGCTGTTCCCTGGTTTGATGGCGAAAATGTGGCTGGAGTGCAGAGCATTGTCCGCGACATCTCCGAGCGAATGGTGCGGCAGGATATTCCTCGCCGCACGAACAGGAGATTAAAGGCCCCGGTGCGAGAGCAACACGAGGCGTTGCTCCACAATTCGACCGTGCTGGAGAATCTACTCAACACCACTTCGGCAGGCATCGGCATCCTCCGTCATGGGCGGTTTCAGTATCTCAACGAGCAACTGGGGAGGATGATCGGGTATTCGGCCACTGCCTTGCTCGGTCGCCACTGGCGCACACTGTTTGTCGAGAAGCCGGGCGAAAGCAACGTAGCCGATGGGGCGTTTTGGCAATCCGGTCTGCTGCATGAGATGGAATCCTGCTGGCGGCGGGCGGATGGATCGTTGGTAGAGGTCCTTTTTAGTGCTGTTCCCTTGGCCGCACACGACTCTTCTCGAGCCCATGATGTCTCGCTTACCGTCTTTGACATCACCGCAAGAAAACAATTGGAGCGGCAATTACGGGCCGCTTATGGCGAGCTGGAACAATTCTGTGACGCAGCTATTCCCCTCTGCCTGCTTTCCCTGGATTGCCGGGTGCGTAAAGTCAATCAGGCCTTTGGAGATTTTTTTAACTGCGCTGTTGCAGAGGCGCTCGGCAAATTGGGCGGGGAGATTTGGGGTTGCGAGATCTGCTCCACCGAAGCCTGTCCCCTGGCGCAACTACAATCAGGGGCCGACAGCAGTTATCTCGTAATCGACAAGGTGTTCCGGGGGCGGCACCTGACGTGTACGCTTCGTGCCGCACCCTATAGGGACGCCACCGGCCAGCTGAGCGGCATGGTCGTCACCTTTTTCGACAGCCGCGAGCTGAAAACAGTATCGGCCGAGCTGTTGGCGACCCGGCAACAGCTCATTCAGGCGGAGCGGCTGGGTGCCATCGGCTCGCTGGCGGCTTCCATCGCCCATGAATTCAACAACCCCTTGTGCGGGGTGCGCTCAGTCCTAGAACGGATCGCGAGAAAATCGGAGCTGGTGGCCGCCGATCAGGGCCTGCTGGAACTTGCGCTAGAGAATTGTGACCGCATGAGCAGGTTGATCCGGGATTTGCAGCAATTCAACAGGCCGTTTTCCGACGAGCGGAAGGATTTTGATCTGCATCGTGCCATCGATTCGGTTCTGGTGCTGGTCAATAAGCATCTGAAAGTGCGGAGGGCCGCGGTGTGCAGGGATTTCGGCAATGAACCCCTGACGCTGAACGGATCCGAAAACCAGATCAAACAGGTGCTGCTTCATCTGATCAAAAACAGCGGCGAGGCCTTACCCGAAACCGGTGGTGAGATCCGGATTCGGACTGACCGCAAAGGGGAGCATATCCGTATTGTCCTTTCCGATAGCGGTGATGGCATCAGCGAAGAGCACCTGCCGCACCTTTTTGAACCTTTTTTCACCACCAAAACCGCTGTCAAGGAAACCGGCCTCGGACTGTCGGTGTCCTACGGCATCATCAAGGCTCATGGCGGCGACATTCTGGTCGAATCGCCTCCGGGGCAAGGGACAACCTTCACCGTGATCCTGCCGGCCGGAAACCAGGACAAACAACAAGGAGAAAGGTATGCAGGCATCCATTCTAATCGTCGATGATGAGGAACTCATCCGGGAGAGCCTCCGCCTTGACCTGCTGGACACAGGCTATGCCGTTGATCTTGCTGGAAGTGGAGAACAGGCTGTTGCCCTGTTGGATAAAGAATACGATCTCATTGTCACCGACCTGATCATGGAGGGCCTTGACGGCATGGAGGTGCTGCGCCAAGCTAAATCGAAGCGGTCCGACCAGGCGGTGTTCATCCTGACCGGGTACGGTGAGCTGGATTCGGCCATCGAGGCGCTTCGCCTGGGGGCTGATGATTACCTGCTCAAACCGTATAATCACGACGAATTGCTTCTGCGCGTCGCCAAGTGCCTAACTGGCCGCAGACTGCGGCAAACTGTGCAGCTGTATGAGTCGATGTTGTCCATCTGCAGCGAATGCAAAAAGGTTCGCGACAGTGATGCGGACGAAAATGGTGAGGTCCGCTGGGTCAGCATAGAGCAGTTTATCAGCAAGGCGACTGGCAGCGACCTGAGCCATGGGTTCTGCCCCGACTGTTACCGGCGCAAGATGGCAGAGTTCAAGGAGATGATTCGCGGCGGTCAGATCTTCCCCACGCCCCGCTGAGCGGTTCGATTTTCCGGTCATTCCAGGGTTGACAAGGTCTTCCTTTCGCGGCAAGTTGCTCCTGTGGAATCGAACAGTTATACACCCATACGGAACAATGGCAGAGAGGGGGGGGCGTGAGGACGCATGGTCGCGCCGTCATTGCTGCTGTTTTCCTGGTGGGCGCCGCTTTTTTTTTCCTGCCCTCGCTTCTCAGTTTCCAACCGGTTCTTTTCGCCGTGCTGGATCTGGCCTCCAAGCAACTCTCCGGCAACCTGGAAGCAACATCCTGTTCCGTTGGCTGGGTGCGGGGATTCCGCTGCGAGCAACTTCGCTATCACGATTCGGTGTCCGGGCTGCATTTCGAGGCGCCGCAGGGTGCCAGCGACAAAGGCCTGCTGCTCCTGATGGCGGCGCCATCCTATCTGGGCGAGATCACCATCGACCAGCCCACGCTCTCTTTCCTGCCGCCCCAACCTGGGCAAGATGTACCGCACACTGAGAACAAAACGGTTGCCAGGACTGAAGCGACAACCGGTGTTCCTGAACGAGAAGGGCGTGGAAAGACCCCTTGGTGGGAGCGATTGAGCTTCCGGCTCAGGGTGAACTCGGGCCAACTTGTTTTCGATCAAGGCGTCAAACCGGGCCGGCAGCTGGCCCGTAAGGTTGATCTCACCGGCAGTCTTGCCATGGGCACCCTTCATTATGATCTCCAGTTCCTTTCCGCGCAGCAATCGGGGCATTTCCGGGCCAAAGGATTCATCAATCTTCCCCTGTCCGGGCAATCGTTTCTGGATACGCTGATTTCACGTGCCGAGGTGGAAATTAACGATATGGAGATTGCGGACTTTCTTGATCTGGCCGCCTCTCGGAGCCGGACTCCCCAGGGAAAGGGCGTGCTCAACGCAACCTTACACCTGAAGGCTGCCGGGATTGAGGATCTTGAGGTGCAGGGTGAAACCGTTTGGCGAGGTTTGCAACTCACGGGCGGTTTGCTTGGCCAGGATCAGCCGCTGCTTGACCAGCTCCGTTTTACCTTCAATGGCAGTCACCGGTCAGGGGAAGGGTGGCGGCTTGCTGATCTGGAGCTGCAATCCGAGCCCGTCCATCTGCGCGCTGACGGCAGCTTCAACGGCAAGACAATTTCCCTGGATGTCAAGGGCAACGTCAATCTGCCGGTCATGACGGCTCAGGTGCCCCATCTGCTGGGCCTTCATGAAAAAACTACGGTCACGGAAGGAAGAGCCGATTTTTCGCTCGGCGTCACTGGCGGCGCAGAGGCATTCGCCATTGAAGCAGTCTGCCGGACGGATCGCTTGAGCCTTGTCCATGACGGCCAACCTTACTCCTGGAGCACGCCGCTCATCGTTGAGGCTGCAGGTGATTATGGTGGTGCGAAAACGGGATTTCGTACCTTGCGCGCCTACACCCCGTTTTTCGAGGTGAAGGGCAGCGGCAGGATCGACGATTTTACCCTTCAGGGCGGAGGAGATCTCGATCAGATGTCCCAGGAACTGAAAAAGATATTTTCCCTTACTGTCCACGCCAAAGGACAGGTGGAACTTTCCGCTGCGACCAGAAAGAGGGAAGATGGGGGCGTTAGTCTGGAAAGCCGGATTTCGATTCAAGATTTTGCGATCACGCGGGGGAAGAGGACACTCTTCCCAGCCCATGATTTTCTTTTGACCAGCCAGGCCACGACCGCTGCTTCGTTTCTGGGCGGCGGCGCCCTGCATTCATTGCAGGTGGATGCTGTTTCCTGGCCGGGCAACATTTCCCTGCTGGCCGAGGATCTGGGGCGGAACCGGGAACAGACGCAGGATAATTGTATTCTCAAAGGGGCGCTCGATCTTGAACGGTTGAGCACTATTGTCCATGGCCTTCGCGATGACCCTTCCGCGCCGGTTCTGAAAGGAAGGCTGCAATTCGACGGGACCGGCGAATGCGTGGGGGCGGATATTGATGTGCGGAGCATGAATGGGAAGATCGAGCAGCTGGTCGTGGCTGGTGCTGGATACACCTTTCAGGAACCGAGGGTGACTTTCGGCATGGGCGGGGCTGGGCGGCTTGATGGCCGCCGGTTTGCTGTTCGCGAGTTGATGGTTGCCGACAACTGGCAGGATCTCAGTGACAAGGAACATCCGATTTTTTTGATTGATGTTGACCGACGACGGCTGGAAATGCGGCGCCTGGGGTGGACATCGGCCAAGACGGTTCTGGAAACGGATCTGGTGCTTGAGGATTGGCAGCACCCGGAAGCTGGTTTTTCGGCAGCCCTCAGGGGTGAGAGCGATGGTGCCCTGATCGCCGACCTGGCCAAGGCGGCCGGGTGGCTGCCGTCTGATCTGACCGTGAAAGGACGGGCAGGGGGGACGTTGGCGATCGATTCGGTACACGGCCAGGGAGACAGAACCGAATTGACTCTGCGCATGGAGCCGTTTGAGGTGTCGCGCAGCAAGAAAAAACTCTTTGCCGATCCACGAGCAATCCTCAAAATCAGTCTACTGGACGAAGGGAAAGGAGGCGGCGAGACGAAAGTCCCCTCCTTTTTCCTGCAAACGGTGCCGCTCAAAATTGAAGGCGCCGGTCTTGTTGCGGCGAGGAACAAGACGCCTTTCCTGGAGCTGCAGGGGCAGATGACCCCTGATTTTACCGCCCTTTCCCAACTGCTGGCCCCCGTAATAGGCCGGGAGGTGGTGGTGAGCGGCAACCGTTCCGGAGAGTTCCTGCTCTCCTTGCCGTTGTCATTACCCCTGAAGAGGGAGCTGGTGACCTTCACGGTGCAGTTGCCCTTGGAGTCCCTTCGATTTCAGGGGATCGGTCTGCGGCAGTTGACCCTGCCGGTGGATGTGAACCGGGGTAAGTTGCGGCTCTCCATCGACAGCCAACTTGATGGTGGCCGGGCTACCCTGGAGCCTTCGTGGGATCTCGGTGCTCATCAGACGGTGGTAGCCCTCCCTCCTGGTACCCAACTGTTGAAAGATGTGTCCCTCAAGCCGCCACTGGTCGACGGTCTGCTCGGCAGGCTCCATCCCTTGTTCGGCGTGGTGGCGCAACCTCAGGGCCAGGTCGATCTACGGGTGGACAATTTTTCCGCGCCCGTGCCCGAAAAAGGATCGCAGCAGCCTGTTTTCACCGTTGCCGTCGCCCTCGACCGGATCAAATTCAAGCCGACAGGGGGCTTGCGCGAGATGCTCGACCTGGATGGCTATGACCAGGCATGGTTACGATGTAAAGAGCGGGAAGTGATCTGTGAGGGCAAGGAAGGCCGTGTCAGCTGTGGCCCGGTCCATCTCCTGGCGGGAGAGGCAGAGGCTGGCTTGAGGGGAACGATGCACCCGGACGGTTCGCTTCAGTATCAAGTGCGCCTGCCAGTCAGCAAGCAACTGGCGGACAAGGCGCAATTGGTGGTGCATGCCGATGCGACCGTCGAAGCGGAAATTGGCGGGACCCGGGATAAGCCGTTTTTTGATGCATCAGCCTTTCTGGCAGGTTTGTCCGCACAGCTGCGCAAGGGCGTCGAGTTGACGGAGCACCAGGCGGAAGAAGGGCCAGCGGTGCCGTCATCAACTCTAGAGAAACCGTCGCCCACGGAAGCATTGCCGAGATAACACAAAGGAATGGGCCGTTTGTCGGGGCGAAAGCGCGTCGACTTCTGGTCGCAGGGAAAGAAGGTGCAAGTGATTGTGTCCATTGTCATTGATTTTTTTACAGGAGGAGACCTGTTATGAGTAAGAAAATCGTTATTATCGGGGCGGTTGCCGCCGGCCCCAAAGCAGCGTGCCGGTTGCGGCGGCTACAGCCGGATTGGGAGATTACCATGGTCGATCAGGATAGCCTTATTTCCTACGGCGGCTGCGGCATTCCCTACTATGTCAGCGGTGACGTCTCGGATGAGAGCGAGCTGCGGGCCACCAGTTTTCATGTCGTCCGCGATGCCCGATTTTTCGAGAACTCCAAGGGGGTGAATGTGCTGACCAGGACCCGGGCCCTGGCTATCGAACGCCAGGAGAAGAGGGTGTTGGTCCGCAATCTCGACAGCGGTGTTGAGCAGTACCTGCCTTATGACCAGTTGATGCTGGCCACCGGCGCCAAGCCGTTCGACCTTCCCATTCCGGGGGCTGCCCTGGATGGTGTCTTCTCCATCGCCGATTTGCATAAGGCGATCGAGATCAAAACAAGAATCGCTCAGGGCAAGGTCAGCCGGGCGGTGGTTATTGGCGGCGGAGCCATTGGTATCGAGATGGCCGAGGCCTTGACCGATTTGTGGGGTATTGAAACCACCTTGCTGGAACTGGCGCCGCAGCTTTTGCCCCGGCTGGTTGATTGGCATTTTGCCGCCATGTTGCAGAAGCACCTGGTGGATAAGGGTGTGCCCGTGTTCACCAGGGAATCGGCGACTGAACTGCTCGACGACGGCCAGGGCAAGGTCTGCGGTGTCAAGACTGCCCAGCGGACCCTGGAAGCCGATTTAGTGATCATGGCCGTTGGTGTTCGGCCACGCAGCGAACTGGCCAAGGCTGCCGGGCTCGATGTAGCACCCTGGGGCGGGATCAAGGTCAACCAACGGTTGCAAACCTCGGACCCCGCCATCTTCGCCGCCGGTGATTGCATTGCCGTTACCAGTCTGGTTACTGGCCGGGAAACGTATGCCCCGCTGGGATCGCTCGCCAATCGCGAGGGGCGAGTCGTCGCGGACAATATGGCCGGCTGTCCTTCGGTGTTCAAGGGTGTCTGCGGCTCATTTATCATGAAGGCCTTTGAGCGGTGCATCGCCTCGACCGGCATCACCTACGAAGCCGCACTGGCCGAGGGATTCGCCGCCGACTACGCCCTGACCTCTCCGCCCGACCGCGCCCATTTCTTTCCCGATCAGGCGGTGGTGATCCTCCAGCTGGTGTTCGACCGCCGGTCGCGGCGCGTCCTTGGCCTGCAGGCGTTTGGCATGATGAACGATTCGATCTCTGCCCGAGTGGACGCGGCCGCCGGCTTGATTGCCCAGGGTGGGACCATCGAAGATTTCGGACTCCTGGAGATGGCGTATGCCCCGCCATTTTCCTCGGCCATCGATTCAATCAACGCCGCTGCGTATGTGGCCGAGAATATGTGCGACAACCGGATGCGTCGGGTTGATCTCGCTCATTTTCTGGCCTGGATGGACAACATGGAGAGTGAGCCGGATTGGGCGGTGCTCGATCTGCGGCATCCTCTGGAGGCTGCACCCTATGTTGAGAAATACGGCTCCGAACGGTGGACGGCTTTGGAATATGGCCAGGTCCGGGCGCGGTACCACGAATTGCCCGCCGATAGAACCTATATTATCATCTGCAACGCCGGCACTCGATCGTACGAAGTGCAAGTCTTCCTTGACCACATCGGAAAATTCGATAGCATGGTATTAAGTGGTGGGTTGAATGTGATCAGTCGGCTGGGTGTTGACTGGATTGTCAAATAAGTGATGGCTTTTTGCCAACAGGGGTGACGCATGGCTGAACTGAACACAGAGCACATGGTTGAGGAAATTCAGGCCAATATCCAGACCGGAGATTCCCTCAAGGCTCGGCTGGTCCTTGATCATATCGGCTCGGTGGACAAGAAGACGCAGAACAGGTTGCTGTATGAACTGTCGCGTGGTGAAGTAGCCTTCACCGTCCCCCTGTTGAACCATTTGCTGACGGCGCATCCCGAGCTGGCGGCGAACCTGCCGATCATCCGCGAAACGCTTATTTCCAATCTGATTGCCTATCCGGAGATCTTGCTCTCATCTTTGGCCAATCCGGATATCGGCGACAAAACGGTCATGATCGAAACCGCCGGTGAGTTGAAATTCGAGGAGGCAACGCCAGCCTTGATCGACCTGCTGGCGCAAACCAAGGAAACGTCGATTATTAAACTGATTATCGACAACCTTGGTTTGATAGGTGATCCCGAGTCGATCAACACCCTGACCGATTATCTCTATGCGGCGGATCGGGAGTTGATCATCTCTGCCATTCATGCCTTAGGGCAGGTCGGAACCAACACCGCCATGCACCGACTGGCCGAGCGGATGGGAACGGACAATGAATTGGATCTGATCATCCTGGGTATCTTTGCCGATGTTCAGGATCAGGTTTCTTTGGAGAAATTGAACGACACGCTCCGTTCGCACTATGCCCACATGCGTATTTACGCCAAGGATGAGTTGGTGCGCATCGGCGCAAAGGCTGTGCCGGTGTTGATCGAGAACCTCAAGGAGGGGGATAGCGACTTATTGGTCCATACCTTGAATGTGCTGGGGGAAATCGGCGATGAGAGCGCGGTTATGCCGATCCGCGCTTTACTTAATACAGTTCCGCGTAACGCCAATGTGCGTTTTGCCGCCTATGAGGCCTTGGCCTTATTGCCCCTGCGCAAGGGTGCCTATACTCTGGCCGCCGGATTGACCGACAGCGAGGATCATGTCTGCACCGCCGCCGCCCGGGCCATTGACCGGAATTTTAATGAAATTCTCGCGGCTGGCATCAAGAACATGATTCGGGCCCAGACTGACGAGGCCCGCCATATCGTCAAAATCATTGTCAATGCCCAGGTTGACAACATCTTTCTCAACCTGGCGCCGGAGGAGTTTTTTCGGGAGTTAGCCCTGGTGTATTTGCCCCATGCGCACCGGGATATTAAAAACCACTATATCACCTTGCTCCAAGAGAAGGGGTTGGAAGATTTTGCGGCCAGGATTTCCGGCGAAGAGCTGGAGGGAAAAACCCGGCTCAAGGTCTGCGCGGTAGATGATTCTCGCATGATTCTGAACATCTACAAGGCGACATTGCATGAGCTTGGCTTTGATCCGGTTCTCTTTGAGTTCCCTGCCGGGGCACTGGAGTGGTTGGCCAAGGAAAAACCGGCCCTGGTTTTAACCGATCTCAACATGCCGGAAATCTCGGGGATTGAACTGACTAAAAGGATTCGGTCGACGTATTCGGCTGAGACGTTGCCGGTGATCATGGTGACCACTCAGTCCGACGTCCAGGACCACGAGGCAGCGACGGCGGCCGGGGTCAACTCGATTCTGATCAAGCCCTTCAACGCCGATTCTTTGCGTACGGCCATGGGAAAATATATCAAGGTACAATGAGGCAACCGAATCCCGAGCTTGCATCTCTCGAGCACGAAAGAAGAAGTTTACACCAGGATTTCGGCTAGGTACTGGGGCAATTGCGCAAAATGGCGGCCGACCTCGGATGGCTGATGGGCGTCCGAACCGGCATGCAGGGGGATGCCGCGCTTCCGCGCTTCGTTGATGATCCAGGGGGCGGGAAAGGCTGTTCCTCGATAGTCGAATCCTGAAGTGTTTATTTCCAGGGCTACACCCTTGGCCTGCATCTCATCGAGAAGCTGTTCGACTTGCCGCCTGTGCCCATCGTTGAATCCGATTCCAGGGAGGTGGCGCAGAACCGCATCCAAGTGGCAGAGGACATCGCAGTCCATTCTTGCCACCGCTTCGATGAGGGTATCGAAATAGGTGGTGATGACCGCATCTGGCCCTAAAGCCGCCAATTGGCTTAAGCTTTGCTGGCGCCGGCTGAGCAGATTGAGGTGGACGTCGCCGTGGCGATGGAAATGGCAGGAAAGGCCAACACGCTCAAACGGATAGCGGGCCAGCCGTTGTTGGATGGCCGCTGCCGATTCCGGATTGAACCCCATCTCCACCCCCAACCGAACTTCAATAATTCCCCGAAAGCGTTGTTTTAGCCGCGATCCTTCCTGGAAGTAGTAGGCGAAATCCTCGTCACTCAACCAACTTTGCGGCTGATAACAAATATCCGTCTCCAGATGTTCGAGAAAGACGATTGTTGCCAGGCCCCGGTGCACTGCTTGTTCGACGTACTCCTCCATCTCGCCGACGGCATGGTTGCAGAGTCGGGTGTGCACATGTCCATCTACGCTAATATCGATCAAGGGAGTCATGTAATCAGAAAAAACAGGGAGGGGAGGTCGTGGAAAAAGAGGAGCCCCGAACTCAGGCGTTGCCTCGAGGAAAAAAGTGGAGGACACCATCGATTTCTGAGGTGTCGCAAATGTCACCCAACTCCATGTCAAAATCGATGAATCCGTCGAAGCCATCCATTTCCACGGAAAAAGTTGGTCCATCGGGAAGATGGTAGATAAGGGTGTTGACCTTGCTCAGGTCGACGGGGTTGGAAAAAAATTTTTTCATGTACGTCTTGATTCCTTGATGAAAAGTATATGATTTTCTATTAGCAGGTTTGTAGGGGAAAAGACATAAAATAAGCGCCTCCTGAGATCACTTTTGGGCCTCCATCCTGAAAGGGCTGGGGGCAATGAAGGCTGCTAAGCCGCCATGTCCATCTTAACTCCGCATGAATCTGAGAATAAAATGGACGCTGTCCCGATAGCATTTGACAGCGGAAAAGTGCATGGTACAATAGCCGGTTTCTAATTCGGCCCACAAAAGGGCATGCACAGTGATTCTAATCCGCACGTAAGAGGTGCCGCATGGCAATGGATAAATATATTGATGACGATTCTGATTTTATCAAGTCAACTGATAAAAATCCTTCTAATATTCTTCCGGAAAAACTTACGCTCGACTCAAGGCTACAGTTCGAGTGTCATCCCAAAGTCAGCTGCTTTACGGCTTGCTGCCACAACATCAAGATTATTCTGACTCCGTATGATATCCTTGTTCTCCGTAAACGGTTGAATATTCCTGCCCATGAGTTCATCACCGAATATACCGAGCCGACCTATCTGGAAAAAACCGATATGCCGGGTGTGCAGATTAAGTTGACGGGAGAAAAGAACGGCTGTCCCTTTGTCACCCCTGAGGGGTGTACGGTATACCCGGACCGGCCTTCGGCTTGTCGTTATTATCCGGTGGGGATGGCTGATTTCCATGAAGGGGGCACCAATGACGCCGCCGAGGAGAAATTTTTCTTCCTGGTCAAGGAGCCTCATTGCAAAGGGCATGAGGAACCGAAACTGTGGACGATCGGAGCGTGGCGAGCTGATCAAGGCGTTGATCTGCGTGACAAGATGAACAGAGAATGGCTTCGGTTGGTGATGCGGCGTAAATCCTTTGGCCTCCAGGCTACCCTGAGCGAGGTTGCCAAACGGATGTTTTTCATGGCCTCAACCGATCTCGATACCTTCCGTACCTTTATCTTTGAAAGTTCCTTCCTTGACACCTATGAGATCGATGCGGAAACTATTGCTAAAATTAAGGAAGACGATGTTGAGCTCATGCTTTTTTCGTTTAGATACCTTGCGAACACCCTGTTTGGCGCACCTGGATTGGCCATAAAGGAGGAGAAAATCAAGAGTAAGGTAGAAGAGATTAAAAAACGCCAGGACGATGCCTTGCAGCAGGCGGAGAAAGAGTATGAAGAATTGAAGGCCGAGCGGGATCGAATGCTCAAGGAGCGCGAAGCCAAGGTTCAACAGAACGATTCTGGTACCTGAAACTAGAAGCGACAACCGGGTAAAAGGGGCCAATTGGGCCCCTTTTTTTATAACATGCAAACAGAAACCCCCTGCCGGTAGAAGCCGGCAGGGGGTTTTTTTTACTTCACTTCATCCGTAAACGGACGACTTATTCAACGTCAAGAGCTTTAGCCCAACCCTTGAGCAATTTCCAAGCTTTGTCCACGTCCTTCTGCGATTCTGCCATCAACTGATCCGCATGTTCCGGATTGGAAAGTTTCAGCATCCGGTAACGGTTCTCGTTGAGTGCATAGTCTGCAAAGGTAATGGTCGGTTCCTTGGAATCGATGATCATTGGGTTTTTGCCTTCAGCCTCGAGTGCCGGATTGTACCGGAACAAGGACCAGTGACCACACTCTACTGCCTTCTTCTGCTGCTCAAGACCCATGGCCATGTTGATGCCGTGGTTGATGCAGTGAGCGTAGGCGATGATCAAGGACGGTCCGTCATAAGCCTCGGCTTCCTGGATGGCCTTGATCGCCTGTTGCGGGTTGGCGCCGATGGCGATCCGGGCGACATAGACCGTACCGAAGGTGGAGAAGATCAAGCCCATGTTTTTCTTGGGCGCGTTCTTGCCGCCAGCCGCAAATTGGGCAACTGCAGCACGCGGGGTGGACTTGGACATCTGGCCGCCGGTATTGGAGTACACCTCGGTATCCATAACCAGGATGTTGACGTTCTTGCCGGAAGCAAGGACATGATCCACACCGCCGTATCCGATGTCATAGGCCCAGCCGTCACCACCGATGATCCAGACGGACTTCTTCACCAAGTAGTCGGCCACATGAAGGAGCCGCTTGGCGACAGTGCCCTTCCCTTCCAAGGCTGCCTTCAGTTCGGCAACACGGCCGCGCTGGGCTTCGATCTCAGCTTGGCTGCTCTGGGGAGCACTGATGATCGCATCGGCGAGTTTTTTGGTGACGATACCGTCTTTGACTAGGACCGCCAGCAGTTCCAGAGCCTGACTGGCCAGTTTATCGACGGCCTGACGCATACCAAGACCATGCTCGGCATTGTCTTCGAACAGGGAGTTGGACCAAGCCGGACCACGACCGTCAGCGCGTTTGCAGTACGGGGTGGTGGGCAGATTGCCGGTGTAGATTGAAGAACAACCGGTGGCGTTGGAAGCCAGCATCCGATCGCCGATCATCTGGGTAACCAGTTTGATGTACGGGGTCTCGCCGCAACCGGCGCAGGCGCCGGAGAACTCGAACAACGGACGTTTAAACTGGCTGCCCTTGATGGTGCCGACATTGATCAGACTGTCGTCGACTTCCGGCAGGGCCATGAAGGCCTTCCAGTTGGCGCCTGATTCCAGACGAACTTCTTCAGTGTTGGTAATCATGGACAGGGCACGGATCTCGGTCTTTGCGCCATCCTTGTCTTTCTTGCGGGCCGGACAGACAGTTACACACAGCGTACAACCGCAGCAGTCAGCGGTGGAGATCTGCATGGTGAACTTCATGTCCTTGAATTCCTTGCCCACCGCATCGGCAGTTTTGAAGGATGCACCGGCTCCGGCAGCCTTGAGAGCTTCGGGTGTGGCGACCTTCATGCGGATGCAGCCGTGCGGGCAAACCAGTGAACAACGACCGCACTGGATGCAAGTCTCGGCATCCCAGCTGGAAACCATAACCGCGATATTGCGTTTTTCCCACTGGGTGGTGGCGGTCGGCCAACGACCGTCGTTCGGGAATTGGGAAACCGGGATATCTTCGCCATGGCCTTCCATCATCTTGGCGGTGATGTTTTTGACGAAGTCAGGAGCGTCCGTCGGAACGATCGGGGGCATCTCGTGACCGGTGACCTTTTTGGGGATCTTGATCTCAACGATGTTCTCGATGGCGCCGTCAACTGCACTGTAGTTCATGTTGACGACTTTCTCGCCCTTGGTGCCGTAGGTCTTTTTGATGGCCTTTTTGATCGCCTTGATCGCATCATCCTTGCTGATGATGCCGGAGATGGCAAAGAAGGCGGTCTGCATGATCATGTTGATACGTGCACCCAGACCCAGCGCCAGACCCAGCTTGACGGCATCGATGATGTAGAATTTTACCTTCTTCTCGATCATCTGTTTCTGCACCAGCGAGGGCAGGTGATCCCAGATCTCATCCTTGGTGTAGGTCGTGGTCAGCAGGAAGGTGCCGCCTGGCTCGATGTTGGCCAGCATGTCGTAGGTGTTGAGGAAAGCCGGGTTGTGACAGGCGATGAAGTTGGCCTTGTTGATCAGGTACGGCGCAACGATCTGGTTCTTGCCGAAACGCAGATGCGACACGGTCATGGAACCGGACTTCTTCGAATCGTAGACAAAATACCCCTGGGTGGAGTTGTCGGTCTCGGAACCAATGATTTTAATGGTGTTTTTGTTAGCGCCTACTGTACCGTCGGAGCCCAGACCGTAGAACAGAGCCCGGAAAACGTCGGATCCTTCGATGTTGAAGGATTTGTCGTACTTGAGGCTGGTGAAGGTGACGTCATCATTGGGGCCGACGCAGAATTTTTTCTTTGGCGCCAGCGATGCCATGTTGTCATATACAGCCTTGACCATGGCCGGGGTGAACTCGGCGGAACCCAAACCATAACGGCCGTTGAGGATAATCGGGGTGAACATGGTGGGATTGGCCTCGGCAGCCTCGCCAACTGCGGCGCGAATGTCGAGATAGAGCGGATCGCCGTTGGAGCCTGGCTCTTTGGTCCGATCAAGAACGGTGATGCGCTCAACAGTCGGCGGCAGGGCGTTGACCATGGCGGCAGGATCAAACGGACGGAACAGGCGAACAATAACCATGCCCACTCTGGCACCCTGTGCAACGAGATGCTCGATGGTGGAAGCAACGGTCAGCGCGCCGGAACCCATGATCACGATAACATCGGTTGCATCCGGAGCGCCAACGTAATCAAACAGATGGTACTGACGGCCGGTGAGGGCGGCGAATTTGTCCATGGTGCCCTGGACAATGCCCGGAATGGCGTTGTAGAACTTGTTTACGGTCTCGCGGCCGATGAAGTAAACATCCGGGTTCTGCGCGGTACCGCCGATGGTCGGACGGTCGGGGGTAAGGGCGCGCTCGCGGTGGGCGATCACCAGATCCTCGTCGATCATGGCCCGCATGTCGTCCATGGTCAGTTCTTCGATCTTCATAACCTCATGAGAGGTACGGAAACCGTCAAAGAAATGGAGGAAGGGAATGCGGGAAGCAAGTGTGGATTGGGTGGCGATCAGAGCCATGTCCTGACACTCTTGAACATCCTGGGAGCAGAGCATGGCCCAGCCGGTCTGACGGGCGGCCATAACGTCGCCATGATCACCGAAAATGGACAGGCCCTGGCAGGCGATGGCGCGGGCGGTAACATGGAAGACGGTCGGGATTAACTCACCGGCGATCTTATACATGTTGGGGATCATCAGCAGCAGACCCTGGGATGCGGTGAAGGTGGTGCACAGGGCGCCGGCGCCGAGTGAGCCGTGGATGGAACCGGCAACGCCAGCTTCTGACTGCATCTGGGAAATGACCGGGATGGAACCCCAGATATTTTCCTGCTTGGCGTTGGCCTTGGCGTCTGAGTCAGCAGCCATCGGGGAGGATGGCGTAATGGGATAGATTGTTATGACTTCACTTGTGGCATACGCAACATGCGTACATGCCTGGTTTCCGTCAATGGTGACCATTTTTCGCGACATAAGATCATTCTCCTTACACGGTGGTTGGTGTTCGCCGGCAGGCGATCGACTGCCGGAAACGGTTCAAGATGAACGCTATGAAAAGAAGGTTCCTGGGGGGAACCTTAAAAACGCACGCTTAGCCCGATATGGTCCGCTATGTTCCTGCACCTCTTTCGGGGGGTAGTAGGTAATCGATGCGTTCCGGCTAGGAACAGAGGGGGGTGACGCCGGCGTCTGTCCGGTTCCTGTCACAGGTGATTGGCCTCTCCTCCGGTTTGTAACAACCTTCCGCCCTTGGCCGGAGCGGTTAAGACTCAACAGCACACAAAAATATTCAATCGGTGAGGTGGAAAGGTCACCGCAATGAATTGGGATTCAGTACATTAGGGCGCCACGATAAACCAAAAAATAGTATTATGCAATGTTAAAGCGTTGTCGAAAACCCATACAGTTGCAACGAGTTGTCGATTCTTGCCGAGGCGGGAAAAGAGCCGCTTTCGCGGCGTTTCCAGTTAGTGAAAGGAGGGTGTATCGGGGGGTGGCAACCGAGGCGGGAAACAAGGGCGGCATTCCTGCCCCCAAGGGTAGAACTTGGAGCAGTGCATGCGGTGGATGCAACCGTCGTTATTCGTTGCTTTCCATCAAGTACTCTTTGATTTTATGGTACAGGGATTCGGGGATTTCAGTACCGAACATGAACTGCTCGGCCTCCTCGCCAGTGATGCTTTCTTTGACATTGACCGGCAGAGAGCGCAGAAATGCCACCTTGGCAGGATCGGGCCGTTTTTTTTGTTCTGACATGGCGCAAACCGTTTGGTTGGGGTTTTTTGAGTACGGGGAGCGAGAGATGAATGACGTCTTACAGCTGCAACTATAAGAAAGGGAGATCATCGGGACAAGAGCATTTGTTTTTCCCGACTTCTTCCCTCTTCGAAGGCGAAATGGGATATAATGGGGTAAAGTGGCCGGGGACTTGCCGTGGAAAACTATTTTATTCAAAAGGGGATTTTGGTATGGTCACCATTTTTAACGAGGCGGCATGAGGGATGGTCATGGTTGGACGATGCTCCGCACAACATCGGAATTGGTTGAACGGTATCAGAAAAGATCTTGATGACCGCGAGCAATCCGGTCTCAGCGCCCTTGCCTGCCTCAGTCGGTCGGCAGTCCGCAGGATTGAGGAGGCAGGTGCAGACCATCGCCAACCCTTTGCACAGGACGCTGACCGCATTCTGCATTCCAGGGCGTATTCCCGCTATGTCGACAAAACGCAGGTGTTTTCCCTGGTCGACAACGATCACATCACCCACCGGGTGCTGCACGTGCAGATGGTTTCCCGTATTGGCCGGACCATTGGCCGCTTTCTCGGGCTTAACGAAGATCTGATCGAGGCCGTCGCCCTGGGCCATGATATCGGCCACCCACCATTCGGTCACGAGGGCGAGCGCATCCTGTCACAGCTGTGCAGCAGGCATGGTCTCGCCTCCTTCCAGCACAATATCCAGTCGGTGCAATTCCTTGATCGGTTCGAGCGGGGCGGCACGGGCTGGAACCTCAACCTTCAGGTCTTGGATGGCATCCTCTGTCATGACGGTGAAGTGCAGGCTCGGCAACTCCGTCCTGATCGCCGGAAGGATTTTAGCGTCCACGACCGGGAACTGGCCGCTAAAGTTGCCGATCCGGAATTGCCGCTGGTGCCGATGACCTTGGAGGGCTGCGTGGTCCGGCTAGCCGACACCATTGCCTATATCGGTCGCGACATCGAGGATGCGATCGAGCTGCGGCTCATTGCCCGTGAAGAGATCCCCGAGCGATGCGCCAGCATTCTCGGCAGCAGCAACGGCACCATCGTCTATACCCTGGTCACCGATCTGCTTGTCAACAGCGGCCAAGTGAGAGAGGAGAGCGTGAGCGATACCAACAGCGATTGCATCGGCTTCAGCGAAGAGGTGGGGCTGGCCTTGCAGCAATTGAAGGCTTTCAACTATCAGCGCATTTACACTAATCCGGCCTTTAAGCCCGATTTTGCGAAGATTCACCATTGTTACGAACGGTTGTTCGAACATTTTCTAGAGCGGGCGCACCGGATGGAAGAAGAAGGAGACGATCGAAGCTTCCTTCGTGCCATGTCGCCCGTCTATGTGGCAGCCCATAGCCCCGCTGCCATGGTTCGCGATTACCTGGCCGGCATGACCGATGCCTATTTTCTGCGTCAAGCCGCGGCCATCGGCTGCGAGATCCCGGAGCGGATATGCTTGCCAACATAAAAAATTTTCTACCGGGTGAGCGCGCGCGCATGATCCTCATCGCCGCCTTCATCGGCGTTATGTCGGGTGTGGCCATCATTGTGTTCCGCGAGGCAGTGGAATTGGTGCATGAGGTCATTTTTGTCTGGGGGTATGAGGCTCTCGGTATTGGTGAGGGTGGTTGGCGGCGTCTTTTATTGCCGGTCCTGCCGATGACCGGTGCGATTCTGCTCATTCCACTTTCGCTTGCTTTCCCTGGCAGGGTCAATGGGTACGGCTTCACCAGTTTTCTCCGCCGGGTCAATCTGGAAAACGGAGTGATCCGGGCGCGCAACATCTTTATCAAAATCATCGCCACCGCCCTGACCATCGGGAGCGGCAATTCGGCCGGCGTGGAAGGGCCGATCGCCCAGATCGGCGGGGCTTTGGGGTCGCAGGTTGGTCAGCGCTTCCGGGTGTCGGGCAAACGGATGAAAGTGTACATCGCCGCCGGTTGCGCCGGCGGCATCGCCGGCATCTTCAATGCCCCCTTGGCCGGGATGTTTTTTGCCGCCGAGATCGTTCTTTTGGGCACCTATGAGATTTCCTCTTTTTCCGCCCTGGTGATCGCCTCGGCTCTTTCCACTGTAGTTTCCCGTGCCTATTACGGTGCGGTGCCGGCTTTTCCCATCCCGGACTACACCATTGTTAACGCCTTTGTCGAGATCCCGCTGTACACGATCATGGCGGTTCTGGTCGGGGTGATGGCAGTCCTGCATATCCGTTTTTTCTATCTGGTGCGCGACCGGTTCCAGCGGCTGCCGTTCCATCCCCAGGTCAAACCGATCATTGGCGCTCTGATGGTCGGGTGTATAGCCATCTTTTTTCCCCAGGTGATGGGTAACGGTTACGATTACATCGCCAAGGCCCTGGCCGGCGACACCTTGGTGTGGCGGATGATGGTGCTGGTCGTCCTCAAATCACTGGCCACGGCGATCACCCTCGGTTCGGGCGGCGCTGGCGGCGTGTTTGCCCCGGCCCTGTTCATCGGCGCGGTGCTCGGCGGGGCCTATGGTGGCATTGTCCATCACTTCTTTCCCGCCTACACCGCAACCGCCGGGGCCTACGCCACGGTCGGCATTGGCGCCTTTCTCGCTGCCACCACCCACGCGCCCCTGACTGCCATCTTTCTGCTCTTTGAGATGACCGGCAACTACATGATCATCATTCCGGTGATGCTGACCGCGATCGTTGGCACCATGACCTCTTCCTGGCTCTATGGCGATTCCATGGATACCGTCGATTTTACCCGCGAGGGCATCGACATCCATGAGGGACGCGAGGTGGCGATCATGAAATCGATCCGGGTGGGTAAGGCGATCACCGAGGATGTTGATTTCATCAGCGAGACCGCCAATATTAACCACTTGCTTGAGTTGTTTCGGTTTGCCCGCAACCATTTTTATTTTCCAGTGATTAATGCCAAAGGGCTGATGGTTGGGGTGGTGTCCATGCAGGATGTCAAAACCGTACTGCACAGCGAGGAAGAACGCGTCTGTCATCTGGTGGGCGCCATCTGCACCCGCGATGTGATCATGCTCACTCCAGACACCAACCTCTACGAGGCAATGAAGCTGTTTGACATTAAAGGGATCGATGAAATTCCGGTGGTGGAAACCCTGGAGGAACCCTGGGTTCTGGGAATGCTCAAGCGTCAGGACGTAATTGCCGCTTATAACCATGAAATGCTCAAGCGTGGCATCAACGAACGGGCTGAAAGCATCCGGATGCTCTGCTCGGCTGATTGAAACGTGTTGATGCAAGTGAGAAAAACATGAATACAATATTGAATTTGTTTGCAAACAATGCTGCCGTACTAAGGATCGTCGGTACAGCTATTGCGTTTGCGTGGTTTGTCGTCCAGTTTGTCCTTGTTCGAAAGCGTGACGAACAGCATAGAGAATTTGAAATTTATCATCGTCTGATTAAAGAACTTGTTGTTCCAGACCCAGAAAGCAAGGCTATTTGGATAGATCGACAGGCAACAGTTGTGTTCGAATTGCGCCGATTCAAACGCTATTACGAGCTCACTTTGCGCACCTTGCTGGGCTTGTGTGAGCAATGGACAAAAGATGCAGCATTCATCTATCCGCGTCTGGCGGAAGCATTGGACCGTACGGTTGATAGAATTCGCTGTAAATCGTTAACAATTTATTGCTGACCGGCAACGTGGCGACCTTGAACATTCTTTTATCTTCCTTCGGTTTCAAGCATGGCCAACCGCAGGCCGATCTGGTCTGGGACGTCCGCTTTCTGCCCAATCCTTTCTGGGTGCCGGCATTGAAACCCTACACCGGCCTGGAAGAGGCGGTGGCCCGCTATGTGATCGAGAACGAATCCGGGACGCGATTTCTCGCTTTGCTTACGCCCCTGCTGCTCTTTCTTGTCGAAGAATACGCGGCCCAGGGACGGGAATCCGTCACCCTGGCCGTGGGCTGCACCGGCGGCAAGCACCGTTCGGTTGCCGTGGTCGAACATTTGCGGACTCTGCTGGAAGAAAAAGGTTTACGTCCTGTCGTCTCCCATCGCGATATTGACAAGGAATAGGTGCATGGGAAGGGTTCGCGTCGTATAGTTAAAAAAGAGGTTTGAACGCTCATTTTTTACAACGGAGGAACGTATGAAAGAGATGCTGAAAAACGTGGTGTATGCCGGCATCGGCGCGGCTTTTCTCACCAAGGAAAAGATCGAGGAGCTGAAGGGTGACCTGATCGAGAAAGGCAAGATGTCCCAGGAGGAGGGCCGGCAGTTTGTCGACGATCTGCTGCGCAAATCGGAGAAAGCCAAGGACCAGTTAGATCTGTGGATCAATAAGCGGGTCGAGGACCGGGTAAATCAGCTCAATCTGGCCACCAAAGATGAGGTCGCCGAATTGCAGCGCAAAATTGAAGAGTTGCAGGTGGCTATCAACAGGGATCCTGGCGAGTAAGTCATCGCATGTTCAGCATCAGGAAACTTGGGGCCATAGGCCGGACCTACCGGCACCTTAACCGCTACCAACACATTCTGCGGGTCCTCTTCAAGTACGGCTTCAACGATCTGGTTGATCGTCTGCACATTGATCAGTACTTGGAATCCGGGCTGCAAATGATCAATCGCAAGCCGCGCGAGCACATTTCGCGACTCTCCCGGCCTGAGCGGTTGCGACTGGTGTTCGAGGAGTTGGGGCCGACCTTCATCAAGCTCGGGCAGTTGCTCTCGACCCGGCCCGACTTGATCCCCGCCGATTTCCTTGATGAGCTGGCCAAGCTCCAGGATGACATCCCCTCATTCAGTCAGGAAGAGGTGCGCGCCATCTTCAAGGAAGAACTTGGGCGTTATCCGGAGGAAATTTTTCATTATTTCGACACCGAACCCCTGGCTGCCGCGTCCATCGGCCAGGTGCACCGGGCCCGTATGGACAGCGGTGCCGAGGTGGTGGTCAAGGTGCAGCGGCCGGGCATTGAAAATGTCATTGCCGTTGACTTGGAGATCCTGGCCCACATCGCTGAGTTGATGGAGCAGTATCTCGAGGAGGTTCAGGGGCATCAGCCCATGGCCATTGTCCACGAGTTCGCCCGCAGCCTCAGCCGGGAGATCGATTTTTCCATCGAGCTGGCCAATATTCAACGGTTTGCCCGCCAGTTCGAGGGTAACCCCGCTATCCATGTGCCCTTGGTCTACCCGGAACTGAGCACTGACCGGGTGTTGGTGATGGAATACGTGGTCGGCATCAAGTCGTCCAAGATTGAAATCTTGCGGGAGCAGGGGTATGATCTTCCCCTGATTGCTACGCGGGGTGCCAACCTGGTGATGGAGCAGATTTTTGTCCATGGCTTTTTCCATGCCGATCCCCATCCAGGCAATGTCTTCATTCTGCCCGATAACGTTGTCTGTTTCATCGATTTCGGGCAAATGGGCCGCCTGTCGCTCAAGGACCGGGAGGATTTTACCGATCTGGTGCTTGACCTGGTGGCGGGCAATGAGCAGAAAATCGCTGCCGGCGTGCTCAAGGTAACCGTCCAGCTGGGCGAGGTGGACCGGGAGAGCCTGACCCGGGATCTGGGCAACCTGATGGACATGTATCTCTATCGCCCCTTGGAGGATCTGGAGGCCGGCAGGATTCTCCAGGATCTGCTCGACCTGGTGTCGCGGCACAAACTGTCGTTCAAGCCGAGTCTTTACCAGATGATGAAGGCCCTGAGCACGGTGGAGGGGGTCGGTTTGATGCTCGATCCCAAGCTCGAACTGATCAAGCTGGCCAAACCCTTCATGCGCAGGATCCGGCTGGGGCGGATGCAGCCTGGCCGCATCGCCGAGGAACTTTCGCTCACCGGCTTTGCCTACCTGCATCTTTTCCGTGATCTGCCCGATGAGCTGCGCACCATCCTCACCCAGCTGCGTAGTGGCCGGATGCGGCTTGAGTTCGAGCACCGGGGCTTGCACTCCCTGGGTGCGACCCTTGACCGGGTGTCCAATCGCATTGCTTTTGCAATTGTCCTGGCCGCCCTGATTGTGGGCAGCTCCCTCATCGTCCTCTCCGGCATCCCTCCCCACTGGCACAGCATCCCGGTCATCGGCCTGATCGGTTTTCTTGTGGCTGGCGTCATGGGATTCCGGCTCCTGCTCTCCATCATCCGCCACGGCCGCTTCTAGGTTGTTCGGCTGGTGCATGGAAACCCGTAGTCGTTTTCTCTGCCTCTGATCCATTGTTGGAGGGGGGCTTGGGAAATCCGGCGGATGCGCCGCTCGAAGTTCATCCATACAACATTTTAACCGATTGGATGAGCCAGGGCTTGACTTCGGTGCAATATTGCTCGATATTATCGGAATAATTTGGTTTTTTGCTGTGCGTTTCCTGGGAGTCGCGCCGATGGCGCATGAGATGGGAACCTGCTGGGCAATTTCAACGACCCGTCTTGCCGTTTGTTCTTTTTCGCTCTACCGCGGATAAGAAATGGCGGCAACCGGGAAGGAGCAGTATGCATACAGTTGACCGATGGCTGGCAGCCCGGACTTTTCATCACGGCCAATTTGCCGAGATCAAGGAACTGCAGCGGCACAAGGAGGAACAGGGGCTGACTCTGTCCCTTTGCATTCCAACCCTCAACGAAGCGGCGACCATAGGTCCGATGGTGACCTGTTTGCGCTCGGTCTTGAGCGACCGTATTCCGCTGCTGGACGAAATCGCGGTTATCGATTCCGGCTCCACCGACCGGACTATGGAACTGGCGGCCGCCGCCGGGGCGTCAGTCCACCAGGCAGCAGATATTCTGCCGGAAATGGGCAGCTGTTGCGGCAAGGGGGAAAACCTATGGAAGGCGCTCTATCAGCTCAAGGGCGATATCCTTGTCTTTCTCGATGCCGACATCACCAATATCGATCCGCGTTTTGTCGCCGGTCTAGTTGGCCCGCTTCTGCTCCATCCGGAGATCGGCTACGTCAAATCCTGCTATGACCGTCCGGTCCGCCAGGATGGAGCGGATTTTTTTCCCGGTGGCGGCCGGGTGACGGAGATTCTCGTCCGTCCGTTCCTGTCCCGCCACTTTCCAGAACTGACCGGTTTTATCCAACCGCTGGCCGGCGAGTACGCCGCGCGGCGGACGCTCCTGGAAACCGTCCCCTTTCCGGTTGGCTACGGCGTCGAGGTGGCCCATCTTATTGACCTGCACACCCGGCATGGCCTGGGAGTCTTTGCCCAGACCGATATGGGACAACGCTATCATCGCAGCCGCAGCAATGCCGAACTCGGCCGGATGGCCGCCGCCATCCTCGAGGTCCTGGAGAGAAGGTTGCGGACGCAACGGCTCGGTGCTGAACAAGCGGCGGGAGGCATTCTGCTGCAGCAGTTTGTTCGCCGTGGCGGTGCCTATCAGCGGGAGAGCTTCGCCATCGTTGAGCCAGAGCGGCCGCCGATGAGAGCAGTGGCGCCCTATCAGCAACGGCGGCGATTGATGCCGGCCATTCAGGACACACGGTCTGGAGCGGCGGACACCGCCGCTGAGCGCCTGACTGCTGTCCTGGAGTACTGAGCGATGCGAGTTGCCTTGGTGCATTACCATCTGCAGAGTGGCGGGGTCACCCGGATTATCTGTCACCAGCAAAAGGCCCTGAGTCAGCGGGGCGTCAAGACTGTGGCGCTCATTGGCAAACCCCCGTCTTTCGAGGCCGCCGGGGATTTTCGGGTCATCCCCGGTCTCCAGTATGAGGCGGACCGGCCGGACATTACGCCCTTGGATCTGGCGGCTCAGATGCGGGCCGAGGCGGCAGCGGCCCTGGGCGGACCACCCGATCTCTGGCATGTGCATAACCATAGCCTGGGCAAGAGTCTGGTTTTGCCTCTGGCCTTGGGACTGCTGGCCGGCCAGGGAGAGCGGATATTGTTTCAGATCCATGATTTTGCCGAGGACGGCCGTCCGGCCAACTACCGGGCCATGCTTGCCAAGATGGCGGATGGACAGAGGAGCACGCTGTCCCGCCTTCTCTACCCCCAGGCCGAGCATCTTCATTATGCAGTGCTCAACCGTCGCGACTACCGTTTCCTGCGGCAAGCAGGACTAGATTCAAACCACCTGCATTTTCTGCTCAATCCGGTCGATTTCGAACCGGTTACACAAGAGAAGCCCACACCTGCCGCCGGATCGGGGCAATTGTGGCTCTATCCCACCCGCGCCATACGTCGCAAGAATCTGGGCGAATTTCTCCTTTGGTCGGCATTGGCCCCCGAGGGCGCCTGGTTCGCCACTACCTCGGGACCGGAGAATCCGACGGAGCAGCCTCGCTACCGGCATTGGCAGCAGGTGGCCTTGGAGTTGTCCCTGCCGGTCCGTTTTGCGATGGTGGATTCGGGCGAGTATAGTTTTATTGATCTGCTCCGTAGGGCGGAGGTCGCGGTCACGACCAGTGTTGCCGAGGGCTACGGCATGGCCTTTCTCGAACCCTGGGTTCTCGGCGTCCCGGTCTGCGGCCGTTCTCTGCCGGAGATCATGCCGAGAATTGACGGCGAAGGCGTCCGTCTGCCCTGGGCGTATGAGCGGCTGGATGTGCCCCTGGACTGGTTGGGTCGCGATCGGGTGGAGGTAGCCGCCAGCGAGGGCTTGCGCCGTAATCTCGCGGCATACGGCCGCTGTCCGGCGCAAGGCGATCTACACCGGGTGCTGAACGCCTGGATTCGTGAAGATCGGATCGATTTCGGCAGGTTGGACGAATCCTTGCAGGAGACGGTCCTCCGGCGGTTGGTTGGCACGGGGGGGCAAGCCGCATTGTTCAGTCCCGGCGAATTGCCGACTCCGGACTGCCTGGGCGCATCTCTCGCCGAGAACCAACGCATCCTGCATTCCCGCTATAGCCTGGCCCGCTACGGGGAGAGGGTGGAGGTGGTCTATCGGCAGGTGGCGAATGCAACCGTGACTGTGCCTGGCAACTTGGACGGCGAAGTCCTGTTGGACCGGTTCTTAGCCCCGGAGCGTTTGTCCCTTCTGCGGGTCGACTGAATCGCGTAATCGGGTTTTAGATCCGCTGCATACAGAACCAGGTAAGGACAGCATAGACCAAAAGCCAGAGGCCGATGGTTAGCAGGACAATGGCACGAGACCGAGAGGCTGCGGGCAGCCAGAAGAGGAGCGCCACCGGCAGCAGCGGCGTCAGCACGCCTGCGACAAAGGGGGAGAAGAAGCGGAGCAGTTCCTGAAGTCCGAGGAAAAACCATGGGCCGGCGATGAACAGCAGGCCAAAACGGTTCGGCTCCATCGGCGCGGGGATTGCGATGGATACCAGTACCGTGACCAGGACCAGTACCAGGTGGTTGCGCCAGCGGGCGGTGTAGCGGCGAAGATGGGGCCACGCGGCCATGCCGCCGAGCACTACCAAGCCGATAACGTGGTGGGCGTAGACCTTGCGCAGGCCGCTGCCGGCAAGGTCAAAGAGCAGGTCGTTGAGCTGGGCGCCGATCAGCGGCACGGACAAACAGATGTGTTCGGCAATGGCCCCGGCCGCCTCGCCGGTAGCGTCGCCACGGAGCACATAGCCGGTGAACAGGAGCAATACACCGCAGGGCAGGGTGGCGCACAGGCGAATCCAGGCCCCTCGCCGGAACTCAACGTCGTTTTTCCACAGCACCACTGCCAGATGCGCCAACAACAGCAGAAAAAAAGCCTGGCTGGAATAGTAGTGCAATCCCCGCCAGAAGGAGCCGTAGGGCACGACCAGTTCAATGGCGCTGGTCGAATAAAAGGGTTCCAACGATTCGTACTGCAGAGCTACAACAATCCCTGAGAGAATCGAGAGAAAGAGGCTGATCAGCGATCCGCCGCCCCACCGGTATGCAAGCAGCCAGTGCGAAAGGACTACCCCTATTTTTTTTCCCGACAAGGCGATCATCAGAGATGCACCACGTAGGCGATGACCCGGCCTTCGCCGTCCTGCTTCAGGGTGACCTCGTAGGCGGGCAGATTCTTCTCGGCTGGTCCGGCAATCCGTGTACCATCAGGGGTGAAGCGGCTCTGATGGCAGGGACACTCGATGTACACCTTATCTTGCTGGTAGTTAACCCGGCAGCCAAGGTGGGTGCAGATTCGGGAAACGGCGATGGGGCCCTTGGGCGTCGAAAAGAGGAGAAAATCGTGGCCGGTATGGACGCCGCTTAAAGGCAGCGGGGCCGGTACTTCGACCAGTCGCGGCTTGGGCGGAATCCGGTGGCCGGTGAAGCGGAGCAGGGGATAGAGCAAAAGGGCCGTTGCTGTTGCCGCCGTCCATTGCATCCAGCGCGCCAGGAGGTCGCGCCGGCTTCTGTCCGGCCCGCTCCTCCTGCTGTTCGTACGGTGAGGTGCACGTTCCATCAGGCGAATTTTTTCTGCAAGGCTCTCTCGACATGCTCCGGCACCAGACCGGTAATCTTGCCTTTGCAGCGGGCCGCATTCTTGATATTGCTCGAACTAATGTAAATCCAGCGAAATGCGGTCATGAGAAAAACCGTATCCACTGTGCGCTCCAGGCGCCGGTTCATCAACGCCAGCTGAAATTCGTAATCGAAATCGGACACGGCCCGCAGACCACGGATGATGGCATGGGCGTTATTTTTCAGGGCGTAATCGACAATCAAGCCATCGGTGCACCCCACTATAACCCGATCTGAATTCTGGAAACATTCGCGGATCATGGCGCTGCGCTCTTCCAGCGAAAACAGCGGAACCTTCTGCACGTTGATTGCAATGGTGACAATGATCTTGTCGAAGAGGTGCAGGCCCCGTTCAATGATATCGATATGGCCGTTGGTAATCGGATCAAAGGTTCCCGGATAGAGGGCGATTCGGAGTTCCTGGTCCTGGGTATCGGTAAGGGGTGGCAGGTTGAGGTCATTCATCATTCTGGTGTGGAGCCTTGCGGTTCATAGAACCACAGCCCCGTTTCTCCGTAACGGCGGTGATCGATAAGGACAAGGGAGGCAACGGTTTCGGGGAGGCTGACGTGCCGGTGTTCTTCCGCGACGATCAGGGCGCCTCTTGTCAAAATATCTGCTTTCTCTACCATTGCCAGCACCCGTTGTGCCAGATTTTTCTGGTAGGGCGGGTCCATGAACACCAGGTCGAAGCGGCCTTTGGACTCCGTTGCGGCGCGAAGTGATTGCAGATTGGGCGCGGTAGCCAGATTGAGCGGGAGAAAGGCGGCACGCGGCCGGGGTATGCAGGCGCGGAGGTTTGCCTCAATCAGCCGGCCGGCCTCCAGTGATTGATCCACGAACAGGACAGAGGCGGCACTCCGACTCAAGGCCTCGATGCCGATGGCGCCGGTGCCGGCAAAGAGATCAAGCACCCTGCTGCCCACTATCCGCTGCCCGAGGATGTTAAACAGGGCCTCGCGCACCCGGTCGCAGGTCGGTCGAATCAGATCGGACTTGGGGGTGGTCAGTTTGCGGCCGCGGGCACTGCCGCCGGTGATGCGCAAGGTTGCCTCGCAGAAAAAGACAGGTCAGCGGGGCTGGTTTTCCTGATTGACGGGGACCGGTTTTTTTCTGCTCAAGCGCGCCTTGATGGCCAGAACCGGACCGGAAAGAATATAGAGCAACGATGCGCCAAAGAGGGTGATGGGCGGCTCGCTGGCCAGGAGGATAAAGAGGAGGATCAGTCCGATAATCAGTTGAAACCGTTTTTCCCTGGAGATGTCCATGTGTTTGAAACTCAGATACCTGTGGGTGGAGACCATCAGGTAGGAGAGGAGATAGACCATCAGGATCAGGGTGATGTGCTGGACGGTATCGGTGGTTTTAAAGAAATGGGTGCTGAACATGACTGCGGTTGCAATCATGCCGGCCGCTGCCGGGCAAGGCAGACCGGTAAAATCATGGCTCGGGCTGGCCACGGTCTGGGAATTGAAGCGGGCCAGGCGCAGGGCGGTGGCGGCAACGTAGAGAAAGGCGGCCAACCAACCGTATCTGCCGTAGGGGGTCAAGGCCCAGAGATAGGCAAGCATTCCGGGCGCCACTCCGAAAGACACCATGTCGCAGAGGGAGTCGAGCTCCATGCCGAAGGTCGAGGTCGAACCGGTCATCCGCGCCACCCGGCCATCAAGGCCGTCAAAGACGGCAGCCACCAGGATGGCCACCGCGGCTGCGAAAAAATGACCGTTGATCGCGGAGACGATCGAGTAGAAACCACTGAACAGGCTGCAGATAGTGAGCATGCAGGGGACAACGTAAAAACGGTTGGGCGGTTGGGTGGAGGGCACTGTGCTTTCCATGGTCGGCTCGTTATGTGTGCCGCTGCTGCAAGGCGGCTATGTTATTCATGTTGTTTGTACAAGACCGGAATTCCATGCTTCGGCTTGTCGCCGCCAGGTTGTCCAGATCCCCTTTTTCTCTTATAGAATACGATAGAATGAGGAGTTACACAAATGATTATTCCTCGTTGGACTGGCTTGGCTGCATAATCCCAAGCACCGTCTCACCGGATCTTACTATCTGGCCCTCGCTGACGGTGATTCGTGCCGACAACGGTAGGTAGAGATCCACCCGTGAGCCGAAGCGGATCAAGCCGAAACGTTCGCCGGCCTTGACCCGGTCTCCTCGTTCCGCTCGGCAGACGATGCGGCGGGCGATCAGGCCGGCAATCTGCACCACTGTGTAGCGCTGATTGTCCGGCGTGGTCATGGTGAGGGCGCAGTATTCATTCAGCAGTACAGCTTTGTCCTTGTCGGCGGCATAGAATTTGCCTGGCGACAAGATGACGCGCTCCACGGTCCCGGCCAGGGGAATGCGGTTGACGTGGACATTGAACACATTCATGAAGATCGAAATCTTCCGGACTCGCGTGTGCAGAAAACGGTCATCATCAACTTCACTGACGATGATGACCTTGCCGTCCGCCGGGCAGACGATGGCACCGGGCTCTTCCGGCAATACCCGTGCCGGATCACGGAAAAAGTAGGTGACAAAGCCGGTGAGCAGCAGGGCAAGGAGGGCCGGGACGGCAAAGCCGAGCATGGCAAGGACCAGGGTGGCAAAACCGCTGAAGAGGATGAAGGGGTATCCTTCAAGGGCCAGGGGGAGTTCGGTTTTTTGCATGGGATTCCTGGGAGTAAAAAAATGGCGATTGCGGCCCTGCGGCCGATGCCTTGGCCGTTATTTTTTGGGGGCGCGGGCCATGGCGATTTTGCCGGTACGGACAATTTCCTTGATGCCGAGCGGGCGGAGAATGTCGATCACCGCCTTGATCTTGGATTCGGAACCGGTAATTTCCAGGGCATAGGAGGTGGGGCTGACGTCCACCACCTTGCCACGGAAGATGTCGATGATGCGCAGGACCTCGGCTCGGGTGCTCGCTTCGGCCTTGACCCGGATCAGGGCCATTTCCCGCTCGACGAATTCACCCTCGCTGACATCGTTGACCTTGATGACGTCGATCAGTTTGTGCAACTGCTTGGTGATCTGCTCGATGATCGCGGCTTCGCCGCTGGTGACCACGGTCAGGCAGGAAACCTGAGGGTCATAGGTCTCGGCCACGCAGAGGCTTTCGATGTTGAAGCAGCGGCCACTGAAAAGGCCGGTCACCCGGGAGAGGGCGCCGGGCCGGTTGCGCAGTAAGACAGTCAGGGTATGTTTCATGGGTGTAATCCTGTTCGACATGGGTGTCTGTTCAATGCGGCCGGCCAACAGGCCAGGCAGCGATTCATTCCCGGGCGGTCCTCAAACCAAGAGCATCTCGGTGGTGGGCTTGCCCGCCGGAACCATCGGGAACACGCCTTCCTCGCGGCTGATGGAAAAGTCCATGATCACCACGTTTTTGGTAGCCAGGGCCTCCTTGATTACCGGTTCAACTTCCGCCTTGGTTTTGGCGCGCAGGCCGACCGCGCCGTAGGCCTGTGCCAGGGCGACAAAATCCGGCGTGACTTCCATCACGGTGGAGGCGTAGTGGCGGTTGTAGAACAGTTCTTGCCATTGCCGCACCATGCCGAGGTAGTTGTTGTTAAGGATGGCGATCTTGACCTGCGCCCCGCATTGCCGTGCCGTGGCCAGCTCCTGAATGTTCATCTGGATTGAGCCGTCGCCGGCTACATCGATGACCGTGGCCTCGGGGAAGGCCATCTGGGCGCCGATGGCGGCTGGCAGGCCATAGCCCATGGTGCCGAGTCCGCCCGAGGTCAGCAGGCGGCGGGGATGATTGAACTTGTAGAACTGGGCCGCCCACATCTGGTTCTGGCCCACCTCGGTGGTGATAATGGCGTTGCCGCCGGTCAGTTTGTGGAGCGTTTCAATGACATACTGGGGTTTGATGATCTGGCCGTCTTCCATGTAGGCCAGTGGATGCTTGGCATCCCATTCCTTGACCTGTTCGACCCAGGGCTGGTGCAACTCCACAATTTCACTGGGATTGAATTCGTCGGACTTATCCAGCCAGTCGTTTATGGCCTGGAGCGCCAGCTTGCAATCGGCGACAATGGGGATGTCGACTCCGACGTTCTTGCTGATCGAGGAGGGGTCGATATCAATGTGAATGATTTTGGCTTGCGGGGCAAAGGCGTCGAGCCGGCCGGTCACCCGGTCGTCGAAGCGTGAGCCGACCGCGATCAGCAGGTCGCTCTTGGCCACCGACATGTTGGCGGCGTAGCTGCCGTGCATGCCGAGCATGCCCAGCGACAGGGGGTCGGTTCCCGGAAAGCCGCCCAGGCCCATCAAAGTCATGGTCACCGGGATGTTGAGGCGTCGGGCAAGCTTGGTCAGTTCCTCGTTGCCGCCGGAAAGAATGACGCCGCCGCCCACATAAAGCACCGGCCGCTTGGCCTTGAGGCAGGCCCGGCAGGCCTTTTCCACCTGATTGGGATGCGGGTTGACATTGGGCTGGTAGGTCTGCATCTTGATCGGTTTTTTCGGCGGGTAGCTGATCATCGAGCCGATAATGTCCTTGGGCAGATCGACCAGTACCGGGCCGGGTCGACCAGAGGCCGCCAGGTAAAAGGCCTCGCGCAGCACCGGCACCAGGTCGTCGGGATCGTTGACCAGGTAGTTGTGCTTGGTGCAGGGCCGGGTAATGCCGACAATGTCCACTTCCTGGAAGGCATCGTTGCCGATCAGGGCACGCGGCACCTGACCGGTCAGCACCACCAGGGGGATAGAGTCGCAGTAGGCGGTGGCAATGCCGGTGACGCCGTTAGTGGCGCCGGGACCGGAGGTCAGCAAGGCCACGCCAACCTTGCCGGTGGACCGGGCAAAGCCGTCGGCGGCATGGACCGCTCCCTGCTCGTGGCGTACCAGGATATGGCGGATGCCGCTCTTGCAGAGTTCGTCGTAGAGTTCAATGACCGCGCCGCCGGGGTAGCCGAACAGGAGTTCCACACCTTCTTCCTGCAGACATTTGATGATGGCCTGTGACCCTGTAATTTTACTCATAAAGTATTCCTTTGTTTGATGTGCGGTTCCGTCCGGGATACGCTGAGCCGGTTGCTTGCCGGCCCGATTGGACAAAAATGTCCAAAAGAGCCGAAAATATAAAGGGGGTGCCGAGGGCTGTCAAGCGGGAAACCGGCATGTTTCCGTCAATTACGGCGATGTTTACAGCCCGCGTTCTTGATCGGCGACCAGGGGGAAAGCGTGGTCGCGATCCTACGGTTTCGCCGTTTCCTTTTCAAGTTGGTCAATCAGATCGCCCACCATCTTTCCCGAAGGAGCTGCCGCCATGGGGTGATACTGGATGAGGGTCTTCCATTCGGCCAGAGCGCCCTTGCGGTCATTCAACCCGGTCAGCAGAACCACGCCCTTGTTGAACCGGGCCTGTTCATGCTTGGGATTGATTTTGAGCACCTGGTCGAACAGGTTGATGGCCTTCTGGTGCTGGCTGTCCTGATGGTACATGACCCCCAGGTCGGTCATCACGTTGAGGTCGCCGGGCAGTAGTTCCAGGGCCTTGAGATAGGCGGCGATGGCCTGTTTGGCCTGACCGGTGTCGAAATAGGCATGCCCTAGTTCGACCCAGGCCTGTCCGTCGGTCGGCCTGTCCTGGGTTGCTTTTTCAAGGGTGGCGATGGCCTTGCCCGCGTCATGTTGGTGGCCTGCTTCCTGGGACTCGCCGCTGACTGCAGGCGCACGATACACAGAATAGCCCACTCCACCGAGAAAACCAAGAATGAGGGCCGCGACCACGGCCAGATAGAGAGTTTGTTTTTTGACGGAACCGCTGGTGTCCACGGTTAGCTCCTCGAATGAAATGTTTGTTTGGTGCCCGCTCGCGGGCCGGATATTGGGCGAAGATAGCACAGGTGGCGGGGAACCGCAATGAAAGCGAGGGGACGGCAGCCCAGCGGTTTACTCCATGGGCTCGATGACCGCATCCAGGCAGATTCGGTGCACGGTCGGGCCGCAGTGACCACAGGTCGCCACAGAGGGGGGGCGGCGTATCCGGCGGCCGGTTTCCCGGCAGGCGGCCTCCACCTTGGCCATGGTGGCATGGTGGCATCCCTTGGCCTGCAGGTCGTAGAAGTGAAGTGTGCCGCCCGGCTGCAGTGCATCGAGGGTATGGGGCAGCAGCGCTTCCCCGCCATACGGCAGGACAAGGAGAACACGGTCAAAAGTGAGAGTATGGCTCGCCAGCACCTCGCCAGCGTCGCCCTCAAAAAAACGAACGTTGGTAACAGTGCGATTGGCCTGGAGGTTGCGCAGGGCATAGCCGTGGGCCACCGGATTCTTTTCAATGCCAACCACCTCGCGAGCCTGGCTATGCCGGCCGATAATCAGGGGAAAGGGGCCGATGCCCGAGCAGAGTACACCGACCCGTTCGCCTGGTTGAACTAGGGCGGCGATCCGGCCCCGCTCATGGGCCGAACGGACCGAGAAGTACACTTGGGCCAGATCGAGGTGGAGAGTGATGCCGTTTTCTCGATGTATCGTGGTCAACCGTTCTTCCCCGGCAATGATCCGCAACGGCCGGGTGCGGTATTCGCCACCATATTGGCCGTCGCGCTTTGCCACCACTCGGATGGTCTTGTGCAGGCGGAGGATAATTTTGCCGATTTCGCGCTCAAGGGCTTCCAGCTCCGGCACGATGCCGACTACGGCAATATCGCCCACCTGGTCAAACCCGCCGGGCAAACGCACCGGCGGGATGTCGGGAAAACAGGCCTGGAGAATGGGTCGCAGTTGCATGGCGTCACCAATCAAGCGGATTGCGCCCCCCAAGAAGGGTGCATCCGGGGACTTGGGCGGAGGCCAAGGTGTTTCGCAGGTGAGCCTGTCCGGGCAATTCCTGAAAGGTGTGGATAGCAGTGGCGTTCTTCGAGCATCCGAGGAAGCAGGGAAAAGCATGCCGGACCCGGTCTAGGCAGCAATTCCGTTGTTTTTCCGGAACGAATTTTTTATCAGCGAGGAAGTCGGGCAAATCTTGCATGGCAAGGCGTGTTGGCTGTGTATTCATATCGCGCCGGTGGATAAAATATTTTTTCATTAGAAATATGCGTGAAAAGGAAAGAACGAATACAGATTGAGAAAAACCGCGTTGCGGAGAAATAGCTGTTTGTGTAGGTTGTTACGATATTTTTTATTTGTCCCGGACAAGATTAAAAAACCCCGCCTTCGGGCGGATAGCGTTATCATTACATCTATGTATTATAGAGTACTCAACTCTCTTGCCTCCCGACCGTCATGATTTGGCAGAACAACATTCAGTGGAAATCGTTTCAGGATGGTGGCTCGGTACAAACTATAGCCGTCGAAATGTACAGGATATGATTGAATCACCGCACTGGATTATGACGCTGCTGCGCCATGCAAAATTGAGTGAGTTAAAACCTTAGGCATTGTAAGCATTGTAAGTACTCTAGCGGATACAATTGATGGAAATTAAACGACAGGTCGCCGCTCTCGGCGCGTGACCTCAAGGTTCGATATGAGCACCGAAAATAACGTTGTAAGTGAAATGGCACCAATCTTTCTTGAGCTGGGGAAAGCCTTGCTCATCTGTCAGTCGCTTGAAGTGAGTTTGCGTTCTCTCAATGCGCAGCTGTCGCATGGCGAAACTGATGGAGAAGAGGGTGAGTTTGGCTCATCGTTGGACTTGTACTCGAATGAGAGCTTGGGTCAGTTGATCAACACCCTTCGCAAGCGGATCGACATCCCGGCAGAATTGAGTGATTATCTTGAATCCGGTCTTAAAATTCGCAACGAAATCGTGCATGACTCCATGACCAGGAATATCCAAAGATTCGCTCATCCCGCAGGCCGGTTGGAAGTGGAATTTGAACTCGCGGGCATGAAAAAGGAAGTGAAAAAGCGAAACATATTGGTCAACAAGCTCATGGACGAACTCTTTGCCAAGAATGCATGCACCAACGCCGACCTCAAACGAAACGCCGACGACCTTTGGGCCCTGCAAATAAAAATGCAGGGCCAGCATGGTAACGTCAAGGCCTAACCCATCAATAAACCGGATTGGAAAGAGCACGCTTCTTTCATTGCCATAAACCTTGAGCTGTTTTTTTCCGACCCTTAGCCTTTAAATTTTCCGGAATACGTCGATGATCAACAATAAAAAAGGAGTTCTGCCGTGAATGGTCGCCTGGTTTTCCTTCAGGAGTTTTTGAAACACCCGCTTCAGATTGGCTCGGTCATTCCGAGTTCTCGTTTCCTCGAGCGGCGAATCGTGAAGGCCGCCGG